>Ga0307985_10000382_pt1 | contig 26543 bp, 24 predicted proteins | sample EllFjometageno80_FD_203155 | JGI IMG/M metagenome (GOLD analysis project Ga0307985, IMG submission 203155) | Marine microbial communities from Ellis Fjord, Antarctic Ocean - #80 | ecosystem: Environmental > Aquatic > Marine > Unclassified | place: Southern Ocean | collected 2014-10-09 | reverse complement strand
CAAGCGCGTGATCTCTTCAAAACTCAGATGATTAAAGCTGGACTTGTTGTTTCAGTTGACGAGATTGGCAATATGATCGGGCTGCGTCCTGGTATTCAAAATGTAGCTCCAGTAGCAATCGGATCTCATTTAGATACAGTTTATCAAGGAGGAAGATTTGATGGAGCTGTAGGTGTACTGGCCGGTTTGGAATTAATCCAAACCTTGAACGATCAGAATATTGAGACCCAAAAGCCAATTGCCTTAATCAATTTTACTAATGAGGAAGGAGTGCGTTTTGCTCCCGATATGATGGGCAGTCATGCTTTTGCGAAGCTTGGAGATCTAGCATCAATTTTAGAGAGTGCTGCCTACGATAATCAGGAACAAACTGTTGATTCCGAACTTCAGAGAATAGGCTATAAAGGTGCGATGAAATGTGGTGCTATCGCTTTAGATAGTTTTTTAGAATTACATATTGAACAAGGTCCGGTATTAGAAATGAAAGGCACCAATATTGGAGCCGTTGAAATGGTTCAGGGGATCTATTGGACTAAATACACCATTCAAGGGCAGGCAAATCATGCTGGAACAACTCCCATAGCATTAAGAAAGGATGCCGGATATGCCGCAGCACAAATCATGAAGTTTATCGGTGATCTTTCGAGAGTAGAGGGCAGTCGTTTACTGACTACAGTAGGCACTGTTGAATTCAAGCCGAATGCCATTAACATTGTTCCCGATAGTGCGCGTTTTACCTTAGATGCCCGAAGTGTCGATTTAGAAGTATTACAAAATGGACAACTACAAATTGATGAATTTATAAATGGCTTACTTATCCAAAGTGATTTGAGGCTGAAACGGGAAGAAATGGTCCGTTTTGCACCCGTTCAATTTGATGCTGCTGTTGTTGATTTAGTAGAAAGCGCTGCTGATAGGCTTGGTTGCTCCGTTAAACGCATGCCGAGTGGAGCAGGCCATGATGCTCAAATGATGGCTGCTATTTGTCCTACTGCGATGATCTTTGTGCCAAGTGTGAATGGCGTAAGCCATAATGTAGCTGAACTCACCCTTGATGCGGATCTTGAGAATGGAGCTAATGTATTATTGAATGCTTGTTTGGCCTTGACTAATCGTTGAATTCTGTCATCGTGCGGTTGACACCAATCGTACAGAAGCCCAGTATCATGTCTATGGCTTTGTCCATTGAGAATGGTAACTCTTCGAATTCTTTCTTGGTAAAAGGGCTCAATACATAATCAACTTGTTGCCCTCTTGAAAAATCGTCACCAATGCCAAATTTTAACCTGGCATAATTCTGTCCTCCCGTTAATTCCTCAATATTTTTAAGGCCATTGTGTCCTGCTGCTGATCCTTTAGCTCTTATTCTTAGGTTAGAAAAAGGAATTGCGATGTCATCAACTATTACAAGAACATTCTCTTTTTGAACCTTTAATTCCTTCATCCAAAAATTAACTGCCTTTCCACTTAAATTCATGTAAGTGGTTGGTTTTATCAGGTGAATTTGACGGCTCTTGTATTTAAAATCAGCATGATAGGCCAATCGGTCCATTTCAAATTTCACATCTTTGGCGTCCGCCAATCGGTCAAGTGTTAAAAATCCGATATTGTGCCTTGTGAGCTCATACTCGGGGCCAATATTACCCAAACCAACGATAAGGTATTTCATTTCTTTTTTATAGCTATCCAATAATAAAAAAATCCTGCTCATAGAGCAGGATTTTAGATTGAATTTTTTGATTATAATTATTCTGCTGCTGGTGCTTCAGCTCCTTCAGCTCCTTCTTCACCTTCAGCTCCTTCTTCGCCTTCAGCTCCTTCTTCGCCTTCTTCATCAGTTGCTTTGAGCGCTCTTGGTACAACTACAGATGCAACAGTAATTAAATCACTGTTTTGAATCTCAAAGTCAGTCTGATCAATACTTGCTACCTTGATAGAATCACCTAGTTTCAACTCTGTGATGTCTAATACAAGTACCTCAGGCATGTTCTTTGGCAATGCGCTCACTGATAATTTAGGACGCTTTAATACCAACGAGCCACCATCTTTAACACCTACTGGAGTTCCTTCTAATTTGACAGGAATGTCCATTTTAATCAATTTACCTTTGAATAACTCAAGAAAATCAACGTGCAAAAGGTTTTCACTTACTGGGTGAAACTGTGACTCTTGAACAATCGCTTGATAGATGTCGCCTTCAATGTTCAAGTCTAAAAAACAAGCTTGCGCTGTGTATAAAACTTCCTTGAATTGGATGGTTGGTGCATAAAAATGCACTTGTCTGTCTCCACCATAAACAACACAGGGGACATTGCCAGTAGCTCTTAATCGCTTCGACTCCGACTTCCCAAGATTTGCTCTTTTATACCCTATAATCTCTACTCTTCTCATAATATATAATTGTTAAATAAATAGTTTACTAATTGATTCATTGGAAGTAATGCTTGTCATTGTTTTTGCAAACAAATCAGCCACCGACAATACTTTAATTTTATCAGATTTTTCTTTTAAAGGAATGGTGTCTGTAACCACTAATTCTGTCAATGCAGAATTATTAATGTTTTCGTAAGCTTTTCCAGAAAGTACCGGATGTGTAATTACTGCTCTGACTGACAAAGCACCTTTGTCCATAATAATGCCCGCAGCTTTACAGATAGTGCCTGCAGTATCTACAAGGTCATCGACCATGATAACGTTTTTGCCTTTTACATCACCAATGATACGCATGGAAGCTACTTCATTGGCTTTTTCTCTGTGTTTGTCGATTACCACCATTTCAGAGTTGAAATGCTGAGCAAATGACCTTGTTCTTTTCACACCACCAACATCTGGAGAAGCAAAAAGTACATCTTCTAAACCGAGTGATTTTAAATAAGGAATAAAAATCGCTGATCCATTAAGGTGATCTACTGGGATATCAAAAAACCCCTGAATCTGGCCAGCATGGAGGTCACAAGTAACCACCCTGTCGGCACCAGCAGCTGTCAAAATGTTGGCTACTAATTTGGCACCAATAGCCACTCTTGGTTTGTCTTTTCTGTCTTGTCTTGCGTATCCGAAATAAGGAATAACGGCAACACATTTATAAGCACTCGCTCTTTTGGCGGCATCAATCATTAGGCATAGCTCCATCAAGTTATCAGCAGGAGGGAAAGTTGATTGAATTAAGAAGACGGTTTTTCCACGTACAGATTCTTCATAGTAAGTGGCAATCTCACCATCACTGAATTGCTGCGTCTTCATTGAACCCAAGGGTTTACCATAAAATTCGGCTATCTTATTTCCAAGATATTCGGATTCTCTTCCGGCAAATAATTGATTGTTCGATGTAGGCATAATTTTGTGCTTAAATTGAGGTGCAAATGTAAGAAATATTATTTTAATTTAACGCAATTAATACTTCCTCTGAAACTGGTCATTCTGTAATATTAAGGAGGAGTCTTTTCACTTCTAGAATCCTTACTTGTGTTCCTTGAAAAGATCTCTCCGCTATGCTACGAGATGACAGAACAGCGAGAAGAATATCATTGCCACAGAAGTCTGTCATTCCGTAATGCAATGAAGGAATCTTTTCAACTAGCTTAAAAGCACTTGTGTTTCTCGAAAAGTTCGCCCTCCTGTTAATTTTGTTGCTACGAGGTGACAGAAGAGCGAAAGGTATATCATTACCACAGAAGTCTGTAATTCCGTAATGCAATGGAGGAATCTTTTCACCGAGCTTAAAAACACATGTGTCTCTTGAAAAGATCTCTCCGCTATGCTACGAGATGACAGAACAGCGAAAAGAATATCATTCCCACAGAAGTCTGTCATTCCTTAATGCAATGAAGGAATTTTTTCGAGGCTAGAATCCTTACTTGTGTTTCTTGAAAAGATCTCTTCGCTATGCTACGAGATGACAGAACAGCGAGAGGAATATCATTGCCACAGAAGTCTGTCATTCCGTAATGCAATGAAGGAATCTTTTCACCTAGCTTAAAAGCACTTGTGTTTCTCGAAAAGTTCGCCCTCCTGTTAATTGTGTTGCTACGAGGTGACAGAAGAGCGAAAGGTATATCATTACCACAGAAGTCTGTAATTCCGTAATGCAATGGAGGAATCTTTTCACCGAGCTTAAAAACACATGTGTCTCTTGAAAAGATCTCTCCGCTATGCTACGAGATGACAGAACAGCGAGAAGAATATCATTGCCACAGAAGTCTGTCATTCCGTAATATTATGAAGGAATCTTTTCACTTCTAGAATCCTTACTTGTCTTTCTCCAAAAGATCTCTCCGCTATACTACGAGATGAAAGCGTAGCGAGAAGACTAATCTGTCAGCTCATTTTCCATTGCGCTCATTAGGTCCCTTAACATCGCTATAGCCTCTTTGTACAGACCATCTTTTTCCTGTCCAAGCTTGATGTAAATCTGAAAAATGTTATTCATTTCATAACCGTAGATGACCTCTGGCTGCATGACTTTAAATGGTTTAAAACTGATCATTTTTGCTACTTGAGGTACCACATCAAATAATAATGTCTCTTGATTCGACTCTATCCGATTGATATAATTGTATTTGATAGCAATTTCTTGTAATTGGTTTAAAATAGTCGTGTTATTTATCAGGTTGAGCTTGCCATTCGAAGATAACATTTCATAGGCGGAACCATTTTTTTTGAAATCAGAAAACTCCATAAGGCCCATGGATATAATTCCTAAACTATCCATTAGTTTCCTTTTTGAGTCATTTAATATTATTTCACTTGCTCTTTCATAACTCTTCAGATAACGCTTGTTAAACTCAGCGTTTCCTTGGATATCTTCCATGTCTGTTGCCAGCTCTTGAATAAAATCACGATACAATTCCTGCCTGACTGAATGCTCTTTCCTAAGCTCTCGCCAGCTTTCCAATGTGAAAGCTCCCATGATGCCTAAGATTACTACTAGGATTTCAATGAGGTATCGATACCATTCTTTTTTCAAGTTGCTCATGGTCTTTTATTAGAAATATTAGAACTGACAGCTATTGAAATTGAAGATAATCAAAATCTTAAATTTAAGAGGTAACTATTATTTCAAAGGAGTTAGGGCTAATCTATCTCTTCAATGATTTTTATTCTAAGTAGTGAATCTTGCGTTAGTCTTGAATTAATGAGTTCAAGAAATTTCTCATGATAGGCCATCTTTTGCCTTATCAAGGGTTGAATGTTCTTTGGGAATTCTATGTCTTTTGGTAATGCCAGCACTGGCAGACTTCCAAAGATTGTAGCCCCCGCTACAACGCCATTTGTGTTTGAGTATAAAAAATCTTTTAACTCATTATTTTTATTAGGGTTTAGGATCTCCAATTCTATAAATTTGATATAGTTATGTTGAGAATACTTTTGTTGGAGCATTTCAATAACCGCATCATTTGTTATCTTTTCTATCAGCCCTGAATTACGCATGGCCTGATATTCTTCATCGTTATCAGAAAATACCATTGAGAGTTGTAAGGCAAAATTGAAATAAATAGCCACTGAATCCGCGTGCCTTTTTCTGATGTCTTCCAGATGGGCCAATCTTTTCGATGCATGTATGTTTTTTTGATGAATTGAGTAATTCAACTTAAGGTTTGCGATGTCTTGATCAATATTTTTAACAATGCGCTGAAGTGACTGATTCTTAATCGCGTTTCTTGAGCGTTCTTCAACACGTGCCTCCCAATAGAAAGAGACACTTATTCTCAAGACTATTACTATAAATTCAAGTATGTATTTAGATTAGTTTTTTTTAGTGTTGTTCATTATTGATTGGCTATTTCTCCAATTAATTATTGGACTTCGTTGTTATTGTTTTTCCAATTCATTTCTTGTCATCATAAGTAATTCATTGACCTCTAATTCAATTTCAATTAGGGCGTCTAGCGCTGCATATGTGATGTTCATAGATTCACGGCTTTTCCGACTTAATTTGTCAAAATTTTGTTTGAACCTTTCACGGTTAACAGAATTATCATAGGCTCCTGTTACATCTGCAATGTATCCAATGTCTCCTGCAACAACTTCCATCATGGGGTTTTGAAATTTGTCGTCAATTATGTTATCAATATTAATGTAACGGGGGTACTGGAAATCGTATAAGTCTACTAGTTTTGACTTCATGCTCTCCACATTAAGTAAATACATTTGATTGTTATTGGTGATCTGTTGCCAAGTCCCTGATTTAGGGAAAAAGCTATAGGCGCCCTCCATGATATTGTTCAATAAAGCTCCCAAATTACCCTCTTTGATCAGATCGCTTGGATTATTATTGACAACTTTCTCGAGCCCTGCCTTGCAGAGCTTTAATCTCCCAATGGTTTCAACTAGTTTAACTGAATCTGATTTTAAGCTCGCATTAAGCTCAGCATATATTTCTAATTCAATTTTGTTGTCTTTTCTGACTTCATTCCAATTATTTAACGCATAGGCACCCAAAATACCCGCCATTACTACAATAGTTTCAAGGCTGTATTTAATCCAGTGCTCTTTGATATGGGAAAAAACTGCTTTCATAGAAATGTAAGATAATCAAATAAAGTAATTAGAGCCTGTCCATTGTATATCACTGGTTTCTATAGCTTTCAAGGATTTTGGCATCTACCCAATAGATATCTTTTTTACTTGTGAATAATAGGTATTTACCATCGCTGGTAACAAAGGGGCAGAGCTCGTGTTCAGTCGTATTGATGCGCGCACCCATATTTTTTGACTTTGACCATTTACCATCTTTTTCCTTAAAACTGATGTATAGATCGCCTTGTCCAAGTCCTTCTCTACGCTTGGCACAAAATATCATATAGCTTTCATCCGGTGCGATAAATATATCTGCTTCATAGCGATTCGTGTTAACTTCAGAGGGAAGCGCTTTTGCCTTTAGGAATTCTTGACCATCCCATTCGGATTTGTAAATGTCATAGTTATAGGCCTCGTTTTCAGGTGCATTTATATTGCTTCCAAAATACATATGGCCATCTGAAGTAAAAGAAATGTAGTATTCGTTAGATGCTGTGTTGATACTTGGGCCAGGATTTATTGGTTCAGACCATCCCTTTTTAGTTCTTTCTACATACCAAATGTCAAAGTTCTAATGATCTTTTTTGAGATCGTCAGTGTATTTTGAAATGAAATATAATCGCTGTTCATTTGGCGAAAGCATTGGGTCATTAAAACCATATTCGCCTAAATCCATCATTATTTCTGGATCAGACCAGAGATTATTTTCAAGTTTGGTGTGAAAGATCACAGACTTATTGCCTTGGTCTACTCCGTAAAAAAACTCCTTGCCATCTTTTGAAAACACGGAACCAAATTCATACTGTGGCTCTTGGGAGATTATACCAGGAGCGAAAATGGAAGGAGTAAGGCCAGGAGGTTCTTGTCCAAAGTATAGCGAGGTATTTTCTTGTGCATTCAAAACTGGAATTGTTGACAAGCAAAAGAAAATGCAGCATCGAATTTTATTCATTTTTTAAACTATGCATTTGTTGGGTTTATATAAAGTTACAACAACGATTTTACTGAATTATCGGTTTGCTGCTTTCCGCTAAAAAAATAGTTATTGGACATTATTTATTGTATTGCATAATAAATTTATTGTTTATCAATAAATATTTGTTGTTATTTGTAATTCAATATTTCAAAACAACAACATATTACAATGATGGAAACTAAAACAAGAACAGAACAAATTTTGAAGGTAATGCGTGTCCTGACATGGATTGCCTTTATTGGTTATTGCATTGAAGCAGGGGCAATACTCTTTTCCTATACCCTAAGCTATAATAATCCGGAAGGAGCTAGGAATTTTTATAATGGATTGGATTTGTTCGACCTGAGAGAGGTAAGTTTTTGGTACTACACGCAAGTGGTTTCTTTTAATGTAGCAGTATCAATTATGAAAGCATATGTTTTTTTTCTGGTGATTAAAATATTTACAAAAATCGATCTTAGCGATCCATTTAAAATGGATTTGGCACTAAGACTTGAAAAAATAAGCTATGTCTTGTTTGGACTTTCAATTGTTGGAATGATTAGCCGAGGGCATACGGGATACTTATTAGACATTACCGGGGTTGAATATGGATTAAAATTTACTGGTGAATTTCTATTTATGGCTGGTCTGATATTCATTATTTCTCAAATTTTTAAGAGAGGAGTTGAGTTGCAATCCGAAAATGATTTAACCGTTTAGCCATGCCAATAATCGTAAACTTAGATGTGATGATGGCCAAACGCAAGATGTCATTGAACGAACTCTCAGAGAAAGTGGATTTGACATTGGCTAACCTGTCCATCCTTAAAACTGGTAAAGCTAAAGCCATGCGTTTTAGTACGCTCGAAGCCATTTGCAAGGTGCTGGAATGTCAGCCAGGTGACTTATTGGAGTTTAGTGAGTAATAGTCTTGGCTAATTTTACGCTTTTGTTTAATACCACTCAGAGTCACCTGCAAGGGACTCTGAGTTCCATAATGATGCTGTTTTTGTAGATAATTTGTTAAATATGGCTTGAAAGTATCTCTTCACGCTGTTGCGAGATGACATTCGCCTTTGTGCTTGTCTGATCGAAGCGGGTGGGTTGTAAAATATAAAGTATGGCCTGTGGATTTAATTATTGTATCAGATCGGTTATCTTCCCACTCTCAACGGAAAACCATTATGCGCATCAGATCCTTTACACTTCCTATACTATTAGTGCTGCAAACTGTAGTTTGTGCTCAGCAACTCGATTTATCTAAAATTGAAAACCTAAACATCAGAAACGTAGGGCCTGCCAATATGAGTGGTAGAATCACAACTATTGGGGTAGAGGTTCGAAACCCAAAAGTCATGTATGTAGGAGCTGCCTCTGGTGGCGTTTGGAAATCTGAAAACGGAGGGACGGCTTGGCATCCAATATTTGATGATCAACCTACACAAAATATCGGTGCACTTGCAATTGATCAAAGTAACCCAAGTATATTATGGGTCGGGACCGGTGAGGGTAACCCGCGCAATTCGATGAATTTGGGGATGGGTGTTTTCAAAAGTATTGATGGAGGAAAAACATGGCAACATATGGGGCTCGAAGCCACCAAAACCATCCACCGCATAATTGTTGACCCTCGTGATGGGAATACGGTTTATGTGGGTGCTTTAGGCGATCCATTTACAGCCAATAGTGATAGAGGCCTCTACAAGACTACAGATGGCGGGGCGACATGGAAGCAAATTTTATACAGCAATGATCAATCCGGTATTGCAGATTTAGTAATGGACCCTGAAAATCCAAACAAGCTTTTTGCTGCGTTATACCAACACAAAAGAACGCCTTTCTACTTCACTTCGGGAGGACAGGGTTCAGGCCTTTACGTCACTTATGATGGTGGTGAAAATTGGAAACAGTTAGGAGCAGCAGAAGGGTTGCCAGCAGGTGAATTGGGCCGAATCGGTTTGGCAATTGCAAAAAGTAATCCTGATCGCATGTATGCCAAAGTGGAGGCAGAGAAAAACGCGCTTTACAGGAGTGATGATGGTGGACAGCGTTGGGAAATGATCAACGACAACCCGAGGTTCACCAATAACCGCCCTTTCTATTTTCAAGAGCTTGCAGTAGACACCAAAGACCCAAATAGACTGTATAATATCTATCAGCCTTTGTCCGTCAGTTATGATGGAGGCGTTTCTTTCGATCCAGTGCCGATGATACCCGCCGATGAAACTAAGGGGATTCATGCTGATTTTCACTCTTTTTGGGTGAATCCTGAAGATCCAAAGCATTTCATAATAGGTGGAGATGGCGGGATTGGGATTACCAATGACCATGGAAAGAGCTGGTATTTTCCAGAAACCATTCCGGTGGCTCAATTTTACCATATCAATGTCGATAATGACATGCCCTATAATGTGTATGGTGGTATGCAAGACAATGGTAATTGGTCCGGACCGGGATACACTTGGAAAAGAGGAGGCATTAGAACCTTGTATTGGCAATATCTTGTAGGTGGAGATGGCTTCTATGTGGCTGCAGACAAAGAAAATAGTAGATTTGGTTATGGAACCTCACAGAACGGTAGTCTTTACCGTTATGATAAACTCACTGGATATTATGTGAGTATTAAACCTCCTTCCCCAAACCTAGATACGCGCCTGCGCTTCAATTGGAATGCTGGTTTTGCGAAGGATCCACATGATGAAAATGCATTGTACTATGGCTCTCAGTTTTTACATGTAACTAAAGATAAAGGAGCGACTTGGGACATAATTTCACCAGACTTAACAACAAACAATCCTGAACATCAGAAGCCTGATTATGGTGGACTTACTTTGGATGTTTCTGGTGCGGAAATGTACAATAGTATCCTCTCCATTGCACCAAGTGCTGTAGATGAAAATGTAATCTGGGTAGGAACAGATGATGGACAAGTACAACTCACAAAGGATGGGGGTGAAACTTGGTCAAATCTAACGAAACAGGTGAAGGGTATGCCAAAAGAAGCTTGGATTGCACAGATTAAAGCTTCGCACTATAAAGCTGGCAGCGCCTGGATGGTGGTAAATAACTACCGAAAAGGAGATTATAGACCTTATTTGTTTAAAACTGATGATTTTGGTAAGACCTGGAAAATCATGGCAGATGAACAAAAAGTCAAAGGTTATGCACTCTCGGTAATGGAGGATCCAGCAGAACCTAATTTGGTATTTTTAGGTACAGAAAACGGCTTGTGGGTGAGTATTGATGCGGGGGAGCAATGGCAACAATTTGGAAACGGTTTTCCATCTGTATCTACAATGGACATGACCATTCAAGAACGTGAATCAGCGTTAATTGTCGGAACTTTTGGTCGTGCCATTTGGGTTTTAGACGATCTCTTGAGCTTGAGAGAAATTGCAGGGCAGCGGCTTGAGCCATTAGTTACAGCTTTGCCTATGAATGATGCGGTTCAAGTAAAGGGTTTGTTTATTAATCCTCCAGGAAATATTTGGTCTGGTTTTAATACGACTTTCGAAGGAGAGAATAAGGTTTTTCAAAAGACTGAAATACCCTTCTATCTGACCTCCTTAAAAAATACAAATGTAGAAGCCACTGCAATGATTTATGACGGTGAGGGGAATCATATTAAAACACTCAAATCTTCGAACTTAGTGGAAGGCCTGAATTACATGATTTGGGGTTTGGATGAAGATTCTGGCTTAGGAAATTCAGGGAGAAAAGGGATATCAGTACTTCCAGGAACGTATAAAGTCACTTTAACGTATGGCGATGCATCGGATGATACGAAAGTAAAAGTGATTCCTGATCCGAGATTTGTGTTGGATCCTTCAATTGATGAAGGCTTGTATCAGTACAGAAAAGAAGTGGACCAAGAAATGGCTAAAATCATGGGACTCTTGAGCGGTCTTGATGAGAAATCAAGTACTGTCGGAGATATTAAGGATCATTTGAATGACCTTAAATCTAATGATGATGAGCTTAAAAAAGCCTTAACACAAATGATGGAAAGGATTGTAGCGCTTAGGGCGAAAGGACAGACGCCTCGTCCTAGTCGTCAAGTGGGTGCTTGGCAGTCATTTGAAGTTTCACCTTTCTCTAAACTGATGGAGGCTAGGCGAAAAGCTGCGGCGCAAACAACTGAGCTGTCTGAACAAAATCATAACTTATTGAAAGAGGCATCTGAACTGATCCGTGCGTTCTCATTACAAGTGGAAAACTTCAATAATTCGGAGTGGGCGGCTTTTGAAGACCTCATAAACAACAGTAATTTAGGTTGGTTTAAATAGGTAGTAGCATGGCTTGCTGCTGCCTCCGATTAGAGTCACTTGAAAGGGACTCGGAGTAAAATAGCAATCAAAGGTATAGATTCTTCGCTCCTCTCAGAATAGGAAAGGAAACTTATGCACTAACCTTTTCTTTTGCTGATGAAAGAAGCATCTATGGTGCTATGTCGTAGTGAAAATATGTTGAATGGCTTGAAAAGATCACTTCCCGCTGTTACGAGATGACAATCGCCTCTGATGCGATATTGCCTCAATTCGAAATGTATTCTTCGAGATTAAGCGGGTCATTCATCTCCTTTTGAAGTAGGAGTAATGCTAACCACAGTTTGTCTTTTTCTGTTTTAAAGTCATCATTATCTGCTAGGTCATTCATCTCCAATGGGTCATTCTTCATGTCAAACAGTCGTAATTTATTAGCACTTGGATAGGCGATCAGTTTAAATCCATCGGACCGAATCATCCTTTGCTTCATCGTATATGCTCCATAAATGGAAGTGTAGTTGCCAGTCGTCTGACCTTTAGTGAAAGGAAGGAGGCTATGAAAATCGACATATGCTGGTTTGTCAACCCCTGCCAACTCTAAAACTGTCGGCATAATATCTTGTACATAAACATCGGTTGCTGCCTTTGCATTTTTAGGAATATTACCGCCACTAATGATCAAAGGAACTCGCATGCTATGGTCATACATGTTTTGTTTCCCCAATAATCCATGTTGACCAACTGAAAGACCATGGTCTGCAGCGAATATGATATAAGTATTATCCATTTTCCCTGAAGCTTCTAAACGGTCTAAAATTTTGCCTATCTGTTCGTCCATATGGGTAATTGAAGCATAGTATTCTTGCCTGTTTACTTTCACTGAATATTCAGTGCGTGGAAAAGGAGCTAAGCGTTCATCACGTAATTTCCTACCACTTCCCATTGCCTCATTATAAGGATACTCCTTTAAAAAATTAACAGGAACATCAATGTCATCCACTGGATACATGTCCACAAATGACCTGGGTGATTGCCTTGGGTCATGAGGGGCATTAAATGCCAGGTACATGAAGAATGGGTCCTCGTTTTTTGAAGCGGTATCTAAAAAGGCAACGGCATCATCTGCTAAAACCTCACTCCAGTGCTTGCCACCTTTCCAAAAGCCTTCTTTCGATTTATCCCAAGGAAGCCAGCTCCTGTCGTTTTTATATAAAGGCCTGTTGTAGCCTGATTCCGTTTGATTGGGCATGCCTGGTCTGACATGCACCACATTTTGAAAGACTGCTGTTGCGGGTTTTTTGATATGCCATTTGCCAGACATGTAAGTGTCATAACCGGCACTTTCCATTAATTCACTCCAAACGGGTGTTTGGTAATTCTTCTTTCCCATTAACGAATCAGCCTGGTATGCATTCCAGATATACTTACCAGTTAGGAGCATGGTTCTGGAAGCCACGCAAACTGCGCCATTCCAACCTCCCATATTAAAGCTGTTGGAGAAGCTAACACCACTCTTGGCCAGTTTGTCCAAATTTGGAGTGATTAAATCACTTGCGCCTAGTGCATTTATACTTTGGTAGGTGAGGTCATCTGCAAAAATGAATAGAATATTGGGCTTAGTAGGTGCCTGCTCTTGCTCAGCGCAAGCGGTGATTATTAGGACTAATGTAAATAATAGCGATAGCGAATACTTGATATTCTTCATGCGGAGGGTTACCTGAATTTTAATTAAGACAAGATAATGAATTTAGCGGATGTTGGGACACACACAGAGAATGTGATGAGATTACTTCAAGATCCTCAGCGTCCCTTTCAGGTGACTCTAAGGGGAAATCAAAATTCAAACGTCTCAATCTTTCACAATGAGACTAATAAAATTACAGGTATTTACAAACTCTCTGCGAGATATATAAACGTTCGATATTTCAATGGAGTTATCTACTAAAACAATAAAACGGTTATACTTTTATAAAGAGTAACCGTTTTATTTATTTACGTTTAATTTTTATTAAATGATTTATTACTCTAAAATATCCTACACGCTATTGATTGTCGTATTTTTAGTTTTTTTTCTTACATTTCAATCAAATAATTTTTAAATCTATCCAAATATGAAACATTTAATGTTAATTGCAATTTTCTCAATAATATTGATTTCTTGTCAACCTCCAACTAAAAAAGTCAAAATGTCAAAGGAAGATATTAGTCTAAAAATGATAGAAAATCAAAAAGTAATGCATAAGGCAGTATTGGAAAGTGACTACAGTTCTTATCAAAAATTCGAACATCCTGAAATTATAGTTACAACTGGTGACTCAAATTTAAATCCTTTTTATGTCATAACTAAAGACAATATTGTTGCTGATACACCAATCACTTGGAATACGTTTGAATATTCAAATATGGAAGTTTATTTTTCACCAGATATGAACTCTTCGGTATTAACATTTGATGCAGATGGTTCTTACATAATGAAAAAAACTAACGATACAGTTCAATATGCTTCGAGAGCTTCTTCTATTTGGGTATCAACTGAGCTTGGTTGGAAGATTTTACATTCTTCTTATGCTCCAAGAAATGGTAAAATTGGGATACCTGAAGTTGATTAATTACCAGAAAATTTGTGCTGCAGCTTTGAATAATAGAGGAAGGGGAATAAAAAAAGCCTCACATTTCTGTGAAGCTTTTGTTGGTCTACTAGGGCTCGAACCTAGACTCTTCTGTACCAAAAACAGACGTGTTGCCAGTTACACCATAGACCAGTGTGTTTTGCGAATACAAAAGTAGTGTTCTCTTTTGTTAATGAAAACGTTTTTTAGAAAAAAAATTAGAAAAAATTATTAACGCTCAATCTTCCAAAAAGCAATGCCTCCTGCTTGCTTGCCCAGATGTGCGGTATCAACTAACTTAAGTGTTTGAAGATCAAAAACATCCATCGCACCAGCGTCACCTTGTTTACCTTCTACTGAGACAAAAGCAAATTTTCCATCAGTAGAAATAGCTACGCCATGTGTTACTGTTTGACTATTATCTAAACGAGCAAGCTCTGTTCCAGACTCTAAATCCCAAATGCCTGTTTTGGCAGCTGTCTTATAAGAGACGATCAACTTGCTACCGTCAGGCGTGATGTCCATGTTGTATGGGCCTTTGTCGGTTTTAAATTTTCTAGTCACTTTCCATGCTTTTGTGTCCACCTCATAGATCTCTGCAGCACCGTTTCCAGCTACATAAACCAAATCCTTAGTCGGATGAGTTGATACCCAGGTAGGTTTGAAGGCAGAATGTTTCATAGGTGCAGCCCCCATTCCCATTGCGGAATGGTCCATTTTAGAGTGATCCATTTCCGGCTCTTCCTTTTTCTCCATATCGCCCATCTTTGAATGGTCCATCTTGGAGTGATCCATTTCGCCCATTGGCATTTTGCCGGCTTCATCAAGGTCAAATTTCTTTGTCACCCTAAGTTTTAAAGCGTCAATTTCGAAAAGTTCACCTGACATCATAGCCACAGAGTAGTGCTTCATACCATCTGCTGTTAATCTTGAGCCATGTGGCATAGCGCCAGTAGTGATTTGCTCTAACTCAGTCATTGATTCAACGTCCACTACAGAAACGGAGCTAGGCACCATATCGCCATGAAGGTTGAAGTTCACACAATAGAGTAGGCCAGAGGCTTCAGAGATTTGCATAGAAGCAGGGAAGAGGCCTAGCTTGGTTTCACCAACTACTTTGTCTGTGCCAGTTTCATATTTATAAAGCGTTCCGTAAGGATTTCCGTGGGCAAGACTCAAATACCAATGCTTACCATCAGGTGCCACGGTGATACCGTGAGGCCCTTCATTTTCTGCTGGCCAAACGCCAACAGGTATGCGCTTGATTGTTTCGGCTTTCTTTCCATCAAACTTGATCAAAGCCACTTCATCTTCCGATTCTGCTGTAACGTAGATATAATAATCCTGTGCTTGAACAACAGTGATTGCTGCAATGAGCATTAAAACAATTAACGATTTTCTCATAATTCCTTTTTTCTAATACTGAAGGTTTAAGCCTTATTATTTATTCTCAATTTTAACATTCTTCGGCTTAACCGGTTCCACTTTAGATATCCATAATCCACTATGCATATCTGAGTAAAACAAATGTCCTTTATGCAATTGCGCGCCCCATGTCTGAGCAGCATTTGGCACAAACCCATTCGGGTCTGATGGTAAGTAAAAGTTGATTTCTCTTCCTTGAGCTAATAAATCACCCATTAATTCACCGCTAATGTCTATCACTCGCACACCTCCATTATAGAAAGTAGCGTACAATGTTTCAGTTTCATTATCAACCCAAAAATTGTGTGAACCTGCAAATGGTAATTCAAAGCGAGCTACTTCTTCAGGATTTTCTAAATCAGTGAAATCAATCATGTGTAAATATCCACCAGCTAAAAAAGAGCCGTTTTCTCCATAAGGGAATTTCTCATCACCTCCAATTACATAGAATTTACCGGTAGACTTGCTATGGAATGGAAACGCTGCGTGGTTATCTCCGCTAGGGTAAGCATAGCTTGCAAACTGCTTAGGGTTCTCTGGCGAACCACCTGAAATACCATTTCCTACGTCTACTAATTGAATTCCGTCACCCCAATTGGATGAATAAGCGATACCATCTTCTACCCAAACATCATGAATAGAATGTCCTGGAGTTTCTAATTCAAATTTACTCACAGCGACCGGATTCTTTGGGTCTTTAATATTGATTACATAATACTTTTGCCCTGCGCTTAATGCGTAAACGTACCCTTTGTCAATGAATACGTTGTGTACTCCGCCAGTCATGTTTTTATCATAAACGGAATGTATCTTAACATCTCTTGGGTTGGAAGTATCTAGAATTACTAATCCGTTTTTCCTGTTTGACGCGCCTTCACGGCTAATGACAGTAACATTACCATCTTCAGACACTTTCACATCGTTGACCGTTCGGGCATCCACTTGGATACTATCAATGCGTTCTACATTGGCAGGATCGGTTACGTCCCAGAAATAAGCTGTGCCATCAGCACTCCATGTGCCTGTTACTGCATAATCTCTACCATCTTGGCCTTCCCATACCCAGAGGTCCGAAGTGAATTTATCGGTTACAGTTCCCTTGCCCACAAATTCCATTTTCCTTTCGATCTCACGTGGATTGATACGAAGTGATTTGTATGCAGAAGCAGTGCCTACCGAGGCAGTCACTGTGTAGTTACCAGGTTTGTCTGCTACAAATCGTCCGTCTTGCTTAATTAATCCTGCTGCACTTGTGGAAACATCATCTGCAATCCCGTCAAAAGAATACCGGATTGGTGCACCTTCTACGGCTTTCCCTTTGGCATCGAGTGCCACTGCTTTGAAATGGAAAACATCTCCTGTTCTTGCTTCATCTCCTTCTGCAGTTAATTCTAAACTAACAATCGGGTTTTTTACAATATTAAGTTTGATAACATTCTCAATTCCATCAATACTTGATGTTATCGAAACAGCACCTGCTTTAAGACTCCTGACATTACCAAAAGCATCTACGGTAGCAACCTTAGTGTTGCTCGATGCCATTTGTACTTTTGCACCTTCGCGCACAAGACCAGCTTCATCAATTACTTGATACTTTAGTTGTATAGGAGTACCCGCATATATTTTTGAAGGGATATCATTAATCTTGATTTCTGCAATAGGAGGATAACTGACTGTTATTTCTAAATTTTTTCTAGCACCTTGTGCAAAAGCAATAATGCTTGCATTTCCTGGAAGGTATGCATGTGCCACTCCCAAGGAATCTACAAAGACTGTTTTTCTGGCCCTCGATCTAAAAACTACATCACCGGCAATTTCCACCCCGTTTTCTGTCACATGAGCATTTAAGGCCATTTGTTCTCCAACATTCATTGTGAGCTTGGCTGTTGCAATAACGATTTCCTTTTGTCCCATTAATGAAAATGGAGCCAATAACAGAAATGCCAATGGTAAAAAACGCAGTTTTTTCATATCAAATGTGTTGAAGGACTAAAAAATGATGTGTTGAGGTAAAGCTCCTCAACACATCATTTTCTTAATTATTTACTCTCAATCTTTACGTTTTGTGGCTTAGGAGGCTCAACTTTAGCCGACCATAATCCACTATTCCAATCAGAATAGAAAACGTGTCCTTTATGTAACTGAGCACCCCAAGTAAATGGAGAATTAGGAATATACCCATTTGGATCAGAAGGCCTGATAAATGCAATTTCCCTGTCCTGGGCATACAAATCTCCCATTAAGTCTCCACTAAGATCAACAATTCTTACACCGCCATTATAGAAGGCTACATACAATGTTTCACCATCAATCCAATAGTTGTGAGAGCCAGCATTTGGTAACTTATATCGTGCAACCTCTTTTGGATTGTCAAGGTCAGTAAAATCAATAAAGTGTAAGAAACCAGCTGCCATGTTCGGACCATTCATATCTAATCCATATGGGAAGATTTCATCTCCTCCTATAACATAAAATTTGCCAGTAGACTTAGAACGGAAAGGGAATGCTGCATGATTTGCTCCAGATGGGTAAGCATAGCTTGCAAACTGAACTGGATTCTCAGGAGAACCATTAGCAATACCATTTCCAACATCTACCAACTGCAGTCCATCACCCCAATTGGATGAATATGCTATGCCATCTTCTATCCAAACATCATGAATCGAATGTCCTGGCGTGTCTAATTCAAACTTGCTTACAGCAAACGGGTTTTTAGGGTCCTTAATATTGATTACATAATACTTCTGTCCACCTGAAAGTGCGTAAATGTATCCATTATCAATAAAGACATTGTGAACTCCACCGGTCATGTTTTCGTCAAATCTTGATATGATTTTAACATCTCTAGGATTGGAAGTATCTAAAATCACAAGACCATTTTTTCTATCTGAAGCTCCTTCACGGCTCATCACGCCAATTTTTCCGTCTTCAGAGATTTTTACATCATTTACAGTACGTGCATCAACTTGGATACTGTCAATTTTAACAATTCCAGCTGGATCAGTTACATCCCAAAAATAAGCTGTGCCGTCGGCACCCCATGTTCCAGTAATCGCATAATCTCTTCCGTCTTCACCTTCCCATACCCAAAAATCAGAGGTGTGTTTGTCATTTACGGAACCATGTCCGACCTGTTCGATTTTTCTGGAAACATTACGAGGGCTAATCTTTACAGTTTTTTGAGCCGAAGCGACTCCCGTAGATGCTGTAACAGTATAAATACCTGCTTCATCCGCAACAAAATTGCCATCCTGACGAATCAAACCAGCTGCACTCGATGAAACATCGTCAGATACACCATGAAATGTATAAAAGATTGGTGCATCTGTAATTTCTTTTCCTTTTGCGTCTAGTGCCTTGGCTTTAAAATGGAAAACATCACCCGTTCTGGCGGCATCACCTTCAGCTTCCAACACTACTTTGACAATCGTATTTTTAACAACATTGATGCTGATTGTGTTTTCAATACCTTCAATGCTTGCTGTAATGGTTGTTTTTCCAGCCTTTTCAGTACTAATATTTCCAAAAGAATCAATTGTTGCAATGCTTTCATTATTTGATTTCATAGCAACTATTGCACCTTCACGTGTCAGTCCTGCTTTGTCAATAACTTCATATGTAATCCGCACAGGTGTTCCTGCATATATCCTGGCAGGAATTGCATCAATTTTAATCTCAGCAATCGGAGGGAAGTTGATAGTCATTTCGAAGTTTTTTCTTACGCCTGCAGCAAATGCAATAACATTTGCTGTACCTGGGAGGTAAGCATGTGCAACTCCAAGAGAATCAACGAATAAAGCCTTTCTACTTCTTGATCTAAAAACTACTTCATCATTAAGTTTTTTTCCACCTTCTGTTACATAGGCAGATAATTGTTTCTTTTCACCAACTTCAATTGATAAATCTGAAGTTTCAATTACAATCTCTTTTTGAGCTAGTAATGTAAAAGGGGCCATTAGCAATAGTGCCCACAGCAAACGGGATATGTTTTTCATAATAGTTTTGGTTCAGTTTAAAGGTTCAAGCTAATCAAATGCCTATTATTAAACAATGCTTATTAATGCAATGGTTTCATTACCCATTTGTCATCCTCATAATGGGCAAAACCCTTCCTGTGGGTGTCGAAGGCTGTTTGTCAAATTCCAAGAAGCCAAACTTCTTGTAAAAAGGAACTGCATTAGGATCTGCGGTTACTTCAAATACTTTGCCTTTGAATTTTTCTAGTTTAAAAACATGGGATATTAACAGACTGCCAAGTCCTTGACCAATAGATGTTGGTTTTATCCAGGAATGTAAGATTTCAGCAAGCTTGTCTTGGTCTGAGATGACTATGAAGCCAAGGGTGTTATTATTTGAGGTGATTTTGTAGCTGTCATTCTCTTCAATGATTTTTGGTGAAATGATGAGGCCTTCTCTCCATAATTCCATCCATTCATCGGGGTAATTCCAATGCTTTTTAGATAAAAAAGCAATAGCAGTAAGTAAGCCTGCATCTTCGATAGTTGCCTTAACTATAGAGAAATCTGGGATTACATTAATACTCAAGCTCATTCAAAAAAGAAGCGCTTGTTTTAAGGCTTTCAACATCAGAAGTAGCCCAATCTCTATCTTGTTCTACAAAAAAACCGGTTAAGCCCGATTGTTTGGCTTTTGTAAATAAGTTAGCCCAGTCTATTCGACCCATTCCAACTTCAGCCATGCCTTCATTAACTTTACTCATGTCCTTGACATGCCATTGGTTGATTCTTCCAGCATGCGTTTCAAAAAGTTTGATAGGGTCCATTTTGGCTTTTACAGCCCAATAGATATCTAACTCAAATTTGACTAAATCAGCATCCATTTCTTTGGCTAATACATCGAATGGTATCTGTCCTTCTAGCGTTTCGAATTCGAAAGCGTGGTTATGATAACCCATTTGAATACCGCTTTTTTTAGAGATTTCGCCAGCTTTATTCATTAATTCAGCGACTTTTTTATAGTCGTCAATTGTCTTTCGCTCATTAGCACCCAGGTGTGGGCATACTGTATGTGTAATTCCTAATTCGGCAGCTACATCTACACCCATTTGCCATTCATTGGAAAAAGTCCCTTTGTTTTTTGAACCCGTTCCAGTGTTACAATGCGCACTTCTTAATTCAATACCGGCCCTTTTGAATTCCTTTTTAATGTCTTTAACGGGATGGCCCATGACGGAATCACCAAATAAGCCATAGACTTCAGCGTAATCATATCCAGCTTTGGACAATTGCTTGAGGGTATCGGTTAGATTTTCCCTGACTTGATTTCTAACGGTATATACCTGAAATCCAATTTTATCAATCTTCGCTGCATTTGCAGCAAATAGATTATTGCTTAATAGAGGAGTGGAGGCAATTGCAATGCCTGCAGTGGCCAAAGAAGATTTGGTAATAAACTGACGTCTTTTCATAATGTTTAGAATGCTTACGAGAACTAGCCTTTAATCTAATCATTATGATTGAAAAATCAGCTTACATTTTTTCGTACATCTCTCTTAATTTCTTACGAGTGATTGTATCTCTCCAGTTTTTACCCAAGGCGTTTTCCCAAAGTGGCTCTAAGAAAAGGGCCACATCAATCATTTTTTCAAATTCTTGATCCGACAGACCGGCACAAATATTTTTTGGTATATGAATCTCATGCTTGTCGACCATCGCTTTGAACTTCTTCACGCCATCAGGATAGAATTCTTCAATCTGATCAAACACGATACAGTTTCCAATGCCATGTTTAGTACCGAGTAAAAAGGACAAGCCGTAAGAAATAGCGTGCGCTACACCAACTTGTGAATAGGCAATTGACATGCCTCCGTGGTAAGAAGCCATCATTAGTTTGTCATCAGAATCATCATCCCATTGGTCCTTTTCTAAGAATATTTCTTCACAAAGCTCCAAAGCTTTATCACCATAGGATTTACTGAAAGCATTTAAATATGTTCCTGTTAATGATTCTATGCAATGGATGTAGCAATCCATTCCTGTATAAAAACGCTGATTCACTGGAGCGTTTTTGATCAATTCTGGGTCTAAAACGATTTGATGAAAAGGAGTGTAGTCTGAATTCATACCCAATTTACGTTCTGGACCACTGAGTACAGTCGTTCTAGATACTTCAGCACCGGTACCTGCCAATGTTGGTATACCTACATGGTAAATACCTGGGTTTTTCACTAGGTCCCAACCTTGATAATCTGTTGAGGAACCTGGGTTAGTCAACATTAAATCAACCGCTTTGGCCATGTCCAGCATAGAACCGCCACCAATCCCTATAATTCCAGAGATTGTTTCATAGCTGTTTTTTAGATCAGCACTGATTTGATCAACCACCGAAGTTTTTGGTTCCAGATCTGAACTTACGAACATGATTTTGTCATTTCCAGAAAGGGGGATACGAGAGATTAAAGAAGTTTTTTCTTTAAAAACGTCATCCACTAGAAATATGAAAGGATCATCTGGGTTTTTTCTCTGTGGTTCAATAATGGCCTTTGTAGCACTAAAACAACCTCGCCCAAATACTACTTTGGACACCATTGGGAAATTCTTGTATTCCATATTAATCTTCCTCTATAAAGGTTTTGGCATGCTCTAAATCTTCTGGAGTATCTATCTCAATCCCCATGTATTCAGTTTCTACCATTTTAATTCTTTTTCCAGTTTCCAGATAACGAAGACATTCGATTTTCTCTGTGTCTTCTAAAATGGTCATTGGTGTATTGTAAAAATCTAACAAGGCTTGCTTTCTGAAAGCGTATACTCCTATGTGTTCAAAGTACTTGGTTTCAGCCTCCTTATTTCTTGGGTAAGGAATAGGGGAGCGAGAAAAGAATAAGGCATTGTTGTTTTCATCCACTACTACTTTAACATAATTCGGATCTTCGATCTGGTTGACCTTGGTCATTACTTGCATCAGAGAGGCCAAGTCGATGCTGTTGGCATCTGGCCCTTCAAATACTTCTAGTAACTTTATTAAAGGTGCTTTTTTTGTAAAGGGCTCATCGCCTTGCACATTGACAATAATGTCAGCCTCAATTCCTTCGGCAGCTTCGGCAATTCTATCGGAGCCACATTTGTGTTCTTTTATGCTTTTAATGGCCTGCCCACCGTTTTCAACTATTTCGTTAAAAATTCTATCGCTGTCAGTGACCACGTATACTTCAGAAAATAATGCCGCTTTAACCACAGATTCATAAGTGCGTAAAACCACGGATTTAGAACCCAGTTTGGCCATTAACTTGCCAGGAAATCTGGTAGCATCATAGCGCGCTGGTATAAGGGCGACTATTTTCATGCTAAAATTGCTTTGATGGTTTCGGCCATTTTCGAAGCGCGTTCTTCAGCCTGTTCCTTCGTCCAAGTCAAGTTGATTAACGAAGAGATTGTCCTTCCCATTATCGCATCAGATTGTGCGAATTGATCAAAATCATAATTGTTTATGGCATCCTTCAAAGCCGGGTTTAAAGGAAATAGGGAAGTGGCGTTTTTTAAATGGCTCCATTTTTTAATGTAGTGCCAGTTATTATCATACCAGTAAAAATTACCACCTAATCCATTTTTTAAAAGTTGAGCATGGGCTTTTCTCGTTAAATCTTCTGTTGGCAAGAAGAACGATAAGAAAGAGCAACTGTTTCCTTGTGGATCAGGTATTCTACGGAAGGTAATGCCTTCTACTTCACTCAATGCGGCTTTAATGACTGCATGATTTTTTCTTTGGATAGATAGTATTTGATCTAATTTTCTGATCTGCCCTAATCCAACCGCAGCATGTAATTCTGATATTCTATAGTTATAACCTAAAAAAGGATGCTCTTCGGCTCCTCTATCATTTCCTTTATGATCGTGTCCATGATCAGTATAATGGTCGGCATGTTTTGCGTAATTATAGTCGTTGGTCATAACGACACCACCTTCACCACAGGTAATTGTTTTCACAAAATCAAAAGAGAAGGTGCCTGCATCCCCTATAGTCCCCAGATGCTTGCCATTGTAAGTGCCTCCGATTACTTGACATGCATCTTCTAAAAGTAGTATCCCGTGTTTTTTGCAAATGGCCATTAACTCATCCATTTCTGCCATAGATCCGCACATGTGTACTGGCATCACACATTTTGTGTTAGGCGTAATGGCTGCTTCTACAGCCTTTGGATCAAGGCAAAGGGTAGTATCAACATCAACTAATACAGGAGTGGCTCCTGCCGCTATGATCGCCTCAAAACTTGCTACAAAGGTAAATGTTGGCATGATCACCTCATCACCAGCGCCAATTCCCATCACTGCCATGGCAGTACTCAATGCTGTAGTACCACTGGAAGTAAGTTGTGCATGGTTAACATCGAATCTATCTTTAATAGCAGACTCTAATTCTTTGGCTTTCCAATGTCCGTTTCGCATGTTATCGAAACCATACCTCATTAAAATACCTGAATCAAGTACGTCTTGTACTTCTTTTCTTTCTTCTTCTCCAAAAATTTCGAAACCTGGCATATGTCAATTTTATATTTGCAAAAATAATGAGAAATGATGAAGATTGGCTTGAATTCAATCCAAATAAAAAAGGAGAACAATTAATTGTTCTCCTTCTTCTCGAATTATCATTAATATTTATTCCGTTGCCAATATCGCCCTTAAAGCCAAAACATTCATTTGGGGAATCGTGGCTCCAAAAACACTGTTCATAACTCCAATGATTCCATTTGCTAAAAGGCCTTGTCCTCTAGGATTAGGATGTATTCCATCCGTTGAAAACACGCCATTAGGACTGAAATCAGGTGCCAAATTCACACCTTTTTCTTCAATACCTAATATGCCATCTGCAGCTGCAATTGCTGCAGCTGTATGACCTAGTTGTGTAGCTTGGGCTGTAGATAGTCCAGATAAATCAGTCATAATTACATTCACGTCATATTGGGCAAGAACAGTTGCTCCAGCATTCGCGTTTAAGCCTGCAACTACACCAGCTATAATTCCATTGTAAGTTGCTCTTGCAGTCACAACATTAGTCCATTCTATTTGAGTCAGAAGAAAAGCATCCCCAATAGGGTAGCTTATACCAGATAGAATAGTCGGATTTCCTGGAATTATTTCTCTTCCAATTTCAGTTGCAGCGGTAAGTAAAACTAGATCGCCATTGACTGCTGGTCTAGACTGAACAAATGGTTGTAGAGCAGCACGTGTCGCGGGAGGGAGTCCTAAAAGGTCAAATTTGGGTCCTAAATCCTCCAGTGCATCATCATACATTAAAATTGGATTTGCACCTACAGCATATACCACTTTTCTTTTTGCAGCTTCTTCAGGTGAGATTAGCTGGTTCGCTGCCAACCCATCGAGTACTTGATTCAAGCCAGCAAAAGCACCATTCAATTGGTCTGCCAATGCTTGACTAGTCACAGGTACTGCATTATAGGGTACTGCTCTAAAGAAAGGATCAGTAATAATCATAGGTACGTGAACTACTATACCCTCAGCGCCTGAAGCGACTAACGCTCCTAAGGTGTTAGTAAGTGATGCCTGAAAGGTAGCAGGGTCTGTAATGTCAGCTTCGTCCAAGCCACCATTTGTTGCATATCCTAAAACATCATTGGTACCTAATTCAAAAGTGAAGAAGGAAGGATTAGCCGCAAGGACGTCACCTAGTACCGATGATACACCAGGGCTACTCGCGAACCTGCCATAAAGTGGGTTTCTAATTGCTAATGATGGATCAGAAGCATCAATCAATTTCATTCCCGGTACAGCAAAATTATTTAAGGCTGCTTTGTCTCCGCCAAAAGCTGTAGGCAATTCGCCTGCAGTAGGGACTGGCCTTCGTTGACTCAGGCTTAATTCATAACGGCCTAGTATTCCGGTGGGTCCACCAGGACTAGAATAGCCATTCGCAGAATTAATGTCGGGCTGATTAAAATCACCACCACCAATACCAGATATTTTGAACTGGTTGGCGAGGTAAGTAGGGAAAGCATTGATTTGAGCATTATCATATAATGCCCTGTCTTGATAACCTGCGGCAATGGAGTTTCCAATCGATACATACTTTGTTAAATCCAAGTTGCCAGCATCTCCAGATGGTGATGGAGGAAGTGGGTTTTGGTCTAATTGTTCTTGAATTAGATTTTTATCTTCATCACAAGCAGTAATGAAAACTAGCGTTAAGAGCGCGAATAAATAGTTTTTTAAGTTTTTCATCGTTTTTGCTTTTATCTGAAGAATTCGTCAAAAGTGATTTGGAAGTAATAGATACCGCCCATGGTTGGATTACCATAAGAAGTAACATATTGCTCATTAAGTAGGTTACTTGCTCCAATCTTAAGTACTGTTTTCCAACTAGGAATATCATAGCTTACTTGAGCATCTAGAGTGCCAAACTCTGGTATTACTCCAGTTCCGAAGGACGACTCCCATAAAAATGCTTGCTGCCATCTCCAAACAACATTAAACCCCAATCTATCGGTAACTTTTCTATTACTGAATTTGACATTGTACCGGTATTTTGGCGTATTGTAGTCAGCTCTGAATCCTTGATCTATTAAATCTTGTTGAGACGTTAATTCGTTAAATGCCACATTGGCTCCAATCTTGTATCCACGGGCTAAAGAATACTCTGCTTCAGCAGCCCATCCTTGAGATTTTACTTTACCAGTTGCGTTTACATCAAAACCATATTGTTGCATTGGCACAGTCCCATCAACAATTGCTTGTCTTTGTGCTGGTGTATTGGCATCAGGATTTTCTCCGGTTAATCCGTTAGGCACTGCTT
>Ga0307985_10000381_pt1 | contig 26609 bp, 23 predicted proteins | sample EllFjometageno80_FD_203155 | JGI IMG/M metagenome (GOLD analysis project Ga0307985, IMG submission 203155) | Marine microbial communities from Ellis Fjord, Antarctic Ocean - #80 | ecosystem: Environmental > Aquatic > Marine > Unclassified | place: Southern Ocean | collected 2014-10-09 | reverse complement strand
GTGAAGAAGTTCCTGGAACATGAGTAGAATAATTTCCCCATCTCGACAACACACTATCTAAACTGGTATTACCAATAGGGTTGGGATTAGGAAGATCTTGAATATCAACAATTAACCCTCCACCAGACGAATCAACATAAAACACAACTCCTCCTTGATGAAAATCACCAATAGTTTGAGATGTACTAACCATAGGCAAGCAAAGTAATATAAGTAGTAGTCTTTTCATAATTTTTATTTTTATTCAAGAATCATTTTCTTCTCCACTGTTCCGTCACCATAGATGTAGAAGAGAGGTTGATTAACTTTTTTTGTTTCTCTTCCAAGAAAGTCTGTTACTTTAAATAGTACTTTGTTTGTAGTATGTTCTTCAATATCAACAGAAGTAACAACATTAAAAGTAAATACATCAATATCATCAGGTGAAATACCAGGTGTACAAGGTGAGTTACCAAAACCTGAAGACAAAGTCAAATCAAAAGTATATATTCCTGGAGCTAGAGGGTTCAATTTGAATGTATCAGTAGTATTACAAATTGCACTAGCCATACCAAGACAATGTTGTGTTGACGCTACTATATTATTTCCTATAACACTATGCGATTTCATATCTAATGAACAGTTAGAGCAACAAAACCAAAGTTCAGCATAAATATAAACTGTATCAGTATTATTTGGATTTACAGGTGAAATAGTAAACGAAGAAATAGAACCAAACGTTTGCCCAAAACCAATTATTGGTAAGCAAAGTAACATAAGTAGTAGTTTTTTCATAAGAGCAAACTTACTAAATAATTTCTCTGAAAAAGTTCGAAATAAGGACCGAGAGGTCCACCCAAAATAAAACCACTCATTTGAGTGGGTTTATATTTCTTCTAGTAAATTATATTTTTCTGAAAAAAATATTTAAAATCTTGTAATAAATCCCTTACTTCAAGCACTAATTAAGAAAAAACTATTTGTGAGTAACGATTTTTACATTTCTTCCATACTTCCCTATTCTGGTATAATTATTAAAATTTGTAGGGCTTACACAAATACACAATCAGACTTTGAAGATTATTATCAGGAAGTGTGTTTGCAAATTTGGAAGAGTAAAGATAACTTTAAGGAACAGTCCGAATGGAGTACTTGGATTTACAAAATATCCTTAAATGTTTGTTTAACCCTACTAAAAAAGAAAAAACGAAAAGCATTATTTTTCTATTCAGAAAACGAAATAACAGAAGAAAACACTGCATTTTCAAATGAAGAATTAAACCAATTGTATACTGCTATAAAAAAACTCTCTGAAATTGACAGGGGAATTATCCTGTTATACTTAGAAGAAAAATCGTACAAAGAAATTGCAGAAATCATTGGAACAAACTCCAATAATATTGGAGTAAGAATTACAAGAATAAAAGAACAGTTAAAAAAACTATTAAATTAAGATATTAGTCATGAAAAAAACAATAGAAAGCATTTGGTCAGAAGGGTTTATTAATAAGAACGCCTTAATTTCTCCGAAAATTAATAATCTGTACAACCAAAAATCAATACATACTATCGACCGGTTTAAACGCTTAGGAAAATACAGTCTAATCTTCCTAGTAATATTTGCTATCTTTTTATTTATTGCAGCAATATGGAGTGAAGTTCCTTTAATAGTATCTTGCTTTTCTTTACTTATTGTGTGGTTAATTTCAGCAGGATATGAAGAATCTATAAAACTAAATAAGATTGACAAAGGAGAAAACAGTTATGAATATGTAAAATCATTTCACAAGTGGAGAGTAGAGGCTGAAGATAAAATCTCTAAAATATACAAAGTATTGTATCCTGTTCTCGGGATGTTAGGCGTACTTTTATTCTTATATTCTCCTAATTATAATTTTCATTCTGAACTTACAAATTATCAGGAAATTATGAATAATCCGGAAACTCTAATACTATTTGGACTCCCAGTTTATTATGTAATTGGAACGGCTTTATTAATGATTTTTCTATTTTTTATGAGTGAACCGCTATACCGCTTAGATATAAAATTATCTTATGGTAAAATCCTTAAAAAATTAGATATATTACTAGAAGAAATGGAAGAAATACGAAAGTAATTTATTCAATAATTTTGTAAAAAAGTTCGAAATTAGTACCGAGAGGTCCACCAAAAAGACACCCACTCACATGAGTGGGGTTTTATTTATTCCAGAATTATTCTTTTCTCAACTGTTCCATCATCATAGATGTAAAAGACAGGTTGATTTGTTTGTTTTGTTTCTCTTCCAAAAATGTCTATCATTTTAATTAGTTCTTTGCTATGAGAATTATCATTTGTAATAACAGAGGAACTACTATTTTGAAGCACTATATAAATTGATGTAGTACAATTTGAATTGACATCTCCTAATACTAAATCTGCATATACAATAGTATTATTAGAAAAATTATTTGAAAAAAATGTTACTTCAAAATCAAAATCTAAAGTATCTCTTGGTGAATTTTGTGTTAAATGAGTGAATATATGACAATTATCTCCCGTATTAAATGATCCAGTATTATAACTTACACTTATTAATGAACTGTCATCTAAAACTAAACAGTGAACTGGGTAAATCATACTGGTTGAATCATTATAATAAATAGTATTATATATCATATTATTATTATTTAATGAAACGTAGAATGTGTCTTCATAATAAGTTACATTATTACAGTCAATAAGATTTGTTTGAGCATTCATATTCACAGAAAAAATTAAGACACAAAAAAAGAGTAAAATATTTTTCATTGTTAATCTATTGTTATTCTTTTCTCTACTGTTCCATCATCATAGATATAAAAGAGAAGTTGATTATTAAACTCTTTAGAGTCTCTACCAAGAAAATCAGATATTTCAACAACAGTTCTTTTAATATTAAGATTCTCATCAACATTTGTTAGAGAGACGCACTGATTTTGAACCTCTAAAATTGAATTACAATTTATTTTATTAGAATAAATAGTAGATGGCCCATACCCCTGGTCAATATATTCACAAATATTATCAAGATTACAGTAGCTTAAAGAATCATTCTCTCTTAAAATAAGATTAGTTATTTGATTAGGAATAATACTGTCTAATCCTAATAAACTTTGTAATGATATATTTTCTGTAATTTCTATATTATCTACCGTTGAAACAGATGATAAACCAATAAGATTATTAAGCAAAGGATTATCATAAATACTTAGGTTTCCGATAAATTTTAAATTATTAAATCCATTAAGGTTTGTCAAAGATGTTTCTTCTATTATTAAGCCCACCGGTAAAGAATCTATATCATCAAAGCCAACAATATTAACAAGATTATCACATTCCACAATTTTAACCCTCTGCACACTTTTTAAATTTTCAATCCCATATGTAGAAATAAGCTCATCACATTCCAATAAATTTAGACTAAATCCAATATGACTCAAATTTGTTAAGCCATATAGATCTGTAAGTATATCATGTGGCTCATCAATGTTAACACTTCCACCAACATATTTTAAATTATAAAGCCCAGCAAATGAAGTAATCTCACATTCATCACAATCTACACTGCCGCTTATAGAATCTAATTGAGCTAAGCTAGGATAATTAGTCAAATCTCCTCCATCATAAGGAAGTCTGAGTGTACTAGGGAGGTTAGTGCAGTTCGGATAATCAACAACAAATTGAGCAATATCAGAGCAATTATAGTAACTTGGAAAGCCTGAAGTAGGACAATTCTGTCCAAAACTAATCATTGGTAAAAAAAGTAATATTAGTAGTTTTTTTTTTATTATTTATTATTTATTGTGAATGTATTTTCCTAAAATAGTAATTAAATAAACTTGAGTATCCATTCATTATAACTTATCATCGAAATATTTTCATTTTCATTAATTTCTTTATGATTAGACAAAAACAAATTGACTTTATTATTTAATTCTGATTTATTAGCAATAGTTTCGATAATCTCTAAAAAGTCTCTTTCCTTAGCATAAGTATTAGACAAAATCATTTTCTTGTAACTAAGCCGAATATCTTTAATTTTATTTTTAACGCTTGTAAAATCTCCTAATTCAACTCGAATAATAAGTTCTAAAATTAATACTCTAAATTGAAAAGATCTATCCAGGCTAATAAAATCATGCTGAAGTATTAATCGAGAAATATTTTTTTGCGATAATTTATATTTGGATTTCTGAAAATATAGAATAGAGGTATTTAAATAAATAAATGCAGAGTATGCTGGCATTTTATTTATCATATCATCCTTACTCGCTTTTTTTAAAACTTCCAATGATTTATCTTTGTCAGTAATTGAATAATTAAGTACAAGTGCATTATAATAATAAAATAAATATTTTTCTTCTAAAAAGGCGTCGTACTCTTTAATTGCATTTCTTAATAAATTAGCATATTCTAATGAGATCTTATACTTTTTATTTTTATATAAGCAATTAGTCAAATATGTTAATAGTGTTAATTTATCTTCGTGATTATCATAATTAAATACTTTATCCTTATTAAATTCATCCCAGCTTTTGATTAAAAAAACCTCTAAAGCATAGAAATCCTCATTTTGCAATAACACACGACTATACATTTTAAATAACCTCATCTTAAATCTTGGACTATTTATAAGAAATTTATTTTTCTTTGTTTCAGAGATTTTATCTTTAATCAAAGAGATTAAAGTAGATTCAGATTTAGAAAAATTTTGTTTAGTCTTTATGTCATACATTATTTTTGCTAAAAGCATATCAATTTGATCTATCTCACTTAAAAGATTGAGATTATATTTTTTTAATTTTATATAATGATCAATATCAATAGAAATCATTTCATGAGAGAGCTCAATGATCTCTGTGTAGGTAATTGAAAGGATCTCAAAAAGTTCTTTCTCAATGGCAACTTTTTCAGATTTAATTAAATAATTTAAAGATAATTGTAACTCCCCTTTGTTCTTATAAACTCTTGATAATAAAATATAACTAAAAGCTAAAGACTGGTTATCTTTAGATATATGCTGCCATGTCATAGAATTATTTAAATCATTATATATTCTATTCTTAAGTTGATAATAATTATTTGAGTTTGTTAGTTGAAGTTTTTTTAAAATATCTTTTGTAGAAAGACCATCACTTTTTCCGTTTTTAATAAAATCAAATAACACCACATCTTTACGATTTTTCTTAGACGTAGTTCTGTTAACAAATAACTTATAAAAACGAATTTCTTCTTTTGAAAGTACCGATATTATTTTTTCAAGATCTTTCATTATAATTAATCTTTTGGAATAATAAATTTCTTACCATTTCTGATGTAAATAGATCCTTTGGGTAAATTATTATAGTCGTCTATCTCTCTTCCTAAAACATCAATTATTTTACCAGTTAATTTTTCATTCTCCAACTCTTCAATAATAGAGGTGTTAGTATTTGTAATATAAATAGGTGTAAAGCTAGTATCAGCAGTTATTGGACCAACTGATGAAGGCCATATAATAACTACACCTCCTCCAGTTTGAAGAAAAGATTGAGGATTAACATTTATAAACTGAACAGATAGATTAATACTGTCTCCAGTAGTAAAACCAAAAGGAGGGTAAAAAGTTACCGGTAAATAAATTGGAACAAATGTTAAATTAAGGTTATTGAATGATTGAGAAGCAAAGTTTAAATCAATAGGATAATTAAAAGGCCCCGAATCTATATGTGTTATCGTTTTAATCCAATGAGTACCATCCCAAATTAAAGTATCGCAGATATTACAATAAGGTAAAGAGTCATTAATATCTTCAATATATAAGCAAGCCAGAATAGTATCTAAAAGTGGTGAAGGCAAAACAACTGAAGCTGAAGCATTAAAACTCTGATGAATTAAATTATAATTTAAAGAATAAATTTCCCATGAGTATTCTACTGAATCTATACCTATTGAGTCAGCATTTGAAATAAAATCAATTTGGTATTGAGTTTGAGCAACAATATAAGTTTGTAAAGAATCACAATTAGAGCCTTTATTAACAACAACAAGATCTATTGTCATATTTTCTCCATAAAGCATTGTATCGGCGTGTACAACACTCTCTAAGGCTAAAATCACTTGTGCATCTACCCTATTTATAAAGGTAGATGCACAAATAAATAAAACAACTATTAAACGTTTGAACATTAATTAATTTTTAATCATTTTCTTTTCTGTAGTACCATCATCGTATAGGTATAATAAAATTTCATTTAATTTAAATTGTGTTTCTCTTCCTAAGAGGTCTACAATTTTAACAAGTTTCTTTTCATTATAAATTGTTTCAGGATTTAAACTTGTTGGCTGAGATGTTCTAAGAGCAATCCATGAACCACCATCCCAAAATACTAATGTAGGATAAATACATATCCAGTTCATCCCCATACTATCAGCAATTGTTAATTGTAATAAATAAATATTAGTATCTCCTATATTAATTGCAAAAGTAGGCGTTGCACTAGTATCTACAGCTCCAGCTCCATTATTAGACCATTCAGTCCACTCAAATTGAGGAATTCCAGGCAATCCTAGTAATGACACATTAGTACCAAAAGTAATAGAATCAGCAGTGGAACCTATAACTGCAACTTGTAAAGAATCACAGTAGGTGTTAGATGACCATGAATTTGAACAAAAAGCATCACAAGCAGCATAAGAGGTGAAGGCACCTCCTCCTGTTGGACCTGCATCATAACATCCAATTATAGGATCACAATCCCAGGTAGTATTGGCAACAGAAAGAACCCATTGATCTACTACCCAAACAAACCAATCACAAGATTCACAATAGCTTCCTTGTTGAGGAGTAACCCATAAATTATGTTGGTATAAACTATCATACAAATAGGCTTCAGCACAAACATATAAAGAATCTGAAGGAAGACCATTAGATCCAACATTAGCAACAGAAAAATTAGCAGGAGCACCTTGAAACATCATTGGATATAAGCCAATATTAATTCCTTGAGGATCAAAAACATCCCAAAATGATAATGAATCAATTAATTCTGGGAATGAATTGTTATTTATATATAAGGATTGAAAAGACACAACATTATAATCATCGTTAGCTTCAAAAATATCCATTTGACTACAATCAAAAGTTAATGTGAGAGATCCATTATAAGAGTAAGTGCTTGTATATACACAACCAGTTGTAGTAGTAACTGTACAGGTATATGTTCCAGCTGAATTTACACTTGTTGTTTGAGTAGTATCTCCATTTGACCATAAATAAGTACTAGGGTAATTATTTGCACAACCACCACTATTAAGATTATATGTCCAGTTAGCTGTAAAAGTATTTCCAGAAACTGCGATTTGTAAATCTCCATATACACAGGGATTAATTGAAAAATTAACACCAACAGAATCTATATCCTGACAAACAGTAGAAGTTGTAGAATCAAAATATAAAACAGTCAAAGTAGCATATAATGGAAAGGAAATATTAGATAAATCTCCATAAGTATGACAAGGACTTTGTTGAGTAGAAATAAAGCCATCTCCAAAATCCCATTCATAAGAAACAGAATAATTAGTTGAAAAGCTATTAGATACAGTTGAACTATCAGAAAAATTTATTGTTCCTGAAGCACCATTATTAGAAATTGGATTTGAATTACACTGAGCATGGATATTTATAGAAGCAATTGCTGTAAAAATTATTAATATTATTTTTTTCATTTATTTTTGTATTAGATTATTAGCAGGACCATGTCTTGTAACGGTCCTTAAATTTTGATGCAATATTACTAGTAAAAAGTACTTAAATGTAACAATTTGAATTATTAAACTTATAACCTCAACAAACAAATATAGGTGTTTTACTAGAGAAAAGAACTTATATATTCAAATAAGAATTAAAAGGATAATCCTTACCCTACGTAATGAGCAAATTTTTAGTTAAGTATAATTATTAACATAAATAATCTTAACAAAGATTTATTTATAATTCTCCTAATTTCATTTTATAAAAAAAATTATCATCGTAGTTAATAATAATAAATTGGGGGAAATTGTCGGGGCTCCAAGATGAGAACCCCCTACCCTTTTTACTAGATTACAGCAAGTTTTTAAAATTGAATTTGCACCACTTTTTGCACCAGTAAATCATTCTTTTATAATAAAGATTTAATTCATTTGCTAAAAGCAATTGCATAATCTTTTGACAAAACTCTTATACATTAATAAAAAACTTTATTTTTGTAAAAAATTATATAATGAGCGATTACAGTAGCACAAAAATTTTTGAAGGATACAGCACAGCATTTAGACAATGGAGGGCTGAACATTCTCACTGTAAATTTATTCATGGATATGCTTTGAAATTTAAGGTTACTTTCACTGGAGATTTAGACCAATTAAATTGGGTTTGTGATTTTGGTTCATTCAAAAGAAATGGCATCAAGGAACACTTAAGCCATATGTTCGATCATACTACTGTAGTTGCTGAAGATGATCCAAATTTGCCAATATTTAAAAATCTTGCAGAAAAAAAATTAGTACAACTTAGAGTTTTAGATGGTGTGGGTTGTGAAAAATTTGCCACTTATGTCTATAATTATATAAACAATATAATATTTAAGGAAACAAATGGTAGAGTAAAAGTTCTATCTGTTGAATGTTATGAAGGGGGAACAAATAATTCTGCTATTTATAAGCCAGCAAAGGCTTAAATCATAATGGATAAAAAGATTTTTAACTAACCTTTAGAATGAATTAAAATGAACGAATTTATAAAAGACGATCTCTCAAATGAAATTTTAAACGAGCAAGAAAGTCAGCAATCATCCTCGCATTTAAATGAAGAGCCTAAAATAAATACTCAAAAAACCCCTAATAATTTTGAGTTAGTTAAAACAGGCTATGCTAATGGGGTTGCTGAAGGTTATCCCTTAAACTTAGAGGAAAAACAGGAGATGATTAAAAAAGCTTCCCATGCTTTTGGCTTATTTCTTGATGCTTTAAAATGCGACTGGAAAAATGATCCTAATTCATTAGACACACCCAATCGGGTAGCGAAAGCTTATGTAAATGATTTATGGGCAGGAAGGTACAACCAGATGTCTCCAATCACCTCCTTTCCCTCTGATGGTTATGATGGTATAGTAATAGAGAGAAATATACCCATAACCTCTATGTGCTCCCATCATCATCAAATAATTAGTGGAGTTACTCACATAGGTTATATTGCAGGAGATAGTGGTAAGGTAGTTGGATTGTCAAAATTAAATAGAATTGTTGAGCTATTTTCAAGACGAGGATCAATCCAAGAACAGTTAACTCTAGCGATTCATAATGCCATAAATTCCATAACAAAAGGCAATAGAGGAGTTATTGTAACTATCGTGGCTAGCCATAATTGTGTTAGTTGCAGAGGGGTAAAACATAAAGGGGCAGAAATGGTTACAACTAAAGCTTCTGGTAACTTTCTAGAGAATAACAATACATTTAGAACAGAGTTTTTTGATAGTATAAAGATTAATAATTAAACTCAAAATTTTTACCTCTTAAAATATATTCTTAAAATTTGTAATTAATAGAGCCTATGCTTGTACTAAATAGGTAAAAGAAATATTTTTTTCTACTCTTTCTGATAAGGCATGATGCACTGGACAATTATGAGCAGCTCTTTCTAAAATAGTTTTCGTTTTAGAATTATATTCTTTTGGGAAAGTTAAATCAATTTCAATTTTAGCAATTCTTCGAGGATTATTTCCCATCGTTTTTTTAACAATTGCTGTAGTACCTTTAATATCAATATCATTTTTCTCGACAGCAATTGCCATAATAGTTAAGATACAACTTGCTAGAGCAGAACATACCATATCTGTTGGAGAGAAAGTTTCTCCAAGTCCATGATTATCTTTGGGAGCATCCGTACTTATTTCAGAGCCAGAATCTAAATGAGTAGCTGTTGTTCTTAAATTTCCTTGGTATTTAATTTCAAATGAGTTCATAATTTAACTTTCCACAAATATAACTATCGGGTTTTTGATTATTCAAGAATTATTTTCTTTTCTAATATTCCGAGATCATAAGTGCTATTATAGTTGATAGCATAAATAGAAAAATCCTCATTTAGATCTACTCCAAAAGTAGAAAAATCACCATTAATATCCGCCTCCAAAAAGATATCCTACTGAAAAATAAATTCCATTAGTTTTTTGAGAAAAATCACCATCCTCAAACTCTCCGCCTTCTGCATTTAAATCAGCTAAACCTAAACTATAACCTGCATTAATTGCAATCATCTCGTTTAAAACATAAGACACACCAATATTCACTCCATAATCTAACGTTCCAATCTCATCTTCCTCAAAATCAATTGCTTCTGAGGTTATTGTAGTAATAATTTCACCAGTAATCATATCTATTCCAAATTCCAAATCGTCTTGTGTTCCACTAAGAGCAAAACCAACATAAGTACCTACACTAGCAGATAATTCGTTTGTAATTTTGTAAGATACAGAAGGAGCGATATCAATAAAATTAAGTTTGGTTGATATATCTTCATCCTCTCCATCACCAGTAAAATCAACAGAAAGAGTCGTTCCCTTTTGTATATAACTTATTCCAGCGTTTAGGTCTAACACATCACTTAATTCAAAGGTTCCAGTAGCTCCAACTGAAATTCCAATTATCATATTTGAAGTTGCTTCAATATCATCCAAGTCAGATTGCATGTTAGAACCATAAGTTAAATTTGCAAGATTAAGTCCTGCATTTACACCAAAAGTTTGTGCAAACGAAATTGTTGTAGTTAAAGCAACTATTATTAAAATTGAACATAATTTTTTCATGTTTAAATTTATTTTTGGTTAATATTTAATAAACATAAAGGATTATAAATGAAGTATTATGCTAAGCATAGTACTCTCAAATAGTTCGAACTTAAGACCATAATGGCCACCAAAAAGAAACCCTTCTCTTTCAGTGGGTTTTATTATTTACCCTATCTAATGTAGGTTATTAAGCCTAAAGTTGTTGAGATAATGATACATAGTGTTGTAAAAATATTTTTAATTTTTTTTCTATAGAAAATAGCTTTGATTATTTCTGAAACTATTCCGCTAAATATAAAAATGGCACCTACTCCAGCAATAATATGTGTCATAGAAATGTTTTGCATATGGCCTGGTAGAAAGATAACATTATTCTCTATCTGGAACTGAAAACTGGCATAATAACAGTTGATAGATAAGAATGGTTTTTCAAATAAACTGCTTGATTTAAAATACGCTTTATAGCGTATTGTGGATCCTAACTCTTTAAACTAATTTTGTTATTGCATATAAGTATTCTACTATGCAAAGCATAACAGTTTATTACAAATTATTTATTATTGCAAAAAATTAATTAAAAAAAAAAAAAATGAAAAAAGTACTATATCTATTTTTAACAGTATCAATTATTTTTTCCTCTTGTAAAAAAGAAGATGAAATTATTGAACCAACAGTAATCAATGGTTGCATGAATGCTATAGCTAGTAATTATGATGCTACAGCAAATACCGATGATGGGTCTTGCATATTTGGGATTGTTGGCGGTGCTTGGAATGCAACATCTGAACTTGAAGAAGGGAGTATACTTGTAACTTATATGGGAGCAAATATAATGGACTCAACTTGGTCAGAAACTAGAACAGATTCTCTGGGACTTGCTAGATTAGAATTTAATAGTAATCTAACTTTTGAATCTACTGAATTAGATGGCTTGATTACATCTGGAGACTGGCTTCAAAACAACGATCAATTAACACTTACTGAGGATAGTGCTGGTATTGAATTGGAATTAGGTACGTTAACAATAGTATCTGTTAATGAAACGAATCTAGCTATGTCAATGAGTTTTAGTGAAACAGAAGAGCAAAATGGGTATGTCAGCTCATATCAAATAAACGTAACATTTAATTTCGCTAGAGATCTATCTGGTTTTACAACTAATACTACAAACCAAAGAAAAGGTTACAGTAAATGGTTTAATAAAGTGGAATTAATAAATAGTATTAAGCACAACTAAAATTATTTAGTTATTTAAAAAGTTAAAAATTAGGATTATTAGTTAAAAAAAAGAATCCCTCTCAATCGAGTAGGATTCTTTTTTTTATTCTAATGGATAAACTCTGATTTAAAATAAATTGGAAGATGATCAGAGAAACCACCATACCATGTATTACCACCAAATGACTTGCTAGGATATATTTCTCCATTTTTATTTTCATATAACATAAAATCTCTTTGAAATGCACCTGCAGACAATAATTTAATATTAGGATCCTTAAAATTTTTAGAAATAATTATTTGATCTAACCAATTCCAATCTCCTTTATAATTATAAGAACCTTTACCTAAAATTAAATCTGTAGACATAAGATTTAACAATTGATCACTCACTAGATATTTTGAGATACTCTCATTAGATGGATAATCGTTAAAATCTCCCATTATTATGGTAAATTCATCCTCAGAAGTATTCAAATTAATGTAATCTTTTAAGACTTTAGCAACAAACACTCTTTTATGGTTTGATTTCTCTTGTCCTCCCCATCGAGAAGGCCAATGATTTACGAAAACATTAATTACTTTATCCTTGAGTTTTAACTTAACATATACTATATCTCTTGTAGGTCTATCTTCTACAGGATTTTCAATTACAATAAAATCTGTTTTTACTAGCTTTAATTTAGGATTAAATAATAATGCACAATCAATGCCTCTACTGTCAGGGCTATCTTGATGTACTATCGTATAATCTTGATTATTAAAAGTTGGAGTATTTAAAAGATCTTCTATCACTAATCTATTTTCAACTTCACACAAACCAATAATATCGGGCATATTATTGTTATTTTCTTCAGTTGTAAGACTAGCAAAAACTTTTTCTATTTGGCTTAGCTTATAATCATATCTGTAAGTATTCCAATTTTTTTTACTGTTTGGAAGAAATTCACTATCATTAGTCTTAGGACTATCAATGGTATCAAATAGATTTTCAACATTATAAAACATCACAAATAGTTCTTCATTTGAAACATTAGATTTTTCAGTTTGTGAAAAGACTAAAAAAGGGAATAATAATAGTAAGATTATTTTTTTCATAATTCAAAAATACTCAATAATTTTAAAAAAATACAGAAATTGGATAGTATAGGATTAGTAAAAAGAAAGCTTACTTAATAAATATTTTCTTTTCTATTTTACCGTTTTTATAATGTATAAATAATGGGGTATTGTTTCTTAAAGGAGTTTCATTTCCTAAAACATCCGTAATTTTAATAATCTGTTGATCTAATGTGTTATAAACATTAAATATTCCAGTAACATTAAGTGTGAAATTAATACTCACAATACTATCACATCCGACCGAATTAATTAATATAACTGAATAATCACCTGATGTATTCAATATCATCCCATTCCAATTTATACTTATAATAGAAGCAGTAGTATCATATGAATAAGAATTATAATTACAGCTACCATCATTAGTATTTGCTGCTGCATTAAAATTACAAGCATAAGAGTCAGTGCAACCTAAAATTTCATAACAATTGCCTGTTAAATTAGTATCTATCCATAATAACCTATCTCCAATCCAGTTTTTAAAAAAATCAATCTCTTCTTGATACGTATTTCCTACATAGAAATTTGGCCAAACATATGTGCCTAAAATATCCCATTGCTGGAAATTTCGTTGCTGTGGAGCATCAAGATATAATGATACACTATCAATAAAATTAAATAATGAATCTTTGTTAAAACTATTTTCTCTTAAAAATTCCCATCTACATTTTAATTTATTTGAATAAATAGTATCTTCCAAAAGTCTTTCAAACCAAAAGTGATTATTCCAACTACATCCCTGACCTCCATCATCAACTTCCCATCCTGATGTAATTTCACCATTACAATAGTTTGCATTACCATAAGCTAAGTTATAATCCCAAAAGGGTCCCATTGTTAATTTTCCACCATTATTATCTCTATCCTTATACATATATGTACTTAATCTATATCCATCGATATTCCTAGAGAGCTCATTCATTATATATAGATCAATAAAAGAATTAACATTAATATATTTAGAATAACCCAGCAAACTATCTGCAAAATTAGGACCTGAAAGCGCATATTCAAAACTATCTACATAACTCTGAATATAGCTCATCTGTTGCGGAAGTAAATCCGATGGCTGTGGGTAATGGTATTGAATATATGTTAAGCCTCCTCCAAGGTTAAGAAAATCAGATAACCAATCACTACCTCCAGTGCCTGTATACTTATCAAACTTTATAATATATCCTCCAGTAAGACTATCTCCTAACAAGTCGTCGAAATCAAGTTTTGCAATATCTACTCTATCATTATCTCTTTTTATCTTTTCCATCAAGATATAGATCCCTTTGTATTCACCATTAATTACTAATTCACAATAAACTGTCCTTGGAGCATAATTTCCCATCTTACGTCCTAAATCATAACTTAAAAAATTACGCATCAATGTTTTATCAGTGTAAGGAGCATATAATATCCAGTCGTTTTCAACAGGCATTCCTAAAAGAGATACATTATTATTATTTCCTATAGAATCTTGTGTTTCTAAAGCAAATGATTTCTTTGGAAATGATTGAGAAGAACTTCCTCTGTATTCAATACTTATTTTGCCATTATAATTATTAAAAGAATCGTTAATAGAATTTATAATACCAAAGCCATTATTAATAATTCCCATATCACAAATTATTCTAGGATCATCTAATATTGTTTGATTATTTGTATTTATAACTACAATGGGTAATTCAGAACTAGTAAAAACTAGCGGTGGAACAAACCAAGATGGTGGAGGGAAATAATTTGTTGATGTAGAGGAAATTCCCAATGAAAGAAAAATACGACTAGTTAAGTCTGAAGAAGTAATACTTTCATTATGTAATTGAATGGACAAAACATTATTACCTGGAATAAGAACTGAATCTAACAATTGTGAATTAATTATAAACTGATCCGGATTTCCTCCTTGATACATTTGTGCCTCATGCAAGGAAGAAGAAGTTTGATTATAAAGAGGGTTGTCTCCTGGAATACCAATATTAGCTCTTCCAATCTCAACATTGTTTAAATAAGCAACAAATGCATCATCATAATCAATATTTAATATTGCTGATACAATTTCTGAAGTATCTATTATTAAAAATTCTTTTCTAAGATATAATGAGATTGTTGGATTTATTATTGTGCTATCATCACTATCACCATAGCCAATACCTCCAAAACCATCATTCCATAATGAATCATTAAATCCTAATGCTCTCCAATTAGAATCAGGTTCATACACCCCCTCAAAATATTTCCAAATATCATTATCAAAAACTACTGTCTCCCAATGATTAACAGTTTGAGAAAAAAGTGACAAAGGAAAAATAAATAATATAAGAAGTTTCTTCATAAAAAACGAAGATATAAATAATCTTGAATTTATTTAAAAATTCAATTTTGTTTATTCAATAATTAATTTTTGTACACTTGAACTATACATACTTACTACTTTAACTGTATAGATTCCTACATCAAATTTACTTACATCAATTGAAATATTATTTTCCTGATAGGATTTACTAAAAATTAAACTACCCTTAATATCAGAAATAGAAATAGAATAAATAGTTTCATTATTACTTATATTAATGAAATTTGTTGCAGGGTTTGGATAAATTAAAAGCTTATTATTATCAACGGATTCAACCGCAGAGGGAAGCATAAATACTGCTGTAGCTTTAGAAAAATTAGATATGCAATCTTCTTTAAATTGCATGTTATAATAATTATACCAATTATTCTGAGTGCCAGAATTATTAGCACCTGTGATAGAAATTAAATTGCCAAAATTATAGGGAAAAACAGCACCATTATTATTTTTATATAATCCACCATTTGTATTTGCTATTCCAAGCTGGAAATCAGTTCCTACAGGAATATAAAAATCTAAATAAAGGGTTTGATACCCACCACTGACCAAGATAGTAGTGTCATCAATCACAATTCCTGTATTATCTCTTAATTCAAAAATAATTGTTTCTGATTGTTCCGCATAAATATCTGTAGAGATTAAGTTACAAGCTACATAGGAATCAAAAATTAAATATTTATCTCCATAATAATAATCTCCAGTACCAATACTAGTATCTAATGGCCCTCCATTAACTAAAGGACCTCCAAATTCTCTAACATAATAGGAAGTAGTATTAGACAATAATGGGGTAACAAATAGAGATCCCGAAGCAATTGGAATACTCGCAACAGTGTCTGTATACCAATTTACATCATTAGATGTAGAAGAAAGAGTAAATATAGCCGGAGAAATATAGGATGTATCATTATACGCAGTTGGAGCAGGTAGAAGATTAATAGTAACAATTCCAGATTGAAAAATAGAATCTTGACCTAATACATTAGAAATAAATAAGCTCACATCATAGATCCCATCGTTTAAATAGGTATGATTTGGGTTTTGTAAATTAGAATATGTTCCATCCCCAAAATTCCAACTCCAATAATTAGGTTGATGGAAACTTTCATCAATAAAACTAATATTTCCTGAACACAGAGATGAATCTACGACAGAGAAAAAAGCTAGAGGAGAAGCTATACAGTAATTATTAATTGCTTGTGCATTAATAGCTACCGCTCTTCTTCCCTTAGCACCATTAAACTTAGCACAAACTGAAAACCAAGAATCTGTAATCGCAGGGTTAGGATTAATAATTAAAGCTGTCGTTGCAGTAGTTGAAGTCATGGAATCCATATATATATTTCCTAGCATACTTACCTCATAATCAGTAGCACCATTAACTATATTCCATGAAACATAAATAGAATCAGGACAAATCCAATTAACGGATATACTTTGAGGCACAGAAACAATGGTAAAATACGCATCACTTTCATCAATATTGCCATTACGACTTATTCTTACTTTTGCTTGTTTTGTAACGGTATTTGGTACTGTCCAATTATAGTGCCTTGAATTTACTCCAGCACTATTTGTAATTAAGCTCCAGGATAAACCATCCGTAGTATATTCTAAAGTAAATGGAGTGTTCCCTTTTGCAGCATCCCATCTTATTAATTCATTTTCTCCAGGTACAAAACCTTCGCCTCCAATAGGATAAGTTAATTCTACTTCTTCTGTAATATATTGATAAATTACCCAGTATTCTTGTGCACCAAATGGAATAGTAAAACCCTCAACTGACAAAACATAGTTACCTGAAGCAGGATTATCTATCGTAATTTGCTCCATATTATTAATATGATCATTTCCATAAGTTGCATTAGAGTTTAATGCTGTAGAATTAGCTGTAGTATCTAAGAGCCAAGGATATGCTGTTAAACCATTAACATTTGTCATGTTAATATCAAGATCATTAACTAATGCAGGAGCTGCATTAACGCTTCCTTCAATATCATGCCAATAGACCATAACATTTAATTGTATTGTTGCTGGAGGAACTGTAATTGTATGGGTGTTATTTCCACCTTGTGATATACTAGAATTTAGATACTGATTATTTTCTAAAATTTTAATTGCTTGGTAAGCATTAACCTCTCCCCATCCATGTTTAAAGTCGGGGCCAGGATTTTCTAAATCATCAGCAGAATTTAATAGTACTCCCTTCATTAAGGCTGAATTAGGGTTTACACCAAAATTTAACTCTTTATAACCTTGATATAATTGCCCCATAACTCCTGCAATACCTGGACAAGACATCGATGTTCCACTTGCAGAATTATAATCATTAGTGGGTACAGTTGAATTAACATTCGATCCTTTTGCTCCTATATCAGGTTTTATTCTTCCATCAGCCGCAGGTCCCCTACTAGAATAATTAGCTAATTCACTTGTAGAAGTTAAGCTTGAAACTGCAATGACATTTTTACCTTGCTTATGTCCACCGGTAACATTTCCCCATCCACTACCTGCACCATATCCACAATCATCACTTCCAGAATTACCAGCTGAAAAAACATGAATTAATGCTGGATGTAAATTTATTTGCTGATCCAGCTCTTGGGAAAGAGATGTGTATCCTGCATTACATCCATTACTATAAGATTTTGAAGTAATAACAACATTATCATCAATATATAAATCAGGAAAAGCTGTAGAATAATTATTATTCGATGCATCATAAACATATAAAAAAGCAGCATTTGCCATTCCAGCAGCAATAGGATCTAAATTTCCTGAGCCCATAATAGTACCGGCTACATGATCACCATGAGTGTTTGATAAATTATTACTACTACCTCCGAAACTAGTTTGATTAATTCTGCCTTGGTAATCAATATGAGGGCCTATAATCCCATCATCTTGCATCATGATGTTGATGCCATCTCCATTATAATGCCTTCCGCTAACATACTTAGTATTGATTGTGTTAGATCTATGCAGAGTTCTACCTGTTTTATTTTCTTTTAATGATGGTGGATCAATTGGTTCAATGTACCAAACTGAACTCATATTTGCTATAATAGCTAAGTCACTAAATTTAATTGTAATTGTTAATCTATTACTAGAGAATGAGATCTCATCAATTTTATAACCATTATTTTTAAATATCTCTTCAATGACTGAAGTATTTACATCTTTATATAGTAATACCTTAACTGATAATTCCCCATCATTAATGGCCCATTCTGGAAAATTATTATTTTGAATTTTAGGATCTAACTTATGTTTTCCCTCTATTGGTAATAAAGAAATAACATCATAATTTTTCAAAGCAGATAAGTCACATTGTTGATCAAGATTTACTACATAAGTATTATTTGGAATATATTCTAAAAATGTAACTCCCAATTTAGCTATTTGATTTCTTTTTTCAATTGTTGGAACAGCACTAAAAGACATAAAGTAATACTTTATATTATCAATTCTATCTAATTGTTTAATAGTATTTAAACTTATTTCTCCTGATTTTAATTTTATGGTATTTTCCTGAGCAAATCCAAAGTGAAAAACAGTTAACGTTAAAACAAATAAAAAAATCTTTTTCATATTATTTCTTAGGTAAAGTATACTTATTTTAAGTATCTAGATGGGTAATTTGAATTTCTAGATATATAACGAAGATATAAATAATTTAATTTATTTAAAAATTGAACAGAAAGAAAATTTGATAAAAATATTGGTATTATTCTATTAATAAAATATTTCAAAATTTAAGTACAAAGTACACTAATATTAACCCATTCAATTAAGAGGATTTATTAATTTTGTAAACTTAAAATACAATCTTTCAAAATGCTTACAAGAAAATTTATTCTATTCATTAGTATTATTTCACTTTCTCATAGTGGTTTTACTCAAAGTGTAAAAGTATATGGTGCCATAACAAATGCTATAAATAACGAGCCTATTCCCTTTGCAAATATTATTATTGAAGGCACTGTAATTGGTACTACTTCTGACATAAATGGAAACTATGAAATTTTAGACTTACAAGCTGGAACCTATAATTTTAAATGTAGTTATATTGGTTTCGATACTGATATACAATCAGAAATAATGGTAAGTTCCAACAAGAACCTGAGACTCAATTTTTTTCTGAGTGAGAATTCAGAAATTCTAGGTGAAGTAAAAGTTATAGGAAATACTTTTAATAAAACAAAAGCCAGCCCTGTAAGTTTACGAACGATTAATGCTTCAGAAATTTCTAAAAGTGCTGGAGGAAATAGAGATATCTCTAAAGTAGTAACAAATCTCCCTGGTGTAGCCACATCTATAGGCTTTCGAAACGATATTATTGTTAGAGGAGGATCACCATCAGAAAATAAGTTTTTCTTAGATGGGATTGAAATACCAACCATCAATCATTTTACAACTCAAGGATCATCAGGAGGTCCAATAGGTATTTTAAATGTTAATTTTATTAGAGAAGTGGATTTTTATACTGGAGCCTTCCCTGCTAACAGAGGAAATGCTCTTAGTTCTGTAATGGAGCTAAAGCTAATTGAAGGAAATGACGAGGAAATAAGTGGTTCATTTGCTCTAGGCTCTAGTGATGCTGGTCTAACATTAAATACACCATTATCAAAAAAATCTACGCTTTTATTATCCCTTAGAAGATCATACTTACAATTTCTATTCAAAGCTTTGAAACTACCTTTTTTACCAACTTATAACGATATGCAGTTTAAATATACTTATAAACCCAATAAAAAGAATCAGTTTAATTTTCTTGGAATAGCAACAATTGATGATTTTACTCTTAACTCAGAGATTAATGAAGGTGAAGAAGATTCTATGCAAATTTCACTGAATAATTATAATCTAAATAATTTAGTAATAAATAAGCAATGGAATTACACCATTGGTGGTACTTGGAGACATTTCTTTAGTAACTCAAACCTCTTTTTTGTGATGAGTAGAAATCATCTTAACAATACTGCTTTAAAATATTTAGATTATGATGATGAGAGTTCACAAAAAATTCTTGATTATAAATCTGAAGAAATAGAAAATAAAACGCGCCTAGAATATAATTTTGAAAAAAATAATTATTCAATTAATATTGGAGCTAACCTAGAAGATGCTACATATACAAATAATACAACTCAGAAATTTACAGTTGGAGATAGTATTATTACTGGAATTAATAATTCTAATCTACATTTTATAAAATATGGAGTATTTACCCAGATTAGTAAAACATACTTTGCCAACTCCCTTACTAGCTCATTTGGCTTAAGAATAGATGGAAATTCTTTCACTGAAAGCACCAATTCCCCTAACCTTTCTCCTAGGCTATCATTAGCATATAATCTTAATAATGAAATAAGTATTAACAGTAATATTGGACGATTTTATCAATTACCATCCTATACCATATTAGGATTTGACAATAATGGTAATTATCTTAACAAAGATGCTGACTATATTTCTTGTGATCATGCAGTAATAGGTCTAGAATACAGCCCTTCTAGCTATAGTAAAATTACTTTAGAGTCTTTTTATAAGAGTTATAATAATTATCCATTCTCAATACTTGATAGTATATCACTGGCAAATTTAGGAGGTGACTTTGGTGTAGTTGGTAATGAGGATATATCATCTATATCAAAAGGTAATAGTTATGGACTAGAGTTTTTAGCACAACAAAAAATGAGTTCAAGTATTTACGGTATATTATCAGCAACCTATTACCGAAGTAGGTTTGAAGATAAAAATGAACAACTTATTTCATCTTCTTGGGACAATAGATTTATCTTAAATATGACCGCAGGTAAAAAGTTTAAGAATAATATTGAGCTAGGCTTTAAGTATCGTTATTCTGGCGGATCACCTTATACACCAGTTGATATAATTAATTCAAGTAATAGAGGGATTTGGGATATTAATCAAAGAGGCGTGTTAGATTATAATTTATTAAATACCCAAAGGTTGAATGGCGCACATGTTCTTGATGTTAGAATTGATAAGAAATGGTTCTTTAAATCTTGGAGTATAAATGCTTATATCGATATTGAGAATATTTTAAATTCAAAAAGTCAGTTACCATCTCAGTATGGAATAGATTCAAATTTAGGGGATTTAGTAGAGGGTACTGATGGAAACCCAAATAGATATCCCTTATATGAAATCATTAATAATTCAGGCACCCTTCTTCCTAGTATTGGATTATTAATTGAGTTTTAATACAAAGTTAAAAATTCTGAAGATTACTTTTTTTAAACTTATTTATTCTTCCAAAAAGATTTAAAAAATAAGCTCTTAATAGTAAACCATAGAGCGAAGATTGCAAGTAGGTTAATTTTAGGAGACTTCCCTTTCCCAATACGTTGAATTTGAAGCTCATACCAGGGCAATTCTACACCACCAAGTTTGTCTAAAAACTTAATACCAATTTTAGGTATCGGAGTTTCAAATATTTTTACAGAACCATCAAAAATTTGATTTACCAAGTTAGGATACAAGCAAAAGGGTCTTGCCAAGCCAACAACGTCTAAATTCCCATCTTCTAACGCTTTCTCCATCACCGAAACAGAACGAAACCCTCCAGTAAGCAGTAGAGGGGTTTTAATCAATTTTCGTGCTTTATCAATATAATCTAGAAAGTATGCTTCACGAGATACAGTACTTCTCTTACGGTCTCCTTTCATCATGGCTGGTCTCTCATAAGTTCCACCAGATATTTCAATTAAATCAATTCCTTCATTACCTAAAAGAGAAATTACTTGCATAGATTCTTCTTCTGAAAAGCCACCTCGTTGAAAATCTGCAGAATTAATCTTAATTCCTATGGGATAATCCGAGCCTACTTGACGGCGAATTTCACGATAAATTTCTAAAACAAAACGTGCTCTATTATTAAGGGAACCGCCCCATTGATCCGTTCGAATATTACTATTAGGAGATAAAAACTGACTTACTAAGTACCCGTGAGCTCCATGAATTTGACAGCCTGTAAAGCCTGCTTCTTTCATGATTCTGGCCGTATTACCAAAACGTTTAATAATTTTCCAAATTGCTTTTTCGCTTAATGCTGTTGGTAGTTGAAACATCTTAGCAGCTCTACCAATATTTAGTGATATAGCAGAAGGCCCTACTGTTTCTCTATTAATGGCTGCAAGAGCCTGTCTACCAGGGTGATTTATTTGTGGCCAAAGATGCACACCAGTTCCTTTAACTGTTCTGGCCCATTCTTTTAACAACTCAAAATCCTTATAATCTTCAACTACTACATTACGCGCTTCACCGAGTGCCATTGAGTCTATCATTACATTTCCTGTAATCAGCAATCCTGGATTTCCTTTTGCCCAAACCTTATAAGCATTTATTAAACCCTTACTAGGTGCATGATATCGTGTACCAAAATTTTCACTCATTGCAGACTTTGTAATTCTGTTTTTTAAAACAGATCCATTTGGTAAAGTAAAAGAAGAGGAGATATACTTCATTATTTTTTTCGTCAAATATATTTAAAACATCAAATGAAAATCTAAAAAAACCACTTCAATTTTCTATTTTAATATTTTTAATTTGTAATATTGATAAAATAATTAATTAATAACAATATTATGGGAAAAGGAAAAGATTCAAAAAAAAATGTAAAAAAAGAAGCTACTAAATCACCAAAAGAAAAAAAAGAAGCTAAAAGGCTTAAAAAAAATTCTAAATAAATATCCTATTACACACAAAAGAAAAACCCACTCAATTGAGTGGGTTTTTCTTATTTAAGGTTTTTTTTGATTATTTAATTATATTATTCTTTAATGCTTTCTAATTTAAATAGAAAAGAATACTCTAGAGCAATTTCTTTCAAACTTTCAAATCGTCCTGAAGATCCACCATGGCCCACATCCATATTACAGTTCATAAGTAATAAATTATCATTAGCCCTAAAATCTCTAATCTTAGCAATCCATTTAGCTGGCTCCCAATATTGAACTTGACTGTCCCAATATCCAGTAGTAATTAGTAGATTCGGATAATTAACAGCCTTAATATTATCGTAGGGTGAGTATGATTTCATGTAATCATAATATTCTTTATCTTTAGGATTACCCCATTCATCAAATTCTCCTGTAGTTAATGGAATAGTTTCATCCCACATAGTATTTATTACATCTACAAAGGGAACTCCTGCAATAACACCATTAAATAACTCTGGCTCCATATTCATTACTGCACCCATTAACAATCCTCCTGCACTTCCCCCTGTAGCATATAAATGTTCAGAAGACGTAAGATTAATATCAATAAGATGTTGAGCACAATCTATAAAATCATAAAATGTATTTTTCTTTTTCAGCAGCTTTCCATCTTCATACCAATCTCTACCCATTTCTTGTCCTCCTCTAATATGAGCAATAGCAAAAGTAAACCCACGATCTAAAAGGCTAAGTCTGACAGAACTGAAATAAGGATCAGAACTATTACCATAAGAACCATATCCATTTAATAGTAATGGAGCTTCCCCATTCTTTTTAAGCCCTTTTCGATAAACTAATGAGATAGGTATCTTTGTTTTACCATCTCTACTATTAGCAAACAAACGCTCAGACACATAATTATCTGATTCAAATTCACCACCTAAAACTGTTTTTTGTTTTAAAAGAGTACGTTCTTTAGTTATCATATTATAATCATACACTGAACGAGGAGTGGTTAAAGAGCTGTAAACAAAACGAAATACGTCAGTATCAAACTCTAGGTTCGAACTAGAATACAAAGAATATGATGGGTCATTAAAAGTTATATAATACTCTGAATTATCTTGCCAATTAATTACTCTAGATTTACTTAAACCCTCACTCCTTTCATTTACTACTAAATAATTCTTAAAAATATCAACGCCTCTTAATAACACATCTTTTCGATGAGCAATAACTTCTTGCCAATTATTTTTTTCAGTAGAATTAATTGAGGTTTGCATAAGTCTAAAATTCTTGGCTTCCCAATTAGTTAGAATATAAAATTTATCATCAAAATGACTAACAGAATACTCTATATTCTTTTCTCTTGCTTGCAGGATTTGCCATTTCCCTAAGGGATCATTAGCGTCTAAAAATTGATATTCTGTTGAGAGTGTTTGATAAGAACCAATCATTAAATATTTACTTGATTTTGTTTTATAAACAAAACAACTAAAAGTATCATCCTTCTCTTCAAAAACTAAAATATCCTCAGATGAATCTGTACCTAGAGTATGTCTAAAGATCTGACTAGAACGTAAAGTAATAGTATCTTTTTTTGTGTAAAAAATAGTTTTATTATCATTAGCCCAAGTAATACCTCCTGTGGTATTAAGAATCTTATCTTCTAATATTTTCCCTGTCTTTAAATCTTTAATATGAATCGTATATTCTCTTCGTGATACTAGATCTATACTATAAGCTAAGAATTGATTATTTTCACTAACAGATTTATCACCAAGAGAGAAATAATTTTCTCCTTTAGCCATAATAGGCAAATTCAATATTAATTCTTCTTTAGCATTATCTGAATTTTCTTTTCTATAATGAAGTGGATAGTCCTGTTCTTTTTGATACTTAGAGTAGTATGTATATCCATTATAGCTAACAGGTACAGATTCATCATCCTGCTTTATTCTTGAAACAAACTCATCAAATAAATTATCTTGAAATGTTTCCGTATCTGCCATTTCTTTTTTAAGATAAGAATTCTCAGAATTTAAATAATCAAGAACATCTTTAGTTTGAATATCTTGATCCTCAGATTGCTTCTGAGCATCAGACAAACGCATCCAATCATAGTTATCAATAATGGTATCTGCATGATAAACATTTATTTTGGGCATTTTTTTAGCCATAATATTTGTAGTATTTATCTCTTTTTTGGTGTCTTTATCCACGCTACAGGAGAAGATTAGAGTTACACACAGAGACAGTAATAATAATTTTTTCATGCTTCAATATTACTGAAATTTAATGAAATTATCTAAAAAAAAAAAGAGTGGCTAGATTACAACCTATCTCCTGTTTTCTATATATGACTCAACCTTAAAACTAAAATTTGCACCACTTTTTGCACTACTAATAAAGATATAGATAATTACGCAAATTTTAAAATAAGTATATTTGTTAAAACAAAAAAAATGAACAAATATTTATTTATAATTTTCATAATTTTATTATTTTTCTCTTCTTGCGTTAGAACTGAATGTAGAGATTGTACAAAACTATTTGAAACTATTTTATCTACAAATGAATTAGATAGCATAGTACAAAGTTTAAATAATATCACCTCAATTGATTCAACTAATTACAATGATTGGGAAGAATTTGTGAGTTTAAATCTATCAAACTCAGGACATGAATTAAATACATCTTTAGAGTTCTGTAGTAAATATGGCGGCATGGTTTCTGTTGATCCATTAGGTGATAAGGAAGAGGAAACTGAAGTTTGGTATTCTCATGGGTCTAATGACTTAACATTACCACATGGAGAAATTATTGAATTAGGAACAATATATTACAATTGCCAATAAATACAAGTATCTTTTTTGGCGTTACATTATATATTAAAACAATAGATTAACAATAAGCTAAAATTATGAAAAAACTACTGCTTATATTATCAATTTCTTTTTTATTTCAATGTTGTTTTAGTTACAAAACAGTAAGTTATAATACTTTTACAATGGAAACAATTGAAACAAAAAATAGAGATTTAATGAACTCTCTGGCTAGTAGTACTATACCAATATTATCTAAACGAGAGTTTAAAATTAAAAAGCTTGATGGAACAAATGTTCAAGGTAAATTAGTTTCTAAAAATGGAGAGACAATGTCTTTACAATTGTATGAGAGAATCCAAACTATTCTAAAGAAAGATATCAATACTATTAAAGTCAGAAAATTTTCACCTATAAAATCTTCAATTTTTTTTATTCCACTTATTGCAATAGGTTTAGCTGATATTAAATAACTATATAAATTAACAATGAAGAAACTACTACTTATATTACTTTGTTTGCCTTTAATTGGGTTTGGGCAATTAACAATGATACCTGATGCTAACTTTGAACAAGAACTTATTAATTTGGGTTACGATAATA
>Ga0307985_10000378_pt1 | contig 26716 bp, 23 predicted proteins | sample EllFjometageno80_FD_203155 | JGI IMG/M metagenome (GOLD analysis project Ga0307985, IMG submission 203155) | Marine microbial communities from Ellis Fjord, Antarctic Ocean - #80 | ecosystem: Environmental > Aquatic > Marine > Unclassified | place: Southern Ocean | collected 2014-10-09 | reverse complement strand
AACCTTGACCATCGTGGCGCGTAGCACCCGGTCGTTCCAGCGGTAGCCAGTACGGAGTGTCTCGATGACGACTTGTTCACCTTCGCCTTCTTCGTACATAACGGCCTCGTGTAATTCAGGGTCGAATGGCTGCCCATCAGCATCGACGCGTTCGAGCCCTTGGCTCGACAACACCTCGAAAAGCGCGTCGCTGATTGGTCGGATCTCTTCGATTCCCTGACCAAGCGCTGCTTCGCAACTGTCGAGGACAGGAAGGAGCCGCTCAACCAGGTTGGCCGCGGCCTGGGCCCTTTGTACTTCGGCGCGTTCATCGCTACGACGGCGCGCATTGACGAACTCGGCCTTGGCCCGCTGTAGTTGGTCCAGATAGTCGTCGCGTTCAGCAATGAGCACAACAACGGCTTCTTCGGAGATTTGATCGGGGGCCAGGCCAGATTCGGTGGCAGCATGATCGGCTGCCGCCTGCTCATCGATCAGCGCTGCAAGTGCCTCGTCGGTGACACTGTCTGAAGCAACGCCATCAGCTGGTTCTGCAGCTGGCTGATCGGTGTCGTCGGGTATGTCTTCGCCCTCGTGCTCGCTGCCCATCATTCTTCGTCTTCGACAATCTCTGCGTCAACAATCTCATCTTCGTTGCTGTCGTTGCCCTCGCTGGAGCTTTCGCCGCCACCACTGTTCTCCGTGCTGGCCTGCTCATAGAGGCGCTGGCTGAACTGCTGGCTGGCGTTCATGAGTGCCTCAGTGGCACCTCGGATGGCATCGAGATCATCGCCTTCGAGCTGGGTGTTAAGTGCCACCAACTTTTCGTCGACTTCTTCCCGCTCTTCGTCGGTGATCTTGTCGCCGTGCTCACGCAGCAACTTCTCGGTTTGGTAGACGAGCGTGTCGGCGTTGTTACGCACTTCGGCCTCGTCGCGGCGGTGCTTGTCTTCGTCGGCGTGGGACTCGGCATCCTTGATCATCTGATCGATGGCGTCCTTGTCGAGCGAGGACTGGCCGGTGATCGTGATCGACTGTTCCTTGCTCGTCGCACGGTCCTTGGCCGACACATGCACGATGCCGTTGGCGTCGATGTCGAAGGTAACTTCGATCTGAGGCACGCCCCGAGGGGCAGGTGGCAGGTCAACCAGCTGGAACTTGCCCAGGGTCTTGTTGAACTGCGACATGTCGCGTTCACCTTGCAGCACGTGGATCTCGACCGATGGCTGACTGTCGTCGGCAGTAGTGAAGACCTCGGTGCGCTTGGTCGGGATTGTCGTGTTGCGCTCGATCAAGGTGGTCATAACGCCACCCTTGGTTTCGATGCCAAGTGACAGTGGCGTCACGTCGAGCAAGAGAACGTCGGTAACTTCGCCCTTAAGCACACCAGCCTGAACTGCAGCGCCAATGGCGACTACTTCGTCGGGGTTCACGCCCTTGTGAGGATCATTACCTGTGAGCTCACGGACCAGGTCGCTTACCGCAGGCATGCGAGTCGAGCCGCCAACCAGGATCACGTGTTCGACATCGCCCATCACCAAACCAGCGTCCTTGATGGCGCTTTCGAATGGGCCGCGGCAACGATCGAGCAAGTCGCTCGTCATCCCCTGGAACTTGGAGCGACTAATGGTGTAGTCGAGATGCAACGGGCCCGAATCAGTGGCAGTGATGAAGGGCAGATTGATCTGCGTTTCCTGCTTGACCGACAGCTCGATCTTGGCGTTTTCAGCAGCTTCCTTGAGGCGCTGCATGGCCATGCTGTCATTCGACAAGTCGACGCCGTGGTCATTCTTGAACGACGTGGCCATCCAGTCGATGACGGCTTGATCCCAGTCGTCGCCACCAAGCTTGGTGTCACCACTGGTCGACTTCACTTCGAAGACACCGTCGCCGATTTCGAGAACCGATACGTCGAACGTGCCGCCGCCAAGGTCAAAAACCAGAACCGTCTGGTCGGTGTCTTTGTCAAGGCCATAGGCCAATGCAGCAGCGGTTGGCTCGTTGATGATGCGCAGGACTTCGAGGCCAGCAATTTGGCCGGCTTCCTTGGTCGCTGTGCGCTGGGCATCGTCGAAGTAGGCAGGCACAGTAATAACTGCCTGGTTAACAGTCTCGCCCAGGTATGCCTCGGCGTCGCGCTTGAGCTTTTGGAGCGTGCGAGCAGAGACTTCTTGTGGTGTGTAGTCCTTGCCATCAATGTCGATGGTCCACGCCGTGCCCATATGGCGCTTAACCGACCGCAGGGTGCGATCCGGGTTCGTAATTGCCTGACGCTTAGCAACTTCTCCCATCAGCACTTCGCCACTCTTGGCGAATGCGACAACTGATGGTGTGGTGCGAGCGCCTTCAGCGTTGGCGATGACGACAGGATCGCCACCTTCGAGGACAGCAACTACTGAATTGGTAGTTCCGAGGTCAATACCGACCGCTTTAGCCATGATGTGTTTTCTCCTGCTTGCTCAACACCGCGTTCACCCAACAAAGTGTTGAAAGAACGCTCTGTTGAGCGTGTGGTGAGGTTTCGATTGGGGGGTAGATCCCACGCCAGATGTGACGTGGATCGTACGTGACAAAACTCTGCAACCAACGAGGCCTATGGCTCATTCCCAGAAAACTTGACAATTTCAATTTAGGGGTCGTTTTCCTGGTCAAATCCTGAGTAAGCCGAGCGAATTCGGTTGCACAAAGTAAGCCCTTCACGAAAGATGTCCCGGAGACCAACAACCCACCTGAGTTCCAAAACCTGGAGGCCGGCCAGTTGCTGCTGCGAGAAACCACCGATGACGGCATCGATGAGGTAGTCGAGGTCCATGGTGATCCGGCTCTGATGGAGCGGTTCAGACAAACAGTTGCCGACCGAGAGTAAACGCGGAATCTGATCAACGCTCTAGCGGCAGCTACTCGTTCCAGGCATGCGCTGGGTTTCACCCAGATGGGGCACAGGACGTCGATGCAACCCACGACTTCGAGGCGAGCTACGCCAGCGATCGTCGGCCATCGCAACAGACGTACAGCGGCGAACTTCGCTCGCTTGTAACCAAACGTTAGGCATCGGGCCTTGAGAACTATGGCTCCGCGCCCAGCTTTGGTACATATCCAAGTGAACCCATGCCTGGTTTGGGTGCCGACAGTGCAGGCATGACGCAGTAGAGTCTCGTGCACCATGGCAACTGTTACCGAAGACGTGGTTGAAGCAGACGCGGGCGACAAGCGCGGCATTCGACCAAACCACATGATCATTGGCCTCTGGACTGGTGTTGCGGTTATTACCGCAGTGTCTGGCATTGCCGCGACGGTGTTCGAATTTCATCACGAAGAGGGTGCTGTTACCCGCGAGGTCTTCGGCAACATCCCGTCGCCGATCAAGGCCATGTTCTATGCATTGATCCCCACGCTGTTGATCTACGTGGGCTTCCAGCTCTCGTTCCGGGTCAAGAACTGGCAGCGCGGCGCTCCTGAGAACCGAAAGACCACCAAGAAAAACGTCAAGCAGCGCCTAGCGGACATGCGGGCTGGCTTGTACATGCAGACGCTCATGCGTGATCCCATCGCCGGAATCATGCACTCAATGATCTACTTCGGCTTCCTGATCCTGATGGCTGTCACCACCACCCTCGAGATCGACCACCAGCTCCCTGAGTCGCTCAAGTTCCTAGATGGAGGCGTTTACAAGGGTTACGCCATGGTCGGCGATGCCGCTGGTCTCATGTTCTTCGCCGGTCTCATGTGGGCCCTTAGTCGCCGTCTTGGCCCTCGCTCGATGCAGCCCTACCGCATCCGCATCAAGAATAAACCTGAACACTTCGTGATCCTGGGCACGCTGCTGGCGATCTCGATCAGCGGCTTCGGTGCCGAAGCATTCCGCATCGCCCTCGAACAGTCGGTCGCTGAACCAGGCGCCCTTGACTACGAGAAATGGTCCTTCATTGGCTACCCATTCGCCCAACTCGTCGACGGCATCGGAAATCTGTCCGGTTGGCACCAGGCCTGGTGGATCGCTCACGTAATCTCGTTCGCTCTGTTCCTGATCATCCTGCCGACCACGATGTTGCGCCACATGGTCACGTCGCCAGCAAACATGTACCTGAAAGATCGCGATCGTCCAAAGGGCGCCATGAAGCCAATGGCCAACCTGATGGACACCGAGATGGAGAGCTTCGGCGCTGCCGTCATCGAAGACTTCACCTGGAAGCAACTCATGGACACCGACTCGTGCACCATGTGTGGTCGTTGCACCGACGTCTGTCCAGCAAACGCCACCGGCAAGTCGTTGGATCCACGCGAGATCGTACTCAAGACCGGCGAAGTTATGGCTCGGTCCGGCACCCCTCAGGTCACACCGCCAATCGGCGTCGACAAAGAAATCGCTCTCGCCAACGAACCAGGCAACATCCTGGTTGCTCCCAACAATGTGTTCGATCGCATCACCAGCGAAGAGATCTGGGCCTGCACCACATGCAAGGCCTGCGACGAGGCCTGCCCAGTCAACATCGAGATCCTGGACAAGATCCTGGACATGCGCCGCTACCTCTCACTGATGGAAAGCGACTTTCCGACCGAGCTTGGTAACGCCTACCGGGCCATGGAAAACCAGGGCAACCCCTGGGGTATGGGTCAGAGCGAACGTGCCGACTGGGCCTCCGATTTCGAAGGCCTCGAGGTCCTCGACGGTGGCGATCCAATGACCGCCGAATACCTCTACTGGGTTGGGTGCGCTGGCAGCTTCGACGACAAGAACAAGAAGGTCTCACAAGCCTTCAGCAACCTGATGGACCGCGCTGGCGTCAGCTTCGCCATCTTGGGCCCATCAGAAATGTGTACCGGTGACCCGGCCCGCCGTTCGGGCAACGAATACATCTTCCAGATGCTGGCCATGCAGAACATCGAGACGCTAAACACCATGGGCGTCAAGAAAATCGTGGCGCAGTGCCCACACTGCTTCAACACCCTGGCCAACGAGTACCCGCAGCTCGGCGGTCACTACGAAGTTGTGCACCACAGCCAGCTGCTTGAGAATCTGATCGACGAAGGCAAGCTCGATGTCTCGAACGCCACGCTCGAGGATCGTTTGGTCTACCACGACTCGTGTTACCTGGGTCGCCACAACGACGTGTACCTGTCACCACGAAATGTCGTTGGTTCGATTGGCGGCATCGAGGTTGTCGAAGCCGAACGCAACGGCACCAAGGGCATGTGTTGCGGCGCCGGTGGTGCTCGCATGTGGATGGAAGAACACGTCGGCAAACAGATCAATGTCGAACGGTCTCAGGAACTGCTCGCTACCGGTGCGACTCGCATCGCCACCGCATGTCCGTTCTGCTACGTGATGATCGACGATGGCATCAAGGGCGAAGGTATTGAAGACGGCGAAGTGCTGGTGCAAGACATTGCCATGCACCTGCTCGATGCCATCGAAGAGGGCGAAGCCAAGGCACAAGCAGCCATGGTCAACATCACCCTGAAGCCGACGTCAGATCGCGTAACCGCCGACAACATCGAGCTTCCGCTTGGCTTCGGGATGCACGGTGACCTCGATGGCGACGGCATCAAGGACACCAACGCCGAGCCCGGCCCAATCGCCGCTCTCGTCGGCAACACCGAAACAGCGATCGTCCCCGCCACCGCCGACGCAACGGACGAAGAAGAGTAGTCCACCCTTTCAGCTCAGACCCTGACACAAATTAGGAGCGTGACCCGCGATTATCGCGGGTCACGCTCCTTTTTTTACTTTGTGGCTGCGCACCACACGCGAGTCTCGACCGATGGGAAGAACGGGCACCGGCTAGTCTGCGAACATGAACCTCGGTGGCCCAGAGATCCTTATCGTGGTCGCGATAGCCGTGCTGCTGTTCGGTGCTGGTTGGTTGCCCAAAGCGGCAAAGAACCTGGGTAAGGCCAAAGTCGAGTTCGACGAAGTCCAGCGTCAGTTCAACGAGACCAAGGATTCGGTCGTCGAAGCCAGCGGCGTAAAGGAACTCGAATCGACCATGCGTAAGGCGAACAAGGTGATCAACACCTCGCCGCAGAAGATGATGAAAGACGCCGCCAAGAGCGCTATAACCGGCGGTGGCGCTACCGCCGCAGCGGCACAAGATGTTGTGGCCTCCGACGCGGCAGCCGTCTCAGATGACGTTATCGAAGACGCCGAAATCATTGAACCAACCGACGCGTCCAAGTCAGCTAACAGTGCAGATACGCCCGAAGAGGGCGACACCAACAACACCGTCGATTTCGCCTAGCCCGCCTTCGATCCTCGCTGTCGCCCGGTGCCGGCTAGAACCCACCGTTCAATGATTCTCTGACTGGCACACAGGCCTGGGGTAGCGCCCTAGAAGTTCTCGTTATAGCGGCTGGCGATAGGGCCGACCTGGTCTTGGTACTTGGAGCCGACCTCGCCGGATCCGTACGGGTGATCGGCTTCGGTGGTCATCTCCATGAAGCTCATCTGGCCGATCTTCATGTTCGGATACAGCGTGATCGGCAAGCTTGCAACGTTGGATAGCTCGAGGGTCAGTTGACCGTTCCAGCCGGCGTCGACGAAGCCGGCGGTCGAGTGAATGAGCAGGCCGAGGCGACCCAGGCTGCTCTTGCCCTCGATGCGGGCAACCAGATTGTTCGGTACCTTGACCCGCTCAAGGGTGGAGCCAAGCACGAACTCGCCTGGGTGCAAGATAAACGGCTGATCGCCATCGATCTCGACCAGTTCGGTCAGATCGCTCAGGTCTTCTTTAACGTCGATGATGGCTCGGGTGTGGTTACGAAAGATGCGGAACGACGACGCTAATCGAAGGTCGATCGACGACGGCTGAATTGCATTCTCTCCGAGTGGTTCGACTTCGATCGTTCCGGCGGCGAGTGCTTCGCGCAAACTGCGGTCACTTAACATCATGATTGGCTCGCAGACGAATGGCTAAGAGGCATGTGGCTAGGAAGCATGGTTACTAATCGGTCTTTTCGTCATCTACGGCTCTGATTTTGAGTTGGATCACGTCGGCGCCATGATCGGTCGGCAACTGGAGCTGGCGACCCTGCTGGGCCCACAGTTCCTGATGCCAGTGCAGGCGACACCTAAGTTCATACGTGGTCGCATCTTCGCTGCGGTCGGTGGTGTCACCCACCACCTTGAGTGCGCCAGCGTAGACCTGGCGGCCGTCGACCAGACGGGCGTTGTGGGTGGCGCGATTGCCGCAATAACAGCGGGCTTCCACCTGCAGTTCGCTTCGTTCGTCGGCCAGCTCAAGCAGCCGGGCTGTCCCAGGAAAAAGCTCGCCCTGAAAACTGGTAAGTAAGCCAAAGGCAAACACATCAACACTCAACAGATCGACGACCTGAGCGAGCTGTTCGATCTGCTCGGGTGAGTAGAACTGGGCCTCGTCACAGACGATCGCATCCAGGCCCTCGCCCATGACCAGCTCTCGAGCAACATTCAACAGGTTCGAGTCAGGGGTGACGATCTGTGCTGCAGCCGAAACACCGAGGCGGCTAGATACCCGACCCTCTTCGCGATCGAGTTGGCTGATCAGCAGAACCTGCAGACCGCGGCTAGTCAGATTGTGATGAATCTGCAAAGCCTGGGTGCTCTTGCCAGATCCCATCGTGCCGAAGAAAAACTTCAGCTTGGATCCCCGACTCACGCGACACACGTCATGTGCTTGACGCCTCGAAGATCGAGGCGATGGTGGTGTCAAGAGTCTTGTTGAAATCCTCGTCGCTCTGGCTGTCGGACAGTCCCTCGGCGAGAGCTCGAGAGAAGCTCGCGATCATGGCGTTGTTCAGGCCCAGCTTGCTGTTGGCATCAGTGCGGCCATAGCCGCCAGATAACGCAACAACTCGCAACACACGCGGATCGGCAATCAAGTCGGCATAGAAGTTCGGCTGGTCGGGCAAGGTCAACTTCAGCATGACCTGCGCACCAACAGGAACCCGGCTCAGGTTCGTGACGATCTGTTCGCGAAGCAGTGCTTCGGCCTCAGCTTTGTCTGGGCAGTTAATCGACACTTCAGGTTCGATGATCGGCATCAGACCAGCATCGAGAATCTGCAAACCAACATCGAACTGTTGCTCGACCACGGCCTGCACACCGCTCACGACCGCCTCACTAATCAGCGACCGCATCTTGGTGCCATACACGTGACGCTCGTTGGCGCGCTCGAGTAGTTCGCCAAGCCCAGGATTGGGCTTCATGACCTGGGCGCCGTCGGTCATGTCGGCCAGCCCCTTGTCGACTTTCAGAAAGGGCACGATCTGCTTCTGCGTCCACAAGTACTCAGCGGTGTATTGACCCTGCACCTGGCGATCCATGGTCATCTCGAACAAGATTGCACCGAGTACCCGATCACCACCAAAGCTCGGTGAGATCATGATGCGACTGCGCATGCCATGCACCAAATCGAACATCTCGTCGTCGGAACCGAAACGGGAGGCGTCGACCCCATAGGCCGCCAAGGCACCTGGTGTGCTGCCACCACTTTGGTCAAGCGCAGCAATGAAGCCCTGCGCCGACTCGATTCGATTGTGCTGTTCGTCTCGCACGAGCATCCTCCCCACCGGGTGTAATTCGCAGGCATCTGAGTCGCGGAGCCCGGGCCCACCTGCACACTACGCGGTTAGCATCACCGTCGTGCACACCTTGAATGTCGCCTTGACCGGTGCCACCGGATACATAGCGAGCCATATCGCCGTTGCCTTGGCCGAGCATGGTCACTGGGTCGTCGGGTTCGACAATTTCGTAAACAGTTCACCCTTGGTACTTGACCGAGTTGCGACCATCGCCGACACCAGGATGCCCTTCGCCAAACTGGACCTCGCCGACACCAACGGCATGGCATCATTCTTGGCAACGAACAAGATCGATGCCGTGATCCACTTGGCTGGACTCAAGTCCGTCGCCGAATCAGTGGCCGAACCGCTGCGTTACTACGAGAACAATGTGGCCGGCACCATCAGCCTGCTCAAGGCCATGGAACAAGCGAGCGTGCACGGCATTGTGTTCTCCTCGTCGGCCACCGTGTACAACCCGAACCAAACCAGTCCCCTTCGCGAGGACGCCGCAATTGGGCCGATCAATCCGTATGGCCATACCAAGCTCATGGTCGAACAGATCATCAATGATGTCGCCACCACATCGCCACTCAAGGGTATAAACCTGCGCTACTTCAACCCCGTGGGAGCGCACCCGAGTGGGCTCATTGGCGAAGACCCTGTGGGCACGCCGAACAATCTAATGCCTTATGTCATGCAGGTCGCGGTCGGTATGCGAGACGAGGTAAGCATCTATGGCGACGACTACAACACGCCCGACGGCACTGGCGTACGCGACTACATCCATGTGTGTGATCTGGCCGATGGCCACGTAGCGGCGGTGAACGCGCTGGCCGATATCCCAACAAGCGACACCATCAATCTGGGGACGGGCGTGGGGTCTTCGGTTCTCGAAGTACTCGCTGCAGCAGAACGTGCCGCTGATCGCGACATCCCTCATCGTGTTGTCGAACGCCGGGCAGGCGATGGTGATATTAGCTACGCCGACCCCAACCGAGCAGAACAGCGCCTGGGCTGGAAAGCTCAACGCACCCTGGCCGATGCGTGTGTTGATCACTGGCGCTGGCAAGATCAAAACCCACAGGGCTACACAAGCTCATAGCATCACCTCGTCGTTTAACTTCCCTTCTCCCAGACGCACTGGAGCATCCCATGTCTGTACGCATCGTCACCGACTCTGGTTGTGACCTATCTCCCGAAGTAAGTGCTGCGCTCGGCATCGCCGTAGTTCCACTGAGCATCCGATTCGGGGCCAACGAATACACGGACCGAGTAGACCTCTCACCAGAGAAGTTCTACGAGGAAATGGCGGGTCGCGACGAACTTCCCGAAACTGCCGCACCTTCGCCCGGTGCGTTCGTACAGGCGTACCAATCCTTGCTCGATGATGGCGCAACCACGATCGTCAGCATCAATCTGTCCGAGGCTTTATCGGCAACAGCACAAGCCGCTCGTACTGCTGCGACCACCATTGCTGGCGCTGACATTCGTATCGTCGACTCTGCCTCAGCCACTGTTGGGCAAGGCACGCTCGTGCTCCGTGCCGCCGAAGCTGCACGCGATGGCGCAAGCGCGGAACACATCATCGCCAGTACCAACGAACTGTCGGCCCGCACTCATGTGCTTGGTGTGCTCGACACACTCGACAACCTGAAAAAGGGCGGCCGCATCGGTAACGCTCAAGCAATGATCGGCTCGCTGCTATCGATCAAGCCATGCATCGATCTGAGCACCGGGTCTGTTGAAGAAGCCGGTCGCCAACGCACCCGCAAAAAGGCCCTAGCTTGGCTCGCCGGTGAACTTCCAGCGAATGCCACCAACGTGGCCATCGGCCACGGTTTGGCCCCCGACATCGACAAGTTCATCGCCATGATCGATGTCGAAATTGACCGTATAAGCCTGATCGGCCCTGTAGTCGGCACCCATGGCGGCCCCCGCGTTATTGGCCTGAGCTACACGGTGTAGTTCCGCTCCGCTTGGGCCGACACTCGTCGGACACGGCCAGACCGTTACCGATCGCCTCCTCGGCTGGTTCCGCCCGCTCGTCGCTCGCTCTTCTCTGTGTTGCACCGCTTCATTGGCTACCGCTGTCAACGCCAGCTGGCGAACTAGGATTGCGTTCGTGAATGGAGACGATCGCGCCTTGGTAGCGCAAGCTCAGGGGGGCGAACGCGCCGCCCTCGATGAGCTACTTCGCCGTCACTACGATCGCATCTACGCCATCTGTCGCCGGATTGCTGGCAATGAAGCTGACGCCGCCGATGCCACCCAAGAAGCGCTCATGGCCATCGTCCGAGGGTTGGCCAAGTTCGACAATCGTGCCACCTTCTCTACCTGGTCGTACCGCGTCGCGACCAATGCCTGTCTCGACGAGTTACGCCGCCGTAAACGCCGCCCAACCCCTGCCCTCGTCGATGAACATGATGGTTGGGCCGACCAGAATCTCGATGATCGAGCACCAGCTTTCGACGAACAGATTGTTCTCCGCGACGAAGTCCAAGCAGCTTTGAACCAGTTACCGAACGACTTTCGCATGCCCGTGGTTCTGCGCGATTGCGCTGGCTTGGACTATGCCGAGATCGCTGAAACACTGGGGATTCCGCCCGGTACTGTGCGGTCGCGTATTGCTCGCGGTCGAATCAAGCTCGCGGAAATACTGCACGCCGGGAACCAACCGTCTACTGACGAACGTCAGAACAATCAGTCATGAATCCGCTTCCACCAAACGCTAACGATCTTGTATCGGCCTACCTCGACGGTCAGGCAGCACCCGACGAAGTCACCATTGTGGAGTCCAGCCCTGAGCTAATGGAGCGCGTCGCCGCCCTACGCAGTGTTTCGGATCTTCTTGGCGCACCACTTGCATCCCCACCGGAGCAAAAAGAAGCCCACATCTCCGCTGCCCTCGATACCTTTGACTCGCTATTGGATTTCGACAATCTCGACGAGCCGGCAAAAGAAGTTGCACCGCTACTGGCCCTGGTCCCCCCAGCTACTACCGAGTCATCGCCACCTACCGAACAGCCCGCCGCAGTTCCATCGCTCAGCGATGCTCGACAACGGCGGCGTCCTCGTCGTTACAACTCTGGCATCATTGCTGCAGCCGCCGCCGCTGTCTTGCTGTTCGTCGCACTCGCTTCCTTTGGTTTCGGCGGCAATGACAGCCTGGATGTCGCCATCACCAGGAACGACACTGCTTCCTCACCCTCCGATGCTGTTGATGACACTGCCGATGCCGACCAAAACGCCGCACAGATCGAAAGCGCCGGGATCATGGCTGACGATGCTGTAGAAGAAGAAGCCGGCATCACCCTTAGCGAAGCACAACCTCTTGCAGCCGAAGCCATGGACGAACAAGCCCGCATGGACGACGCCCCAATGGTCTCTGACGAAGCCGAAGAATTTGCTGCAGACAGTGATAATTCAGACGGTGATGATGCTGCTGTCTTGGGGGCAGCGGAACTCTTCGATGCTGCACCGTCAGGATTCCTCGGCACGTTCCCTACCCAGAAGAGCTTGCTGTTCGAACTTGAAGATCTGTCGATCGAAGGTCTGGATCGGCGGATCGAATCCCTCGACCCAGGCCTCGTCCCTACTTGTCAGCACCGCGCCATCCCCGAACTGGCCGACATCGAAGTACCAACGCTGGTTGGCATGGCATTCATTGCAGATCAGGCCATCGAGGTTCACCAGATACTTGGTGACAACGACACCCTCATAATCCTGATTCTCGACGCAACAGACTGCACAGTTCTGCCCGCTACCCCCTAACGCCGCTGGACAGGCAAGACACTGGTCGTCCACGTTCTCTCGCCGACCCGGCGCTGGGACGGTAGACTTTCGCTCGCATGTCTGAGACAAATGACCCGGTAGAACGCAGCGAGTCCTTACCCGTCCCCGGGCTTCCGGTTGACTGGCATGTGCTGGCCACCGAAAAAGTCGTGGCAACAGTCGATACTGTGCGCGTCAAGACCTCAGGCCCTGCGATCAAGATCTCGCGGATGGTCGTCTACGGTATCATGGCCGCCTTCATTGGTCTGATGGCCGTAATCCTGATGCTCATTGGTCTCGTTCGCCTGCTGAACAACGTCCTTCCCAAGGATGTTTGGCTCGTCTATCTAATCTTGGGTGGTCTGTTCTTGGCCATCGGCGCGTTCCTGTGGTCCAAGCGGCCACAAGGAGCCGCTTCCTGATCTGCTAGCTCGTCGCTCGCATCATCAACTCACCCGCGGAATGCGCCTGCACGGTTGCGGGTTTCTAGCCAGTCCCATTCTTAGGAGTAGCAATGACCGCTGAGCATCACGAAGTCATCATCATCGGATCGGGCCCCGCGGGCCTGACGGCCGCAATCTACGCGGCCCGAGCCCGCCTGGCCCCACTTGTCATCGAAGGCGAACCTTCTTCGACCAGTGATCAGCCTGGTGGCCAGCTCATGCTGACCACCGACGTCGAGAACTACCCCGGTTTCCCCGAGGGGGTCATGGGCCCTGATCTCATGAGCATGTTCCGTACGCAGGCCGAACGTTTCGGGTCCACCATGGTTACCCGCAAGGTCGTCAAGGTCGAGTTTTCCCAGACCCCCGGTACCGAGCCACACAAGCTATGGATCGACGATGCGACCACACCGGAACCGAGCTACACCGCTACGGCCGTAATCATTTCGACTGGTGCCCAGTCGCTCATGCTTGGTTTGCCAAATGAGTCCGATCTCATCGGCCATGGTCTCAGCACCTGTGCAACCTGCGACGGTTTCTTCTTCCGAGACCAAGAAATCGCTGTCGTCGGTGGCGGCGACTCGGCTCTCGAAGAAGCCATGTTCCTGACTCGCTTCGCCAGTAAAGTCTCGCTGCTGGTCCGTCGTAACGAGCTCCGCGCATCAAAGATCATGCAGGATCGTGCGATAGCCAACGACAAGATCGACATCGTTTGGAACACCGTCGTCACCGATTACCTGGGCGATGGCAAGATCACCGGTGTTGCCACCGAGAATACCAAGACCGGCGAAGCTGGCACTCTCGATATCACTGGCATCTTCATCGCCATTGGTCACAAGCCATCTACCAGCTTGTTCGTCGACCAGCTCGAGATTAAGCCCAACGGTTACCTTGTCGCCGAGCCCAACTCGACCGTCACGGCAATCCCGGGTGTATTTGCCTGCGGCGATGTTGTCGATGACTACTACCGCCAGGCAATTACTGCCGCAGGGTCCGGCTGCCAGGCTGCCATCGACACCGAGCGTTGGCTCGAAGGGCTGCACGACTAGTCACCGACCTGAGCCAATTGCACGCAAAACGCGGAATACCAGCAGGATCTAACGAGTTTCAGCTCTCACAAGTTCACCCGCAATCCCTCGAAGCAACTAGGTTCGGCAAACGAACCATCAAGGAGCCCCTCATGTCTAACAAAATCACCAACCTAACCACCGAGACGTTCGACGAAATGGTGGCTGGCGCCGATGGCCCAGTGCTGGTCGACTTCTGGGCAGAGTGGTGTGGCCCTTGCAAGATGATTGCACCCATTCTCGACGAGATCGCCGACGAACAGGGAGACAATCTCTCTATCGCCAAAGTCAATGTCGACGAAGCAGGCGAGATTGCCCAGCGGTACCAGGTGATGAGCATTCCGACCCTGTTGTTGTTCAAGGACGGCGAGGTCGCCAAGCGCATGGTTGGCGCTTCAGGCAAAGCAAAGCTGCTCGAGGACCTCGCTGAGTTCATCTAGACCTCTGCTAGAGGCCTTTTTCAAAGCTTCAACCCTTGGATAGCGGAATACAAACCGAATCCTGTGATGATCGACCCGCGAGGGTCGATCTTTACTTTAGACGCGCTGTTCCACGTTATCCCCAGAAGGTTTCACACAGCTTTTTACACATCCTGTGTAAACCTAGAAAACCCTAAAGCCCAGGTTTAGATTTAGCCTAAATGGGGTACGCTGCAGCTACTGGTCTTCACGCGTCTTTGCCCTTCGAGAACAGCTCTACTCGTCTGTCATTAATGCATAGATACGTTCAAGATCATCAATGTCGGCGAAGTCAATCGTGAGCCGACCCCGCTTTGTGCCAAGACTTATACCCACTTTGGTGTCGAACCGCTCACCCAAAAGCTCCTCGAGTTCCAAGAGAGCGGGCGGCTTGGTACTTCCAGCAACATAGTCGTCTGGAGCCGCAGCCGGGCCTGGAGGAGCTGCAACTGGCATCGAATCGCTGCTGCTTGAGGTGTCGTTCTCACCTGCATCACTCGGAGCAGGATCGCCTCGCACCACAGACTCGAGCGCCCGCACGCTAAGTCCTTCAGCCAATACCCGCTGGACCAGCACATCTCTATGATCAGCCTGAACCGAAACCAACACCCGGGCATGACCAGCACTTAACCGGCCTTCAACGATGAGACGTTGTATATCAACCGGCAGTTGCAACAAGCGAAGCGCATTTGCGATCGCTGGGCGGCTACGGCCGACTCGGGTTGCCACTTCTTCTTGGGTGAGCGAGAAATCATTGACAAGTTGTTGGAACGCTGCAGCCTCTTCGATGGCATTAAGTTCTGCCCGCTGCACATTCTCGACGATTGCTTGCGCCAGTGACGTCTCATTATCAACATCGCGCACGATCGCAGGTATGTGAGCGAGCCCAGCACGAGTCGCCGCACGCCAGCGTCGCTCACCAGCAATCAACTCAAACTGCGAATCGCCATGTTTGCGCACCAGCACGGGCTGCAGAACACCTAACTCTCGTACCGATGCCGTAAGAGCGGCGAGCGCTTCTTCGTCAAAGGCCTGCCGAGGTTGATAGGTATTGGGCACGATGTCGCCCACAGCTATGTCACGCAATGGGCTGCTATCGACAGGTTGTACAGGTTCTGATGGGATCAGTGACCCAAGCCCGCGCCCGAGTCCACCTTGCCTAGGCTTGGCCATTGAGCACCTCCTGGGTGACAGCCCGATAGGCGGCTGCGCCCCGGGAATCAGAATCGAATGTCGTTATTGGTTGGCCGAACGACGGCGCCTCAGAGAGCCGCACCGTTCGTGGAATCACGTTGTCGCAAACCGTTGATCCGAAGTGCGACCGAACTTCATCAACGACCTGGCCGGCCAGTTTGGTCCGAGGGTCGAACATCACCAGCACAATATGGCTGATCTGCAAGTCAGGGTTAAGACTGGCACGAATGAGATCTACATTTCGCATGAGCTGGCCCAACCCCTCGAGCGCATAATACTCACACTGGATCGGCACCAAGACTTCATGCGCCGCAGTAAGAGCGTTAATCGTCAACAAACCCAACGACGGCGGGCAGTCAATCAAAACATAATCATAGTCATCGATTACCGACTCGATGGCCAGCCGAAGTCGATGTTCACGACTAAGAAGTGACACCAACTCAATTTCGGCGCCAGCGAGATCAAGGCTGCTCGGCAAGATAAACAGATTTTTGACCTCGGTCGGCTCAATACAGCTGTCGGCATCCTCGTCATGCAACATGACATGATAGATCGAAGACTCAAGCTCTCGTGGGTTGAGTCCAAGACCCGTGGACGCATTTGCCTGCGGATCCAAGTCAACGAGAAGGGTTCGATACCCTTGTTCGGCCAAACAGGCAGCCACATTGACCGTGGTCGTGGTCTTTCCTACGCCACCCTTTTGATTAGCGACAGCGATAATTCGGGGGAGTGGCATCGACAATTTTGTGTCTGCCTCGTCCCTCTTCTCAGAATCATCATTCTCGTCTGCAAGCTCAACGACCTGTTGAGTGCCCTGCATAGTTGACGCATCCTGTCGAGTCGCATCGACCGGCTCCGTGTTGGCACCTAGTCCAGCCACAGTCTCTGGTTCTACGGGGTCCCACTCTGCGACCGTGTCGACATCATGGGCCGCCGCCACCACCTCGGCAGGCGTTTCGTCGCTCGCACCCGACTCTTCGGGCATATTGGACTGCAGAATTACATTCTCCGCTTTACCCTCAAGGTCCGGCGGCGGTTCGTCTATGTTCGACATCGAGAAGTTCGACTCGATCAGGGTTTCAGCCTTCTTGGCTGCCTCGATCCAGCCCGGCCCATGTGGGTCATCGTCTCCATCTGGGCTCCAATCGGGATCTGTCGCCCGCTCCAACTCAGCCCATTCTTCGACACTGAGTTCGCCATGATCTACCGACTCAGGTGCAGAGGCCTCCTGGTTGGAGGCATGGGTTTCGTCTTCGTTATTGGGTAGGTCACTATGCATGGCAGCCTGAACTCTAGCGGGACGCCATAACTCGTGTGCGCGCCAGCGCCACTCTCCCGCGATGTTTCACGTGAAACATCCAAGCACCAGGTGCTTTCCGTGCCTTCGCGCCCCAGACTTTTGCCTCGCGCTCTTTGCCCCGCTCCGTTCCCTCACTGTTTCACGTGGAACATATCGTCATGAGGCCATGCTCAGTTCTCAGCTCTCAGCTCTAGCCACCCCTGCACTGAAAAGCCCCTATTACCTCAAACAACGACCCTCTTTGTTTCACGTGAAACATTCAACAGGCATGTGTTTGGGGCTAGAGCCAGCCTCGGTTCGGGCGTGGGGGCAACCGAGGAACGTTGGTTGGTGTTGCGCTAACTTTTCTGAACACCGCAAACTTGGTGCCGTCGGCCTCAACGAAGCTCGCTGGCGAGAAGCCGAGGATGGCCAGACTCTCGACGCTCCAACGTGCTTCGTCCCCATCGAGCGTCACCGGCGGTTCGCTCACAATGAACACACCCTCTGGGGACACAAGCCCGGCAGCACACTCCGCTGTCAGACTAGACGGGCCAAACGAACGAGCAACAACGACATCAAAGGACTCGCGGTACCCCTCTTGATGGCCCAAATACTGGGCTTCGAAGCCCAGCACTTCGGTGCGTTCATGCAGCCCGAGGTGGAGAACCACGCGCTCGACCTCGTCGGCCCGAGCCGTGCGCATATCCACCAGCGTCCACTGCATCATTGGCCACAACGCTGCTAATGCCACACCTGGAAGACCGCCCCCGGTCCCCAGGTCGCACCCACGGTGGGGAGCTCTTCCCTTCAGAACCCCTGCCAAAACAGAAGAAAAGCTGGCGCAATGCGCCAGCTGTTCTTCAAGATCGCCGCCAATGGTACCCAGGCGGTGGGGGCGCTCCAGCGCGGCCAGAAGGTCGCGCCGGAGGTCCGGGTTCATTCTTCTTCGTCGCTCACATCGGTAGCAAGGATCACGATGTAGCGGCGAGGGTCGCGGCCCTCGGACACAGTCTCTACACCAGGAACCTCAGCAACAGCGTCGTGGATCAGCTTTCGATCAGCGGCGCCCATTGGCTCCATAGCCTTGCTTTCACCTGACTCCGCAACAGAGCTTGCCAAATCGGTAGCAAACTTTGCCAAGGCTTCACGGCGTCGACCCCGGTAGTTGTCAACATCAACCTGGATACGGTGGTATCGGCGTCCAGCCGCGGCCCGATGCATGGCCGTCCGGGCTAGTTCCTCAAGCGACTGCAGAGTCGAAGCCTTTGCGCCGACCAGGCGCCCAAGCTCTACTCCTGTAACACGAGCCTGCAGGGTGGTGCCTTCCTCAACAAGTTCGACCTTGGCCTCTGGGTCGAACGCTGTTGCGACACCAGTAACGAAAGCTTCAAGCGTTTCGCGCTGTTCGTCAACCGGCATCTCTACGCGGTCTTCGTTATCGCGGGCACCGCCATCGCGGTCGTTGCGCTGTCGGTTGCCGCCACGATTACCGCCACGATTGCGGCTACGACCGCCGCCATCACGGGCACCGCCATCGCGGTTACTGGAACCACGATTACTGGAACCACTGTTTCGGCCTTCCTCAGCACCGCTTGCTACTGCTGCTGGCGCTTCTTCCTGCTTCGAAGCACGGTTGCCGCCATCACGGCCGGAACCACCGGTGTTGTTGCCGCGGTTGCGGTTGCGGCCACCACCATCACGATTGCCACCATCACGATTGCCACCGTCACGGGAACCGCTCTTGTTGTTACCGCCCCCTGAACCACGGTTGCCGCCGCGGTTGCGATTTCGATCGCCACCACCTCGGCTTGGCCGGCGTTCTTCCTTCGCTGGCGGCGCCTTTGGCTTGATGCGCGCACGCACCCGAGCCTCGGACTTCGTCCGACCAAAAAGACCAGTCTTGCCCTCTTCGATTACTTGAATTTCGGCGTCAGCAGTATCGACGCCCAACAAATCGAGGGCCCGGGTCTGTGCTTCTTCGACCGTACGAGCGGTCGTAACAATCCAATCCATGGGATTCGCTTTCTATTTCTTATCGCGTCGATTAGGGCTTGAATCGCCCTTTGGAGTTACCCGACGTGAGACCGGTTTTTCCGGTGTTTCATTCTTTTGTGGAGCAGAACGCTTGGCGCGTCCCCACCCCGAGACTTTTTCGGCTGGTTCGCTTGATGTTTTCGACGAGCCGCCATTAGCGCGCTTGGTCTTTTTAGCTGTTTCCGCCGCTGATGCACGAGGTGGGCGCGTTCGCTTCTTGGCACTGGCAGAATCGCCTGTCGGGCGACGCGAACCATGACGATCGCTCGATGACGCTTCCTTCTTCTTCGAAGAACCGCCACCGCCAAAGAGTGCAGCAAGTGGGTTTTCGGGCTCATCGTCGTCATCGTCATCGTCGTCGTCGCCGTCGAACTCGATCGGCTTATTCAGATCTTCATTCTGGTACACAGCTCGAGTGATATAGGCCTGCTGCAGGATACGCAGCACGGCTGAAACGATGAAATACAAGACCAGACCAGCAGGCATGGTGAAGGAGAAAATGGGCAGCATCCACGGGAGAATGCGCATGATCATTTGCTGTTGCGAGCTAACCTCGCCGGTCATACGCCCCTGGATTTGACGCTGCTGGTACCAGCCCAAGAAGGCGACCAATACAACCATGGCCAGATAGGGGAGCGAATCGCCAATACTGGCCTGGAAGACTTCGAATGGCGTGCGGCTCAGGTCCAGGCTGATCCAGTCCATCTTGTTGTCCTGCACAAGGTCCAGATACATCTGGGCTTCGTTGCCAGCTTCGCGGTGAAGATATTCAGGATTGAAGTTACGAGTAACACTCTCGGTGAACGGGACCCAGGGAAGATTTCCTGCCTCGTCTACTGTTCCGGTGATATTTGCGTCAGCAAGGCGGGCGAAGCTTCCACCGTTAGCGAAGCCAATATCAGATGACCGGCGCGTGATACCGCGGATTACACGGAACATCACGATGAATACTGGCGACTGAATCAGTATGGGTAGGCAGCCGCTCAGTGGACTGACGTTGTGCTCTTGGTAGAGCGCCATCATTTCCTGGTTTAGCTTCTCGCGGTCACCCTTGTGCTTCTTCTGCAACCGCTTGATCTGAGGCTGTAACCGCCTCATTGACACCATTGACTTGGTGCTGCGATATGTCAGTGGCGACAGAACAATTAGTACCAGGGTAGTAATCGCAATAATTGCGAACCCATAGCTAGGCAGCAGCGAATAAAACCACTCAAGCAGGCCAGCCAGCAGATTGAAGATCGGATCAAGCATTACGGAAGCGTTCCTTAGACATTGGACCGGGCCGTCGAGTTCAGCGGCGGGACAGGGTCATAACCGCGACCCCCGAGCGGATGGCAGCGCAGCACACGGCGCGTACCGAGATAAAGACCCCTAAAAACTCCATGATTCTCGATCGCCTGAAAGGTGTAGGCGCTGCATGTGGGGTCAAAGCGACAAGCCGGGGGCTGAAGTGCTCGGTACTGTTGGTACCAACCAAGCACGACAAGAACCATCCTCTTCATGACAACCACCGTTCAGCGGGGCGCGCGTGATGCTGCGGCCAGGGTGGTTCGCAAATCATTATCGAGTTCGTCATGTGATATCCGTGCAGCTTGATCATTCTTGACACCAATGAGATAGATCCCGGGTGACAAGTGATGGGCTTCGGCCACGATAATCGGGCGCAACCTCCGACGAATGCGGTTTCGGACCACAGCGTTCCCCACCTTCTTACCGATTGCATACCCAATTTGGGGGGCATTCGACGGTGGTTGGTACTCTGATCCGCTCGTTTCGCGGTCGGTATTGCTGGATTCGGTTGGGAACGGTGCATACCGCACCCAACACCATCGTCCCTGGCGTCTTCGTCCATGCGATGAAAGCGCAGCAAACGAAGTACGAGACCGAAGTGGTTCGATCAGGCTGATAGCTTGGTGCGCCCTCGGCGGCGGCGATTAGAAAGTACGCGGCGTCCCGCCTTGGATGACATGCGCTGGCGGAAGCCATGTCGCATTGAGCGGCGGCGCACATTTGGCTGGAAAGTTCTCTTCACGATTCGTCCCGATCGTTAGTGATCTGTGTCTTAGCAACACGATGTGCTCGCTTCGAACACATCAAAGAAGCAATGGCTGAACCGGTACCCACGAGTGGGACAAGAGTGGGTTGAGGCTACGAAGGGCCCGCTCTCAGTGATTCAGGTCTTTACGCTAGGCCCTTGTAGCAACAGCAACAACACATCTGTGTATAAGTCGTGCATCGCCTTGCACGCGCGACCATTCATAGTGATAGGTTCCCAAAGCTGAATGGGCGGAGAACCCATCCAGTAAGGGGTCCATCTTCGGCGGTTTTGCCCGGCGAGATAGCACTTCTCAGGGATCGACGACCGCGCTGCACGGGAGTACAGACGGGCGTCAAATGAAGCAAAACGATTTTTATCGTTCGGGAGAAAACTTGTCTACAGCAGAGACCCTTTGGTCTGCCGTTGCTGATCAACTTCGTTCACAACTTAATGACTCCGTTTGGCTGTCAACTTTTGCCGGCGTGAACATGATCGCAACCCATACCGAGTCGGGAACAACTCATATTCAGCTTGAAGTTCCAAGTTTGATCGCAAAAGATCGCATCAATTCGCGTTATCACGCCATGGTCCAAGATGCCTTCAATGAGGTATGTGGCCCAGGAACCGAATTCGATGTAATCGTTCTTGTCAGCGAATCTGACAACACCGCGGTCGAGCCACTTCCGTCGCCTGACTTCACCGCACGCGGTGTGCCGAGCGCACCCGCGTCAACTGGAATACCCGCCGCTGGATCCAAGGTGAACAACCGCTATACATTTGAACGCTTCGTGACCGGTTCGTCGAACCGGTTCGCGCATGCTGCGGCACTTGCCGTCGCCGAAACCCCAGCACGTTCGTACAACCCACTATTCATTCACGGACATGCTGGTCTAGGCAAGACACACTTGTTACAGGCCATTGCTCACTACGTCGGTGAGAACTATCCGACCTATCGAGTCTGTTATGTCACGACCGAGACGCTGCTTAGCGAATTTGTCGATGCCATTCGCAGCAGCACCACCACCGAATTCAAACGCCGCTACCGCGAGAACGATGTGTTGTTGATCGACGACATTCAGTTCCTCGAGGGCAAGGATGCTCTGCAGGAAGAGCTGTTCCACACCTTTAATACACTGCATCAAGCCGATCGTCAGATCGTATTGTCTTCGGATCGTCCGCCCGACGCCATCCCGACACTCGAAGATCGGCTTCGGAGCCGATTCAAGATGGGCTTGCTCACCGATATTCAGCCGCCCGACGTCGAGACCCGGCTCGCCATTCTTCGCACACGGGTCGAAAACGACAACATCACCATCGATCCGGAAATCCTCGACTTCATAGCCAGCAACATCACCGACAACATCCGTGAGCTCGAAGGTGCGCTTATTCGTGCCACCGCATACGCACAACTCACCAACGAGCCGCTGACACTTGATGTAGCCAAAAAGGTCTTATCAGACCTGGTGCACGAGCCTGAGCCTCGCATGATCACGCCGTCAATGATTCTGACCGAATCTGCCCGGTACTTCGACTTCTCGATTGAAGAGCTATGCGGAGCCAGCCGACGACGCCCGCTGGTCAACTCCCGTCAGGTCGCCATGTATGTCATGCGCGAACTCACCGACATGAGCTATCCAGCAATCGCTCGTGAATTCGGTGGCCGCGACCACACCACGGTCATCCACTCTGTCGAAAAGGTCAAGAAGCTGATAGCTGAGCGCCGACAAGTCTATGACCAAGTAACCGAGCTCATCCAGGTCATAAAAACCGGCCGTTCAGCCGCCTGAAGATGGCTTCACCCCGCTCACATCATTCCACAGCCCCCAGTGGACACCGTGTGGATGAGCTGTGTACTTCGCAGCCAATCCAATGGGTTATCCCCCTCGTTGTCAGACCTCTCTGCGAAGCTGTGGACACTGTGTCAGGTTTCCCACACCCGACATTGGCATGACGAGAACACTTTTACGGGTTCTCCACATATCCACAGCACTACTACTACTACTAAGTTTTCATAAGAATCCAAGAGAAGAGATAGGGGCACCCCTGTGAAACTGCGATGTGAGAGAGACACCCTTGTTGAGGCCCTCACCACTGCTGGTCGAGCGGTCTCTGGTCGAGGCGGACAATTACCTGTTCTTTCCGGCCTTCATCTTGTACTGGTTGGAGATCAGCTGGTCGTGACCGGAAGCGACCTCGAACTCACCATTGCTCGAACACTCGAGGTCAATGGTGAGACCGATGGTTCTGCAGTTGTGCCAGCCAAATTGCTGATCGACGTTGTTCGATCGCTAGAGCCCGGCGCAATTGAGCTGGACCTCAGTGAACTAGATCTGACCATCCGCGGTGGTCGCTCCGAGTTCTCGATTCGCACGATCTCGACTGACGAGTTCCCGCAGCTGGTCAGCGCCGAGGGCCCTGCAGTTACGATCGAGGCTGGATCATTCGTAGCAGCATTGCGCCAGGTTGTTCCTGCTGCCAGCAGCGACGATTCGCGTCCAATCCTCACTGGTGTCTTGTTGACCCCAACCGAAGGCGGGCTGCGCTTGGTCGCAACCGATTCGTATCGCCTCGCTGTTTCTGATATCCCTGGAGCTTCGGTGTTAGAAGGTGATCAGTCGGTCCTGGTTCCATCGCGAGCCTTGGCCGAAGTTCGTCGTGTCGTTGGCGATGCGCCCGAGCTCACCCTGCGCTTAGGCGAAAGTGATGCGGCATTCGCGATTGATGGTTTGGTTGTAACAACCCGCCTGATCGATGGAGATTTCCCTAAGTACGAAGGTTTGATTCCTACAGGCGAGTCGAATTCACTTAAGGTCAACCGCGAAACCATGCTTGATGCCGTACGCCGCGTGCGACTGCTGGCTCAAGAATCCACACCTTTACGGTTGGTCATGAACAGCGACGGCCTCGAAATCGTCGCAATCACTCAAGATGTCGGAGAAGGCCACGAAACGGTCGATGCGTCCTATGACGGCGATGAGCTGACAGTTGCCTTTAATCCCGCCTTTTTGGTCGATGGCCTCGATGTGGCTCCAGGCGAAGAGGTCGTACTACAGACGATTGATTCGCTTAAACCAGCCGTCTTACGTACGCCTGGCAATGAGAATTTCTTGTACCTTCTGATGCCGGTTCGAGTTCCGTAACGCCGCGGTAGCTCAACAACAACAGCGCTGGACCAGGTGCCACCATGCGACTTAGGCAACTGTGGTTAAAGGACTTCCGAAGTTATCTTGAACTCGATCTCGAGCTTCCTGCTGGGCTTACATGTGTTGTTGGCGAGAACGGCATTGGCAAGACCAACTTGCTCGAGGCGATCGGGTATCTGATTCACCTCAAGTCGTTTCGTGGTGCCGACAACGCGACGATGGTCGCCCTTGGATCCGATCGTGCAATTGTTCGAGGTCAAGGATCGAGCAAGGGCCGCGAACTGTTGGTCGAAGCCGAGATCCCTCGGTCCGGACGCGGCCGGGTGCAGGTCAACCGTCAGCGACTACAACGCTCAGCCGACCTCGGCGCGGCTGCTCGGGTTTCGGTCTTCGCGCCTGATGACCTCGCCACGATTAAGGGTTCGCCAGGATTACGCCGCGACTTCTTAGATGACTCAGTTGTGGCGTTATGGCCGCGCCAAGATGACACCAGGCGCACGCTTGTTCAGGTTCTTCGCCAACGGAATGCGCTATTGCGCCAGCGCGGTGGCCGCTTGGATGCGGACGGAGCCATGATGCTCGATATCTGGGATGAGCGGTTGGCAGCGACCGGCGAGGCAATTGGTACGGCGCGGTTGTCACTGGTCAATGATCTTTCCCCGTACGTGGATCGGGCGTACAAGCAGCTATCTCGTCGCGATGATTCGGTCAGCCTTGGTTATGACCCGACATGGTTCAACCAGGGGCTCGAGGCTGCTCTGAAAGACACCCGAAAGGAAGATCTACGTCGAGGAACCAGCCTGGTCGGGCCCCATCGCGATGATGTCGTCGTGATGCTGAATGGGGCGCCGAGTCGCAGCCATGCATCTCAGGGCGAACAACGGACTCTGGCGTTATCGCTACGGCTTGGTGTGCATTTGTTATTGACCGAACGTCATGGTGAGCCGCCGCTGTTGCTCCTCGACGATGTATTCAGTGAACTCGACCGATTTCGCACAGCTGCCCTTTTTGAGGCCCTACCCACTGGTCAGGCGCTGCTTACAACCGCAGTGGAGCTGCCTGAGGGAGCAGAGCCCTCTCTACTGCTTGAAGCGACTCCTGGCTCGGTGAGGGTGCTTTCGTAGCATCGAACACCTCATGAGATCTCGGTGGGTGCGAACGCAACTAGTGTGATGAGTGTGAACAAGTCACCAGGTCGGTCCTCTTCTGGGAAAAGGCCGCGGGGCTGGACACCACTTCCGTTGCACAACAAGGCGCCAACGCCAATGAGGTCTGCGCTAGATAATCTGGCGTCAACCTTGGGTCTGACCAATGTCGACAGTATCAATGCATTGTTTGTAGATTGGCCCGAAATTGTTGGTGAGCATTTAGCTCAGCACTGTGTTCCTCGTTCGCTTCGCGACCAAATTTTGACGATCGAAGCGAGCGATCAGCAATGGGCAACCGAGTTGAAGTGGATGACGTCGTTGCTTATTGAGCGTTGTTGCGACGCGTTGGGACCTGACGCTGTGACCGACGTACGAATCATTCGCTGAGAACCGCCAGTTTTGACCAAAATCTGTGGCGTATCCCGTGGGTAATTGCCTGGTTGATTGGCTAGAAACTGTCACACTCAAGTGGTAGAATTATGAGACCGAAAGTGTTCAGTTTCTGGGCGATTTTGGCTTCGCATTTTGCCAGTTTCGGCACCATGCGCTTCACCCTGCGGAGTGGGGGTTTACCGCGGTGAATATCACGGTAAAAACCGACCCTCTGCTGGACCCCGAAAGGCAACTGTGGCTGACGCTTCAACTGCTTCATACAGCGCAAGTGATATCACTGTTCTCGAAGGCCTCGAGGCAGTGCGCAAGCGACCAGGTATGTACATCGGCTCGACCGGCCCTGCTGGTCTGCACCACCTCGTCTACGAGGTCGTCGACAATGCCGTCGACGAAGCTATGGCCGGCTACTGCACTCGTATTGATATTACGTTGCTGGCTGACGGTGGCTGCGAGGTCATCGACAATGGGCGTGGCATCCCCGTCGGAAAACACCCAAAGTTCGATGACCTGACTGCCGCCGAGGTCGTACTGACCGTGCTTCACGCTGGCGGAAAGTTCGGTGGTGGTGGTTACAAGGTTTCTGGCGGCCTGCACGGCGTAGGTGTTTCCGTCGTGAACGCACTCTCACGTCGCGTCGAAGTTGATATTGATCGCGAAGGCAAACGTCACACGATGTCGTTCATCGATGGCGGCCAGCCACACGATCGATTAGAAGTCACTGGTGATTCGCCAAGCGACCAGACGGGCACCATCGTTCGGTTTTGGCCCGATGGCACGATCTTCGATGAGCTGACCTTTCGGGCCCAGACGCTGCTCGATCGTCTACAGATGATGGCGTTCCTCAATCGGGGACTCGAAATTCGTTTTCGCGACTTGCGAAGCGAAGCGCAGCGGAAGCAAAAGACCACGATCGAATACGACTACGACAGCGATCAATCGTCTGACGACGTTAGTGACCAAGTCGCTGAGCCCGAAGCCACTCTGGCCCCAAGCGATGACCCAGGCCTGGACCCCGACGATGTCGAGTTCATCGTGTTCAAGTACGACGGCGGCATCAGTGACTTCGTTGAGCACGTCAACGCGACAAAAGAAGCGCTCTTTGAGATGGTCGGGTTCTTCGAAGCTGTCGAAGAAGATCAAGAGATCGAGATTGCATTCCAGTGGAACACAGGTTTCAACAGCGATGGTCTCCACTCGTTCGCCAACGGCATCAGCACCGGCGAAG
>Ga0307985_10000377_pt1 | contig 26751 bp, 28 predicted proteins | sample EllFjometageno80_FD_203155 | JGI IMG/M metagenome (GOLD analysis project Ga0307985, IMG submission 203155) | Marine microbial communities from Ellis Fjord, Antarctic Ocean - #80 | ecosystem: Environmental > Aquatic > Marine > Unclassified | place: Southern Ocean | collected 2014-10-09 | reverse complement strand
TCGATGACAGAAGAATCTCTAGAAGCAATTCGTCTCTTAACTACAATCGAGAAAGATTCCGGCGGACCCATGCCACTGCAGATAATACTCTTTGGCCAACCGGAATTAGACGAACTGTTACAGAGGCACGCATCACACGAATTGAACCGTGACTTAACCGTTTCCTATCAGTTAGCCAGCCTAGAGAGAGAGGATGTAGAAGCTTACCTAGAACATCGCCTCATCAAAGCGGGATACAATGGCTCGAGCCTATTTACTCAGAAAGCGGTAGATCTTATTTTTCGTGGCTCTAAAGGGATTCCAAGGCTCATCAATATACTCGGCCACAAGGCACTGATGGCAGCCTTTGGGAAAGGCGACCATATCTTGACTGACAAACACGTTGAGCTTGCCATAGAAGACACGCAATCCGCACAGCAACACAAGTTAAGAGCCCCCCGCTTCTTCTCAACTTAGCGCTAGACTTGATCCCCGAGATTTCATCCCAATAGTTACTCTATACCGCTGCGCCCAATTAGTTGTATCGGAGCTAGCAAACCTTATAATCACCCATCTTCACTTGATCTGGAAACTAGACAATGCCCCAAGAACTCTGGCAACAACTCAAATCAGAGGCCCAACAGGTCATCCAGCAAGAACCCCTTCTAGCAAGTTATGTTTCTGCCTGCGTTCTGAATCACAACAGCCTGCAATCTGCCCTCAGCTTCATTCTCGCGAACAAACTATCAGATGACGTAATGCCAGCGGCAACTGTTCGAGAGCTGTTTGATAAGGCCTTCATCGAGTCGCCTGACATTGCTGAGAATTCCTCCTGTGATATTAAGGCGGTATTTGAACGCGACGCCGCGGTGAGCACACACCTAGCTGTCATTCTCTACATGAAAGGCTTTCAATCTATTCAGGTTCATCGCATGGCGCATTTCCTGTGGTTGAACAACCGCAAGGAGCTCGCTCTGTTCATGCAGAGTAGAAATTCCGAAGTATTCGGGGTCGACATTCATCCTGCCTGCAAAATTGGTCGCGGCGTAATGTTCGACCACGCGACTGGCATCGTAATTGGCGAAACTACTGTTATTGAAGATAACGTTTCGATTCTCCAGCAGGTCACCCTGGGCGGCACAGGCAATGAGAAAGGCGATCGACATCCTAAAATACGATCGGGCGTGTTGATTTCAGCGGGAGCCAAGGTACTTGGTAACATTGAAATTGGCATCGGGGCGAAGATTGGCGCGGGCAGCGTCGTCCTCAATGATGTTGAACCACATACTACCGTTGTCGGAATCCCCGCCAAGGCTACTGGAAAGCCTTGCACAGATATGCCATCGGAAACCATGAATCAGAATTTCTTTGACTAACATCTATTCGATGGCAGGCGGCGGTGCTGTTTTGCAAATTGATACAAACGATCTTAGGCTGACTAAGGCCGGTCGCTGAATGACGAACTGGGAGCGTCGTAAGCGAGATGGTATTTTAATAGACCCGTCGCCTGCTGCGACTCTCCATCGACTAACTTCGGCCGAAAGGTCAAACTATTCAACTTCTCAAGCAACTCACCCTCTTTTGGGGGAGACTCCAAGTAATGCGCGAGAAGCTCTGCCTGCTCGATCATGCTAACCGTACTGCTAAATCGATGGCTATACCAGCGAGACACCTTATTCACTCCCGCAAGGCTGAAGGAAAACAGAGCGAAGTTTGAATTTTCGGTTTCACTATCAGTCGCATTGCCAAGGATTGGGTTACTCACATTTGGTAGTGCCGCAGACCATTCTCTGAAGGACAAATAGGCATCTGAATTCCCTTCACCTATCGTCACCATCTTATTACGCTGCGCCGCAACCGCCTCCTCCACACTCGCGTAGAATTCTGTATCGGGTATAACCATTGGCTGGCTAAACAGTTCATTCGCCAGCGCAGCATCCACACCGGCCGCCAATAGCTCTTGATACGCCTGTCGGTAGGATTCTATGGCGACTTGAGGTTCGTTATAAATAATATGCCAATCGGCGAGGTACACATTCGTCATCCCTATGGCTTCCGGATCCGGCGACTCACTCTCGGCATAGATCGAAAACAAGTTGCCGATCAAGCCCATGCCCGTCAGGTAAAAACTCTCATTTACATCCGATCGATCACGCATGATATTCGAGCCTGGCGCGACTTGTCTCAACGAGTAGCTGGTTGAGCCGCCCCGCCACAACGCTATGGTCTGAAGATGAAAATGGCGCAGCTGTTCGTAAATTATTGGCACGAGCCGCTCGTCTGTCTTGCCCCAAAGAGTCTCAGCCACACCAAGCGCGAGCCATCGAATTCGAGAGGACTGTCTGAAATGGTAGCCCTGCCATAAGCTGTCATCTTCAGCCAGAGCGCGCAGGTGCGCTCGTGACAATTCCAACAGATCTTCGATTAATGGCTGATCGATCTGCAGGCTCTTATTGGTATAAAGCCAGAGCAAATGTTCCATACCCTCTCTCGCGCTGTCCCAATCTCCTCGATTGGCAAAATTTTCGATTTTCTTTTCAAGTAAGGGACGTTGAGTTGCGGTATAGAGGCCATCTTCGACACGGACGATTTGCATGGCTCGGTCGAGTAGCGCGTACGCCTCATCAAATTGATTCAACAACATTAGCTGATCAGCGAGCTGCTCGAGCGGCTCGACTAGACGTGAATCCAGAGGCCCAAAGCGGTCTTGCTGCTCACTTAACAAAGCACGTGAAAGCACCAATTCATCCAGAGAATCCAAGGATGGCTCAGTCTGTCCGTAAACAGCCCCATTGGGACTTGCCAGAAAAATAAGCAAGGCTGCGGTAAGTCGCTTCTTCATCGTAGTTCCCAGCTCAACTCTTTAAGCTACAAGCAGGATATCAGGCTGTATTCGGCTTGAATAGCGACGAGCCTCACCGCGTAGAGCTCAGACTTCTGGCGGGCCTTGTGAGTCGCTATTTACTAGTTGCTTGATTATACTCGTTCAGATTATTAAAAAATGACTGAATCTAGGAGAGTAATGTGAGCAAAATCAGCAAAACCCTAAGTTTTTCCCTACTGTCACTGATAATAGGCCTAAGCGCTGGAATCTTCGCCAGTACGTCAGCAGCACAGGACGGAAAGGTATTCGAGCTTAGAATCTACACGGCGACGCCAGGCAACTTGGAAAATCTTCATGCCCGATTTCGCGACCACACAATCCGTATATTTGAAAATCATGACATGAAAATAGTCGGATTCTGGTCACCTTTGAGTGAAGAAGATGCCGATGACACTCTTATCTATGTCCTAGAACATGCTAGTCAGGAAGCAGCAAACGCTTCGTGGCAAGCATTTGGGCAAGACCCAGAGTGGAAAGCAGTCTCTGATGCATCCAATGCGAACGGACCGATATTGGCAGGCGTTAAGCGACGCTATATGGCGGCGACTGACTACTCTCCACTGAAATAGCCAAGGCTACTGAAGCTCAAGATTGCTTTGAGATTCGCCAAGGTAAACAAAAAAGGAGTTTAATTCGAGCAGATTGTTAGAAGACGAGCGGATTATTAAAAAACTTAACTGAGCCATACGCCAATTCCAATAACTCTACCGTAGACTGCCCCTCGCCTACCCAATAGTACAATAAGCCACCCAACATAATCGCCGCCGTACTTACCGCTGCGACCGTCTTGTCATCCCATTTGTTATTGTCACCCATACCTACTCCTAAAAAATCTTATAGCGCTTCTGGCCAAAGCCGATTAGCTGAAGCCAATCCAGCGCCCAGTGGCTGCAACCGTGAACCATGTCAACATCGATGTAATGGCTAGCAATCGAATCATCCAAGGATTAATTTCTGCATGGGGGCGGCTGGTCAGAAACGGCTGCTTAATAAACAGCATGTAACAGGATCCAAGAAGGAGGACCAACATCTTGATCCAGAAGACCTGCATGTAATAGACCTTGTCACCCACGCCTGCCGCGCAAAAAATGCCAGTTAGAATTGCCACTAACAGAGCCCATCTGAAACACTTGTGCGTTCCAGTAACTAGTGTTTCCGAGGGAATGTCCTTAAAGATAACGCCTAGCAGACGAAGATCTGTTGCTAAGACAGTACCACCGAGAACCGCCATGGACAGCAAATGCACTGCCTCAACAGTCGCATAGACGGAACCGTAGGTGGTGCCAATGACTCCAAGCCACGAGGATTCGCGCATCCACGTAAAAAATGGAAGCAGGCCGGGGTATACGGCTTCACGAACACCCAACGCTTCAATTAGGACAATCAATAACAATACTGCGAATACTGACAGCGTCCTAGCATATTGACTCAAGATCGAACCTAACATGCAATCTCCCGAATTTTGATGTTGGAGCAAACCAACATGCTAATAAAAATCACTACTTACAGCGCGTTCAGCTGATCTACACAGCCGGCCGCCCAAAGAATAGTTGTGTTGGTAGTATTCGTGCAGTCCACCCAGTCATAAGGGATATATCGTCCTAGAATGACTACTCCACACCAAAGAACAAGTGAGGCTATCGCGCCCGTTCTCAATGGCTTTGGTGCTACCGGGTCGTTATCCCAATTACCTTCGGCACCCTTCATTCGATTGTTGAAAACCCAAGCATTGATAAATGCCAAAAATAACAGGATCATTTTCATTCGAAACCACAGGCTCTGAATCGTCTCCACTGGCTTCGCATATACCAATAGCGCACCGGTAATAAACATGATTACAAAGCCGATGATCATGGGCTTATGCAGTCTCGCGGCTATTGTAGAGGCAGGAACATTGGGCATGACCAGCCCAAGCATACGAAAATCTATGATAAACAGAGATCCAATACTAACCATCAGCGTGAGCACATGCGTTGCTTCCAGCCAGCTATAGCTGTAGTAGCCAGCAACCAGCATCTGGCTGTATTGCTGCGCTTCCATCCACTGCCCAAATTGCAGTAATAACTCGTTTATCACGCCTTCTAGCCTCCGTTAATTCCGTTCTAGAATGTATCGGTAATCAAAGGGAAAGGATAAACATCCTTTCGCCCAGAGTCCACCGTAATGATGTCGAATACATCAAAGTGAGGTGAATTACATGACTTAGGATTGCGCTAGGATCTCGCGCTTCCGGTATTCCGAAGGAGTCACACCCATAAGCTGGCGAAAAGCATTGTTGAATGGAGTGATCGATTGATAGCCAACAGAAAGGGCTATCGTCAGCACTGGCACGTTAGGCTTATCCTTGTCCGCTAACGCCTCTCCAGCGTCTTCGATGCGGTATTTATGCAGCATGGCATTGAAATTCCTATAGCCTAATTGCTTGTGAATAAAGGCGCGTAATCTGTACTCGGGAAGATTTAGTTTCTTTGCCAACATCGAGATTGTTAGGCCAGCTTCACGGTACAGCTTTCCTCCTTTGAACACTTTGTTAAAACTGTCTTTATCAAACGGCGCCCTGCTTTCTGGCTCCGCTTCCTCTGTAAGTTCTGCGACCTTGCGAATTACATTGCTAAGCGATACATAATCGAAACGCATCGCCACAAGCAACATACCCATGGCTAAAAACGCTATCGAGCTTACGATGATTGTCTGGGCAGCAGCATAGCTGTTTGAGCCACCATCAAGCAGGAAGTTTTCAACGAACATGACGCTGAAGATCAATGCACCCTGCACACCGATGATGAACCAACGCAGGATTCTGCGGTCATCAACCAAATCTGCTCTCCAACCCTTGAGAGTCCAATACATCGCAGAAGCAACGAAAGCCAAGGTCATGACATCCATGCAGGTGCTTAGAAATGCTAGTGAACCCAAATCGATGCCACTACTAAAGTAAAGAGACACGCCCGAAAAAATTGAATCGAGAACTACTTGAGTAGCAAATGCGAGAATCAACAAGATTGGAAATTTCTGTTGCTCTTGAAAGACCAAGAAACAATAGATCATGAACAGCCCAGGAACCGTATTCACCCCTATCTGTATGATCAATTGCCATTGACTTAGGTCTAGCCGAAACAGCGGGTCGATATGCTGACCTGCCATTCCGTTCAACAGATAGAAAATTATGAATACCGCCATTAGGGCGAATACCCTAGCGCTTCCCCCGCGCGGCTCTACCTTCAAGTAACCCGCCGCTAAGAGAAGGACGGCTACCATCGCAATAATCTGTGCGGTAAAAAGAAAAAGTGGGTTTGGCAAAAGGTATTCCTGAAGATAGGGGGCTAGCGTCTACGACAATAACCGATCAATTGACAAAATTCAAAGGACTCACTGCTCAATTAAGGCAGAAGTACAAGTTCTAGCCAGGCGGCATTCTCAAGAGCTTAGCGCCTAAATCGATCCTCCACCTCATCGATGATGCTATCGACTGAGCGATCTCCCCCTTTCGTCTGCATCGAATTGATTAAATAGATTGATTGCCTTCTCCGTTTTCTGACCAAAACGAAGTACTTTTTCAAAGTAACTATCGGGCCCTTCATTTTGTTGGATTAGGTCAATGATAAATGCCCCTAGAGAAGGCGCGCTAAGCAAAAGGTCTCTAAATGCATCGATATAGAGCTTGAGTTGAAACACGCCAAATTTACGTAATTGTGGCCACAGCCTTTGCATCGTTTCTGTCTCCTGTGAACTTGTTTCGTGCTTAGTGTCATTATCCATCTATTGCTCCATTAGCCTTCAGGCTAGCTCCACACGCAAGCACTTTCTCGCGCTCAATTTGAAAAAGGCTAGCCCACGAGTCCGTGAGTAACAGATTCGTGGGCTAAGCCAAGCGCAAAATCTACTATGGCCGCGTATCCCAAATCGATTGGCTTATTTCATCCACACCAACTTTAGGCGCGACCAAGCGTAGCGTTGTTACATCACTGAATCGGCGTAACTACAGGTCCGCGCCCTGCACTGACTATCGATGTAGCATTCACTTTTTTTGCCAACACTCTAAGCCATTGATTTAAAATATAATATTATGAAAGACAGGAATTAGAGGTGAGCAAAGTAACCAGCGAATGGCTGTTTGTACCAACTGAGGGTGGCTGAGAATATTTCAAGCGAGACAGAGTTGAAGTAAAACTAGCAGAATGGAACTTCTAGCGGAGTCGTGGTGGGATAGTGGAGAAGACTGCCACGCCGAAGTTCGGCGTGGCTCTACTTATTAATTAGGCAGGAGGGACAGGCTCGTCAACGGCGACCACGATAGATTCCTCGATTGCAGTCATTGCCTGCGATATAGACTCTAATTCGAAACCCATCCCAGCATAGTCAACTAGGCGTGTAATCAGCTTGTCATTAAATGCAGTTGCTGGGGTCCAAAAACCACCACCAACTTCATCGACATCGCGACGCAGACTTATTCCTGCCTGAGCCAGCATCTTGGCCGTGGATCCATACCCAGGATCTCGATCACCAGTTACCTTGACGCGCACTCTCTCCCCCTGCTGCGTCCTTCCAAGCAACCGCAAATCATAACAACCCTTTAACTGCTGTTCGGGGGTCGGACCTTCGCCCGGGCTAGGCAAGAAGAACCGAGTCGCCAACCAGCGCATCGGAGCGAAAGCCATCATGAACATCGACACCTTCGTGCCGGTAGATATTCTCTTCGCCGCCTTTTCGCCCTTCTTTCCCGAGCTGGTAAGCATCGCCTCGTCGTACTTGAAGTTTTCATCGTAGTAGCCGTCGAGCAGGGCATTGCTGCGCAGCACAACCCGCGTATTGATAGACGCCATAATGAACGGGGCCGCCCAGGAGTCGAAGTCCTCATCGAATTCCACAGATACATTGTGTTGGCGCGCCGTAAAAGCATGCTCCGCCGGACACAGCGAATAGGGATCGCGCATTTCCTTACGAATCTTTGGGTCGGCAGATGCTTCCTTATAGAGGTTTAAGCCGCTGGCTATAGTTCCACCCGATGCACCGCCCTTTAAAACCTTCACGCGCAATTTGACATCATCGCAATAGCTACCAAAGTGTCGCTGCGCATGATCTTGCAGGAACTTAACACCTAAATCGGAAGGAATAGAGTCGAAGCCACAACAGTTCACGATCCTGGCCCCACTGCGCTTAGCATCATCCTCGTAGCGGCTAATCATTCGGCTAATCCATTGCGGTTCGCCAGTGAGATCACAGTAGTCAGTTCCTAACTGGCAACAAATTTTTATCAACAACTCGCCGTAAAGAGCATAGGGACCAACTGTAGAGATAACGAGCTCGGTCTTCTCACACATAGATTGCAGCGCCAGCTCATCTGAGGAGTCTGCAATAATTAGAGGAATAGCAGCTGCATTCTCACCTAACGAAGTTTTCAGTTCATTTAGCTTTTTCTCTGAGCGGGCCGCCATGGCCCACGTCAAGTTCGGCTCGGTGTATTCATTCGCAAGATAGTTACAGAGAATTTTACCGACGAAGCTAGTCGCACCGAAAATCACTATGTCGAATTCTTTGTTTATCATTTCGTTTGTTCCTGATTTTTAGACTGTAACATTGTGACTTGCCGGCAATTCGGTCTCACCCTTTGGGGGTGAGTTGCTCGCATTCCCATCGCGTGAATGGCGATAGCTCATCCAAATTAAAAACTGCAATCCGAAAAGTAAGGACGCTGCCAATAAATGCGTAGGTTGAACGAGTGCCGGCATTCCCAGGTGACCCAAGGTCGCTCCCGAAAGCACAGCCGCCCCTATTACACAGATCATAGTTAATGTGAGTTTACTCAGCGTGTGCTGCCACCCTAGGGACATGACTAGTAGTCGAGCGAGCCACAGATTAGCGAAGAGAACAACTGCAGAGAAGCTTCTGTGCACATAGAAGAACCAGGGCATTGCGTCAATCCAACTTGAACGCAGCTCCTCCCCTTGGGATTCACGGATGAAGTCTGTCATCTCTCGAACCTGTGTACCCATGGCCACCTGCAAGATCGTAAGTCCTAGTACTATATAGAGCCATGCTCCAAAGCGCGGGTCGATATTAACTACGGTTTGTGATGCCATGATCCCCCGTCGCGCTTGCGCGAGGGCATACAGCAGCGTGCCTACGATCGCCAATGCCATCAACATATGCACGGTAATCATGCCGGGCTGCAAGTTCGAACCCACCACCTTGGCACCAAGCCAGCCCTGAAACCCCACCATTAGGAAAGCTGCAACTGACGCCTTGAATATCCGTGGGTCATGCGCTCGGCAGGACCAAGAATAGATGGCCGTTAGGAAAATCAAGAAACCAATACTTACACCTACCAGCCTATTCGCATATTCCGTCCAGGTCTTCACCACGTTGAAACGCGTATCGGAGTAACCTAGTTCTGCGTATATTTCCTGATAGTTTGCTGGCAACTGCGCTTCACTCGTCGGCGGAACCCAACTACCAAAACATGTAGGCCAATCAGGGCAGCCCATACCGGCACCGGATGCACGCACTGTGGCGCCAACCAGTATTAAAAAATAGACAGCAGCTAGGGTTATCCAAGCCATGCGGCGATATCGCTTAAGGGCGGGATTATCTGTTTCCGTATTCATAGAATCTGAGAAGACCTCTGAATAAGCCCGACTTGGAGCAGAGCCAATTCTAATAAAATCATTGTTGATAGTTTTAACTTCGCAGGGCTGCCAACAGAGATATCGATGCGTAGCTATCCATCGGCAGACCCTGTTGTTCTTGATACGCTCGAATGGCGCTTCTGGTTCGTCTTCCTACACGACCGTCGGGCTCTCCTGAATCGAAGCCAAGATCGTTGAGCAACTCCTGTAATTCCTGAACCTGGGCGATGCTCATCGCCTGCTCGTTTTCAGGCATGTGCTGTATTGGAGGGCCACCGGCAAACCTATCTGCAAAATGCCCAACCGTCAGCGCATAGAAAATTGGCGGATTGTAGACGCGCGTGACTCTAAAATTGTCGTAGGCAAGGAAGGCTGGGCCCTGCGCACCTGCGGGAATAACTACCGATGCCTGCATGTCAGCTACCGGTATCGGAGCACCCGATGTCTGCAACAGGCCGATATCACGCCATTCTTGTAGCGATTTACGTGAATTGGTTCCAGCTAGTGCAAAATTAAAGTCATCTGGGAGCAATATCTCCCTTCCCCAACGCTCGTCACCCTTCCAGCCCGACTTAGCGAGGAAGTTCGCTGCTGAATTAAAAACATCTGGCAGGCTATTCCAGATGTCGATTCTGCCATCGCCATCGCCATCCACGGCGTGTAGGGAGAACACTGAGGGCATAAATTGCAGCTGACCCATGGCTCCCGCCCAAGACCCGCTCATGTTCTCCGCTGAAATATGACCATCATCTATGATCTGTAAGGCAGTAAGCATCTGTGAACGGAAAAACTCGGCTCTGCGTGGGTCATATGCCAGGGTTGCGAGTGCCTGTAAGACTGAGAAGCCGCCTGTATTGCTGCCAAAATTAGTCTCAATCGCCCAGAACGCCACGAGGTACTGCGGCTGTACGCCATGGCGCTGGCGCACCTCCTCTAACAATGCCCCATGCTCTCTTAATAATTGCTGGCCACGTTCCACCTGCCTATCAGTGACCCTCAGACCTAGATAGCGGGTAAAAGTCTGTACGAACTCAGGCTGGCTGCTATCTAACTCAAGGACTCGGGGTAGTGGCTCTTCTAGGTCATCAAGCGCCTCTAGAGTTGCCGCGCTAATGCCAAGCGAGGCCGCTTCGACGCGCAACTGGGCCACCCAATCGCCAAACGATTGTTCTTGAGACAATGCTGAGGAACTTAACTGGAGGAACAGTAGGAATGCAGCTGCTGTTTTCATACCGCTATGATAATGGATATTGCCGCGAATGGAAATCTGCAATAGACGAAGCCCGCGGCTCGCCGAGCCAATTGACTAGCACCCACTCACTTGACCTCTACTGACCTGATCAGGCCGCGACTTGGTGGCTAAGGTATTCGCTGAGTTGTTTCTCATCCTGCGCAGCCAATGCTCGAAAATTAAGGCCGAGGTGATAGCTGTCCTGACGTTGACGACGGCAATAAGAAACAGTACAAGTAGATTTGATTTTGCGAGTACAGCTGCCCTGTGCCGGCAGACTAAATTCTAATTCGAAGTCGGGAAAAAGCCCTGCCTCTGACTTAAACTTCCTTAGCTGCTCGACCAGCTGGTGACGGCACTCGATTTGGATGCCAGCAGGACATAGGTTCATCAGAGTGCCATTTCGGACAATGCCTGCCAGGCGAATATTCGCCTCTCCGCACAAGCCAACTCGAGGATAGTTTCGTTTCTCATTGTTCATAACAATAGTCTTCGAATGATTTAAACAGGTTTACAACATTACTCCAAATACCCGATTATCCTAGCGTTCATTGGTCAAATTTAGACCTGCCGCACATTTTTCGAAGTCACGGCCGAAAAAAATGCAGCCGAAAGGAATTTTTACAGCTACATCCATAATTCAACTCAAGAGAAGCGACATGGCCCGTTACGAAATAACAGCTAATCATTCCAATACCAAAATAGGGAGAATTCTTACATGCTTTTTCTTGCTCTCGCTATCTGGATCAGTCAGTAATCTCGCCGCCCAAGACAATCTCATTCCTCAAAGCCCCATTAGGGAATATCTCGAACAGGAACAGCGAGCGAACTACGACTCCCTTCTTCTCCAATTCGGCAACAACAAGCAGCTACCAAGCGGCTTTGAACTGCAGGCTCTGCTCGCACTTAAACACTACCCAGAGTTACGAGACACAAAAATTAATTTCATAGTTAGCGATGTCTCAATACCACTTTCATCACGCCCCTATTGGGGCAGTATGCTGCGCTCGGCGAAGAATAGAACCTACCAGGTAATCATAGACAGCGAGCTAGAAGGAGTAAGAGAGGCTTTGCTGCTAAAGAACCAACCATTCAATGCCCAGGTTGGAATCATCGGCCATGAACTCGCGCACACGGTCTACTATCTGAATCGCTCGTTCTTCGGAATAGTCGGCAATGCTTTGTGCCAATTAACTGATTGTCGAATCCAGTTTGAACGCGCCACCGACAGACGCCTGATTGACTACGGCCTCGGCTGGCAACGCTTCGACCATGCAACATTTGTTAGAGGTCGAATTTCGCAAGACCGTGCTTCGGCGTTTACTGCTGAAGGTGGGGGTGGAGCCTATATGAGCCCCGCCGAAATTATGCGAATCATGGAAGGTCATGAAGTTTACTCGGACTAATTACAATCACCGCTTAAGAGAATAGGTTTAGCTCAGTTCCGCTTATAGCAAACTGTGTCTTCAGCTCTGTAGAAACCCCTGCCATGCGCCTAAGCGCAAGATGAATATGCTCAGGCGTCAACGTTATGCCATTGGGATCGACCTGTAATGTTTGCGGATTTATCTTCAACGCCTCTACATGATCGTCGGTAGCGCCAACAACACGATTACCACGAACTCCTGCGCCCATTGCCATGATGCTGGTCACGTTCCAATGATCCTTGCCATTATTATCATTATAGAAAGGCGTACGCCCGAAGTCTGACCCAATTACGACCGTCACTTTGTCTTGTAGGTTTTTTAGTTCAATCTGGGTCCAGAGGTGATCGAGGCCTTCTAGCAGTTCGGTCAATCGCCGGCTGTGGTTCTGATCATGATTGCCATGCGTATCGAAGCCACCCATATGCATATTCGCACTCACCGCTACGCCACTCGCGAATGCCGCAGTTGCCACTTCTGCCTGCCCTTCCAAACCGCTCGACACTCGATCCGGCAGCAATCTGACGAGCCTGTTTAGATTATTGTCTCCGACACGCGACATGATGAGTTCATCGAGCTGATGGTAAAGTAGCTCGAGTCTTCAGGCGCTGCATCCTGGCACGCCGTGCCTGTTCAATTTCGGCATAAATCGACGGAGAGAAGTATTCACGGCGATTCTCTGCATCCTCGCCCGGGCGGTTTGCATTCGGAAAAGCGAGCTGCTGAAACACCTCACCCCTGCCTATTCGAGCGGGAGCAACCAATGACGCCGTGTTGTCGTAGCCTCCATTGCTGATATAGGCCAACGGCTGAGTCGGCGCCGTAGTAGCGGCTGCTAGCGCTGCAAAGCTAGGATAACCCGACTCGATTTTTCCACTCCACACATAGCGAGAGCCGGAATCGTGATTATTGGTCTGCGTATCGATACCATTTATAACTAACAGGCGTGAGGCATGTTTCGGAAAGAAGTTAGCAAAATGTCCAGGAGAATTCGCATCGGGCGGATCTATATCTGCGGGATATGAACCTGGAAAACGGATATTCCCCGCTGCCCGAATCGCATTGGCAGAATAGCTATTGACCGGCCCTCTGCCATCCAGCCGGGGACGATTTCCCTTGGGATCGATGAAGTAAGTAGGATCCCACCCACCGCCGGCGTTTACAGATATCCAGAACCGGCCCGGCGTCGCCTGCTGGGCAAATACGGTTTGCTGAGGAAGAAGCAATCCTAGACTTCTGCTACCCAAGTATTTAAGAAACTGGCGCCTGTACATAATTACCCCGTTCGCTTTAAGAAGCCCGCTCTAGCTGTATAAGAATTTGAAGTCGGCTAATAGATAGGCAGCGACTGCCATCCAGGCACGAATCACATAGTGGCGATCCTGCACTAGACGATCATCTCTAACATCTTTCTCGTAGAGTTGAGCTCCATTGAAGTCCTTGGTGACATCGCAGTCGCTAGGCAATGTGATATCCGATCGTTCACCGCCGCTCGCCAAAATTATCTGACGCCCTCTGTTGAGACTGCTCATAAATAGCTGCTCAGTTATCACCAGCTCTTCTGATCCTATAGGTAACTCTTCGCCCAAAAGATATACATGTAGAAACTGAATATTTTGACGAATTCGAACCATCACCGCTTCATCCAATGCGCCAGATTCGTCATACGGATTCATCTCATGGTCAACAAATAGAAATAGTTTCCGCTGCGCTTCTGGCAGCCAAAAATCTCTAGGCACGGCATAACATACCAACTCGTTTGCCATGCGTAACTGCATCGCACTCATCAGTCCGTTGGGAGACTTGAGACGCGTAGTGACACTATCTGAATCTATTCCACCATAGATCTGATGAAAGGTTTTGTTCAGTCTCGAAGTAGAACTGCTATTGATATCTTTATAATAGTTGTCGAGCGAACGCCTCCATTCAAAACCAAACAAAGAAGCAACCTTTCTATCGAGCTGCTCCGGTGTTAACAGATAACTCGACCCCGTATTTGCATGTGCTATCGGATTGGCGTCGACCGAAAGGCCATCGGCCTGCCAATAGGGACTCATCATTATCTCTTCTATAAGCGTCTTCAATCGAAAGCCATCGCTAACGAAATGTGACTGCATACCATTAAGCAGCGTTCGCTCTGCTATATAAGCATCGACCTCGACCTGAGAGCTGGATGTGCTATTCGGTGCTGATAACGGCTCCTTACCGGTAAGCCCATTCACCATGATTCTCGTAACAGATCTGGGAAATTTTGGATCCCCCACTATCTGATTCGCCAGCCATTGCACCGAACTATCTATATTTCCTGCTAACGGCATAGACTCGCCATTAAACCCGCGAGCCTCCATGTCGGCGTACCAACCGTATTTACTAAGTCGGGCCGGACGATATTGCCCCTTGTGATTCCAGTTCTGGAAAACTGACGCGATTGGATCGATCAAGGAATGACACTTCGAACACTCGGGGTTATTAATTGTTGGAATTGGCGTAGTAATGTCCACCGAATTACCTGGACGCATCCCCTCGATTGCAAGCACTTCGGTATCTAAGAACAAGTCGAATACGACCCTTGCCCTACCCCGATTTCGGTTTGTGGATGTTGTTGGATAACGATTGAGAAACATCGGTGAAGTAAGTATTCCTGCATGTGGAACACCCTCTAGGCGAGCGGGGAGAAATTCACTGCCATCATTTGAACCGCTAAACGGCAGGTTTTCTATACCGTAGGTTCTCGCCGAGTAGGAATTAACCATCATGTAGTCGGCTGTGAGCATTTCGGTGAATGGCAGGTCATTACGTACAATGTAATTGATCAACGCGAGTGGCTCTCGAGCCACTCCATCATTCGTCGCTCGTCGCTCGTCGCTGCGCACTGTAATTATCACCGCGACTGTCTTTGCCAGGATCGAACCAACGGCGGTCCGGGAAATCGTCGTTACTCAAAAGACTTATGGCCGCCTCAGAGCCATTTCTAGAGTGGTATTTATCGGTGAGCAGGTAGTCGTTAAATATTTCTGAGAGACGCAGATAGAATGATTCCTCGGCCATCATGCCAGAAATGGCCTGCCGCATCCCTATATCGCCACCGTTTGCAACCATCCTAAATTCATCGAGCGTAGGCAATCGGCTCACCAACTGCTGGGCAGCCCTGCGCAAAGCCTCCGAATCGGACAGAGTGCGAATGAAGCCTATGGTCTCGCCGCTGACCTGTTGGTTTGTGCTATTGAATGCGCCCAGGATATATTCTGCGAGCTCGCCTGCACAGGCCGCGTCACAACTCGCTGCTTGCCCAAGCGGCATCGTGTCACGAATATAGTTACTTAGTACCGACTCACTAGCGCAGTTCGCACAAGCTGCAAGAGAGGGATTCCCTGAGACTCCAGTACCGCTCTCACCATGGCAGTTGCTGCACTGCTGAACATAGAGTGCCAGCGCCTCCGCCGAAGGCTGATACTCAGCTGGTACCTCGCTAGGCTGATGATCTGGATTTAGATCTACTGCGCCCGCGATCGAGAAAATGAACTGATCCTCGCTGGACTCCAATCGTAGCTGCGCGGAGTAGAGCTTGCCGCTGGGTAACTCTATCTCATCAACATCAATGGTTAGCTCGACGGGGTCGAAGACACCGGAATTCGATATTGTGATTGAAGTCTCAACTGCCTCTTCGAGCACGAGAAAATATTGCTCATTGAATTCGAGGCGGAAGATTAGCTCCATGGCGCCGTAGCCATCTATATCTATTCGCGGTATGGAAAGGTAGCCATTGGCCAAGGTCGAACGCTCAGCTAGGGCATTATTAGAGACCAGCAGCAGCACGAGCGCCAGAACGGGTAGAAATACTTTACGCAACACTGTCATAACAGATCTCCTAATATCTATCACCAACCACTTTGCAAGTGACTACTAATTATTAGGTATATCTGCGCGGGAAAGAGCGTAACTAATTCACATTCCTCGTGCGTGAAACGATCAAAAGAGTTAACCCGGTCACAGCTTAGCGAGAAGCTGGAAGGCAAGCCGTAAGTGCTTGGCGGAAACTGAAGAGGGAATAAGGAATAACCATCCTAGAGCAACGTTTTCAATAGAACGCTTAAAGTACTTTCGAGAATAGGCTCCATTTATCATTTATTATCAGTGATATACGGAACTATTGTGGAGCTAATAATTAATACTGGCAGCGAACAAATACCGCCGAGATTGACCAAAACAGACTAGGGCGTCTGATAGGCCTGATCACCGCCACAGGAAAGCGCAGCTTGCAAAAGCAGGCCTAGGCAGCTTGATCTAGCTTCGCATCCCGCAGCTTGGCGATTACTGACTCCATAGCCCTATCGATTAGCGGCGCCTCGCAAACAACCTTTACGGTGCCTGCCTTTAATTCTCTGGCCAAGCCCATTTTCGACTTCTCGATTACTTTTACACCCTGACCGTTAACGAAGACATATTTCTCGATCGTGTCAATCTTGGCCGCGAGAGTACAGCGAATGGCTTGCCCTGCTTGTGCTTGAAACTCTAGCCATATCCCTAGTGGATACTTAGACACTTCCAAAAGATGCTCATCATCGCTGGGAAGGTTTGATTCTGCCGCCACATCGCTAGGCTCAGCACTGTCATTATCTGGACTCGGACTAAATTCCTTAGATTCACCGTTAGCTGCGCTAAGAGGCTTCTTGAAACAGGCTTCCTGCACTCGTTGCAGCTCACTAAGTGTTTCCTCAGCTTCCGCCTTCTGCACACCTGCGACCCCCAATGCCTTGCCGAGGTTCAGCAGAAGCCGTGGATTGACCTTGACGAACCGCTCCAGATCACCTTCCTGCCTTTCAGTGCTAACCGTCCAGAGAAAGACATCAATCGTGTTCATCACGGGCCGCCAACTGATGCCGCCTGGACCTTCACGCAGCACCACCTGCACAACAAACTTATGGAAATAAGTTTGTAGAAAATTCTTAGAAAATGGATCTATCCCCTTATCTAGAATCCTCTCGTCAATCTTATGCAGCGCATATTGTTCGACTTATTCCAATCGATCCTGCCGCTCGTCCTCATCTAAGAATTGCTGCTCTTTCTCTCTCTGCGAACGCGCAATTTCATCTTTCAATGATAGGAGATTTTGCAACAAGTTTTCTACGACAACAATATCGCCGGCATAGTCGCGAACCAGGCTCGTCACTAGTTCCAGCATCTTTACGTAGACAGGATCCTGATCCAACATCTCGGATCCCGTCCAACTAATGCCCGCTGTCGCTAGCTCATTGAGAAATATCCGTGCAGGATGATCGGTCGAATCAAAGAAGCCCGCGTCATTTAGGGCTATTTTCAATATTGTTATTTGGGTTCTGCCTACCAACTCCTTAACCGGGATAGGAACAGCCTTATCATTCCATATCTCCTCATACAGAAACGTCACCAGATTAATGATGTCAGAGGATTGGCTATCAATTGCTCGCAGGGTGTCGGCGCTGCTCTCTTGCTCCAACAGGTTGCCGACAGATTTGCTGAGATTCTGCGGCTCGTAGCTTGAGACCTCTTCACCATTTACAGGTTCAGACACCATAGCCGGCTGTAATTTATTTAGTAAGGCAAGCAGCTGATCGTTCGCTACTACCTCGAGCTTCTGACTCCCAACCATCACGCCCGATTGTGTTGCCCCAGGGCTCATTACTTCTGCTGCTGCCTGACCGAGTGCTGCGCCCTGAACGGCGTTCCCAGCATCTGGGATCCTATGCATGAGCTTCTGCATGATGGACAACAACTGCTGACTACCGGCTGTGGAACCGGCCGTATCAGTTGCAAAGGCGCGATCTGTGGGATCGATTTTCTGCGGCCTGACGCTACGCTTGTTCTGCTGCTCGGCTCTACTCCTCGCAGCCATATCGAGATCAGGCAAAACTTTATTGTCGATCAATATACCGTTGGCCTCGGTAAGCGCCTTCTCTAGATTATAAAATACGCCGCGATTGAATTTCCCATAGGTGATGAGCAATTCGGTTGCTGTCATCCCCAAAGGACGAATCGCCTCTTTGAAGGCCTCACCAATCTGCTCGGGGTCCATGGGATTGTTCGATTCATCGATACGCGTTCCATAGAACAATGTATCTAATCGAGTAGTGAAAGTGAGATATTCGCTGATATCGCAATTTCTCGCATGAGAGATCATGCCCTCCATCGCGATTATAGCTTCAAGGTCGTCCTCTTCTACTAGGCTAAGACTGCCATAGTCCAATACGTGGACTTCCTTCGTGACGACGCCCGTAAGTTCGTCGAAATACGATCGCATATTCACAGCGAAGCGCTCCAAAACGGCGCCGCGTTCGTTCATCAAGTTTAGATCCCGGGATCTCTTGCCAGCCGGTTCGTTGGCTATCGTCATATTTGCATCGGATAGGGCTTCAGAGACGAATTCTGACAGGCTGACTGCCATTGCATCACTGAGGGTATCCAGAATATTCTTCACATTATCCATATCAGTTCCTAATCGGGATTCCCATCCTGTACAACACTTCTACGAGATATCTGAAACCGACCAAAGCTGCCAGCACACAGTAGTTAGAATGCTAACCCCTGTTGCTTTACATGTCGACTTGTAGAACCTCTGAATGCCCTGTAATTCCTAACACTCACCTCTCCTGTGGGTCATCAGCGACAAACAGCTTATGAGTCAAATAAGTCCTTCAATTGCGTGATTGCAGATGATAGATTTCGCTACACATTCGAAAACACCAATAATTACCCATCACGGGAGTCTCGACGACCATGCATTACCGCAAAATCTTATTTAGCCTCGCTTTGGCCAATCTATTAGCAACACCAGCATTGGCGCAGGACTCGGGCCCCATTGGCCCCAGCCCCTATGACTTTAATACTGAGACTTGGATGCAACCCTTTGCAGGAGATGGTCACTCTTGGGGCGGCACTTCCGGTGTAGTTGTTGAGTCGAAAGACAGAATTTTTGTCCTTCAGCGCGGCGAGACACAGCTGCCTGACCCGATTCCCCCTGAATACACTAGCTTTGCAGGATCGATGGGCTGGAACGTGCTCCGCGGTCGTGGGCGAGTATGGCAGAACTGCATCTATGTAATTGATAGTGAAGGAAATTTACTTGAAGTATGGAATCAGTGGGATCATCTGTTCGCCGGTACAGATGGCCCGGGGCCACACAGGCTTCGCATGAATCCTTACGACCCCGAGAAACGGCTCTGGCTCGTCGACGAAACTGGCCACATCATCTATGTATTCTCCAATGACGGCTCGCAGTTGCTGATGACACTGGGCGAGAAGAATGTTGCTGGAAAAGACGAGTATCACTTCAATCAACCACAGGACGTCGCATTCCTTCCCGATGGAAAGATTTTGATCGCAGATGGCCTAGGTGGGAACAACCGAATTGTCGTACGCGACGCTGCGGGCAAGTACTTGTCTGAATTTGGCGAGACAGGTGAAGGGCCGGGGCAATTTGCCAGCGTCCACGCTCTCGCGATGGGCCCGCAGGGCAACCTGTTCGTCTTGGACCGAGATCTACTTAGAATCCAGAATTTTAAGCAGACTGCAGCACCTGGCTCAAGCAACTATCCCACATACGAGCATGAAGCTACTTGGGCCGACCTAGGCATGCCGCTCGATATATTGGTTAGCGAAGATAGCGCCTGGGTTACCGACCTTAATCCTCCGAAGATCGTACAATTCAACCTGGATGGCACCCGTAAATATACTTGGAATCTGCCAGTAGAGGGGCCCGACCGCTGGATCGAGATGCACTCTTTATCTGTTGATTCCGATGGCAACCTATATGGCACTGACAATCAAGCTGGGCGTCCGCAGAAATTGACGCCACGCTCCGATGCCGATCCAGATCTTATATTGGGTAGAGCCTACGTGCCTTAGTAGAAGCAGCCCCTACCTCCCCTCTTTTGCTGACGGCTTGCAGTAAATACAAGCCTTAGCGAAAGAGGGGTCGATAGCATATAAATACACAACCGGTATAATACTCACTCCTTCTGCAAACAATTGATTGAGAAGTGATCGGGAGAACCGACCGCAGCAATGTCCAAGCATCAAAACAACGCCACTGAAGTAGGTCAGCAGACCCTGAGAGCTAGCGACCTGCTGAGCGCGACAGATGAAAGCGACGCTGAAGTGCTAGATAAACTTTCTGCCATTCTCGTCTATGCTGGATTTCCTGAGCGTGACGTACTAACAAAAAATATCACCATCCTGCTCTCTGATATCCGCGGATTCTCCGACATCGCCGAATCCTATCCTGCTACCGATGTTGTGCGGATGCTAAATCGTTACTTCGAAGTTATGGGCGATATCATCTCCAAGTACGATGGAACCATCGACAAGCTCATGGGCGACTCGATACTGGTGGTATTTGGCTTTCCCGAAGAGCGGAAGACTGACGCAGAGAAAGCAATAGCCTGTGCCGTTGAAATGCAAATGGCCATGAGCAAGCTGAACGATGTGAATCGAGCCATGGGCATGCCAGGTTTGTTCGTAGGCATCGGCATTAATACCGGCTCCGTAGTTGTCGGCGATTTGGGCTCCAAGCACTATCATGAGTACACAATCATCGGAGACGAAGTAAATCTAACCTCGCGCATAGAGGCTCAATGCCTTAGAGGACAGATACTAATTAGCGAGAACACTTACGCGCTGAGCAAAGAATTTATTGAAGTCGGTCCACCCAATCGAGTAGAGGTTAAGGGCGCTCGTGATGCCGTCGATCTCTATGAATTACATGCAATGTCGCGACCACAAGCTATGGAAGTTCCGCGCCGTGAACAAAGAAAGAGCCCTCGTATCAAAGTTAATATGCCGGTTGCTTTTCAGAACTTAGCCGGAAAAATTGTCTTGAGCGAAAAGTTTAACGGCGATGTAATAGACATTAGTTATCACGGCTTGTTAATTGAGACCCCCGTTAAGCTAGGCAAGTCCTCCGAGATCAAGATGGCCCTGTCACTCGAACTATTCAGCGACCGAATTACCGATGTGTATGCCCGCATCATCAATACTGAACAGGTTGACGACAAATTCCGCAGCAGCATGGAATTCACGACCATCGGTACCGAGGGCCTAAGCGCCATCAAGCAATACGTAGACAATATAGTTGCCACCAGCTAAATCGTCTGCCGCCTTCAGCTCGCTCCTGGTTCTGGAAGATGCCGTTATTGAAGCTCTAGCCGCTTGCCTGGATCTGACCTAAAAATCAAATACTCGATCTCCCCTTCCAGTTCACTCCACCAATGTGCGGTATGACCTGGAATTACAATGACATCGCCCGGCACCACGCGCCTGCTTACACCACCCTCAATAGACTTCGCTCTCAACCAGCTTTCATTTGCCTCGTAAGGCTCTACCAGCGTGCCACCGGTTACTAACGTGGCTGCCCCTTTCAACATGTAGTAGATCTCAGTGGTGTCGACTAAATGCACATTGACGTCACCGGTGACTCCGTCCGGCCTCTAGACACCAAAAATACCTAAGCGCATATCGCCTGTTGTTTCCACGACACGAATCGGCGAATCACTTACACGGTCCCGAGGCAGACCATCGATGAATGCCTGGATTTCGACGCCAGTTATATCCGTTGCAACCTGAGGTGTAGCAGGAGGCGGAGTCTGCGCAAACACAGACGAGTTCATGAGCACAAACAGTGCGGTAATAATTTTTGTCTTCATCCTAATTTCTCCAAATTTACAGGACTGGTGGCTCGCTCTAATACAGTCGCTGAGAGCAGAAGGCGCAAGCTGTAAAACACCTACAATATGTAACACATGTAAGACTGGGCTTCTCCTATAATTTGACCGACCGGGCTCTAGACAGACGCCGCTGCTCGCTTGGGATTTGTCGCCTATTTATGTAGAAAGTCAGGTAAAAAGCTGTAGACTATTTCTCGAAAGCCGCGCATTTAAGGCTTAGACAATATCAATAAAAACAGCGCTGTCGTACAGCCCAACAGCCATAAGGATCTCCCTTGAACACAACAGCTACTGGCCCAGCCATTTCGACATCCAAACTGCCTAGCAATCGCGGCAGCATCATAGCTAGCACCCTACTGGCCCTCATTATCTACTTCTATCTGAGCAGCAGTTACGGCTGGCGTCAAGGCGCTCTTTTCATAGTCGGTCTTGCTGCCGGCATTATTCTCTACCATGCCGCTTTTGGCTTCACTGCCGCTTGGCGCGAAGTAGTTAGCACTGGTCGAGGCGCCGGACTGCGCGCTCAGATGATCATGCTGGCGCTTACAGTGCTGATCTTTACACCACTGATCGCGCAAGGCGAGATTTGGGGAATGAGTCTAAGAGGCAGTGTTGCGCCATTAAACATCGCCGTCATCTGCGGTGCTTTCATGTTCGGTATTGGCATGCAACTAGGTGGAGGCTGCGCATCTGGCACCCTATTTACCGCCGGTGGCGGCAATATGCGAATGCTTATTACGCTTGCCTCCTTCATCGCTGGATCTGTCTTAGGCACATGGCAATGGTCAATGTGGCAGGGGGTTCCGGGCGTAGCTCCCTTCTCCCTCGCCCAGAACTTTGGCTCTATATGGGCAATCCTAATTAGCATAGGCTTGTTCGCTGCCGTCTGGTTTGCTTCCACAGTCTATGAGCGCAAGCGTCACGGCGCTCTAAAGAACGACCGTGATGTTGACCGTGCCTACTACTGGCTAACGGGTCCATGGCCATTGATAGCCGGGGCGCTCGCACTAGCGGCTGTAAATGTGTCCACTCTACTCTTAGCTGGTCGTCCTTGGGGCGTTACTTCTGCCTTCGCCCTTTGGGGCGGGAAGATTGCACTATTCCTCGGCATAGACATTCACGGCTGGGCTTATTGGCAACGACCGGCACTTAGCAACGCCTTAGAGCAAAGCATCTTCACTGATATCACATCTGTTATGAATATTGGCATTATGTTGGGCGCACTCCTCGCCGCAGGCCTCGCTGGGAAATTTGCTCCTAACTTTCGGCTTCCCCTCAGATCGATAGTGGCTGCTGTCATAGGCGGAATACTGCTTGGTTACGGCGCCCGCATCGCCTACGGCTGTAACATAGGTGCCTATTTCGGCGGCATCGGTTCAACTAGCTTGCATGGCTGGCTCTGGTTTGCCGCCGCCTTCATGGGTAGCTCTCTCGGCACTAAACTACGCCCCTACTTTGGCCTCAAATAGCTAGCCTACGCGAATTCAAAATTACTCAACACAAATTCTTACCCACGGAGAAAAGTGCAATATGAAGTTCATTTCAAGAAGTCTAATTTCCACTCTATTAGTCGCTGGCTTTAGTTCGCAGCTCCTCGCACAGGAATTTGTAGCGGGCGAGCCTATTGGCTCTGTAAACGAGGCAGGCGTTCGCGTCCCCATGTCAAGCAATGTAAAAGTATACGGTAGCTTTCATTTTTCTGAGAGCTGTACCTTTGACCCTAATAAGAACCTTGTATTGGCTATGAACAATGCAACTCGCGGCGATGGCACAGAGAACGATGGCTTCGTATCGCTAATAAATCCAGATGGCAGTGTCCACACATCTAAATGGATAGGGGCAACGCGTGATGGACTTGAACTGCACCACCCCTTGGGAAGCGCGATAAGCAATGGAGTCTTATATACTGTTGATGTTGGCTATGTTCGCTCATTCGACCTTGCTAGCGGACAACCTTTAGATGCTGTCGCAATTCCAGGATCAACAATTTTAAATGGCATAGCGGTGGCGGATGACGGAACTATCTATGCATCTAACACACGATCTCCGGAAAGAATTTACAAGGTGGCCCCGAATGGCGATGTTTCGACTTTCGCCGATGGTGCTCCCCTAGCAGCTCCCAACGGCGTAGCTATAGATAGAGAAGGAAATGTTGTGGTTGTGAACGTAGGTGACTCTGCGGTGATTACCTACAACACAGATGGCGAGGTGATTCTTACCGAGCACGCCGTCGAAGGCGGCAACGATGGCATCGTGGTAACCGAAGATGGCACCAAATACGTCAGCAGCGTGCGTTTCGGTAGCGTTTCTCGCATTCGTCCGGGGCAAGACGCAGAGATCATCGCTTCCGGCATTCCGAGTGCAGCATCTATGTGTTATGACTCAGTCCAGAATCAATTAGTCATCCCACTTAATGGGAATTACGCACTGGCCTTCATTCCGCTATAGAAGCCAAACAAGAAAAACGGATTGATTGCCTCGTCATTACACCTGCTCCGCGGGTGTTTTGCCGAGACAATTGATTTACTAAACCTGCCATTTCCTAACAACAGCAGGACGGCTTAATGGGTTCAATTGTTGATTAAGTTTCCGAATCCACACGCAGTTTTACCTATTCAGTGCAGACTTAACTCGCTCTTCGACACCGCTCAGCATAAACGGTTTCTGTAGCACATCTGTCGCTCCTAAGGCAGTCACTTCGGATTTTTCGGCTACATAACCACTCATGATAATCACGAGCACGTCAGGAAATTCCTTCTTTACTTTTCCAAGGACATCCACGCCGCTTAATCCCGGCATCGACAAATCGAGCAGAATCAATTGGATTTCACTTCCCCTAGAACGAATGAGTTGCAGTCCCTCTTCCCCACTATAACTAAGCAACACCTCGAACCCGAGACTTTCCAGGGTGAGTTGCAGGCATGGCCATTATGGGATTCGGTGGCGGCGCCATGATCGGCACACCGTTGAAGGAATTTTTCATTCGCCTATTTTACCGAGCACCTGAATACCTAGGTACAGTGGACCAAGTTAGCCTGGTTACGGAAGCCGGGCGTCGCTTCGTCGAGATTAGTGGTGCTCTGCAGGAAGTTGTGATTATTGGTGCGGCTGAGGTTAGGAATCTGACTATCCCGGGGCCGGAGGGTGTTTATCTTGTGAATACCGGCGCCGCAGGTGTGGCAGAAACATTCCTGATACTCGGTGTTGTCTACCTGATAGTGATGCTGTTTGCTGCCTTCTCCTATCGCATACCGGCAGAAGATTGGAAGCCTCAGGGCTGGGTAGAACCGAGTAATGAAGAGCGCGGTGCATTAATCTCCGCAAAAAATGTGGATATTGACCAAGCCTTGAAGACGCCACAGTTCTATCAGCTTTGGATCGTACTCTGCCTCAATGTAACTGCAGGCATTGGTGTGCTTGGCGTCGCAAGGACCATGATCACCGAGATCTTTGGCTCTAGCCTCCCCCAAGTCGTGGATACGTCATTTGCTGCCACCTACGTCGTTATGATCAGCGCGTTCAACATGATCGGCCGTTTCATCTGGGCCAGTGCGTCGGACTACGTTGGCAGGCGCAATACGTACTGGATCTTTTTTGTCTTAGGCATCGTGCTTTACCTTTCCATACCCTTAGCTGCGGCACAAGTGAGTGTCAATCCGTCGGTTGTGTGGCTAGTGTACTTCTACGCCGCCACCATGATCATTTTTACTATGTACGGCGGTGGCTTTGCCACCATCCCAGCCTACCTAGCCGACATCTTTGGCGCCAAATATGTCGGCGGCATACATGGCAGGCTACTTACCGCGTGGAGTACCGCTGGCGTGCTGGGACCGTTGGCAATAACCTCATTAAGAGAAAGCTCTGTTAACAGGGCCATTGACGATCTGGTATCGATAACCGATCCCGCTGCCTTTCAAGCACAATTCGGGGCTGGCGTAGATCAGCTAGAGTTGTTAGTAGCTCAAAACTCGGTAACCCTATCTCGCCTCATGGAGATCGCGCCCACGGGAACCAGCGACCCAACCAGCAGCATCTACAATTCCACTATGGTTTTGATGGCGATGTTGTTGGGTATTGCACTGGTCGCCAACGCCTTGATGCGACCGGTTGATCCTAAGCATCATTTGCCAGACTAAGTCTTAACAAATTAGTGTTAACTACTGAGTCGGAGCCCTTAAATTTTCGTTCCCGATAAAAGGAATACTATGAAAGCTCTCTACCATCCTATGCTTTTGACAATCTTATTTTGTATGACCGCTTCGGCTTCATTTTCCAACACCTGTCAATCAACTGATGCTGCCATGATTGATTATGAGACCACCGGCACAGGTACACCATTTGTCTTGTTGCACAGCAGTATGATGTCTCAGGAAGATATGCGTGCGCAAATAGAATGCTTTTCAAATTTCTACCAAGTGATTGCTATTGACGCTCGTGAGCAAGGGCGAAGTTCTTCATCTAATACTCCAATTAGCTATGCAATTATGGCGGCTGATGTGATTGGGAATCTCGATGATTTGGATATAGAGAAGACGAACTTTTTGGGACAAGAAGCTTTTGGCCCAGCCAAAAGAGGGGTCATCCATGACCTCGGTCAGTGTCATTTCCAGTGACCCCAAAAATTCCCCGCACTGTTACCAATACCACGAGTCCCTTAACATCGTGCCTGATCAAACGCGCCAGCGTTTGAGACCGCAACGCGGCCCCGAAGGGGCGAAGCTTTTGGCTAAGCCAAAAGAGGGGTCATCCATGACCTCGGTCAGCGTCATTTCCAGTGACCCAAAAAATTCCCCGCACTGTTACCAATACCACGAGTCCCTTAACATCGTGCCTGATCAAACGCGCCAGCGTTTGAGACCGCAACGCGGCCCCGAAGGGGCGAAGCTTTTGGCTAAGCCAAAAGAGGGGT
>Ga0307985_10000374_pt1 | contig 26808 bp, 26 predicted proteins | sample EllFjometageno80_FD_203155 | JGI IMG/M metagenome (GOLD analysis project Ga0307985, IMG submission 203155) | Marine microbial communities from Ellis Fjord, Antarctic Ocean - #80 | ecosystem: Environmental > Aquatic > Marine > Unclassified | place: Southern Ocean | collected 2014-10-09 | reverse complement strand
AATAGTTGGAAAGGTAGATGTGGATGCAAATCCTAACATCTCAGTAAAATACGGGATCAGATCTATTCCTGCTTTACTTTATTTCAAAGGTGGCGAAAGAGTAGATGGTGTAGTTGGTGCAGTGCCAAAAGGAGTTTTGACTGAAAAATTAGACGCTCAATTAGCTGAGGCTTAATTTTTATAAAACATTAAGTAGTTAAAGGCCTCGATTTAATCGAGGCCTTTTTCATTTGGATCTAAATTGATTTCGTGCTCAAAATAATTCAAAAAAGACAACAACCACTTCATTTCCTCTGATGCTTTTGTATTTTTATACATGGTCAATTTCAAAATTCAAACTACTTTCCCCGTTTCACCAAGAATCATTTATGAAGCTTGGTTGGATTCTGAAAAGCATTCAGCCATGACTCGTGGAGCAGCACAATGTTCTAAAGAGCAAGGTGGATCATTTACAGCTTGGGACGGTTATATCACAGGTATCAACTTCAAACTAAGCCCTCATTCAGAAATAATTCAAACTTGGAGAACCTCAGAATTTGCTAATAACGAGAAAGACTCAAAACTTCGTATAAAGATTGAAACGCACGAAAAAGGATGCTTACTCACCTTGTCACATTCCGACATTCCTGACGGACAATCAGATTATGAGCAAGGATGGCATGACCATTATTTTGCACCAATGATGGCGTATTTTAACTGATTCTATCTCCCACCTACCTTATCTCCTAAGAAGAGTGCATTTAAGAATAGCTTGTTGGTACCATACCACATGCCTCTAAAATTTGGGTTGTCAGCAAACATGATTACGTTTCCTCTACCAATATTACTTACTATCAAAGAAGCAGTTCCCCCAATTCTAGCCAGGTTGGCTTTATTCACATAACCTGTCAATAAAGGATTGGCTTTGTACTTTACTACAGTACTGAAAGGATTACTGCTTGGTGCCATGAAAATACTATGGTTCCGGTAAACGGGTAAATCTCTGTTTGTATAGCCAAAACCCAATGGATGAGAAATATCAATATCTGTCATATACATTGAGCCTCCAATAGCATTCGATCCTCTAAAGTCTCTTGCGGTAACATAATCCATTCTGTCAGGTGTCTCTCGTCCTTTACCTTCTGCAAATTTCTCATTAACGAACTTGCTTCTGATCGCCCAGCTTGTGGCATTTCTCATCGTGATGACTGTACCGCCTTCTCGTACCCATTGTTTGATCCTATTGATCGTACTTTCTCCAAGTGAACTATAATTTCCAGAAACCAACACCAACGTATTGTAATTCGCCCAATTGATACGCCCAACATTGGAGGTCATTACTTTAGTAATTGGCATTCCAACTTTGCTATCAAGTAAGTGCCACACCTCTCCTGCTTCAGCAGAACTTGTATTTCCACCAATTAGCATCAATGCTTTTGGCTGACGTATCGTTGAAAAACTACCGCTTCCTAAATCAATTCCTGAAGTACTATATCCAGTTGTAACACTCTGCGCAGCAATTCCTGCAATTTCAGTCGCTTCCTCAACGTAAGCATGCACAAGGTTTGCAGACATTTCTTGTCGATTCACCGGAACCATCAATGTACCGTACCCATAATTCTTTATTCCTTCATTGGTTTCAATTCCAAATTTCTTAAATCCAGAATTGACGTAAACCCCTTTTTCTAAAAGGTAATGCAATGCCTTTGGAGCATAATATTCGTCCCATTCTATCAAGTAGGCATAGTTTGATTGTGGAACTGGTTTGAATGTCGAAATATTCACCTCGCGCTCCATTGCAGCTCCTTCAAGATCAGACTTCCCGGTAAATTGCTCATGGGGCATATTGTAGGTCAAAGCCGTTGTCCAAGATGAAGCATCGTAGAAAATACTATCATAAAATGTTATTGGCTTTTCAAACATGGTGCGCACCATGCGATATTGCTTCTGTCCATTTGGCACATAAAAAGCATTGCCTTTTTTGAATGCTTTGCCATTGAGTGTTATATCATCATCCAATGCAATCGTTTCAATTTTATGCCTTAATAGTAAATCGACAAATTCTGAATTTCTTCCATCATCATAGGGATCACCGAATACCCAACCGGTAACAGGGTTCTTCTTACCTTCTTCAAGTGCTGAATCAAAATAGTTTTGAAGGTGTCCGAGCAAGATTTCTCGTTCTCCAACTGCAGCTCTTACCGTAGCCAACCCAGATGTCAGATGGTTTTTGATTGTAAAAGCAAAGGCTACTTTACCCATATTACTGTCTTGAATATGTCCTCTAGAGCTAGCTTGCTCGAATACGAGTCCTAACGCACCATGAATATCTGGATAGGTTGATCCGTAACCTGGATAACTATTGTCATAACTCTCTTTCGTGAAATAAAGTGATCCTATCTCGTCTAATGCTTCATGGAAGTAGCCTGCAAAAAGATTATTTAACCCATCATAATTGTCTCTTGGCACTACAGGGTTTTCAGAACCGAAAGGTTTTGTCGGCTCAAAGAAATAAGTACTGTTCGTTCCCATTTCATGAAAATCAGTAACCACATTTGGATACCACTGATGATAGAAATCAACCCTATTTTGACTCTCAACATGTGCCAACGGCAACCAATCTCTATTCAAATCATACCAATAGTGATTTGTTCTTCCTCTAGGCCACATTTCTGCATGTTCTGCATCAATAGGATCAGAAACCATTGGATCTCCTTTAAAGGAATTGGCCCATGTACTATGTCTGTCTCTTCCATCAGGATTGTAAGCTGGGTCAATCATAATCACCGACTCATCCAGTGCAGCCATAACCTCAGCCGATTGGCCTGCTGTATAATAATAGGCGGTTAATAATGCAGCCTCACTACTCGAAGGCTCATTGCCATGAACATTGTAACCCAAAAGCACCATTGATTTCATTCCTGTATAATCCGTTACTTTTTGAGCTGGATCAACCAATTGCAAATGTTTTTGGCGAATTGACTCAAGGTTTGAATGATTCTCAGGCGAAGTAATGGTCAATACAACTTGTTTTCTGTGTTCATAAGTTTCGCCAATCACCTGAATAGTAGCACGATCTGATAATTCAGCCAGTTTGAACATGTAGGACACTATTGCATCATGGCGGGTGTGTAAAGTTCCAATTTGATATCCTAAAAACTCCTCTGGAGTAGGGATATTAGTATCAAAACGTTCTCCTTGTTTGAAGAAATAATCGTTTTGGGCTGTCACGGAACTGATGCTGATGATCAGCACTAATGCGGTTAATAGACTTTTTATTTTCATAGTGATTGAGTGGCAAGCTATAAGTTACAAGCTTCAAGTGTTTGAATAAACCATTTACTTGAGGCTTGAAGCTCATAGCTTATGGCTTATATCTTTTTTATCTCTGGTTGATCTTTTACTGACAATTCAAATATATCGTTACGAGAGTAATGCCCAATGACATCAAAATCAAGTTTACTTTTAACAACCTCATCAATACTGATTTCAGCGGTTAATATTCCTTCTTTATTCCAGAGTGGTCCGGCCAAAACTTTACCTAAAGGCGAAACTATCACGGAACCCCCTTTGCACATGATTTCGTGTTGGTTTTTTAAGTCTTCAATTCCAATCAAATCGTTTGGATACATGTCTTTGGTCACAAACTGGTTACAACCCAATACATAACACCTGCCCTCTAATGCCGTGTGAATCATGGTATGCTGCCATTGATCTCTACTGTCTGCTGTTGGTGCCAAATAAACCTGTACACCTTTATTATACATCGCCATTCTGGCTTGCGGCATATAATTTTCCCAGCAAATGAGGCCTCCAATTTTTCCGAGTGTTGTATCAAAAGAGGACAGTGTACTCCCGTCCCCTTCTCCCCATATCAATCGCTCAGCGGCAGTGGGCTTTAATTTACGGTGTTTACCTAAGTATTTTCCGTCAGGACCATAATAGAACATTGAACAAAATAGTGTACCAGAAGTTTGATCTTTCTCAATCACTCCCATCACTAAAAAGGATTTCGCTGATTTGGCCATCGCTCCGATTCGATCTGACTCTGGGCCATACTCTTCAATAGATGAATTCCAGTATTGCAGCCAAGTATCCCTTCCTTCTTCTGACCGGCTCCCCACTACTGTTCCAAAACTTAATCCTCTTGGATAAGCAGAAATGAAAGCCTCAGGGAAGAGCATTAATTCGGCTCCTTTTTTGGTGGCTTCATTAACAAGTTCAGCTGTTTTCTCAAGCGTTTTTTCAACGTCAAACAAAACGGGGACGGCTTGTATTACGGCTGCGGTATACTTAATAGACATGATGGAAAGTTAGGGAAAATAGACCAAGTAAATACAAAGATTATTACCTTCGGTAACGTGAAAGAAATTGAATTTACTCGTAGAGAACCAAAATTAGAAGACCAACCTGACAATCCGCTTCACGGTATCAAATTGAAGGATATTCTTGAGTACCTTGTTGAAAAACATGGTTATCCAGAATTAGGTGAAGCGCTAAATCTGAATTGTTTCAAAAGTAACCCTACTTTCAAATCGAGTCTTAAATTTTTAAGAACAATGCCTTGGGCAAGAGAAAAGGTCGAGAATTTTTATTTGAGGTCGATTAAGAAAAAATAAACCTTTGAATACGACCTGCAGAAAGATTCATCTCAAAATCACCAATTTGAATACTTAATCAAAGGTTAAGTTCCAAGCTTCACAATTATGGACTGAGATTCCCAATCAAGTTGGGAATGACGCCTGCGAAGAAAGAAGATAATCATAAATGTTTCCTACGTCAGCAAAAGAAAAGAGTAGCGCATAAGGCTTGCTTTCCTATTCTGAGTACAGCGAAGCATCTAAACGTTAGCCCTACTTAGAATCATCCATTAGAGAATTCTAACAACCCAAAGATTTTGAAACATTCTAAATCAGATTCCATTTTTTTGTGACGCACAATAAGTTGCATTATTTTCAAATCTGCCTGCGGTTAGCAACGCCTCCAACGAAGGCTAGATTGAATCAAAACTAAATCAAACTACTCTTCAATTATCTCGTATTAAAATAAATAACTTAGCCTTGTTTAACTATTAGCAAAAAATAATAAACAAAATAGTCTATGATAATTAGTAAGAATGAAATCCATTCTTGGGATTCCAAATATCGATTAAAATTTGTCAACTCTGTATCGGGTTATAAGGGAGTGCATCTCATCGGTACAAAAGGGAAAGAAGGAAATACCAATTTGGCTATATTCAATTCGGTTGTTCATATAAGCAGTAATCCTGCTCGCATTGGTTTTATCATGAGACCACTTACAGTACCCCGTGATACCTACAAAAATATTTTAGAAACTGAGTATTACACCATTAACCATGTCCATAAGTCTTTCTTAGAACAAGCGCATTATACTTCTGCCAAATTTACCGATCAATCCGAATTCGATGCTTGCAATCTTAAGGAAGAATACATCAAAGACTTTAAGGCGCCTTTCGTTGTTGAAAGTAATATCAAAATTGGTTTGAAGTTAATTGAGGACATCGAAATCAAAGCAAATGGAAGCCGACTGATCATTGGTGAAGTCCAATTTGTAGACGTTAACCAGGATTATATCGAAGAAGATGGTCAATTAGACTTGGAAAAGACGCATGATGTATGTGTTACTGGCTTAAACCAATACTCATCTGTCAAAAAATTTATAAACCTTCCCTATGCGCGTAAGGAAGACGCACCCAATTTTAAACAAAAAAAACGCCCGGATAACGTTGTCTTTGATGAGGAAAGTCAAACTTACAATGCCCATTTATTGCCATATGGCACTGACATGGCAGCGCCTAGTATTTCGACTAACAACCTTTCTACTTGGAAAAACCAAGGTATCATAAGTTTTAACCACGTACTCAAAAGTAAGATTAACAAAATTAAAGAGGAGTACGCTGAACTCGTTGAAGAATACAAGGCAAACGAAACACTATACAAGGCAAAATATGAATTTGAGCCTATCATTGGAGAGGTTTACCATCTCTATGAAAAGGACAATAGAGATGAAAAATTTTTGTCGATGATCCCCCCTGAAACATGGAACAGAACACATCTTGGCTCATTCAAGCTAAATAGTGAAAAGGTTTGGGTCAAATTAAATTGATAACATGTCAGATCTCAAAAAGCAAATCCGCCCAGCATTACCAGCCTTGCTTAGAAAGGAAAACATGAGTGTAGACGAGCTATTTCAAAACAGCGTATTACGGCCAATTATCAAGCTGCAAAACGACCTGATAATAAGTCATTTTGAACATTATTTGAGGCGTAAGAGAGTAATATGGCAAGACTTCTCTGTGACTCAAAAGAAAGTATTTCTACAGAAAGCCTTCAATCGTGATGCTCAATTAAAAGTTGGTTTGAGAAGTTTAATAATAGGTTTATTTACATTGGAGGAATTCAAACAATATTTGAAAAATGAATCCCAATTAAATAGAAGGATTAACATTATTATTGAAAAAAGAGTAACTGATTACTTTATTTAAAATAGGTTTAACTCTCATTTCTCAAGTATAGAACACCGAATAATTATGAAAATTGATTGGCTAAACACCTTAATTATGGCAGTTGCAATTGTCATTGCAGGTTTTTTTATAGGAAACATGCACAAGACCGGCAAAAAATTTGACCGATTTGTACAAGTTAAAGGACTTTCTGAACGCGAGGTTAATGCTGACTTGGCAGTTTGGCCCATTAATATTACGCTTACAGCAAATGACCTCAATTCGCTTAAAAAAAATATTGAAAAGCAAAATGAAGAAGTGTTCAATTTTTTTATTGCCCAAGGATTCGAAAAAAGTGAATTAACAAAGGGCAGTACAAATATTAATGATGCGCGAGCCGAGCTTGTATAATTCTAATAACATGAATAACGAGTTCAGGTATTTGGCAAAATCAGAATTTACGGTGAGGACGCATGATTTAGCAAAACTTCAAAAGGCGCTATCAGAGTCCCTTGATCTTATGTCAAAGGGAATCCTACTCGGGTCAAAGAATACTTGGAGGCCAATTCAATACATATTTAATGGCTTAAATGAATTAAAACCTTCAATGATTGAAGAAGCAACCAAGAATGCTCGGGAAGTAGCGTAAAAATTTGTAAGAGATTCTGATTCAAAAGTGGGAGAAATCAGAATGGCAAAGCAAGGACTATTTACTATTAATGACAGGGATGAGAATACGCCTCAAATCAAAATAGTTCGAGTAGTGTCTACCATAGATTTTCAATTAGAAAAATGAAACAGTACGCCAGCATTAATCTGATTCATTATTATATTCGATGACACAATAAAAACTTTCGCATTATATGCTTGGAACAATTTTAACCAATATCACAGGCTAAAAAAGGCGTGGAATTTTCCTTAAAAAGAAGCAGCTAAAATCTGTGGGTCTGTGGAAATTTATTAGTACGGATAAGAATTAAAATGTTCACATTTGCCAATGTAGTAAATTGATATTGATAAATAATTATCTGAAGGGTTAATTAAAATCAAGCACCCCTTATTAAGAAATAAGAAATTGAAGAGAATTAATATATTAATACTCGTTCACCTATTCCTATTGCCAATAGGATTGGCTGCGCAAACCTCATCAGTTAGTATTTCTGGAAATATTAAAGACAAGGTTTCGGCTGAAGCTTTACCTTTTGTGAATGTAGTGCTGAAAAACACCGCTGTCTCTTCTTTTGTAACAGGTACCATCTCGGATGATAATGGTTTGTTTACTATCGCGGATGTTAAACCTGGAGATTACTACATAGAAAACTCTTTTATAGGTTATAGAAAATTCAGTGCTTCCCTCTTTGTAGGTTCCAATTCTGAATTCCTTGATATGGGGACCATCTTGATGGAAGAAAGTGTAGCGCAATTAGGTGAAATCACCGTAACAGCCCAACAAGACGCTGTTGCAGGTACAATGGACAAGAAGACCTTTAATGTTGACGATAATGTAAGTCAAAGTGGTGGCAGTGTCCTTCAGTCGATGAATAACTTACCAGGAATAACGACACAGGATGGGCAAATCCAGCTTCGCGGAAACAGTCAAGTAATGGTACTTATAGATGGGAAACAATCTGCAATTACCGGTTTTGGCAAGCAAAATGGATTAGAAAACATACCAGCATCCGCTGTTGAAAAAATTGAAATTATCAACAATCCTTCGGCAAAATATGATGCAAACGGAAACGCAGGAATTATCAATATTATACTAAAAAAAGAAGATCAAATTGGTCTTAATGGCACAGTAGGTCTAACCGTTGGACTAGGTGCCTTAAAAGTACGTAAGGAAAACCTGCCTGGAATTCGCCCTCAATATCAGGCTACACCAAAAATTAACTCCTCTATTTCTTTAAACTACAGAAAAAAGAAGGTCAACATTTTTCTTCAAGTGGACAATTTATACACAGAAACACTGAATAAGAATGAATTTGTTACCAGAACATATGATGATGGAACAATAATCAATCAGCAATTAAAAAGGAATCGAGACACTAATTTTTTTACCTCAACAGGAGGTGTTGATTAGTTTTTGGATGACCTAAATACACTGACGTTCTCAGGAATGTTCAGTCAGGAAAGTATCAAGGATTATGGAGATCAACCTTTTTTTAATGGCAATTCAGGAGAAAGCTTAAGACTTTGGCAGTTTTAGAAGATGAAATTCTTATTGCGGCTATGGCATCATTGGCATACGAACATAAATTTCAGCAACCGGGGCATAAACTTAATATCGGCTTCAACTATACTTTTGATAGAGAAGATGAAAAGTACTTTTTTACCAATACAACAACCACCTTCACGGCCGAAGAATCTTTCTTTCTAATTGCTGACCAAAAAGTAGCAGATTTTACTTTAGACTATACCCGACCGATGAAGCACGGTCTTTTGGAGACAGGTTTCAAATTTCGAAAAAGAACGATTCCAACGGACATGCAATTCAATCCATCAGCATCTAATTCAGTACTTGACCCCGGTGCAGATGGAACAGCAACTTACAAGGAAACGATTCCAGCAATCTATGGTAATTATACTTATGAAGTAAAGAAGCTTGAGGTTGAGCTTGGGCTCCGCGTTGAATATATTGATTTACAATATGATGTTGACCCAAACCACAACACTTACGAAAGTGACGGCTATGACTATTTCCAACCATTCCCTAATGCCCGGTTTACTTATAAGCTGAATGATCGCAACAATTTCTCTGCATTTTATAATCGCAGAGTGGATAGACCAGATGAAGTGGACATTCGTATTTTTCCGAAATATGATGACGCTGAAATAATCAAAGTCGGCAATCCAGAATTACAACCTCAGTTTACTAATAGTTTTGAATTAGGATTCAAAAATGGCTGGAATAGTGGTTATTTCTACACTGCAGCATACCATCGAATTTCAAATGGGACAATTACGCGAGTGGCCACTACAGTTGATAGCACTAACTTAATTTATAACATCTCACATAACACAGATAAAAGCGATAATACGGGGCTTGAAATTGTTTTAAGTCAAGAACTGTCAGATAAGGTAGAAATGAACCTGAATCTCAATGGATATTATAATCAAATTGACGCTTTTACTGTTCTTAACCTTTACCCAATTGAAAACACGTTCACTGTAGCCGAACAAGAAATTTATTCTGGTAATATTAAGTTAAACACCAATTTAAAATTTGCAAAAAATGCTGAAGCTCAGTTTACCATGATCTACCTTGCTCCTAACATTATTCCTCAAGGAACAATTGACGGTAGGTTTTCCATTGATGTTGGTGTAAAGAAAAGTGTTCAAAATGGCAAAGCTGAATTTTTCTTCAATGCTACCGATTTGCTAAATACAATGGTGATTAAAAAGGAAATTGATGGTAATAATTTTAGCTATACTAGCGCTGATTATTACGAGACACAAGTAATTCGTCTTGGTTATAATTTCAAATTCTAAATTTTGAATAAAGTAGCCCGCCATGCAGCTTTCTACCGTTTTTTTGAATTCCTTTACACGTCAATCATTTATTAACAATAAACTTTTGAAATTATGTGCGGTATTGTTTGCGCTTTTGAATTGAAGCAAACGGCTAAATCGCTTAGACCTCAACTACTTGAGATGTCTAGACTGCTACGTCATCGTGGCCCCGATTGGAGCGGAATCCATGTTGAAGAAAATGCTATTTTAACCCATGAACGCCTTGCTATTGTTGATCCTACCTCTGGCAAGCAACCACTATTTAGCGAAGACAAGAATTTAGTGCTTGCCGCTAATGGGGAGATTTATAATCACAGAGAAATCAAAAGTAACCTTGGCATTGACTATAATTTTCAAACGGAATCTGATTGTGAGGTCATACTTGCCTTGTACAAAGAGAAAGGCCTTGAATTCCTTGATGACCTCAATGGTATTTTTGATTTTGCATTATATGATTCAACAAACAACAGTTACCTCATCGCTAGAGACCATATGGGGATTATTCCACTATATATCGGTTGGGATGCCAATGGGACTTTTTATGTTGCTTCAGAATTAAAAGTGCTAGAAGGTGTTTGTACAAAAATTGAGCTCTTTCCTCCTGGTCATTATCTGTGTTCTGATGCTGATGTACCTGTAAAATGGTATAACAGAGAATGGGTAGACTTTGATGCCGTTAAGGACAATGAAACGAGCATTAATGAACTACAAACGGCACTTGAAGCAGCGGTTAAGCGTCAATTGATGTCTGATGTACCTTATGGCGTTTTACTTTCTGGCGGGCTTGATTCCTCTATTACTTCTGCCTTAGCGAAATTGCATGCGAAAAATCGCATCGAAAATGATGAAAAATCTGAAGCCTGATGGCCTCAACTGCACTCCTTTGCAGTTGGCCTTGAAGGTTCACCAGATTTAATTGCAGCCAGAAAAGCAGCAGATCATATTGGTACAGTGCATCATGAAATCCTCTTTACTATTCAGGAAGGCTTGGATGCCATTAAAGATGTGGTTTATCAATTGGAAACCTATGACGTTACTACGATCAGGGCTTCTACTCCAATGTACTTAATGGCAAGGGCCATTAAGGCAATGGGCATAAAAATGGTGCTTTCTGGTGAAGGATCGGACGAACTGTTCGGTGGATACCTCTACTTCCATAAAGCACCAAACTCCAATGAATTTCATGAAGAGACGGTTCGGAAGCTGAGTAAATTGCATATGTATGATTGCTTACGGGCCAATAAATCATTAGCAGCTTGGGGAATTGAAGGACGTGTTCCATTTCTTGATAAGGAATTTATCGATGTGGCCATGCGGATCAATCCTCAAGATAAAATGATCACTAAGGATAGAATGGAAAAATGGGTGCTTCGAAAAGCTTTTGAGGAACATTTACCAGAAAGCATTGCTTGGAGACAAAAAGAGCAATTTTCTGATGGAGTAGGTTACAGTTGGATCGATACACTAAAGGAAATGGTCGATGAGGCAGTTTCGGATACTCAGTTGTTGAATGCTAAATTCAAATTTCCGCTTCAGACGCCATCAAGTAAAGAAGAGTTTTTCTACAGGTCCATATTCGCTGAACACTTTACGTCAGATACGGCAGCACTTTGCGTGCCTTCTGTGCCATCAGTGGCCTGTAGCACGCCTGAAACTTTAGCTTGGGATGAATCCTTCAAGAACATGAATGATCCTTCAGGTAGAGCTGTAAAAGTACATGAAGAGGGGTATTAACCTCTCTTCTCTTTTATTTGTCACCAAATATAGATGCTTCCTTCGTCAGCATAAAAAAAGAGTGGCGCACATCGTTTTCTTTCTAATTCTGTCCCGATAGCTATCGGGATCACCAAGAACCTAATGGTATTGATTGCCGCTCTCTAATGTGGAGGGCTGGGATCCAACATCAGCGTGATCATCAGCTTACAAAGTTCATTCTGGTATTAACAGAAACCCTGATGATTTTGATGTTGGTGTCTTTTCTTTTGTTTCTTTGCTTTGGTCACACAAAGAAAAGAAAAACCAACTTTCAGCGCATCTATAATAACTACCACTCTGAGTCATCCATCGGAGACTCAGAGCAAACTGTGATGGCTTCTTAAACTATTTCCCTTGTCCCAAAGGCAGGCCTTTAAGGATTCTATACATCAGTACCGCTGCACGTTTAGATTGCATTGGTAAAGTTCTTAAATCTCCTGTTTCATTGATGGTGTGGTCATCAGCTCCCCCCATGCCCATGCCATCAATTCCCATTTCTACCAATCCTGAAGTGAATGAGATGTCAGCAGCTCCTGCATTACTTGGGTTTACTGGACTCACTCCGCCAAATCCCAAATCTTGACTCACTTTACTGAACTGACCCAGCAAATCATAGTTGCTTTCAGTTGGTGCGAATGGAGGATATCCATCTCCAAATGTAATTGTCGCTTCGGTCTGAGGTAAATGTTTAGCAACAATGGCTTTCATGGTGGCCTGTGTTTTCGCCAATTGTGCAGGGGAAATACACCTGATATCACCTGTTACCGTCACATCTTTAGATACAACATTGCTCTTACCAAATGCGCTTCCAGCATTCTTTCCATCCTCATATTCCACCGTAGTACCACCTACGATCACACCAGGGTTAAATGTTAGGTACTCTTCATTCGACAATTGCTCATAAAAATGATGTAGAATTCTTGACGTTTCATAAATCGCCCCAGCCCCTACTTTTGGCTTAAAAATTTGTGAAGAATGAGACGCATTTCCAGTTACTTCTAATTTCCACCCTGAGGAACTTCTTCTGGCAACGATGGCTGTTGTAGGATCTCCATCTCCATTTTCGAAACCAAGGGCGATGTCTGCCCATTCAGCTGCATCTACCAATGCTTTTTTTGAAAGGTCTAACGGCCTTCCACTTAATTCTTCATCACCGGTCATTACCACTGTGATGTTCATGTCTTTTAACAATCCAGCATCATGTAAAGCAGAAAGGGATTGAAGGATAATCACATCACCACCTTTCATGTCGGCAATACCCGGGCCTTTGACGATGTTTTCATCGATTTGTCGCCATTCTTGATTTGGGCTATCTGGCTCAAAAACAGTATCCAAATGACCTATCATCATGATTTTTTTGCCTTTACCTCCTTCGATTCTTGCTACTAGATGACCCGCTCTATTAAATGCCTCCCCATCCATCCATTCGACCTCCATACCCAAGGCCTCGAATTTATCCATGAAGACTTGCCCTACCTCTCGGACGCCTTCGAAATTCATTGATCCACTATTGATATTGATCACTTCCTTCAGTAGAGATACCGCCTCATCATTATGTTCATCAATGTATTTAGTTAGTTTCTTTTCTGTTCTATCCAATTGGGCAAATACAGGAACACTGATGAATAGTAAAATGATTAATGTTTTCAGACGGGTCATATGTAAATATTTAGAGAGACAATTATAATTAAGAATTCTTGTGCTATCAACAAGATTCGAAGAATAAAAAAAAGCTCCAAGTGGAGCTTTATAATTTCTTGTGTAAAAAGTGGTTATTTAGCCAACCAAGCAATTTGCTTAGCTGAATCACCTACTGTCACCAAAAGTCGCGTTGGACCTGGGACAAGCACTAAATGCACATCTTGCTCTGCAAAATCATCAACTTCTACCGGCACTCCTTCACCAAATTCAACATCATATCCTTGTCTGCCTTTGTTATCACGCTGTAACTTTAGGTAGTTTTTAGCAAAATAGGCTATTGGTAACAAAACGTCAGTATCAGGACAGAATTCATCATGTACCAATGCAATTGCTTCCTCCAATTCCTGACCAAACTCTTCAAGGAATGTGTCTTCCATATCATGAAGTTCCTCCTCTAAATCATCATAGCGCTCATCACTATAATCTAAATCATCTAAGTCGTTAATCTTTTCTGCTAACACAACAAAATCTTCGTTCAGCTTCTCTACATCCATGGTATTATTCAATTTGTTACAAAGAATGAAAGTTAGGTAAAAACATGCAAGTGAAAATATCAAAAGATTACGACTGACCTCAGAAAAATTCCCTTATCAATCGATTAATAGAATAAATGCCCTACCTACCCACCTTGAAACAAAGAAAAGAGCGTAATTATTTTGACAAAGTCAATTACAATCCGTTCTTTGAAGGGCCAGTGATAAACTTTGTCTATTGGTTGGAAACATTACAAATGGATCAAAAAATTCAAAATAAAATTAACGCTTGGCTCAATAGTAATATTGACGAAGAAAGTAAGTCCGCCATTAGAAACTTGTCGGAAGCAGATTTAATAGAAGCCTTCTACAAAGATCTAGATTTTGGAACAGGTGGGTTAAGAGGAATAATGGGCGTTGGATCCAACAGGGTTAATAAATACACGATTGGAATGGCTACTCAAGGGTTATGCAATTATTTGCATAAAGCTTTCCCTACTACCCCTTTAAAAGTAGCTATTGCCCATGATAGTAGGAATAACAGTCGCTTCTTTGCCGAAACTACTGCAGCTGTATTTTCAGCCAATAATATCCATGTTTACCTTTTCGAAGATTTAAGGCCTACACCTGAACTTTCTTATGCAATAAGAGCACTTGGCTGTCAAAGTGGTGTTGTACTTACCGCCTCACATAACCCTAAAGAATACAACGGTTATAAGGCCTACTGGGATGATGGAGCTCAGGTTACTCCTCCTCATGACAAAAACATTATTGATGAGGTAAAAGCAATCGGCAGTCTCAATGATGTGAAGTTTGAAAAGATAGATGCAAATATAGAATCTATTGGAGAGGCATTAGACAACCAATACCTGGAAGAAATTTTAAAGTTAGAATTGGCCCCTCAGGCAATTCAAAATCAAAAAGACTTGAAAATTGTCTTCTCACCTATTCATGGTACTGGAATTACATTAATACCTGAAATATTAAAGAAAAAGGGCTTTTCTAATGTGTATGTTGTTGAAGCGCAATCAACTCCTGACGGCAATTTCCCGACTGTGGTGTATCCTAATCCTGAAGAAAAGGATGCAATGACATTATCCCTCAAAAAAGCAGAGGCATTGGATGCTGACTTAGTAATGGCTACCGACCCTGATGCAGATAGGGTTGGTATTGCAGCCAAAAACCGTCATGGAGATTTTGAATTAATCAATGGTAATCAAGCGGCTACTTTATTGATTTATTATTTATTGAAAAAGTGGCAAGAAAACGGGAAGCTGAATGGCAATCAGATGATCATTAAGACCATCGTGACTACAGATTTGCTAGACAAGATTGCGAAAAGCTTTAATGTGGAATGTCCTAACACGCTTACGGGATTCAAATATATTGCTGCTGTTATCAAAGAAAACGAAGGCAAAAAAGAATTCATAGGCGGTGGTGAAGAAAGTTATGGCTATATGATTAGTGACTTTGTAAGAGACAAAGACGCTGTTGCCTCTTGCGCAATGCTTGCAGAAATGAGTGCATGGGCAAAAGATCAAGGGCTCTCTGTTTTTGATTTGATGGCTGAAATTTATTTGGAATATGACTTCTATTTAGAAGGCCTTGTTTCAATAACTAAAAAGGGCATAGACGGAGCGGATCAAATCAAAAAGATGATGCTTGATCTTAGAGAAAATTCACCTAAATTTATAAATGGAAGTAAAGTCATGAAAATAACTGATTATCAATCATCTATATCTATAAATACTTCTAATGGTGAAGAGAATAAAATCGATTTCCCTTCTTCAAATGTTCTTCAATTTGACTTAGAAGATGGTTCAAAAATATCAGCCAGACCTTCTGGAACAGAACCAAAAATAAAGTTCTATTTTAGTGTTAGACAAGCGTTAGATCGTAAGGAAGATTATGATGCTGTCAAATCACATTTGGCTACTAAAATCGAAAACATAAAAGCATCTCTTAGTTTGACTTAAAAGCCTAAATGTCAAAGCCTTTTTTATTCATTGTACTAATCATTGTCTTTTCTCTTAAAGTCAATGGTCAAAATACTAAGTTCCTAAACCTTAGTAAGGACAATCAATATTTATGGGCTGAAATCGAATTTAATGATGGCAGTAAAGAACAAGGTTTAATTAGAGATCGAAATGAATACAGTCGATATTCAAGAATTGTTTTTTATGATTCCATGGCCAAAAAATCGACTTATAAACCTGCAGACATTTCTGCTTATAGGTTAAAGTCTGGCAGATTCAAGTCTGATTCAAAATCAAAGAAGTTTTATGAACTTGAAGGGCGTGGATATAAAGTGAGCCTGTATAAATTCAGATACCCTCCTACCACCACTAGCCAATATTCACTAGAGAGAAGTGGATCAGGGGTAAAAGTATCTGACACCAGTGCTTATGAAGATTTAGGAACTTTTTACTTTTTCTACAATAAAGAGCGAAAAGAGTTCTTTAGAATTCCTCAGGAAGGTGACTTTCATAAAGAGGTTGCGGTTTTTTTTAAAGATTGCCCTGAACTTTCAAAGAGAATCATCGACAAAGAATTTAAAGAGAATGAGCTTAGTGCCATCATGGATGTTTATAACTTCATGTGCCATTTATAAAAAACACTATAATTAGAACAGATCATGACTTTGGATAGCATCAGACAAATATTTGAAAGGGATTTAACTAAATTGAGTCAAGAACTTGACGCTTATACTAGGGATGAAGAATTATGGCTATTGACTGGAGATATAAATAACACTGCAGGCAACCTAATACTTCATCTATGTGGCAATTTGCAGCACTTTGTTGGGGCTGTATTGGGCAATTCAGGATATATTAGAAAGAGGGATGAAGAATTTGGTTTAAAAGGGCTCAGTAAAACCGAACTAAGTACTCAAATTGATGTTACAAAAAGAGCCGTAAGTGATGCCTTAGCGCAACTTAATGATGAAGACTTGAATAAGCCTTTTCCGATCCATGTGTTTGGACATGAAATGACAACTGATTTTTTCCTTATTCATTTAGTCACACACCTCTCCTATCATTTGGGTCAAATCAATTACCACAGAAGGTTACTCGCCAATCAATGATCACAATCCAAAAAGACGTTTCGTTAAAATCGTTCAATACTTTCGGCCTCGAAGTAGCAGCAAGCGACTTCGCCACCTTTTCTAACATTGAAGAGCTTAAAGAAGGCTTGAAATTAAGAATAAATGGACAACCGCTACTTATTTTGGGCGGTGGGAGTAATATTCTATTTACACAAGATTTTGATGGGCTCGTTTTAAAAAACGAATTGAAAGGCATCCAATTATTAAAGGAAGACCAAGAACATCTTTTGGTCAAAGTAATGGCGGGTGAAGTTTGGCATGACTTTGTGCTTCATTGTATACAAAATAATTGGTCAGGAGTTGAAAACCTTTCTTTAATCCCAGGAACTGTTGGGGCGGCTCCAATGCAAAATATTGGAGCATATGGTGTTGAAATACAGGAGGTATTTCATTCACTTGAAGCAGTAGAGATCGCAACTGGTAAGCTAGTCACTTTCGACAAGGAGAAATGCGAATTTGGCTATAGAGAGAGCATATTCAAAAAATCAGCTAAAGGAAAATACATCATTACATCAGTCACTTTTCAGTTGAATAAAAAAGTGATTTTAAACACTACCTATGGGGCCATCAGTGACACATTAAATGAAATGGAGGTCACTGAAATTAATATTAAGGCTGTAAGTGATGCCGTTATTAAAATAAGGCAATCAAAGCTGCCAGATCCAGCTAAAATTGGAAATGCAGGTAGCTTTTTCAAGAACCCAAGCATAGATAGAATAGATTATGAAGGGCTAAGGTCCGAATCCCCTTCTATACCAGGATATAAACAACCAGGCGATAAGTTAAAGGTTCCTGCAGCCTGGCTAATCGAAAAAGCCGGTTGGAAGGGCAAAACAATTGGAAATATAGGTGTGCATAAAAATCAACCCTTAGTCTTAGTCAATTATGGTGGTGGTGATGGTGCCAAGATCAGAGATTTAGCTTTTGAAGTCAAGGAGTCTGTAGCCCACCAATTTGGGATAGTCCTTACTCCAGAGGTGAATATTATTTAACTGACTGCTTCAAATAAGATTACTCAAAACATTTCTTTACCTTTCCAGCTCGTAGTTATTTTTTATGTCTAAGCGCACTCCTGCCCTCGGTTTTATTTTAGTTACAGTTCTCATAGACATCATAGGTCTTGGAATCATTATTCCAGTAGTGCCGGAGTTATTGATTGAATTGGGCGAAACTTCAATTGGTGATGCTGCTCTAACCGGTGGTGTTCTCATTTTTTCTTACGCAATTGTACAATTCTTTTTTGCACCTATTTTAGGAGGTTTGAGCGACCAATATGGTAGGCGAACGGTAATCCTTATTGCGCTTTTCGGATTGAGTATTGATTATCTCTTTGTTGCATTCGCAACTTCAATTTCAATACTTTTTGTGGGAAGAATAATTGCAGGAATATGTGGAGCAAGTTTTACAACGGCATCAGCGTATATAGCGGATGTCAGTCCACCAGAAAAAAGAGCACAAAACTTCGGCATGCTCGGTGCGGCTTTCGGAGTTGGATTCATCCTAGGACCGATTATAGGAGGTCTTTTGGGAGGGATTGGTTTGAGGGTACCGTTTTTTGTTGCAGCAGGCCTTACGCTTGTAAATTGGCTTTACGGTTATTTCATTCTTCCTGAGTCATTGCCTAAAGAAAATCGCAGAAAATTTGAGCTCAAAAGGGCAAACCCAGTTGGTACACTAATGAGTTTAAAGAAGTATCCAGTCATAATAGGTCTAATTGTTGCCTTCTTCTTCTTATACATTGCGGGTCATTCTGTACAAAGTAATTGGAGCTATTTTGGTACCGAGGTATTTCAATGGACACCTTGGGACATAGGAATTTCATTGTCATTTGTCGGAATGATGATCGCTTTGGTACAGGGGCTTTTGGTTCGAATTGTTGTAAAAAAACTGGGGCAACGAAAAACGGTCTACTTGGGCTTGGCCATCAATTGTATTGGTCTCTTACTTTTCTCAATGGTAACCGAGTTATGGATGTTATATACCGTCTTAGCTTTTTATGCCTTGGGAGGTATTGCTGGACCTACATTGCAAGGTATAATGTCTACACAGGTTCCTGCTAATGAACAAGGTGAGCTGATGGGTGCAATTACGAGCCTTCAAAGTTTAGCCAATATATTCGGCCCCTTAATCATGACTGGTATTTTCGCCTTTTTCACCACTAAAAGCCCATTCTATTTCCCAGGTGCTGCTTTCGCACTTGGTTCATTATTTTCTTTGACTTGCATTATTTTGGCTATCCGAACGCTTCGAAAGTTCGAACTCACATAATAAGAATACCAGTGAAACCAATGCTCTTTATTGATGTCAATCCATTTAATGGTTAAATTAACCGGCTGAATAACCCCTACCTTAAAACCAAAATTGGATTGTTATTAGATTATGAATGTACAAGTAGATAACTGGACCTTGCTTTTTATAGCCACAGCGGTGCAAGGTGTTTTCTTGTTTATTCTCCTTCTAACAATTGAAAAAGGCAATTGATGAATTAATGGAAACTGAAAAAACCTTTAAGAATGGGCATCTTAAATTGCAAGACCTTGCCGACAAAATTGGTATAAGTGCTAATGATATTTCTCAAACGATCAATGTCAGAAAAAACCAAAAGCTGACGGACTATCTTAATGGCCTGAGAATAAATCATTCAATAGAATTGATGTACCTACCAGAATATCAAAATGATAAATTATTGGCCGTGGCCATTGACGCCGGCTTTAACAATAAGACTTCCTTTTTGAATGCCTAGAAGAAATCGCAAGGCATAAGTCCATCTGAATACCGCAAAAAAATCGACCTAAAAAACTAGAGATTAAGGAAATGTATTTAAAAAAAGCAGCACCGTAATAGCGCTGCTTTTTTTAGTAGAAACTATCTTCCTATTTAATCAATAAAGCTTAACATAACTCTTCTATTGAGCGCTCTACCTTGTCTAGTTCTATTGTTTTGTGCCGGCACTCCTTCTCCATAAGTACCTGTTTCTAATTGTGAAGGATCAACTCCTTTGTCGACTAAATAATTGTAAACTGCATCGTACCTTCTTTGCCCTAAGGCAACGTTATAATCATCAGTTCCATAATTATCAGTATGACCACCAACAAAAACTCTTAAATCAGTTCGGTCTATTAATAATTCTGCAGCTTCATTCAATCGTTGATGAAACTCACCCTGAATATTGTACAGATCAAAATCAAAATATACAATTAGCAACTCGATCTCCAAAGCGGGTAATGCAGTAATCACTGGCGCTGCCACTACAACAGGTGCTTCCTCTTTGACTTCCTCAACCACTTCGATTACTTCCGTTACAGACTCCGGTTCCGGAATAGCTGCGATCACTATTGGAGCTTCAACCATAATTGCAGAAGGATCTAAATCGAAAGCGTTCCTCAATTTAATTATGATTCTTTCATCCGAACCTTCAGGATTTGGGCAACCAACTAAAAAATCTCTCCCAACATCATTTTCATCCCTAAATAAAATCTTAACAAAATGTTTTTGTTTATAAAGGTTGGCTCCTGCTTTCACAACATTCAACATGAAATCAGCCTCAATTGGCAATTCCATTTTATAAAAACCATTTATATCAGTTATGGTTGAAAACTCATCCTCTTGACCTTCTACCGAAACAGTAGCACCCACTATCGGTGTACGGTCATCACAGCTAAAAAATCTACCTGCAACAACAGTCTTTTTGAACAGGTATACTTTGTAAATATCCATACTTCCATATCCATTTCTTCTTGCAGAAGCGAAATAAGCCATCTTACCATAAACAGAAAAGAAAGTGTCATCATTAACGGAATTAATAGGTGTACCTAAATTTTCGGGAGTCGAAAACTTATTCGTTGTACTATCATAAGTAGATTGAAAAATATCATAACCGCCAATTGACTCATGTCCTTCAGAAGCAAAATACAATGTACCATCTCCTGCAACATAAGGAGCGTCATCATTCTCATCTGTATTTAATTCATCAATCGCGGTTCCTCTTTCCCAATTTCCTGATGCGTCTTTATGTAATATATAAAGATCAAGTTTTCCATTATTTGAATTGGCAGCAAAAGCATAAATCATGGTATTACCTGCATTGTATAAATAGACATGAGAATCCCATTTACTTGTGTTTATATTACCAATTCTACGCCTGTTACCCCAAGAACTGTCAGGCTGCAAATCAGACATAAAAAGATCTTCATTTTTATAAGTGACTATAGTGCTATCATTGTTCATCAATTGAACAGTAGCATCATGGTCTGTACCTACACCATAGCCATCCAAGACTGCATCTTTGTCCCAATCATCAAAGTCATCCATGTTGGTAGTCATCACTTGCTCATATGCCGTTCCATCACCAGATTTTTCTGATTCAGAAGTCCTTCTTGCAGTGAAATATACGCCTCGATGATTTTGAGTCATCACTGGACTATATTCAGCTTCATCAGTATTAACATTGGGGCCTAAATTCTGAACTATAATCTCTTTTGGGTTTGGAAGGTATTTTTCACCTGCGCGAATATTTGCCTAAACTCTTGGAAATTGTGGCATATCAGACTCTTCCATATTGTTTCTGCCAGCCCTGGCAAAGATATCCTTGGCGTCTTGAGTTTTTCCTGCTCTTATATAAGCTTCAGCGAAAAACACATAAAATATTGGTATATCTTCCCCTAAACCTGCAGATAATTTAAATAATTCAATCGGCTCTTCGGGTCGGTAAAGCTGTGTGAGACAAATTGCTACATAAAATTTTGCTTCAATATTTTTATTTTTCTTTTTCATGACCCCTTCTAGGTCATCATAAGCAGATTGCCATTGATCATCGCCCATTTTAGCAAGGATTGGGTTGAGATTTTAAGCTATCCCTGCGCTTAGTATTCCCATAAAAAGTACAACTAAAAGAAATTTCTTCTTCATAATAATTCAGTTATATAAAAGTAAATTTTAATAAAAACGACAGGTTACTCGACATGCGATTGCAGTGATTTCGAGATTGAGGATTTATTCATTAAAACGAAGATACTGAAAATTGCATTAATATAGGAGAGAGGGCTAAAAATAGCTTATATCGTTCATTGAAATATTTATATATCGTTTAGTGCCAATCTCTATTCTCCTTTTCGATACATGGTACATTCCCTTACCTTTTTCGGCCATAGATTGAATCAAATAGTTCGCCCCTAAAAACTTACAACCCGTTATTATTACCGGGTGAATACCTTTAGTCTTTAATTTCAGATCTTCGGCTCTAATTACGGCAATAGATTTATTTACTGGTGTGTCTTTAATACCAAAAGTTAATAATTCTTGGATATCAAATTGATTCAAAACGCCCAAAAATTTCGCTGTACTTAAGCGCTTTGGATTGTTGTAAAGCTCCTCAGGAGAACTGATTTGAACTAAATCACCTTCTTGCATAAAGCCAACCCTATCCGAAATCATTAAAGCATCTTGTGTATCGTGACTTACGAACACAATTGCTACTTCTAATTCCTTAGTAATCCTCTCGATTTCTAAGAAGAGATTTCGCTTACTAATTGGATCAATATTACTAAATGGCTCATCCATCAAAAGCAAATCAGGCTCATCAGCTAGTGCCCTTGCCAGGGATAATCTTTGTTGTTGCCCACCTGATAACTCCCTTGGTTTTCGATCCCTAAACAGCTCTAGCCCACATAAATCAAGCAATTGAGCTGTCTTTTCAGATTTATAAATTGCCTCATAATCAAGCAGCATGTAGCCAATGTTTTCTTCTACCGTCATGTTTGGCATCAGGTCGTAATTCTGAAATACCATCTTAATGGCAGGATGACCAGCAATTAGTTGCTCCTCAGGATTAAGTAAAAATTCTCCATGAATTGAAACTGAACCATTATCAGGTTTCATCAATCCCGCCAAGATGCGGAGCAATGTTGTTTTGCCACAACCGCTTTGCCCGATAATTGAAACTATCTCGCCTTTAGCTACATTAAAGCTAACCTCATTAACTGCACCCAAATTTTCACCAGGGTATGTTTTCGATATATCTCTGACTTGAAGCATTAAGGCTATATAAGTATGCGTCTTTAGGCCTAAAAAGCTATTAAATCAATTTGAATATGAAATCCGATAAATCGCGCCAGCCACATCATCCGAGACCAAAATGGAACCGTCAGGCAGTTGCATAATATCTACCGGTTTTCCCCAGCCTTTATTAGTACCCTTGTTCAACCAGCCATCGGCAAATACTTCGGAACTCACTACTTTGCCATTATCGATCTCTACAAATCTTAATTGATAACCAATATGACCAGCCTCTGGAGTTCTATTCCAAGAACCATGTTGGGCAATAATTAAATTATTCTGGTACCTTTTGGGGAACATCGTACCAGTATAAAACCTCATACCTAATGGCGCAGAATGTGGTTCCAGCTTGTAAGCTGGTGACGTAAAATTTTCTTGTGGAAATAAACTCCCAAAATCAGGATCAGGAATATCACCTTGATGCCAATATGGAAATCCGAAATGCATGCCTGCTTCGGGTGCATAATTCAATTCACATGACGGGATGTCATCTCCCAAAAGGTCTCTCCCATTATCTGTAAACCACATTTTATTAGTCTCTGGATCCCAATCAAAACCAACTGAATTCCTTACTCCTTTTGCATAAATCTCTACATTCGAGCCATCAGGGTCCATGCGCGTGATTGAGGCAAAGACCTCGTTCTCTTCCGACTTGTCACATACATTACACGGTGCACCTACTGGTACATATAGTTTGCCATCCGGTCCAAAAGCAATGAATTTCCAGCCATGATGCCTTTCAGTTGGATAACCATCATAAATTATCTCTGATTTAGGGGCGGAAAGATTATTCATTATGTCCTTGAAACGATGAATTTGATTTACTTCAGCAACGTACAGATCACCGTTATTGAATGCCACACCGTTGGGTAATGTCCAATCTTTAGCTATTGTATCAACCCTATCGGCCACCATATCACCATCTGTATCGGTAAGAGCATAAACATTCTTGCGCCTTCTGTTCGCCACGAAAACAGTTTTTCCATCATCTGAACTCGCCAAAGACCTTGCATCGGTAATTCCTTCCGCAAAAATTTCAATCTTGAAGCCTTCAGGTAAATTAATTTTGTTGAGGTCAATTTTAGAATCTTCCGCTATTAATTGAGCTTGCGCAGTTGAACTGTAACATAAAAGCGTTGCTACAATCGAAAATACTGCGAGAATTGAACGAGATTTTAAATTCATGGTATAGGTTTTATAAAAAATTCAATTTAGAACTTTCTTTAATCAGAGCACAATATGATTTTACTAAAGGCGAAAAATTATTTTTTTATAGTCTCGTGCTTGATATACAATAGAGTCGTCTAATTTTGCGGCATGATTTCCATTAACAATCTTTCTTACCTAATAGGCGGCCGGGCATTATTCTCAAATGCATCATTACACATTAAACCCAAAGATAAGATTGGTTTGATTGGACTTAATGGAACAGGAAAATCAACCTTACTAAGACTAATAGATGAAGAGTTTGAGCCATCTGCTGGCGATATAAGTAAAAGCAAAGATTGTTCAGTAGGTTTTTTAAATCAAGACCTGCTCTCCTATATCACAGAAGACTCTATTTTATCAGTGGCAATGACAGCCTTCAAGGAGGCCATGAATCTACAAAAGACCATGGACAATCTTCTACATCAGATGGAAACGAACTATGAGGATGCTCTCGTAGAAAAACTCACCAAAGCACAAGAGCTATTCGAAGCTTTAGATGGTTATGCGATTCAATCCCAAGCAGAAGAATTATTAGAAGGAATCGGCTTCAAAACATCAGATCTAAATCGCCCACTTAAAGAGTTCTCTGGTGGATGGCGTATGAGGGTAATGTTAGCCAAGTTGCTCTTAGAAAAACCTTCTCTTTTAATGCTGGATGAACCAACCAACCACTTGGATCTACCATCGATTAAATGGATCGAGAGTTACCTAAAGACCTATGAAGGTGCCGTGATCATTGTTTCTCACGATAGAAAATTCCTAAACAATGTAATTAACAGTACAGTCGAAGTTGCACAGCAAAAGTTGAATTTATACAGTGGTAATTTCACATTTTATCTCCAAGAAAAAGAGATGAGATCTGAAATTCAAAAAAACGCTTTTATCAATCAACAACAACAGATCAAACAAACTGAAAAGTTTATTGAGCGATTCAGATCAAAGGCTACGAAAGCACGTCAAGTGCAATCAAGGGTGAAATCGCTCGACAGATTGGACAAGATTGAAAATGTGATTGATGACAATCCCACGATGAATTTCAAATTCCTTTTTAAACAGAAGTCTGGTCGGTTTATCGTAGAGTTAAAAGACATTTCGAAGTCATACGGAGACTTACAAATACTTAAGAATACTTCCGCTACAATCGAGCGTGGAGATAAAATCGCCCTTATTGGTGCCAATGGTAAGGGAAAATCTACAATGCTAAGGGTCATCGCTGGTGATGAAAATATTACCGGAGAAAGAACAGAAGGCTATAATGTAATTACCTCGTTTTATGCACAGCACCAGCTCGAGGCTCTTAATGTTGAAAATGAGATTCTTCAGGAACTATCACAAGCAGGCAGTGCGAAAACAGAAATGGAGTTAAGAGGCGTTTTAGGGTGCTTTTTATTCTCAGATGAAGATGTCTTTAAGAAAATTAAGGTCTTATCTGGAGGGGAAAAATCCAGGGTTGCATTGGCTAAATCACTGATTTCAGAAGCCAATTTCTTAATGATGGATGAACCGACTAACCACCTGGACTTTTTATCGGTTAATATACTTATCCAAGCGCTACAACAGTACCTCGGAACATTTGTAATCGTATCTCACGATAGGCACTTTATTACACAAATCGCTAACAAAATTTGGTACATCGAAGATCAGGAAATCAAAGAATACCCTGGCACCTATGAGGAATATGAGCATTGGCAAAACAAGAGGGCTTTGAAAGGCAAACCTCAAAACCAAAAAAGTGTAAAAAATGATGCTAAACCAAAAGGAGTAAAAACTAAGAGTAAATCTGTTGCACAGGAAAACGAATTAAAGAAACTTCAAAAGGACCTACTGAGCATCGAAAAACAAATCAATAATTCCGAAACTACTAAAACTAAAATCGAGGCTGAAATGGCTTTACCAGAGATTTATGGTGATTTTGAGCAATTAGCAAAGAAAAACGAAGCCTTACAGGCAGTGGAGCAAGAACTAAAAAAGTCCCATTCAATCTGGGAACAAATCGCTGAGAAAATTGATGCGCTGTCTTAGTCTAATTTTTAGTAATCAAGATACGAGCCTCTTTATCTTCTAGCTTCTTGTTTAACGCTGGATATGGCCTTACATCCAATAACTGGATTGAGTATTCCGTAAGTACAATTATTCGGTTATTAAAGCTGCGCAATGTATCAACCAATATGCCAGTGTTTTGCGATTCAAATGTCACAATGACATCAGCAGATCCTGCCCAAATACATTCTGCCCCATCAGGACACCGGGAATCATTGATTGATTCTACTTTCAAACTCAGCTGTAAATCATTTAAAATGACAGAATCTCCAGCGCTCAATGTAAATTCCTCATCCAGCTGAACTGATTTGACAACAGGAGACTCTTCACATGAAACAAAAAGTACAGCTATTAAAATGCTAACAAAATACCTCATTTGTTTTAAGTTTATGTTTTGTAAGATCAACTCTCATGCCAAAACAGTAAATCATTTAAATACGTTTTAATCATTACATGAAAAATCACGCTTCAGTTTTCTTAATTCTGATTTTTTTCAATGGAGCATCCCTCCTTGGCTA
>Ga0307985_10000372_pt1 | contig 26900 bp, 19 predicted proteins | sample EllFjometageno80_FD_203155 | JGI IMG/M metagenome (GOLD analysis project Ga0307985, IMG submission 203155) | Marine microbial communities from Ellis Fjord, Antarctic Ocean - #80 | ecosystem: Environmental > Aquatic > Marine > Unclassified | place: Southern Ocean | collected 2014-10-09 | reverse complement strand
ACTGTCAGATACAATTACTGGTACTCCCATACCCATTGCCTCCAAGACCGGTATTCCAAAGCCCTCATTGAAGGACGGGAATACATACAATAATGACCTTCTATAGAGAAATTCTAATTCCAATTCTGATACATAGCCGGTCAATATCACTTTACTTTTCAAGCCCAATGACTCAACTAATTTTACCACATTATCATAATCATCTGAACTGCCAGTAGCCCGGCCACCGGCAAGAACTAGTTTAATATTCAGTGAACTATCATTCATTAACATTTCTGAAAAGGCTTTAATCAAAGTTGAAAGATTCTTCCTTTTGTCAAAATATCCAACATGCAAAATAAATTTTTCGTGAAGCAAGTCTAAATAGTCATGAATTTGTTCATGTGATATTCCCTGTATATGTTTAGGACTCTGATATACTACCTCAATGGGAGATTTGGGTTTTAAGTAGTTAGATATTGCTTGCTTAGTATATTCACTTGTTGTACTAATTATGGAATCACCCCCAAATCCAGCATTAATCATTTTTACATAATATCTCAACCAAATTGAGTTGTAATGCTGAGGGTACTCCCAGAAAAAAGGGGAGTGGACAACACCAATTTTTAGTAAATTAAGTTTCCAAAGAGGCAAAACGTAATCAGGGCAGATTAATGCGTCAGCTTTTTTCAATACACAGAATATGGGTAGTATTAACTGTTTCCAAAAAAAATAGAATATATGATGTAGCATTCTCTTAAAAAAATGCTGGTCTCCTCCAAAAAAGAAAAACTTGTCTACTTTTTTCCAAGAAGGGTATATCAAATACTCAATTTCCCCACTTTCAGATTGCTCTTCCGCAGCCTTACATAATTCAATAGTATAGGTGCGTATCCCAGTAGAAGCCCTTACGAGACTTATGGTGTCAATTACTACTCGTATCCTGCTCACAATAGTTTGTTATTCAAAATTTTCGCTTTCAAGAATTTAGTAAGGCTATTTTGACGAATTTTGGAGCCCATGCATTAGTACAACAATAATTAAGCACTGATTTTCAATTTAGGTAAGTTAGGGATGGTTTTTTTAATACTTATACTATAACCAACCATCCACCATGATATATAAGCAACATATAAGTAATTTTCAGCATTGGCGGTCATCAGTGGAAGCAAAAACGCAAATTTAAATGTAGCTGCTATAAAAGGAATTGCTTTTTCTGTCATGTTTTCAGCCATTTTATAAGACCTTACACATAGATATATTGAGCTTATTAGTAGGCTTATATATAAAACAAGAAATGGAAGCCCCAATTGTACACCAAAAATAATAAACTGATTTTCCCCTCCAATTTTCATATCATTTTCAACACCTCCTGCATTCCCACTTGTACCTAGACCTATCCCAAATGGACTAGAAACTATACTCTCAATCCCTTCCAACCATTCTACAACATGGCTCAAACTTGAAGAATCTGCCAAACTCAATGTGTCCAATACAAAATATTGCAAATCCTCAGCTGCAAAAATAAAAACGCCTCCAAAAAAAATAGAAACAGACAAAATTCCATAAATAATTAACTTATGATAGCCTAAGACGAGAGCAATAAAAAATATCAATAAAAAAAACCCTATTAACGAGGACCTCGAATAAGCAAAAAGTAAGCATCCAATTGATAATATAATAAGGGCTCCATATTTTACTTTGTAAAAACGATTGTTAATATTTAAAAATAAAACAAGTGCTGTTGAGAAACTTAGTAGCATGGCAGCTGCTAATTCCAATGGACTGGAAAAAAAAGCAGCAAATCGTTTGGCTCCACTTTGTGCTTCAAAAGTCCAAGTTAAGCCATAATTACCTGTAGGTAATATTTCCTTTCTTTCTAACAAGAGGTCACCATAACCTATTAATGATTGGAAATGAATATTCGTAAATTTCTCTATAAGATTAACGAAAAAGGCCAAAATAGTTAAGGTTAGAATTATCCTTAATAAATACATCACCTGTAAATGATTCAGAATCATAACCCTGCCAAAAAAATACATGGCACCTAACATTAATATATTTTTGAAATAAATAGCCTTATTTAGAAAAGAAGCAGGGCCAAATGGAAAAACAACAAAAATTAATGAATAAAGTAGTATGCATATAAAAAGATAATCTGGTATGCGAAGCCGAATAGGACTATTAAATAGATCTCTTTTATACATCAGCCACGATATAAATGCAATAAAAACAAGGGCCTCTTTCAAATAGCTGATTGAACTTATTATAAGAAGAGAGCTTGAATATTTAAAAACTAATGACTGAAGTGTTGTGTAAAAAGGCAAAAAAATGCACAGGAAGTAAATTAAAAAACGTATCCTACCCTTTAATAAAATTTGCTGAACACTAAAAAAAAATCCCCAAGCAAGGAAAACAATCAATATTAAAAATAGAATTTTCAAAATTGCTTAACTTATATATCCATCATGATCAAATTCATCAGCCCCTAGATCAAAAGTAAACCCATGATAAAAACCTACTATAGATGACCTTAATTTCTTAAACCTTCCTCTAAATAAAAAATACAACGTATAACCGCTAAACTTGTAAAACTGATAAAAAAGTGAAGTTATATAAAAAACACCTTTTGCGTACTTTCTTAAAATAAAAATATGATTCCTCACATTGATATAATGTGAGAATGGCGAAAGATTTCCTTCACCAAAAGAGTCACGATTATCATTTGACTTACCAACCTCATGAAATATTTTTGCTCCAGGCTCGTACAATAATTTGTAACCTTCTTTTTTTATTCTGAAAGACCAATCTGTGTCCTCATAATAAATAAAGAATCGTGCGTCAAGCATTCCAACTTTTCTAATTATTGAAGACCTCGTTAAAAAGCAGCATCCCGTTACCCATGGTATTTCTTTCAATACATCATACTGCCCCTTATCAATTTCATTGCTACCTATCGATTTGGTTAAATGCCAAACTTTAGAAAAACTACTCCCCGAATTCCAAATAATATTTCTCTCTTGATTAAACATTATTTTAGGCTGAATGGCCCCATTATTAACATTACTGATTAACGTCTCCACCAAAATTGTTGCAAAATTTGAGGTGACAACTGTATCATTATTAAGTAACATCACTAAATCAAAATCATTAGCCAAGGCATATTCTATACCCTGATTATTACCTCCAGTAAATCCAATATTTTTTTCGTTTTTTAATAAGATTATTTCTGGGAAAAATCGTTTAAGTTTTACCGCAGAATCGTCAGAAGATCCATTATCAACGACAATAATCTTAAAGTTCTCGTAGCTAACAGACCTAATTGAAGTAAGGCAATTTGATGTTACATCAAAACTATTCCAGTTAATAATAATTATCGCTAAAGAGTTTAATTCCTTATCCATCGTTGAAGTCGAATTCCATATTTTTTGCGGTTAGTCGCTAACCTTGAATGCCCCAAATAATGACAAATATGTCCAAAATTGATGACTATTCTCAATATCTAGCATTCCAACAACATTCAAATCAACTAACGATAGCAAGTTTTAATTATCAACAAAAAGTAGCGTTTTCAAAATTGCTACAACTTTTTCAATGCACGGTATTAAAAAATGCGTGAATCTCAACCAAATCGACACTGATTATTGAGAATAAATCCGAAGTATCTAAGGTTATTCCAAAGAATAAAATATCACGTGCTCTACTCCATAAGATTCATTAATTCCTGTAGATAGCCTATTATTTTGAAGATGTCATAGAATCTTTGGAGGTATGATTCCAGAAATCATATATTCCTTTTTCCAATTCGTATTCTGACCAAAAAAATCGTCCCCTATTAGGTTGTTCCTTCGCCCATTTCCACATGATTTCAAGACCTGATCGCAAATCGGTCTTGTCTTCAAAACCCAAGATTTCAACCGATTTTTGCCATGTTGGGTGCGCATTCTTTACTTCATGTCTCTTTTCTTTAAAAGCGACATTACCATCTCCTATCACTTCTTTAAGGATCTTTGAGGCCTCAAGGATCGAATATTCAATTGCAGAACCTAAATTTATAATCTCATTCGATGCTTTGGGAGAGGTAGCGGACGTCCAAAAAGGTTCCAAATAATCATCAATAAAGCTAAAAGCTCTTTTTTGACTACCATCTCCAAATATCGTCATAGGTCCGTTATTCAAATGTTGATACATCCAAATTCCTAAAACATTCCGATAGGTATCCCAAATATTTTGCTTAATGCCATATACATTATGTGGGCGAATAATACACCAATCCAAATTGTGTTGCTCTCCCGCAATTTGAATGTCCATTTCACAAGCATACTTAGCCACGCCATAAGGGTCAATTGGCGCTGGTTGATCAGATTCATCAAATGGAGGGTTACCCTTTCCATATACAGCCATAGAGCTTGTAAACACTAATCGTTGAACATCAAAGCGAATACACTCATTAATAATATTAGCTGTAGCGACCAAATTGTTTTGATAATTATATTTCCTTATAAAAGGAGAAAGCCCTTCAGCAGCATAAGCGGCAAAATGAAACACATAAACTGGTTGATATTGGCTAAATATTTCTCTCACCTTTGAAGAGGCACAATCCTCATTGAAGAAAATAACCTGATCATTAACATTGGATTCATATCCACCACTAAGATTGTCGATACCAATAACCTGATACTCCGTTTTATTCTCTAAAATCCAATCTGCAAGTCTGCTTCCAATTAATCCAGCTACACCTGTTATTAGTACACTCTTTTTCATTCAGAATAATTATGGTGCAAATTTCTTAAGCTTTAGGTAATGAACAAGCTTTTTGAAAAATTTATTTATCTTAATTTTTTTTCCTTAGTAAATAAGTATGAATTAAACAATTTATTAATTCAGTCAGAAGTAAAGAAATTGCCAGTCCATATCCTCCAAAATAATAACTCCCAACCGTACTGATTAATAACATTGTCGTAGCTGTAACCCAAGCAGCTCTTGCTAATACCTCTTTATTCTCCGCGACCAGTATTTTGATCATGTTCGACACATTCAGCATTCCAAAAAACGGAATAAAGGACAACAACCTTAAAACATCCGAACTATAATCGACAAATTCACCACTTACAATTCTAATCACCCAAGGAGCCATAATTACAAATACCACCCCAACTAAAAATGTTAATAATAATCCGTTTCGGTAAGCCTTCTTAAGGTAATTAACAAAAGATGTTTTGTTTTCAGAATGAAGTCTTGAAGCATGTTGCAATATTGACTGTGTAAGAAAGACAGGAATCATCCTTAATAAAAAAGCAACACGCTGAGCAAGTGCATACCTACCCAATTCTATATCAGACACAAAGTTACTTAGTATTATCAAACCACCATGTACTGAAATATGCCCTGCAATAGTGGATAAGAAAAATTGAAAATTTTCCTTAAGTCTCCTTAAAACAAGATTTAGATTAACCCACCTAAACTTCAAAGACCATTTCTTATAGATATAAACTAACAAAACGAAGTTTGACAAGATAGCTGCTGAGCCATAAATAAAATTCACCCATTTGGCGTCCAAGGGTGATTTTATTACAACAATTATTGCACACAAATAAGCAGATTTTGCAAAAATATTTGCCTTAGAGAGCAATGATAAGTGATCCAAACCCTGAAGAATAAACATTGGAAATAAAGCTTCACTTAAAAGCACAGTTATTGATAAAACTAAGATTATGTGATAATGCGCAAAAAATCCAAACACATAAACACAGACAAGGAGAATAGATGACAATAAAACAGAAAGTATCACCTTTGTAATCAAAATCTCATTTACCAACTGAGATTTCGCATGAACAGTGTCAACAATTAATGCTAAACGCTTTGGTCCATTTAATTGAAAGCCATAGTTGACCATTATACCTAAAAGCAAGACTATTGAAAACCCCAAATTCACCAAACCATATTGGTCTTCCCCTAATTTTTGAAAAAGTAATTGAGTAACGACTAAAGCCACAATTACGTTGATCCCTTGGTTCAATGAAAGGTGAAAAAAATTCACCAGAGACATGTTTTTAAATATGGTCTTTAGGTTTATAATTATTTCTAGTTTAAACAAAAAAGCCCTTTTTAAAGGGCCAACATTCTACATAAAACAAATTAGTTTCTTCAAATAAAGTTCCTTGACTTTTGCTCCTCCATAATTGATTGATATATCCCTTTTAAGGTTAAATAGCCAACCATCAAAACACCGCCAAGGATCAATCCGAATACCAAAGCTTTGTACCATTTCATTCGATCATCAGCCAAAGGTAAAACTGGAGCATCAATAATTTGAATCAATGGTGTATTGTTCCTGTGAGTTATTTTAGCAATTTCAAGATTTTTAACCAATTCTTGGTACACTGCTGAAGAAGCCTGGAGGTCTATTTGTATCTTTTGTCCTGGCACTAAAGATTGTGCCCTTAATGGATTCAGGTTAGGGTTTTGCTCTGCAAAAATTGCCAAATCTAATAGCGCTTTGTCAAGTACTTTTTTAACACTATCAGATTGAAAGGAAAGTACCCGCAAATTTTCACCCGTCTTCTGTGTTTTTACTTTTAAATAAAAATCATTCACATGCCCCACTAAAACTTCATTAAAGGTTTGAGCAAATATTTCGTCATTTGCGGTATAAGCAACCTTAAGAATACTCAATTTTCTACTCGGTTTTGAAACATCAAGGCTTTTTTCAAGAATATCTTCAACAACTTCTTTTAGCAAACTATCGTGACGAACTATCATTTGCGCTTCTGGAATTTCAAAATCTATCCCCAAGTTATTCCATTTCTTTAAAACCTTATGCTCTCTTCCGTACCAAGTTATTAATCGCTCACTCCCAAAGTCTGAATTACTTTCTGTTAAAAGTGTCTTTTTCATCATTGTATAAGACCTATACAATTCAACTATATTGTCCAATTGAAAAAGACTACTTCCTCCTGAAATACCACCCAAATTAACTCCTGCTAAATTAGCTAGTGAAGAAATGCCCCCTAACCCTCCTGCTGCGCCCTCAGTCTCAAGAACGAACCTAGTTTCAGCTGTATAATTGATCTTTCTCAAGGTTTGGTAAGTAAAGTATAGCCCACCAATTAAAAAGGTACCTAAAAAAATCACTCTCCATGATTTAAACATAGAGGTTATCCACGCCTTAATATTAATAATCACTTCAGCTAAAGAAACTGGCTGTTCTTCGATATAAGATTTGTCCTCTTCCATCAAATCTATTTAGTATTTATTTGGCTGATCAAAAGTGCTAAAGTCGCCAAACCAGTAGTTATTCCTATTAATTCAGCTGCACGGAAAGGTGATTTTGGGGCTTTGGCTGGAACAATAATTTCTGCCCCAGTTTCTACTTTTGGGTAATTCCTGAAAAATAAAAACTTCTTTGTCCTTGCTACATCACCATTGGCGTAAATCACATAGGTACCTCCTTTTTTAGCTCTAGTGTCAAAACCACCAGCTTTGTTTACATAATATTTTACCGATTTCCCGTTTTGATGCCTAACAGTGGTTGGATAAAGTAAACGACCTCTCATAAGCACAGTCTCCTGCTTTTTTGGAATAATCAAAACATCACCCTTCTCGAGAATTAAATTACTTTCTGATTCCGGATTATTGATAATCCCTTCTAAATCAATTCCAATTGGTTCGGCTTCTTTAGGCTTTATATCAGTATAAAGTGCATTACGCTGTACTATTTCGGTCAAACGCTCTCTTTTTGCAAAAGAAGACAGGCTCTGATTCAAATCATCAGAACTGTTTAACAATTCCAACTCACCTTTAATCCTACCTAATTGATCTGTTTGTGACTCCGATAAAGTAGAATCATTCTTTTCTAACCTTATCAATAAGCTCTCAAGGTCATCCACCCGTTGTTCGAGATCCGTTTGACTTTGATAGAACTCCGTTTTCCGAAGCAGTGTAGCTCCTTTTGCATAGGCATATTGATTTAGACCACCCGCTCTTTCCAATAAATCCGAAATTTTATCGTCTAAATTATTGATAGCATATTTCCCTGGATATATAATTTGACCTTCAATTGAAACAAATTGTTGTTGGAAAAAATTAGGATTTTTTCGGACCACCACATAATCATATGGTTTTAAAAACTCACTCAAAGTTTCATTTATTTCAAGATTACGATCAACATCCAAGACCATAATTTCTGCTATGTCTCCAGACTCAGAATTTCCAAACCTCCTTGTTATTTCAATCCTACTGGCAGAAGCTGCTTCACGAAAGCCTCCTGACATCACTAATAAATCTTCAATGGTCAAACTATCCGTATATGGATAAACACCCACATTATTCACAAATCCAGAGATTTCAACATATACTTCTTCTTTAAGGTCATAGATTGAAATAATACGTACTACATCTTCTCTCTGCAGTGAAATATCTGGAATTGCGCCGTTCAATAAATCACCCAAGTTAAATGGAATAGTAGAGAGGCTTAAATCCTTATTTGTCCTTACCACATAAGCTCTGATCAGGTTAGCATCCCCTGTTGTACCATCCGCTTTCTCGATAAGTTCTTTTACACTTAAGTCATCATTGATGGCATAATCCCCTGGTCGAGCAACAGCACCTCTTATTTGAACTCGATTGCCGTAACGATTAAGTATTGATTGGACCTGGTAAACATCACCTGCTTTTACATTAAAAAGTGCATACTGATCTTTGAAGACATCTGCCACAATTCGTTCCTTACCCTGATTCCTATCCACGCTTAATTTGTCTGAATAACCGTTCTCATCAAAACCACCTGCATATTTTAATAAATCTGCAACCGTTTCATTCTCCTTTAATTCAAATCGGCCCGGTATCTTCACGGCACCTTTCAGGGTAATTCGATTGGTATAAGGGCCTACGATTATTACATCGTCATTTTGCAACCTAATATTTCCAGTTGCATTACCATTTACTAAAAAATCATAGACATCTACTTTCGCAATAGGTTTCCCATTTCTCACAACATTAATTGCCCTTAAAGTACCTCGTTCTGTGATTCCTCCAGAAACATAAAGTGAGTTGAATACTGTACTAAAGGCATTCAGCGTATATGTTCCTGGCAATTCAACTTCCCCTACGATACTTACCTGAATTGAACGCACTTTACCCAAGCTTAGGTCCATAAATGTATTCGAGCCGGCTGAAGCTAAATCGGTATACAATGCTCCCAATTTTCGCATTAATTTAGTTTTTGCCGAAGCTATGGTGAGCCCTGATAAATTCACAGGCCCTACATTTTCCAAAATTATATTACCGTCAGGATTAATTACTGCTTGATAATATTGTTCTGAAGCACCATAGATATCTATAAACAGTTCATCCCCTGTAGCAAGTTCATAGTCAGAAGGGGTCGGAGTATTAATTGACGGAGAAAATGTTAAAAACTGACTGTTTCTTCTAAAAAAATTGAGCCCAAAAATATTAGTCTCTCTTTTTTCTAAAGTCCTTAAAGAATCCCCATACATCCTTCTTAATCTCGGGTCACTAATAGGCGAGGACTCCGCTTTTGCAGCTCTAGCACTATTGACTTTATTTATTCTCTCCCCTAATTTTGAAATCTCATTCATTGAAAGCCCTTGCTGTTTGGCCAATTCAAATAGATCAGATTGGGAATAACCCATAGCTGTGGCACGACTAACCAAAGATTGAAGTTGCTGATCTGAAAGTTCTTCGACATTAATTGTTGAAAAATCCGGTAATGTCTGTGCATATCCGAAGTTGCTTAATGCTATAAACATCAATCCAGCAAGTAGAAATAGTCGTAAAATTCTTGGGCTCATTTACAGCTTTGATTTAAAATCCGCATGCAAGATACTAGAAAAGGGGGATTTATTTGAAATTTTAGATGAATAGGTCATGTGGATGTTAGCAGCTAGGATTAATAGTTAACCGTAATCCCTAAAAGTGACACCTAAAATTAAAGTGATTTTTCAAAATTAACTGGCCGATCTAGAAATAGATACGACCTTAGCTTCTCCACGTTGCTCACGGTTTCTATCTTTTAACTCTTCTTTCCTTTGGTCAATAGCGGACTTAAAGATTTGATCCAAAATCGTTCCTAGAGCAAAGGCCGTCACCAAGATCACAGGTAACACAACAATATCACCAAAGTACTTTAATACAAGCGCTAATAACACAAAAATGACATTAACGGTAATTAGTATTCCAGTAGCTTGAGCATGATTACAACCTAATCGGAGAAGGATGTGATGAATATGTGTTCTATCGGGATGCATTGGGGATTTTCCTTTTAACATTCTTCTAACAAATACTCTTGATGTATCGAATAAAGGAATTATTAAAATTGCCACCACAGTCCCAACAAATGCTTGAAATTGCCATTGGCTCAATTCTGCGCTAATCGAATAATTTGATTCAATAAATTTAATCGAAACAATAGAAAGGAAAAAGCCAATAAATAAAGAGCCCGTATCACCCATGAATACTTTAGAAGGCGCCCAATTAAAATGCAAGAAGGCCAATAAGCCACCCACCAAGGCAAAAGAGATGAGTGCATACGCCTCAAATCCAGTTAAATAAAACCAAGTCCCAAAAAATATTGAAGCAATAATGCCAATACTTCCCGCCAGACCATCAATTCCGTCCGCCAAATTAAAGGCATTAGTAATTACAATTATTGTAAATACTGAAATTCCATAACTCCAGACTTCAGAAAGTTCATAAATGCCAAAAAGACCATAGAATGACAGTAATCGTATATCACATACTGCCACTATTATCAGTGCCGCAGCCAACTGACCTATTAATTTTTGAATAGCTCTAAGATTAATGAAATCATCTCGGAAGCCAATGATAAATATTATGCCTAGAGCACTCAAAACATATTTAATTTCCTGCAACTGCTCCCAAGGTATCCAAATCATTGCTGAAATTGCAAAGCCTATAAATACTGGTACCCCCCCCATAGAAGGCGTTTCTACTGTATGAATTTTTCTTCCCCCCGGGGAATCGAAGTAATTCTTCTTTTTAAAGACCTTAATCAATACGGGAAATAAAAAAAATGTTACAAGAAAGGATGTCCCTGACAGTAAAAAAAAATTTTTCATACACTCTAAATCAAAAGGTTAAAGGTAACCAAAAAATATTCATAATTAAAAAATGGGTTGACAATTCTTTAAAACCAAAATTCTTAAGCTATCATTTGGATTTGACCGGGAGGCTCTTAAATAGTCGGAAAGGGAGGTTTGATTTTGGGAAAAATATTACGAATGCGGTTAATAAAATGATCTGCAAATCAAGGGAAAATGAGGCATTATTTTGATACCATATTTCTAATTGCCCCTTATATGGAGCAACTACTCGTTGATAAATAACATGTGGATCTTCATTACTATTAGAAATAAGTTCCTCCTCGTCTCTAAATATTATAGATCCAATTCCCGTGAGCCCCGGTTTAACTTTATATATCTGAGGACGTATTGCATCTGGATATGCATTATACGTCTTATCAACCAACGGCCTCGGACCCACTAAACTAATGTCTCCGATTAGAATGTTAAATATTTGCGGGAGTTCATTTATTTTGGTTTTTCTCAAAAAGCCACCCATTGGAGTCACTCTGGGATCATTTCTCAAGGTGATTGAGCCTGTTCCCATATTAGGGCTGTCCTTGAGCATAGTCGCAAACTTCAAAATATTAAAATATTCATTATTTAGGCCAATTCTCTTCTGTCTATAAAAAATATAGCCCTCCCCTGTAAATCTCAGTCCTATAAATACAGGTATAAAAAGAGGTAATAGAATGATTAAGGCTAGCACCGAAACAGTTATATCCAGAAGTCGCTTAAAAAATTTATACATACTTATCACATGTTTTGATCAAGGTTTTTACCTTTTTCAATATGCGAAAAATTTGGCAAGTAATTTTTCAACAATTTGACCATATCAGCCTTTGTAATGCTTTTGGAAGCAAAAATTTCTTCAAAGTCAGAAAATATTTTTACTAATTCTGCCGATGATCGCTTTTTTGTATTCTTAATGACACCTAAACCATTAAAAGAACTCATATCCAGCTCTTCTTCATCCGTGTAAAACTCTTCAAATGATTTCTCACCCGAAGTGCTAGACTTAAAAAAATACACAGGGTAGGAAGTTGACTCACTCGTTAATTTATTTGATTTCAACCTTGCTTCTTCCTCAGTTGCACATTGATCCGCTTCCAAACCCAATTCCCTTAAAAGATCAATCGCGATAGAAGAAAATGTCTTCATGTTTTTGTTGTAATCTAGTTCTGGAAAGAATATATCTCCAGATTCTCCCAAAAGACAAGCCAAAAGACAAATTTGACCAGACTCAGTTGGAGAAACAAAATATCGTTTAATGTCCAATGGACTTGAAAGTGGTTGCCTTTTCATCAGCCTCTCTATAAAACCGAATGGAAGACTACCATTAGAAAACGCAACATTGGCAAACCTTGCAGTGGTAATTGGTATTTTTTCAGCGTAAGCCATGATCAAGTCCTCCATCAACTTTTTACTCGCACCCATAACATTCACAGGGTTGGCAGCCTTGTCTGTTGACACACAGAAAAAGTGCTCTGGTGGATGTTCAACAAGTAAATCCAAAAGTTTTTTTGCTTTCAGAACATTATTTTGAATCATTGCTTCGATGGAAAAATGATCCTTCTCACTTCTTACATGTTTATGCGCTGCAAAATTGGCCACTATTTCGAAAGGTCCAGCCTCCAAAAACATTTTTTCAAATACTGAATCCGAAAAATTAATTGGATAAGTGACGATTTCTTCTGGCATGTTAAGTCCAACAGAGCTTCTAAGGTCCCTTACCAATTCTGTAAGCCCATTTTCATTAATATCGACAACATAGAGCTTCTTAATCTTAAACTTGAGAAGGGCCTTAATAAAAGAGGCACCGATTGTACCAGCACCACCAATTACTAGTGCTGACTTCCCTACAGTACACTTTTGAAGTTCGTCATGGAAATCATCCAAATCAGCCTGAAACAAACTCTCATGTCTTTCTACAACATATTTAGAAATAAAATCGTCAACGTTGAAAAGCTTGTTCATCTCAATTTTCTTTAATCATCAATTCAATTCCTTCCTCAAAACTTAAAGCCGATTTAAAATCAATTCGCCTTTTTGACTCATGATCATCAACAACTAGTGAACCAAAGAGTCTTTTGTGTATTTCGGGCACTAGTTTTTTTAATATAGTTTGGAATAATCCTGGGATTGCAATCAGCTTTAAATTCGGATTTCGACTTTTAGCGATCGTTCTTATTAGATCAGATGTAGACATAGGCTTATCATCTTGTACCAAAAATATTCCTGAAACTTCCTTTTCAATTATTCTATTTAGAAATGCGATCAGATTATCTAACCCAACCATACTCCTTTTATTCTTGATATTTCCCAAAGGTAGAAAATTTCGCTTCCCAACTAAGTCTATCAACTTTTTCATGTTACCTATTACACCAGGGCCATAAACAAGTGGTGGGCGAACAATAGAAACCTTAAAGTCTTTGGAAATCAGAGATTCGACATATTCCTCGGCCATCAATTTACTCTTTCCATAAGCATCATTGGGTGTACAAGGAGTTTCAAGAGTTAGCATGTCATGCTCGTCTCCATAGACTTTAATTGTACTCATAAAAATGAAGTGTTTTACTCCATTTTCTTTTGCTTTATTCGCCAAATCGCGTGTCAATTCGAAGTTTACTTTATAGTATAAGGAGTCTTCGGTCTTCTCCATTCTGTGCGCTATTCCAGCTAAATGCACTATTGTATCTATTCCTGTAAAATCAATCTCATTAACCTGAGTAGTTTGAAGCGAGATTGATTTAATATTGTGTTTGTCAAGATTTCTACTAGTGAACCTTTTTCCTACAAACCCAGAAGCTCCAGTAAGTAACACTGATTTCATTCTTGATCGGTTTTGACATGTACATATCCCAAAATACTACTTGCCATTTCGTTCATAATATTAGTTCTACTAAAGGAATTAATGAACACCTCACGTCTCTCCATAGTATAATCAAAAGCGGATAATTTCTCAGAAAAAGCAGCGAAATCCCCAGGATCAAACATTAGATGATTATCGACATATTGTTCAATAAATTGTCTGGCGTACCCTTTGACTCCAGCTATAATGGGTTTATCATATGCGCAATATTCAAAAATTTTAGAAGGCAAAACCTTTTCGAAAGCCTGATAATCATTTAGGTGAAGGAATAAAAAATCTGACTCTAAATAATGGATCATCAATTGTTTTCTGTCCATTGGTGGTAAAAGTTCCACATTTTGGATTCCGATTTTCTTTATCTCATCAACTAATGCACCTTTTGCACCTCCATCGCCAATCACTTTGAATGTATAACCGGCTCCTAGCCTTTTTGCAGCTTGGGGAATAACCTTATGTAAGCCTTGCCCTTCACCAATATTACCTGCATAGGTTATCAAAATTTGCTCATTGACCGACTCTCCTGATTTAGGAACATTTAAAAAAACTTCATCAATTCCATTAGTAAAGTAAGAATAGGCTGGTTTTGGGAATTTTTTGAAATAGGACTTAAATCCTTCAGAAACAAGGTTGATATGATCTGCACTACTAAAAGTGTACTTTTCTATTCTTCTTAAAACCGGTAACAATACCGTTTTTAAAACTTTACTTCTTAGCACTTCATTCATAGTATCTGTGAAGATATCCCGAATATCTAAATAGAGCCTAGCATTGAATTTCCTTGCCAAATACTTCCCCAAAAACGCAGTGAATAGCCTTGAAGATGATGCTACCACCAAATCATACTCGCCTCCTTTAGTACTTTTGATTGCCTTAGAAAAATACTCTTTGAAGGAATTGATCTGATCCAAAAAACCACTTTGATGTTCCGGTAATTGAATACGATCTATCACTATCTGACCCAAATCTTCGTGGCCAATTGCCTGTTGCTTGAATGATTTATAGCGATTTGGCATTGTTGTAACGACATGAATAGTATCATTTTCCCTTAACTGACTTTTTAACGCCTCTACAAGTGGGGTATTTCTAAAAGAACCAGCACATAAGTCTGGTTCAAAATAAAAAGTGAGGTAAAGTATCTTCATAGACTTTCTAGGATGCTAATAATTCGCCCAGAGGTTTTGCCATCCCAAAGTTCGGGAATTTCACCCTTTTTCCAATCGCCCGAAAACAACCTTGCCATAGCAGGCGCTATATTCTTAGGATCGGTACCCAACAACTCATTGGTTCCAATATTACAGGTTTCCGGTCGTTCAGTATTGTCTCTTAATGTCATGCAAGGAACACCCATCACAGTTGTTTCCTCGGTTATCCCTCCTGAATCTGTAATAACTGCTTTTGCACGTTCAACCAAGTAATTGAATTCTAGATAAGACAATGGTTCAATCAAATGAAGATTTTGGTGTGTTATCCCAAGATTTTGAAAAACTTTAGCTGTTCTAGGGTGTATAGGGAAAACCAATGGTATGCCTTGCGCATTATCTACTATCTCTTGAATAAGCTCCTTGAGTTTATGCGCTTCATCCACATTCGCAGGTCTATGCAATGTCATTACTACAAAGCCTGACTTTTCTAGTCCCAAGTCATCCCATATAGCCGGCTTGATAAACCTGGATTTATTCTTTAGCAAAGTATCAATCATAGTATTACCTACAAAAAACACATGCTCATCTTTAGTGCCCGCTAACCGAAGATTATCATTCGCTTTTTCAGAGGTAGTAAAGAAGTAATCGGTTATACTATCTGTTACCATTCTGTTAATTTCTTCAGGCATGGTCAAATCATGAGATCTTATTCCTGCTTCAACATGAGCAACTTTGATATTAAGTTTTTTTGCGGCTATAGAACATGCCATCGTAGAAGTCACGTCACCCACAACCAAGGTTAAATCACAAGGGCTCTCAAGCAATAGTGCCTCATACCTTACCATAATCTTGGCAGTCTGTTCGGCTTGCGTTCCAGAACCTGACTCGAGATTTATATCCGGTTGAGGAATGTTAAGTTGTTCAAAAAAATCACCGGACATCTTTTTGTCATAGTGTTGACCAGTGTGAACAAGTCTATATTTCAATTTTGACCCTTCACTTTGGGCCTTTTGAATTTCATGAATAAGTGGTGCTATTTTCATGAAATTGGGTCGTGCACCGGCAATAATGTCAATCAGCATTGTGAATTAGTATTTTGGTTTTTTGGCTAGGTTTGAGACTTACCATAGGCGCACTATTCAACCTATTAAATCCATTCGCAACCTCATAGGTTTTTAATTCTACGGATTCAAATCCATAAAGCGAAATCCTAATCTTATCTGCAAAAATAGTATTCTCATTAATCTTTACATCAATATTTGGGTGGAAGTGTAAATTCAATTTAGCATCACAAGCATAATTACCATTGGATTGGATGCAATCAATAATTTTTACTCCTGATTCATCAGATTCAAAAGACCTTTCAATCCTAGCTCCAACATGAGCATACCCATTATGTTGAGCACGAATTAGATTATCTTTGTCTTCGAAAACCTTTACTTCTGCTCTTTTGGCAACCCTAAAACCACCCCAAACATTAGAAGAATTTTTATTATTTAAGGTTACACAGTTATGTGCATTTGTTGCACGTTCATTTTGTCGTCTAACATTCTTCTCATAAGTGGATATACCAGTATCAACTATAATTGGCTCACCCTGAGAATACAGCATGAAATTAAATTCATCAGCATGTGCATGCCCAGGTTGGTAAGATGGTGCCACTTCACCAATATTAGCTATCAGTTCCAATGCACCCGTTTTTAGTTTTCTATACCCTGATTCAAGGAGTCGAGCATTAGATTCCCAATGAATGTTAAGCTCATTGGCATAATTAATAAGCTGATTAGTCGATGGGGCAATTCCAATTGCTGAATCTTGAAACATTGGAATATCTCCCCTAGTTGAACTGATACATTCAAGCCAGCACAACATTTTTGAGGCCTTCTCCTCTAATAAGTCTAATAATTTTCGCTGCTTCCAATCATTGCTCCTTAAAAGGTTTATGCTATCAAGTACTCTGAATAATATAATTTGATGGTACATTGGAGACCGTTCAAAATGAGCTCCATCATTCAAAATCTGCTCTTCTAGCTGTTCTTCTAAAATTTTTAATGAAACGTCATATAAATTGGCATTCTTGAAATAGTAAGCTCCAAATAGTAAGGAAAAAGCATTTTCAAGTAAGTGATTCCCAAGGATATGGTATTCTAGATTTTTAGAAAGTATCTGATATTGTTGGTACAAGCATTTATCAATTTGAGCGTTCCGAATCTCATGAATTGACATAAACTTAATCCAGTTGATTCCTCTTAGTGAAAGTGGATAAGGCTCCAAACCACTTTCCAATGAATTGAATTGGTAACAAAAATCTTCAATCAGTTTTTGACCAGAATCTCTTGTTAAAGATGAATGGAAGAGAAACTCGAAGTAGTTCAAGTTATAGTTCCAAAGTTTTCCTTCTCCCATGAATTCCCAGTCTATTTTCGATAACGGAAATTCCTGTTTTACATTTAGAAATGTAAATTCTATGCTGTCGGCATTCTTTGTCAGATGAACTGATTTGCCTAATAAGGCAGTATTGTGGAATTTGACAAAGGATTCTACAGGAGTATAGCCTTTAAGCGTTGCATAAGACCTTCTATTAATTAGAGCATTTCGAACTTTATAATAGAGTTGATAGTAAACCTGAACCCACCTTAGATGGACCACAGTATTAAACATTAAGTGAAATTTAGACAACATCAACCCAACTGGCTACTTTCAAACTTTCAACGGCAAGAATACTTGCCTTACTCACATTAATAATTTGTTCAAACGGAATAATAGGCGCTCCACCCTTTTTTGCAAACTCACTTAATTGCCTAAACTGCTCGACATGGCCCTTATCCTGCTTCGTTTTTAGTTTACTAAAACCGGAAGCTCCAAAACCTTGTGTTAACCTGAAGTTGTCACAAACAAATGTTCGTTCTTGAGAAAAAACTTCTATTCGTTCTTTAGAATATGATTTTGCGCCATTCGCAAAATAATTAATTATTGCATTCGATCCGTTTTCGAATTTCAATAGAATAGAAGCGTTATCGGTATTCTCTTCTGGGTGTTTGCCCATAGAGTTCATACAAATAGAAGTGACTAAACTACCGGTAAGGTACACCAGTAAATCGATGTAGTGGCAAGCTTCACCGATGATTCGCCCTCCACCTACTTCCATATCATGTACCCAAACTCCTTCTGGGATGAAACCAGCATTCATTGTGGCGTTGATATTTATTGCTCCCGAATTATCACCGAGCGCCTTTTTGATTTTCACAATATGAGGAGAAAACCTTCTGTTGAATCCAACAACTACTGTCTTCTGTGAGCTTTCTACTTCAGCAACAATCTCATTTATTTCGCTCAAATGCAATGCAAGGGGTTTCTCGACAAAAACATGCTTACCTGCCTTCAAACAATCGAGTGTCATTTCAGCATGCACATTATGTCGTGTAGTAATTAAGACTAATTTGACACTTTCATCATCAAGTATCTCTTTATAGTCGCTGGTGGCAAAATTTATTTCGAATTTTTTTGCCAACGTTTTAGCGCTTAAACCACCCGAACTAGCTATGTATTTTACACCTGTTGCATTCTTTTTTAGTGCCGGAAGAATCATTGCATTTGTAAAATTCCCAGCTCCAATTATTCCTAGTTCACCACCAACAGCTTTTGCGGGATTGACTTCAATTTTTCGATTAATAGTCTTTTGATTATCACCATACGATATAATTGATGCTACAGATTTAGAAGATCCAATTTCCCCGTAAATCTCATTAAAATTTTCAAGTAAAACTTCTTCTGTAATTAGGGGCTTAACGTCCAAGCTACCTTTAGCAATTGCACCAAGTACGGTTTCAAAGTTTCTTTTTTCAGTCCACCTGACAAATGGCAATGGATAATCTTGTCCTTTTTGTTCGTAGTCATCATCATACCTTCCAGGACCATAGGAGCAAGACACTTGAAATGTCAGTTCTTTTTCATAAAAATCAGCTCTTGAAATATCAAGCCCGATAACTCCAATTAATACGATTCGCCCACGTTTTCGGCTCATCTTAGCCGCATTTGAAATAATTTCATTGGTCTTATTTGATGCAGTAATCACTACTCCATCTGCACCAACGCCATTGGTCAATTCTTCAACAGTTTTAACTTGGTCTACACCAGCACCAACATTCACAGCGTGAATTCCTTTTTTATTGGCTATATCAATTTTCTCCTGATCGAAATCAAATCCAATCACTTCACAACCATTTGCCATGAGTAACTCGGCGGTAATTAAGCCAATGAGACCTAGTCCAATAACGACCACTTTCTCCCCCATTGTTGGGTTAAGTAATCTAATGCCTTGGAGACCTATCGCACCCACTACGGTAAATGCTGCTTCAGTATCTGACACAGATTTAGGAATAGCCGCTACTAGGTTCTGAGGGATACAAACAAACTCAGCATGATGCCCGTTAGAAGCAACTCTATCACCTACTTTAAATTCCTTCACGCCTCTACCAACGGCAACCACTTCTCCAACATTGCAATAACCCAATGGGAGCGGTTGGTTAAGCTTGCTAAATACTGTTTCCAGAGTCGGCATCAGACCGTCAGTCTTGATTTTATCAAGGACCATTTTAACCTTGTCAGGCTGCTGTCTAGCCTTAGATATAAGGCCTGCTTTCCCAAACTCAACTAACATCTTTTCTGTGCCTAGAGAGACTAAAGTCTTTTTAGTCTGAATAAGAACAGCTCCACTTTTTACCAATGGAGCTGGGACTTCTTCTAATATGGTTTCCCCTGATTTAAGGTCTTGTATGATCTGTTTCATTAACTACTTCTTCTTTTGTAAACTGTCTCAGCCAACTATCAATGGCCAAAATTGCCCAAACCGAATAAGAAGCGTCAACTTCCCCTTTCTTATTTTTCTCGACAAGACTATTTACTTCTTCAAACACAAAGATACCCTGTTCATCCAAATTTTCCTTACTTAGTCGTTCTTTAACCATTTCAGATAAATCTTCAGTGATCCATTTCCTTACTGGGGCACCAAAACCGGCTTTTGACCTATAAATAACTTCATGCGGCAAGTAGCGTTCGGCCACTTTCTTCAGGATATACTTGGTAATATTACCTTTCAATTTAAACTCCGTAGGAATGGTGTAAGAGAAATCTACCAAGTCATTGTCAAGAAATGGCACCCGAATTTCTACACCTGTAGCCATTCCCATTTTATCGGTATAATTGAAGTTATGATCCACTAAAAAGGAATTCATCTCTAATTGGAGCATATGATTAAGCCTACTCGACTCATTAGGTATCTTCTCTAACTGCGCTCGGAAAAATGCATATTGGTCTACTTTATCTAGGTTTTCTCTAATCTCTTTTTTGAATAATTTTTTTACTACTTCCCAATCAAGCCAATCATAATAGGTGAATAAACGGTCTTTTTTAGGCTTGTTGAATGTGGACAAGAGTTTCTTAACTCTTCGTTTAGTTGGTGTACTGGGTTTAATGACTTTCCCTAAACTACCGATAGCGTTTAACATCAACTGAGGGACTTTTGTGATTTTTTCCTCAACTCGCACCATCTGGTGCCTCCGGTAACCTGAAAACACATCGTCTCCACCTGCGCCCCCAATTAACACTTTAAAGCCCATCTCTGCAGCTCTCTTGCAGATGTTCAGTACATTAAGTGGTGCAGGATCAGCTTGAGGTTCATCCAAATGCCAAATCATTTTATCAAAATCTTTGGCGATATCAACTTCAGATTTGACTATTTCTAAACTAACATCAAGATGTTCGGCCACGATCTTTGCATAGTCAAGGTCATTACTAAAGCCTTCACTTTCGGCAAAAGAGGAGGTATCAATGGTAAAACACTGAATGTCTTTATCTGGTTGAAGTTTTTTGGCAATGGCAACTAATAAACTACTATCAAGACCACCCGACAGGAAAAATCCAACAGGAACGTCTGAAAGCAGTTGTCGTTTCACTGCATTCACCAAAAGATGATCAACCTTCTCAATCAGATCTTTTTCAGATAATTCACTTCGAGTCCCATTAAAGCCTGAACTACTTATAAATGAAGATTCCCATTTTAATACCCCAATCCCATTAGAAACAACAATCATTTCGCCGGGCAATACTTTTTTAACCTGATTCGCAGGAGTATCAGTTCCTGGAGACCAAAGAAAACGGATATAATTTGAAAGCGCGTTGTGATTTAAATCTGGGGCATCAAAGTCTATAGTTTTTAATTCAGATGAGAATTGAAGGCTATGCTCGTTCAGATTATAATACAAAGGTTTGGTACCAAACCTGTCCCTTACCAGCGTTAATTCATTTGTTGAAATATTGAACAATGCCAGCGCAAAAATTCCATTAAGTTTCTCAAAAATTTCAGCCCCATATTTTACATAGCCTTCAATAATTGTTTCTGTATCCGAAGTGGAGTTAAATTCTACACCAAGCGTGATAAGTTCCTGACGTATTTCCCAATGATTGTATATCTCTCCATTAAAAACAAGCACTAAGTTCTTGTCATTCGAAAAGAAAGGTTGATTTGCCTTTTCGGAAAGGTCTTGAATGGAAAGCCTAACATGCCCAAGCCTTACATTTTCTCGTTCAAACCAACCATCACTATCAGGGCCACGATGCTTTATTAATTGAAGCCTTTTTGGCTCGAGGCTGTGATTTATTGATCCAATTATACCGCACATAACTTTATTAACTCAACTTAATAATCATCGACATTTTTACTACGCATTTTGATACCGTTATTAATAGTTTCTCAAAATCAGCATTAAAAAAAGGATATTAATTGAAAATAAAAATTTACAAGTAGTACAAAAAAGAAAGACTTTTTGGTCTTGTAATTTTAAATCAATGTTCTAATTCTAGATTACGTTTTTTCTTTGCCATTTCCTTTTTATCATACATTCCATAAATCAGCCAAATAGGAGGATAAACAATAGGTAGACTAAAAAGTAATCCAATTAAGACCAAGAATACTATAAACAATCCAGTCTCCTTAAAACTTAAACCTGACAAAATCAGTATCAGATATGCAATAAAGAAAATACCGTATTCAAACAAATACTTGCCAAAGGAGGACACCGAATCAATAGATATCTCGTACAATAGCCTGTCTCTCATATGATAAGGATAGGTTTTATCCAAACCACTGTCCAAATAAACTTCCTTTGCTTGAGTCGTAAACGCTCCACTACCACGTCCCAATGGTTTTTCATATACCCCATATAGGCCAACTAAAATAGGATTCACTCGGTTTGAAAGAGATGAAACCCCAAGAAGTGCTCTTGGAGATGTGGATCTTAATACGCCTATTAAATCCGACAATCCTTTATTTCCAGCTTTTATATCAGCATTAGCAACAAAAACCCCTAGGCTGACCCCCATAAATAAAGCGATATACCAATACTTCTTGATATAGCTAATGGACTGAGATGCTAGGAATAAAAAAAGCAATACGTACCCTCCTCCCGACTTAGAAAGGAGAATCATAAAAACACATGCGGCGAACCTATAGTAGTAAAATTTATCTTTCTTTTCGTCTTTGTAAAACCAATTTTGAATGACTAAGATAAATATGCAAATTATTCCTAGAAAGCTGGGTTCAGGGGATAAAGAAGTAACTCCTCTTCCGGTAGTAGCAGAATACTTAGCTACTCTAATGAAGTGTTCAAAAGTCATATTAAATATGCCTGGGGAAATAAACTGAGTTATTGCTCCAGCTAGATAAATGATTATTACTATAGAAAGAATCTTTTTACTGAAGTAGCCATTATACTTTTTCGCAATATAGAAAACGCCAAAACTGTATAAGGGACCGATGGCTTTTCTAAACTGATATGTTGGTTCATTCAAATTGATATAAAAGATAAACAAAAGACATAAACCAAAAATCACGAATTCCCGTTTGTCCACAACAAATTTGTCCTTTAGTAGAAGTGCAAAGAGGACTGCATACCCCACAAGCCCAGTAACAATCTGAACATCAGAACCTAGTGGTACTGGAGAGACATAGGGCATTAAGGCAAAAAAGAAAAAGATATTAACAATAACCTCTTTTGAAAAAACAGGGTTAATGTTGAACGTAGGGTTCAATTTATTTAGATCAACTTTTGTCGTCAACGCTTTTATTAATATCATCTATTTAGCGAATAGCTTTAGATAGACCTCTTTAAGGTTTTCTTGTTGGTCCAAGACTTTCAAACGATAATATTTCATAGTGCTTGTACGCAGCTTCATATAATCATAATCATTCAACTGAGCCAAATTTTCAATAGCCGAAACGAAACTATTTCCATCATTCAATGAACAATTCCAACCTGCCCCACCTTCCTTCAATTCGTTCCATGGCGTGTTGTCACTTATAATTACAGGAGTGCCACCAGCAAGACACTCAGCTATCGTATGTCCAAAATTCTCACCAAGCGTTGGCAAAAATAGGAAATCATGTCGGCTAATAATCATTGGAACTTGACTATGATCAACCGAACCTAAATAATCGACCTTAATATGTTCTGGTAACTTAGAAATCTCCCCTTGACAATCTTGCCAATATTGATTGTCATCAATCGGTCCATAGACTGTAAAGACAGTCTTGTATTTGACCTTAGCAAGGGTCTGAATGGCAAATTTCAAATTTTTCATTTTGGCAATTCTTGCCAGAAAAAAAAGATCAATATGTTCTTTTTTTGACTTCAACGTCACATTCTCGTCTGGTGAAGACGAAAGGTTATTAGCAATATGTCCATTAAACCTAGTGCCAACAACGGCCTCAATTCGATTGTACTCTTCTTGATTTGTCGCGTGCCAAATGACACCTTTCTTAAGTCCAAAAAGCTTAAAAAAGAGAATATACAACTTCTTTTTTAATGGCTTAATATTGAGAGCAGATTGAGAGAATTCACCTCGAGGCGCCAGTATCACCTTTTTTCGAAGAAATATGGCTAATATTAGTGGAAGGATACTGAAAAAAGGATCAAAAAAACTGTTAAGGTAAATAGTATCAGTTGCTCTAATGATCTCAGATTGTAACCGTATACTTCGTGCCTTACTCGAGTAATAAATGCTATGTTTCCCTGATATCCAGCAATCGAACTTTACTTTATCAAAAGGCATTGTATCAAGCATATCTCGATCACCGGTGAAAACACTAACATTGAAGCTACTTTCAAGTAAGTCAACAATATTTTTAATCGATCGCACTGGTCCTCCTGCCTTATAACCAGGTAGATAATACCGAGCAAAAATCAAAAGTTTCAAATTCCTTGATTTTTGGTTATTCATAAGGAATTAGTGTTCTATAGTTTTCTTGTGAGTCTGTCTTCAATTTAGCAAGCAGTGATTCAACCCTAGACGAGTAATCTTCATCAAATACAGGTTTTCTGTTTGTCAAATTGACAATATCTCCTTTAATAGTTGTTTGTGCACCAGGAATATCTTTTAACAAAAAAGACAACTCACTATAGCCTTGAGGAGTTAAAATGACTAGCCCATAAACAAGAGCTTGGAAAAATTTATTAGGTCCTGCAAAGCGATAGTTAACATCGTATGGGTCAATATTATAATAGAGATAAGCGTAATTGCGCAGAAAACCCATGTCTCCTGGGTTATACTCTCCACAATATTTTATTACCCCTTGTTCCAGAGCATCCTGCATAGTCTGGGAAGCCTTTCCATTGTTGAATCGACCATAAATATCCAATTGTAAACCTTCTCTTTCCAACTCCACAAAGAATTTATTTGGTAGTCTATCGAAGGTTCCGAAATAAACCATTTTATTTTGATCCACTTCTTTCTTCATAGATCCTTCACGCATTTCAGCGCTGATATTTCGAACAACTAATGGTCTTTTCGATTTGAAACGTTTAGCGATTATAATTGCCAAACCAGAAGAAACGGTAATGCTTGAAATCCTCATGATCTTAAGGGTCACAAATTCCAGAATGTGCATGGAAATACCTCTTAGCCTCATATAATTTAGCTTTTCTTGAATCACATTTAGGTCGTGAATGTCATATATGATCTGATCACGGCTAAGTACTCCTAGCAATTTTAAAGTCACTAGATAAACCAAGCTTGATTGTGCATGGAAAATAAATTTATCCTTATCAGAAGAAGCTCTTGATATCCTTAAAAGCTGAGGGAAGGTGAGGTTTAGGGAATTATCTTGCGATTTATCTGATAAATGGATATAAAAGCTAGACTTGTCCCATGCAGATTGCATGTTCAATCGCGAAGATTTAAAACAATCAAATTTGGCCACATGATAGCACTTCATTTGATAGATGATTAGGAGATAATCTTTTTTATTCTTCTCAAAGTATTTTTCGCGCTATGATTGTTTGGAAAATCATAATGTGATTTGATTGGTTCATTCATTATTTTGGTGAACTCCTTCATAGTAATTCCAAGTTTCTTTGGTATATACTCTTTATCTTCCTCCAGCAAATCCAAATTTGTATAAGCTGGTTTCTTTAGTTCTTGAAGGGCAGTCTTGCGGTCAATTTGACCAGAACAAATCAAACTTGACAAGTGCGCCCTACGCTTGTCCTTACCAAATCTTTCTACTAAATAGTGACCTTGATAAAAGCGAGTAAAAACAGATTCATAGTGTTTTCCACCATAATATTTCCAGCCCAGTTCTTTCTCAATAAACTTCATGACCTCGGCCTTATTATATGGTTCATAGTTCAAAATTCTGATTTTCTGAAGTTTATAGAAATAGTCATTGTATAGCTCTTCCACTAAGGTACTCACAGGGTACTCTTTTAACTTCATTGTTCCATATGTCTTCTGAATTGCCTTCAAGTTACGGCCATCATTGGCACCGAAAACCCAGCTTGACGGCAATATCCCTTCCGTTTCAAAATTATGCCCTGTGATAAAAAACTTTAGTTTATTTTTTCTGGCAATCCTATTCAATACTACAAGAAACGCATGATCCATCGGAACATCAGCATTGATCACACCTGCCTTAAAATAAGACAGTTGGAGGTCCTTCATTTCCTCCCAATCACAAACATGCGTATAAAGGTCTATATCAAGCTTTTTTACAATATTTTCGATATTCTTTACGGCTAATTCGGAATTCCAACCGCTATCAAAGTGTACTGCAAGTGGTTTTAAACCAAGTTCTCTAACTCTGTAAGCCACATACGTACTATCGACCCCCCCACTTAATCCAATAATACAATCGTATTCTTTGTTTTTTCCTTGAGCCTTTATCTCATTTACAAGTGTCTCTAGCGCTTTTTTGCCATCAGTACCATGATGCAAGGTTTTTGGGGCAAGGTCAAAATATTTATTACAATGATTACAGAAGCCTTGTTCATCAAAGCTAATCTCATCATCTGTTGTATCCATGACACATCTCTTACAAAGTTGATATTCTTGTGACATTCGTGGGTTTAAGTAAATTTTTAAAACTAACTATTAAGGTCAGAAAGCAATCGATACAAAGATCAAAAAAGTTTTTCTAACTCCTTCCTATCTGGGTAAGTAATCAACACTGCTTTATGCTTCCCTTGAAAAACAAAATAGCTTCCTGCCGCAACTGCAGATGCTTTACCATTATGAACTACATCTTGGAAGTCCTTTAACGACCCAGCCCCTCCAGCTGCAACCACCGGAACACCTACTTGAGAGGCAATGGTTTGAACCAAATCTACGTCAAACCCTTTCATCGTACCATCTTTGTCTATTGAGTTGATCAATATTTCACCAATCCCTAAGTCCTCCATTCGTTTGGCAAAGGTGAGTGGGTCTAATTTTGTTTTTTTGGATCCCGAATGTGTATAGACCTTTTGACCACCG
>Ga0307985_10000371_pt1 | contig 26910 bp, 29 predicted proteins | sample EllFjometageno80_FD_203155 | JGI IMG/M metagenome (GOLD analysis project Ga0307985, IMG submission 203155) | Marine microbial communities from Ellis Fjord, Antarctic Ocean - #80 | ecosystem: Environmental > Aquatic > Marine > Unclassified | place: Southern Ocean | collected 2014-10-09 | reverse complement strand
AAGTCAACATTTATTATGGATAAGGTTAACAAAAAGCTATGAGGCATGAAGAGGATGACATTCAAAAAGCTATCTGTCAGTATCTAGACATTCGGAAGATTTGTTATTGGGCAGTTCCTAATGGTGGAAGTCGTTCAAAAATTGAGGGCGCTAAACTTAAAGCAACAGGTACAAAATCAGGAGTTCCTGATATTACTATTGTGCATGATGGATTGTATTATGGGTTGGAAGTTAAAAAACCTAGCACCTCAACACCTAAAGGTTATCTTAGTAAAAACCAAAAATCCATGATCAGTAAAATCGAAAAAGCTGGTGGTGAAGTTAAAGTAGTTTATTCAGTTGCCGATGTCGTTGAATGCACTATGACCTGGGGATTGCTTCGTGTCTAAACAGAATGACATAACTAGATCAGCACGTGGTAAGGCATGTACCTTTAAAAGCGATGTCTGTGACTCAGGAGTTAATAATGAGAACGTAGTTTTCTGTCATGAGAATGTTCAGGGAGTTGGAATTAAGGCTAAAGATGGTCATGGAAACGACATAGGATTTTACGGTTGTTATGCATGCCATAAACTCTATGACACATTAGAGCATCCATACTACAAGCCGCACTTCATTAAAGAGATGGCTCAGTTTGCTATTACAAGAACCAAGAGACAGTTAGTTCGGTCTTTATTGGTTGATGAATACTATTCAGAGGCGGCTTCAGCTCCCCGGACACCGTATGAGTAAAGAAGTAAATTTAAATTCTATTGAGCAACAGATGTCAATCAGTATTGCGCTTGGTAGATATGATAACGCTAGATCAAAAGGAATTATAGATAAGAAGATAGGTAGCCAACCAAATTGGATTACAGACCTTGATGGTATTGGTGGTGAGGTTGCGTGTTGTAAGCATTTTGGCGTATACCCTGATACTGCAATTGATTTGTATGACATGCCTAAATATGACCTAATGACAAAGAAAGGCTCTAGGGTTGATGTTAAAACTACTAAATATAAAAATGGAAAACTATTAGCAACTCTTAATAAAAAAATAGATGACTGCGATATATATCTTTTAGTGGTTGGACAGTTTCCAAAATACGACTTAATCGGATGGGTTGAGTCAGAGAAACTTATTAAAACTAAAAACATAACAAACCTTGGTCATGGTGATGGTTATGCTTTAGATCAAGAACAATTGAATACAATATGAGTGAGACATTAACTAGAATACTTAGGAGAGACAAGCCTAAAGCGGAGATTATAGAGAATATGACTCGAAGTTTCTTTAAGAACACTAGCGGAGATGAAGCTGTGATAAGTATTAAGCCACATAAGATGACTAGAAGCGGACAACAGAACAAATTGTATCACGCCATTGTAGATCAAGTTAGAGTAGAGACTCGTAACACTAAAAAAGCTATAAAGGTACATTGTCAGACAGAATTTCTTGATACTAGAATTGAAGAGGTTGCTAAGAAACAAAGACTGGTGTTAAAATCGACAACAGAACTTAATACAAAAGAGATGTCTATTTTTTTAGATGACGTTATAGCTTGGGTTGAGAATGACTTAGGAATCACACTTAATCTTCCTGATAATTGGAGAGAGTTAGTTGGATAATAAATTTGACATAGATGGCAATGAATTTGACATAGACGGTGAAACAGAAATGGAAATATCAGACACAACTGTATTACCTTATTTGTATATCGCCTTGCTTGAATATTGCTCAGAGCTAACAGGTGATCCAATAAAAGTTATAGATAAACATATAGCAAGGACAGTTGGATTGTATGGCACAACTGGAACTAATTTTCCGAGAGAAGGTAAACTAAATGGCTAGACCAAGTAAATATAATGACAAGATACTAGAGAAAGCTGAAGACTATATAAAGAACTATATTAAGTACGGTGATAAGATACCTATGATTGATGGATTGGCTTTAGAACTAGGCATTCACAGGGATACAGTCAACGATTGGGAGAGGAAGTATCCTGAATTTTCCGACATCGTAAGAACTTTAATGACACACCAAGGCAGAAAACTTATGAATGGCTCGCTTAGTGGAGAGTTCAGAGAGCGGACTGCAACTCTAGCATTAAGCTCGAATCATGGCTTAGTTATTAAGACAGAAACAGATATAACATCGAGTGATGGAACTATGAAGCCGCCAACTATTATTCAATTGGTCGGCAAGATTGATGATTGAAGTAGCACAGCGTAAGGTAGATAAAAGTGAAATAGCTAAGATACAATTACCACCTAAATTAATTCCTGTCTTTGAGGGTGAGGCAAGAACAAGATATGCTTATGGTGGTCGTGGTTCAGGAAAAACTAGATCATTCGCATTAATGACAGCAGTCTATGGTTATCGTTGGGGCAAGAGTGGTAAGAAAGGTCAGATACTTTGTGCTAGAGAGTTTATGAACAGCCTTAGTGAGTCCTCATTAGAAGAGATTAAGTCTGCAATACTCTCAGTACCATGGTTAGCTGACTATTATATATGTGGAGACAAATTCATAAAATCGAAGGATGGCAACATACAGTACACGTTCTCAGGTCTTAGGAGATCACTAGACTCAATTAAGTCAAAGGCTCGTATCTTATTGTGTTGGGTAGATGAAGCTGAAGCGTTAAGTGGTAGAGCTTACGATGTATTAATACCAACTGTCCGGGAAGTAGACTCAGAGATATGGGTAACATGGAATCCAGAGTCAAAGTATTCAGCAACCCACGAACGGTTTAGAGTTAATCCTCCAGCTAATAGCAAAGGCGTAATGCTTAATTACACAGACAACGAATGGTTTCCTGATGTACTAGAGCAGACAAGACTAGAAGACAAAGAGAAACGACCTGAGATGTATGAGCATATTTGGACTGGAGGGTTTTTAATTTTTTCAGAAGGCAGTTACTATGCCTCAGAAATGCGAAGAGCTAGGGATGAGGATCGGATAAGTAATGTTAAATATGATAGAGGTAAAGGTGTTGTAACCAGTTGGGATTTAGGTGTAGGAGATTCAACAGCTATATGGTTTGCACAATTTATTGGTACTGAGGTACATCTAATAGATTACTATGAGGCATCAGGAGTTGGCTTAGAGCATTATGCTAAAATATTACAAGACAAAGGTTATGTTTATGATCAACACGTATTCCCACATGACGTTAGAGTTAGAGAGCTTGGTACTGGCAAGAGTCGGATCGAGACATTAGAAGGATTAGGCATCAGAGATATAGAGATAGCACCTTCATTACTTATAGATGATGGCATACAAGCTGTTAGAGCTATGCTAGATAAGTGTTGGTTTGATGAAGAGAAGTGTGAGAAAGGAATAGATTCACTAACGAATTATCAACGAGCATGGGATGATACTGGTAAAACATGGCGTATGAGACCATCGCATAACTGGGCATCACATGGTGCAGATTCATTTCGTTACCTTGCGATTGGTTATCAACCTTATAATGAGGCGTGGGATAAACCTATTAGAAGAAATATAAAAGGGATTGTATGAAGGGATTATTGGCTAATATGTGGGATAACAAAGAGAGTGTAGTTGGTGGAATCTTTGATATCTTTTCAAAAAAAAATGAATCTAAATTAGGTGATGACTTTAAGTATAGTTTGTTAGCTAGAAACTTTATCCCTGACATGAAAGAAGGTGTTGATGATCTGCAAACAATAATAGACAACCCAAGAGTAGCTCTTAAAAGTGCATTAGAATTAGGAGGAGGTGCTATAGGTAAATTAACTCCTGATTTTATAGATCAAGGCTTGTTAAAGATAGCTCCTAATAATCTTATTACAAGTGAAAACACATCGCAAATGGCTTCAGATGCATACGAAGATATAAAGAAAAATCTTGGTTCTTTAGATGCTGTTAAAAAAACTATACAAAACAACCCATTTGACACGTTGTTAGCTGCATCAGGTATTGGCGCAGTTGCAAACCAAGTACGTAAAGTTAGTACACCTACACTTAAAAAAGCACTTGCACAAGCAGAAGCAAATGGATTAATGGATGAAATCAGAAAAGTTGGTTCAACTCCTGTAGGTTTGTCAATGAAAGATGTTTCAATTAAAAATCCAATGATAGCCACACATAATATGTCTGAAGAAGCATTAATGAAACATACAGGTCAAGGTTACAATAAAATACCAATGCCCTCAATGGCTATTAGTAAAACTGATGGACTACTTGAAAATTTTGGTGATATAACGTTGCTTGGTACACCTAAAATGATTACACCAAGTGCAACGACTAATACTTACAACTCTGATATGTATTCAGGTCGTGCGCCTCACGACTTTACAAATTACAAAAATATTGACAAGGTATTTAATTCAGTAAACCCACAAGAAATGCAATGGCATATTGGTCATACTGCACCTAATTGGTTAAAAGATGGTGACATTGATTATACAACTGAAACTGGTAAAGGTTATTTGCAAACAATGAGAAGAAAGTTTGAAGATTGGAGTCCGGGGCAATTAGAAAGACAAATGCTTAATGTTGACACAGCAAAAGCAAATGGATATAACCCATACGATTATGAAAATTACAGAGAGATGGTGCGTGAAATTAATAAAGCTCATAAAGAAAAACATGGCAACATGGTAGGGCGTTTGTTAACTTATAACAGCGATACAGTTCCTCCAAGTGGTTTGTTAGGTGAAAGTATACAAATGATGTCTAATCCTAAAGGTTATAGAACTCCTTCAGGAAAAAGAAGAGCTGATGTTCCTTACGATCCTGAGTTAGCCTTAAAAATAATGAAAAAGAAAAAAGCATATCTTCCCGGTACAGAAATGGAAGGTAACTCTGTAGGTCAAACAAGAGCTTTAACATCTAAGAAATTTAAAAACTTACAAGAAATTAAAGATTCACGAGACAGTATTGTACAAAGAGGTTTGTTTCATGACATAGGAGATGAATTTGAATTAGCAAGAGATGATGTACGATTAGCTATTAAAAATGATAAACGCACACGTATTTCATATAATGACAACGATAACGTTTACGATATGATAGAAGAAATGTTAAGAGGCAATGGAAAAGTACCTGAAGAATACATGAGTATGTTTGACCAATCAACAAGAGAAAATTTAACTTGGGTAGAAGATTTAGTTAAGGAATTAAAAAATAAAGGTAAAGAATTAGAAACAACGTATTTTGAGTCAAAGTCTAATCGTTTAGTTGACATTAATGAATTTAAAGGTGCGTTAATACCTAAAGAAACATCAAAATATATAGAAAAATTATTAAAAGATGCAGGTATACAAAAAATATTACGTTATGGTTCATCTAAAGAACGGATGGAATTACTTAAAAAATTCCCTGAATTACAATTTATTGGATTAGCAATGCCAACAAGTGGTTTGTTAATGAGCCAAGACAAAGACAAACAAGGTTTACTACTATAACAATCAACACTATGATTAATAAATGATATACTTACGCTAAAATAGGACTGACTATGGCATTAACTAACTACACAGGCTTAAAAGCAAGTATTGCTGACTTCTTAAACAGAGATGATCTGACAACAGTTATACCTGACTTCATTGCATTGGCGGAGTCTCAGATTAATAGAGACATACGTCATTGGAAGATGGAAGCACGATCAAGTGGACAACAATCAGCCGCAGATGAGTACATGCAGATACCAGCAGACTGGGTAGAAACAATTAGAATGCATTTAACAGGCACAGGAACGTCAACCGTTAATCTAATATCAAGAGATGCCATGGCAGACAAACGTCAAGCCAACAATGATGACGCAGGAACACCTACATATTACACACACGCAGATGGACAGTTTCAGTTATACCCAACACCAAGCGTGGACACAGATTTTGAGTTGCTTTATTATCAGAAGATACCTTCGTTAATAACCAACACAGATAACTGGCTTTTACTAGAAGCACCTGATGTATATCTCTATGGATCGTTATTACATTCAGCACCGTATTTAGCAGATGACCAACGAGTAGCTATATGGGCGCAGTTATATGGTGCGGCTGTACAGCGTTTAAACCAAGTCTCTGAAGATGCTATGTTTAGCGGATCAGGGTTAACACTTAAAGTGAGGGGATTAGTATGAGTTTTACAAACTTTTTAGAAACGGAAATTTTAGACCATGTATTTGCTGGGGCGGCTTACACAGCTCCGGGTACACATTACTTAGCATTGTTTACAGCAGCACCGGGTGAGACTGGTGGAGGTACTGAGCTTTCAGGAAGTGCCTATGTAAGAAAAGCAGTTGCATTTGCAACGTCAGGTGATACAACATCTAACAATGCGGCAATTGAGTTTCCAACAGCCACAGGTAGTTGGGGTACAGTAACTCATGTTGGAGTTTTTGATGCGTTAACGTCAGGTAACTTAATGGCTTATGCGACTTTATCAGCCTCTAAAGCGATTGCTACTGGTGATGTATTCCGTGTTCCATCGGGTGACTTAGATATAACGCTTAACTAACAGAGTAATATATGTCAGTTTATGGCAGTTATTATTATGGTAATTTAGCCTTTAGTACAGGCGAAGTTCTAGATGGCGCTGCTACTGTAAATGCTAGTGCTTCAATTAGTGCTACAGCAGTAGGAACATTTAACGCAGCTTCAGCAGTATCTTCTAGCTCTACAATTGCCTGTGTTGGTACTAAGGTCAACTTTGGTGCTGCATCTGTAAATGTAAGCTCTTCAGTTAGTGCAAGTGCAAGAAGGATTCAACAGGGTTCTGCGTTAGGAAATGGAGTATCCACAACTACAGTAACAACTACTGGCAATGGCGCAAGAGTCAGAACAAGTGGTGCGACATCATCCTCAACTGCAACAATTACTCAGAGTGCGGTATTAGTTAGAACAACAAGTGTAGCAATAAGTGCAACAAGTTCAGCTACAGCTTCTGCTGTGTTTATGGTAAGTGGTGCAGCCGCTTTAACAGCAACAGCAACCATAGCTGCTATCTGCAACCGGGTAAGATTTGGATCAGGTACACCAACAGCAAGCGCAAGTATAACTGTACTTGGATTTGCGACAATGGGTGGTATTGCATCATCGACAGGAACTGCTACTTTAGTTGCAGACTCCGAAAGAATACAACAGCCTTATGCTATTATACAACCTGAAGCAGTTGTTACTGCAACGTGTAATAGAGTACAAAGTACATCAGGTGCATTAAGTGCAACGTCAGGAACTGCTACAATAGGCAGAGAGAAATGGGAAATTATTACTAATGATTCAGTAACTTGGACTGATATTACTAACGATTCAATAACGTGGGATAATGTGACTAACGATTCAGTAACATGGACACAATTAGCAGCATGAGGATGATATGGCATTAATACCTTTAGACATACCACCGGGCATACATAGAAACGGAACAGATTTTCAGTCTTCCAACAGATGGCGTGATGCAAGTCTTATCAGATGGCAAGACGGATCACTAAGACCAGTAGGTGGATGGACAACAAGAAAAGCTAGTGCATTTGCAGCTCCACCACGAGCTATGATCTCTTGGACAGACAATGGAAATGATGAAAAGTTAGCAAGTGGCACGTACAATAAACTTTATCATGTTAATGCTGGTAGTACAGTATTTGACATAACTCCTACAAGTTTTACTGCTGGAGATATAAACGCTGCTGTAAATACTGGTTATGGTGGTAGTTTTTATGGCTCTACCGCTTATAATAGTCCTCCAGCTTATTCAGGAGTTTACGCTGAAGCAACAACATGGGCATTAGATACATGGGGGCAATACCTAGTAGCGTGTTCCTCTGCAGATGGCAAAATTTACGAGTGGCAACTTAACACAAGTACAGTAGCACAAGTAGTTGCTAATGCGCCAACGTCAAATGTATCAATTGTAGTAACAGAAGAGCGCTTTGTGTTTGCACTTGGTGCTGGTGGTAATCCACGTAAAGTTCAATGGTGTGACAAAGAAGCAAATACAGTATGGACTGCTTCAGCTACAAACGAGGCTGGTGATATGGAGTTACAGACAACTGGTCAGATAATGTGTGGCATTAGAATGCGAGGCTCTACATTAATCCTTACGGATACTGATGCTCATGTGGCACAATACTCAGGTGCGCCATTTGTCTATGGATTTGAAAGGGTAGGAACAGCGTGTGGTATTGCATCTAGAAAGGCTTTAGTAGCTGTAGATGACGGAGCGTTTTGGATGGGTAAGAATGGTTTCTTTAGTTATGATGGTTCTTCAGCTAAACCATTACCATGTGAGGCGTTAGATTATGTCTTCGATGACATCAATAGAGCGCAGATCAGTAAGGTATACGCAGTCCATAATTCACAGCATGGTGAGATATGGTGGTTTTATCCTAGTGCAGATGGTCTTGAAAACAACAGGTATATTTCACTTGATTACAAGGAAGGACATTGGAATGTTGGCGTTTTAGATAGAACTGCCGCAGTAGATCAAGGAACATTTGATAGACCTATATGGGCAGATGCTAGTGGCAATTTATACAACCAAGAAACTGGATATGATCATGGCTCTGTACAACCATTTGCTGAGTCAGGTTCAATCAGTCTAGGTAATGGTGACAACATTATGCGAGTAACCAACCTCATATCTGATGAAAGAACGCTTGGAGAAGTTGAAGTAACTTTTAAAAGTAGATTTTATCCAAATGATACAGAAACAACGCATGGCGCTTTTTCGTTAAGTAATCCTACAGATGTTAGATTTTCAGGTCGACAGATTAGATTAAAGATACAGGGTGTAGGAAATACTAACTGGCGTTCAGGTGTAATGAGAATGGAAGCCACTCCGGGAGGTAAGCGATGAGTATTGCTACACCACCACCGCCTTTCGGAGATAATTGGAAACCATGGGGAGAGCGTATTAACTCTTTCCTTACCAGTACACGTAACAAATTACAGTTTAAAGATGCAACGTCTAAGGCAACACAAGACGGTATTTTAATGTGGGATGAAGCACAAGATGCAGTTGTAGTATCTAAGAATGGAGCTTGGGTTAAGTTAAAATACGATCCATGACATTAGATCAAGAATTAGCTAGGTGCAAGGACTGGATACAGTCAGCACTTAATAAAGGTGGAGACACGCACAACTTTCAAGATGTAGTTGATGGAGTGATAAGTGGGCATATGCAATTGTGGTTAAATGACAACGGTTGTGCGGTAACTGAACTTGTAGTGTATCCTAACAAGAAAGTGCTTCATGTCTTCTTAGCTGGAGGCGATAAAGGACAAGGAATTAAACAAGTAACAGATATGCATGATAGTGCAGTTGCATGGGGTAAATCAGAAGGCTGTGTAGGGATGACCGTAACAGGTAGAAAGGGATGGAAGAAAATATTAAAATCTAAAGGTTGGTCAGAACAGTTTACAACATTATTAAAGGAGTTTTGAAATGAGTTCAAAAAGCGGTAGCGAAACAACAGAGACAACCTTACCAAGTTGGTTACTAGACCCGGTACAAAGAAATTTACAACGGGCAGAGGACTTGCAAAGGTTACCTTTTATGCCATATCGTGGTGCGGAAGTTGCAGCCTTTAATCCTAATCAAGTATCGGCTTTTCAAAATAACGCAGATGCGGCAAGAGCTTTTGGTTTTAATGCTCCAGTAGATGCAATGGGTGGATTGCCTGAAGCTACACAATATGCAGATGGTTCATTTGGATATGACTCTAACAGCCTTTATGACCAAGCTCTATTAGACTCTAAGGCATACGATCCTGTAGCATGGGATAAGTATCAAGCCTTGTTTGATAGTGGCGCACCTGCTGCTAATTTACCTATTGGAAACCCAAGCGCTGGTGGTGGTAATGGCGGCGGAGGCGGTGGAAACAATCCAATTGATCCTAATATGTTAGCTATACAAAAATTACGTGATGATAGAGCTAATGCTACAAACACATCAAATTATACTCCCATGGGAAATCCTCATTTAAATGCCAGTAATCCAATGAACTCTCCCGGTCATCCATCAAATTACAATTACACACCAAGCACACCAGCTTATACACCATCTATGACTCCCACATCAACATTAGATACAACTATGCCTTATGTTCCTAGTGATGATGGAGCGTTTAATTATGGAAGTTCATTATCCAGTAGATTAGACTCAAAAGGTTACACGCCTACTAATGTAAGTAAACCAATAGATCAAATTATGGCAGAATATTTGGAGAAACAAGCGGGAAAGTAGTAGGGAGTGAAGACTCCTCCCTACCACAGAACACAGCTACAATTAGCGGTATGACCTTCGGTAAAGATTTTAATGCCGAACAGAGAGCTGCATTTGATGCTATGGCTGCGGAAAGAGGTTCAGGAATGGATGCTAGTTTATTAAACCAAGACAGAAGTGTTGGTAATGTTGATGGCACAGATTATTACAATGCGATAAGAGATGAAGCAATTAAACCAAACAATATACTTAATGGATATTTAGGAATACAAGAAATACCAAATCTTATGGCTAATGGTTCAAGCACAAGAGGTAGCAGAGGCAATAGAAGTAGTGGAATGACAATGCCAACACTACAAGAACGAGGTATTGGAGATGCACAACAATATTTACGACAGAATATGATGGCTAACGGTTCTAATAGTAGAGGTGTAGACACATCATTGTCAAATACTATAGGAAGAGATGTTGCTTCAGGTATGGGAGATGGTTTAAACGATGTTATGAGAATGACTGAAAATATTCAAAGTAAGTATGGTGATCCTAATGATAAGACTATTGACCAAATAATGGCTGAATACAACGTCAACAATGCAGAGAACGCTTTTCAAGGTATGGACAATAATCGTGGGTTGTTGCAAAAGACTGGCGATGCATTAGTACCTGATTTTTATAAAAAAGATTCAGGTGTTATGATGAACCTAAATAGATTATTAGGTGGTGCTGATGTAACAGACCAACAAATAGAAAATCATTTAGATAAACAAAAGTTTACACCTACTAGTGGTAACCCACATGACAGAAGTAATGTGGCGTATAACAACCAAAATATTATAAATAATGCAGTTTCAGATGCTACTGATGGATACCATATAGCATCAGGTAAAGATTATGGATCAATGACTAAAGGCGATTTACCCGGTGGTGGTCTTCCAGCAACTCTTGGTGCAATGGCGTATCAACAATTAGATGGTATTGCAGATAGTAGTTTATTGGATGGTGTTATGGGTAGAGGTAAAGCTAATCTTAGTGATGTAGGTGGTACTTTTGGATACAATGCGTTCTTACAGTCTATGGATAACATAGAAGGTTTAAGGCAGAGTGGTAATGCTCCATTCCTTGATAAAGCACATTCTATTGGTCAAAATATTCACGGTTTACTTAACAGACCGCCTAGTGAAGATGCAATAAAAATAGCAAAACAAAAAGATGCTGGTACGTTTAAACCGATGGATAAAACTCACCTCAAGAAAAAAGAACCAGTTGTAGTAACACCAAAACAAACGGTTGCAGATAGAAAAGGTTATACACCTAAACCAGTTGCAGTTGTAAAACCAAAACCAAAACCAAAACCTATAGCAAAACCTATAGCAAAACCAAAGGTTAAAGTAGCTTATAATAGAAACAAACCAGTAGTTGTGAAGAGTAAACCTAAAAGAACTCCACAACCAAAACCTACTAGATCAACTGGTAGCCGAGGTGGTAGAGGTAATGTTGCGAAAAAGAAATCAGCACCTTCTAAGAGTTACTCTAGTTATAGTAGACGAGTAGGTGGTAGATAATGAATAACATTAAAACGGAGATAGACTAATGGCTGGACAAGCAAACGGTGGTCAGGTAGTTCCGCCTAGACGCAATAGTATGAATGGTGAACAGATGGGCGGCTCAACTCATATGCTAACTAAGTATGGGGGTAACCGTAACCGAGGTGGAAATCCAGAAGACATGTCTTTTAAAGGATCGCCGATACCAGGACTTGTTGGTGGCATGCCACCACAAGCTATGCCTGTAAGAGACAATAATTCATATGGTACTGGCGGTAGTACGTTTAAACCGATGGATCAAGGTAGATACGTAGGTAATCCTAACCATGGTGGAGGTAAGTTTATAGTTCCCGAAGGTGCAAGAGGTGGAACTGATTCACTTGGACATCCTACATTGGGTATGACAGTTGACACTTGGGGAGACTTTTTACCTCCTCACCTTAGAGATATAGACAATAAAAGACGTGTCGAAGAAGGTCTAGCTCCACGAGCGGATTATGGAGAAGATACAATAGAGGCATATAACTTAGCCAATCCAAATAACTTGAATGTTATGGCAGAGAAGAATCGTATTGAGTCGGAGCGCTGGAATAGAGTTCCTGAAATGCTTAGAAAAGATGGTAGCCCAATACCCGGATTCTCAGCTCCACTTGATCCAAATATGAAAGGAATGCCCGGAGGAGGAATGTCCAATATGAACGGAGGTATAACTCCACTACCCGGTGGTAGTATTACTAATCAGATGCCTGCAGGATTTACTGGCGGTGGTGGTGGTAGAGGAATAATTCCTTGGACTAACTCAGTAACAGGTGAAACTTGGAACGCTCCGAGTACAGGGTTTACACCTCCAAGTAGTGATTGGCAACAAGGTGGTGGTCAAAAGTTTACTAATGGATTACCTAGACCAGCAACATCCTCACCTTCACCCGGTACGCAACAACCAGCAAACATTAACACATTGGCTGCTGAAGGTATAAAAGCGGCTGGAGCAGCAACTGGGCAAGGACTATCATTTAACCCACAGCAAGTATCTGTAGCTGGTAGTAGTGCTTCAGTAAATCCAACAAATGTTGTCGGATCAAATGTAGTCAACGCTAACGTAGTTGGCTCAAACATCACTGCTAACCAAATTGCTCAACAAAATGCTAGTCCACAAGTAATGGCAGAGAGATTATCTAATACGGATATGTCTCAATACATGAACCCTTACACAGATCAAGTTATTTCAGCAAATGAAAGAGATACCCGTAGAGCTGCTGACATGGGATTAGATATGTTAGGCGCACAAGCACAAGCGGCAGGTGGATTTGGTGGATCAAGACATGGCATAGCAATGGGTGAGATTGGTAGAGGATTAACGGATACGTTAGGTAGACAGTCTGCTGGACTTAGACAAGCTGGTTATCAAAATGCACAGCAAATGGCTGGTCAAGATATAACAAATAACTTCCAATCACAAATGGCTAACCAACAAGGTGGTCAGTTTGATATTAACACAAACATGGCAGCTCAAAGAGCAAACCAAGCGGCTAATTTACAGGCTTCGCAACAGAACCAACAAAACGCTTTACAAGCTGCACTTGCTAACCAATCTGCTGGTATGCAGTCAGGTTTAGCAAATCAAGGTAACGCATTACAAGCTGCTGGTATGAACCAATCCTATAATATGCAAGGACAGTTAGCGAATCAACAAGCTGGTCAACAAGATATTTCAAATAGATTACAAGCTGCACTTGCTAATCAATCTGCTGGATTATCAGGAAATCAACAGAGACTTGGAGCTGCTAACCAATTAGGCAATATATCTAACCTTGGATTTAACATGGGGCAGACAGTAAATAACAATCTATCTCAACAAGGTGCTATGCAACAAGCTCTACAACAAGCAATATATGACAATGCTCAAAACAAGTTTGCTGGTTATACTGGACAACCCGGACAGAGTATAGGATATTTAGGTAATGCTCTTGGAGTAACTCCTAATGTTGGTTCTGAAACATTAACTTCCAAGAAAGGATTGTTTGATTACTTAACATTAGCTGCATCAATGAGAGGAGGTTAAGATGGCAATAGGATTAGGACAAATGCTTATAGGTGGTCTACTAGGCAATGAAATCGGTAAAAAAGGTGGAATTGGTGGATTATTAGGTGGCTTGGGTGGAGATAAACCTCAAATGCCTGAACAACCTCAACAAACTGCTCAAGCTCCACAGCAACAAGGTGGTGGTTTTATGGATATGTTTAATAACATTAGTCCTGAAAAAATGGCTCGTATGGGTATGGGCTTTAACTCTATGCGTTTACGTCCTGATGCTAACTTAGCCGCTTCATTTCAGAAACGAATTGATGCTTCTACTATAAATAAAAGCAGAGGCTCATTAGTTGCAGTATTAAAGAAGCAAGGAAAAAACAATATTGCTCAATTGTTAGAAATAGGTGCTATAAGTGTATCTGAAGCATCAAAATACTCATTAGAACCCGGCAAAGGTAAAGATATAGCAGCAGTCATAAACTTTTTAAAGAAACCAAATGCCGATCCTGAGATTACTGCAAAACTTGCTGACTTAGCTGAGATAGTAGAAGCCGATAACTCAATGAGTGACGAAGCATTTAAAATTGCTATGCAACTAACAGGACTTGATCCTACTGCTAAAGATTATGCTTTAGGTTTAAGCGAAATTTTTACTCATCAAGGCAAAGAACTTATAGATGGTGTCTCTCGTGAAGGACAACATTACCAAATACAAACAGATAAAGGCACAGGTGACACAGACAAAGTATGGCTTGAGTCGTATGGTGAAACACTTATAGGTAAACAACAAAGAATTGCTAAACAGGAAGCACTTATACTAGATAAAAAACAAGCACAAGAGATGGGTACGGAATACTATGTGAAAGCGCAAGAATACCGTAGACAAGTAGATCAGTTTGAACGTATTATTGCTGCTTCAAATGATGATGCAGTATCAGGTTTACTTGGACAACATTTACCAGCCTTTGATGATGCAACAGGTATTCTTCATGGTCTAGTCAATGAACTGGGTATTAGCGTTATTAATAGTGCAACCTTTGGTGCATTATCTGAACGTGAGATGGAAATGGCAATGAGAACTAACATTGATCTAAGCCTTCCACCAGCAGAATTGCGAGAAATGGCAATGCAACAGATCAAAGCAAGAAGAAAACTTGCTCAAGAATATGAAAAAATGGCTAAGAGAGCAAAATTTGAAGGCGATGGTACTTGGTCTAACTTTATTAAACTTTCTATGGAAGAAACTGATAAGCATGATGCAGTTGTATGGTCAGAATTAACTACAGAAGAGATAGAAAGACTAGCATCAAGGGGTTATGGTCGACAACAATACATGGACTTTAGTTACGAACAAAGACGTGCTATATTTGATCAGAGGAAAGTAAAATGAGTAATCAATCACTAGATGCACTATTAGATACAATGATTGCTGAAAAAGATCAATCACTTTCTGTTGGGAGTATGGAGTTAATTGATAATATGCCTGACATAAGAAAAGAATTTGATCCTGACATGGCTGAACAACCTAGCCAACTAGGTCGGTTTGTTGCACAAGGTGCTACATTTGGCTTTGCAGATGAGATAGAGGCGATGGCTCAATCAATGTTTGATCAAGACGTAGACTACACGACAGCAAGAAATGAAATTAGACAAAAAATGGCAGAATATGCAGAAAATAATGGTGGTAAAGCGTTAGCAGCAGAGTTTGCTGGTGCAATACCGGGAACTATATTAGCAATTTTTGGCGGCCCAGCTACATGGAGTGCATCTTTAGCAAACATAGCACGATTGGCTAAATCAGGTAAATCTATTTTTAAAGCTGGTAGTACAACAAAAAGTATTTTAAATACAGCAAACAAATCAGGTGGTGCTACTGCTGTTTATAGTGTTGGTGCAAACGAAAAAGAAATTATAGGTGAGGATGCAAATTTAGGTGGCTATGTAGAAGATGCAGCAAGTGCATACGGTATTGGTGCTACATTAGGTGGTAGTGTAGCTGCTTTAGCAAAAGTTTTTAGTCCATTTGTCGTTAAGCAAATAGAGAAAATGCGTAAGGGTACAGATGGAATGAGTAAGGCGGTAAGAAAAGAATTACAACGTATGGTTAAAATTAGCGGATTAACAGAAGAACAAATTATACGAAAAGTAGCAGATGGCGAAATTATTGCTGAAAATGCAACATTAAAAGAATGGGTTAAACAAACTATGAAATTGTCTGATAGTGGAGTACCTCAAAAAACTTTGATGGATACTATGACAGGAACTCCTAATACTCCAGCAATACTAAATGAAGCTGGTGAGGTTATTGAAGAAGCTACAAAAAGTACACCAAGTAGGGGAAAAGTAACAGCAGATCAACTTAAAGATACTATGCAAGAATCAATAGGACGTGGTTCAGGCGATAAAAACTTAATGAAAATACACCTATTAAAAGATACTGAGTTCAGAAAAGTTGAAAGAGTGAAATACGATAAAATATTTAAAGAAAACAATGTTGAGCTTGATAACGCAACTACTGGGCAAGTATTAAGAACTATAGAATCATTTGCTGATGGTGCAGATGATATTAATGCAATGTTTAAAGCAAATGGTAATTTAGTGCCTTTTTATGAAGTACAAAAAAATGGTTCTATTAAATTAATTAGACAACCTACAGTACAAGATGCTGAAATTATCTATAGATCAATTCGAGACAAAACAGATGAATTATATAGAAGTGGCAAAGGTAACCTAGGAAAAGCATTTCAAAACGTACAAGATGATTTAAAAGCACAACTTGATATTTTTTCTCCTGAACTTGCAGCTGTTCGGACTGATGCATATCATTTAAGAGTTGCTAGAGATGGTTACGATTATGGACAAAAACTACTTAGCCAAAAACCTGAAGACTTAGCCATGGTGTTAGATAGGCATAAAGATGTTCCAAACTTCATGCAAAGTATAAGAGATGGATTTTTAGTAACACTAAAGAATAAAGATCAAGCAGCAAACTTTAGAAAAATAGCAGATGATAGAACTAATTTACAAAAAATAATTTATAGTATTTTTCCTGAAGAAGATGTAGACATGATTATAAACAAAGCAAATGTAGCCTCACAATCTAATGCTGCTCAAGGGTATCTATCAGGACAGGCTGGATCGCCAACTAATCCAATGGCTATGGCTGCACAAGATATTGCACAAAATAGTGCAATTGCTGGTGGCGATATAGCGCAAGGATCAAGATTTATTTTTAAAATCCTGAATGATGCATCAATACCTGAAGCAGAAGCAATGAAAATTGTTGAAACAATTACACAGACAAATCCTGATTTAGTTAGAACTGCATTAGTAGATGCAAATGCAATGAACGCTTTACAAAAATTGGTTGATGCTTTTATAATGCAAGTAGGTAATAAAGGTGGAGAAGCATTTGCAAAAGTTAGAGGAACTGACTTAAATCAAGCTACGCAACCATTAGCTGGTACAAGTGCAGCAATGCAAGGTTTATTAAGTAATGCGTTCAACTTAGGGGGTAATTAATGGCAAAGTTAAAGAAAATGACAGATGATGAGGTACAGGACATTGTAAGTGATGCTGTACAAAGCGCCATTAATTTTGTTGAGAGTGAGATTGCAGAAGATCGGATAAAATCTCAGCGTTACTTTGAAGGTGAGGTAGACATAGGACAAGAGGATGGGCGGTCTAAGATTGTTGCTACTAAGGTAAGAGACACAATCCGAGCAATCAAGCCAAGTCTAATGCGTGTGTTTTTATCTTCAGAGAACCCGGTAGAGTATGTTCCTAGCAGTCAAGATGATGTCAAAGGCGCTGAACAGGCTACCAAGTATGCGAATTATCGCTTTAGTGAGCTGAATGGTTACACCTTATTAAATGATGTTATTCACGATGCACTTGTTAAGAAGACAGGCGTACTAAAAGTTTGGTGGCAAGACAATACTGATGAAGAGTTCTTTAATTTTTCTAATGTTACCGAAGAAGAGATGACAGCCATTGTCAATGAAAAAGATGCTACAGTTATTGAGCAGTCTGTTGAGATGACTACAGAAATGAGTCCTGAAGGCATGGAAATGCAAATGCCACAGTACACACTCAAGGTAAGCTATAAAAAAGAGAAAGGTAAGTTATGTATTGAGGCGTTACCTCCTGAAGAGTTTATTGTTGATCGTAATGCTAGGTCAGTAGATGATGCATACATTGTTGCACATAGAACTGAGATGACTGTAAGTGACTTAGTGCAGATGGGTTATGAATTTGATGTAGTATCCGAGTTATCAGGTCTAAGCTCAGATGACACCTACACAGATACTGAGGCATTTGAACGCCAAGGTTACGAGCAAGACGAGGAAGCAAACACAGCAGACATCTCAATGAAAAAAGTTGCTGTTACTGAAGCCTATATGAAACTCGATAAAGAGGGTACTGGTATAGCGTCAATGTATCGCATTTTAATGGGTGGTGGTGATAATTCACTTCTTGAGTGTGAGCCATGGGGTGAAGTACCATTCGCAGTATTTGAAATTGATCCAGAGCCACATACATTCTTTGGTAGAAGTGTTTCAGACCTAATTATGAATGACCAAGACTCTTCTACAGCTATGCTCAGAGGAATGATGGACAACGTAGCGTTAACAAACTCTCCTAGACAGGGTTATGTACAAGGACAGGTCAACGTAGACGATTTAATGAACAATGAGATTGGCGGTTTAGTAAGAATGAAGTCTCCAGCAGCTCTAGTAGATATTGCAACACCATTTGTAGCTGGTCAAGTCTTGACAGCAATGCAATACCTAGACATGGCTATTGAGGGAAAGACAGGAGTTTCAAAGGCATCGCAAGGACTTGATCCTGATGCACTACAGAATACTTCAGCAACTGCGGCTCGATTACAGGCTCAACAAGGTTCAGCTCAGATAGAGACAATGGCTCGAAATCTTGCAGAGGGCGGTATGAAACGTTTGTTTAAGCTAATGTTACATCTCCTAGTAGAAAATAGCTGTGAAGAGACTATGATGCGTTTAAATGGTGAGTATGTTCCTATTGATCCACGTTCTTGGAATACAGGCATGGATGTTTCAACTAATGTAGGTCTTGGTACTGGCGCTGAAGAAGCTAGATCAATGGCATTAAACCAAGCACTACAAATGCAGATGCAGATATGGTCTACATATGGAACGTCAAATGGTTTAGTTACTATGACAGGCATAAGAAATACTCTAGGCGATATGTTGGCTATAGCGGGTGTTAAAAATGTTGACAGATACTTTAATCCAATGAATGCTGAAACTGAAGCGCAACTTATACAACAACAAGAAGCTCAAGCAGCAGAAGAACAAGAAGGTGCAATGACAGATGCAGAGGCTCTAGTACAATCTGAGCAATACAACGCTGACAAACAAATGGAAATGCAACAGCTTAAACTTCAGATTGAAGCACAGAAAGCAATAGCAGTAGATGACAGAGACCGGGATAAGATGGATCAAGACTTATTAATAAAAGCCGCAGAGATATTAGGTAAATACGGAACTGCTGTGGATACTGCAAATATTAAGAAGGCACAAGATGAGGCTAGATACCCGGATGCATCACCAGCACAAGCAGTAAGTGGAGGCAGATTCTAGTGCATATTGTGGAAAAAGGTGCTAAGATGAGAACATTACAGGCTGATGACACGTTTCAATTAGCCTTAAAAGAGATTACTGAGCAGCAAGTTGCTGTTTTTGTAGATGCTGATTCTAGTTTAGAACAGCGTGAGGAAGCACACGATATGATATGTGCGCTTAGAAAGATTGATGATTATTTCGACTCCATTAAGACGGATGAGGTAATGTACAATCATAAACAAACCAAAGGAGAATCAGCACCGTGAGTGAATCAACGACTGAGACTGAAATAACTGACATTGATAGTGCTTTAAATAGCATCATTGAGCCAGTAGAAGAAGAGACAATTGAAAATACTATTGAAGAAGAAACTCAGGAAACAGAAGAAATTTCTGCTGAGTCTGAGGTAGAAAATGAAATTGACTCCGAAGAAGATGTTACAGAAGACGAGGAAGAATATTCCGAATCTGATGAGGATAACGATGACCAAGTAGAGGATGCCAGTTCTAGTGAGCCTTCAATGTATTCTGTCAAGGTAGATGGACAGGAAACTGAAGTAACTCTAGAGGACTTAAAGCAAGGCTATAGCGGACAACAGTATGTCCAAAAAGGTATGCAAGAGACAGCAGACATGAAAAAAGAAGTGACTACTGTTTATGAAGCCTTAAATAATGAACGACAGCAGATAGCTGCGTTATATCAATCAATGCAACAAGGTGGTATTGCAACTCAACCTGTTAAACCTACTAAAGAACTGTTTGATGCTGATCCAATTGGATATATGCAAAAGAACATTGCTTATGAAGAAGAGATGGGTGTTTATCAACAGCAGATGGCACAAATTCAGCAAGTCTCACAGCAAAGTAGTGCGGCTTCAGAAAATGCCCAACAAGCGTATTTAAACGAGCAAATGCAAATACTCCAAAAGAAAATTCCTGATTTCGCTGACTCTAAAAAAGGCACGTTATTAAGGGAAAAATTGGTTGAAACAGGAACAAATCATTATGGTTACACGACTGATGAAATTTCCCAAATAACGGATGCAAGAGCTATTTCAGTTTTGCATGATGCTCAGAAGTATCAGGATATTATCTCAGGTAAAACAAAGGCGCAAGTGAAAACTAAGTCTGCGAGACCTGTAATGAAGCCGGGTGCTAAAAGAACTGCTACGCCAACTGCAAAAGTTCGTTCACGCCAACAGGCAAAACTCAAGGGTTCAGGTAGCATTGAAGATGCGCTGAACTTAATTCTTAATACAACATAGTGGAGAAATATTATGGCACAGCCATCAAATACGTTCGACAGTTATGACGTAAAAGGTCTAAGAGAAGACTTATCAAATGTAATATATGATATTAGTCCTGAAGAGACTCCTTTTTACTCATCGCTGAAAAAAGTTAAAGCAAGTAATACTTACCATGAGTGGCAGACTGATACTCTTAGAGCTTCAGCCGCTAACGCTCATATTGAGGGTGACGCAACTACTGCGGAAGCAAGAGTAGCAACTACACGTCTTGGTAACTACACGCAAATCTTTAAGAATGCAGTTGTTATACCTGATACAGACGAAGGACTAGATAAAGCTGGTCGTTCTGCTGAGATGGCATATCAAGTGCTTAAAATTGCTAAAGAGCAGAAGCTAGACATTGAGAAGGCTTTGTTTGCGAATAACGCTTATGTTGCAGGTAATGCAACTACAGCTCGTGAACTAGCTGGTCTAGGCGCATACGTTACATCTAATGTTGCTAACATTGGTGGATCAGGTGGTGCTAACCCTACTGGTTCTGTTCCTGGCGCAACTGCAAGAACTAACGGTACTCAGACAGCGTTTACTCAAGCTGACTTTGATACTGTTATGCAGTCTATTTGGGTGAATGGTGGTAAAGCTGACTCAGTTTACTTGTCATCTTTCCAAATGAACCTTGCTCTAGCATTTACTGGTAACAACAACCAACGCTCACAAGTTCAGGCTGGTGATCAGAAAGTTGTTAAATCTCTAGACGTATACGTTACGCCATGGGGTACAGTTGAATTTTCCCCCGTTAGAGAATCACAGTCGAGAGATGTGTGGATTATTGACAATGAGCATTTCTGTGTAGCGGTACTACGACCTACTAAGAATACTGAAATGGCTAAGACTGGTGATAATACCACTCGTCAAGTCCTTACGGAGCTTACGTTGGTCTCAAAGAATGAAGCGGCATCAGGCTTAGTTGCTGATTGTACTACTTCATAAATCTGAGGTAAACTATCGGTGTGGGGAGTCCTCCTTAACTTCCCACACTTATAAAAGGTAAAATATGAAAACAAATGAACAAGTATCTTATGACAATAAAAATGATAAAATTATTGTCAAGAGTACACACGAAAACCAAATTTATCTAGATCGTGTCCAAGATATACGAAAGACAGGACTAGGTGTTACAGGAGAAAATCGTTTTGTTGGTTCTATCCCTATGCACGTAATGAAAGAATGGTGCAAAGAGGCTGGAATTAAATGGAGTGATGTAAATGCTCGTAAAGAGATTGTACGCAAAAAATTACTTAGTGGAGATTTTGATAAGCTAAGAGTATGGAAAGGAACATTTTAAACATTAACGGAGTGACGCATGGCTGATACTACTACTACTACTTATGCTCTTGTAAAGCCAGAGGTCGGTGCTTCTGCGGATACTTGGGGAACAAAACTAAACACAAATTTAGACACAATAGACAACTTGTTGGATGGTGGAGCGCAAATTTCTCCTGACCTAACAGACTTAGAGATTGATGGAACTATAGTAACAGCAACACCTGCTGAACTTAACTATGTAGATGGTGTTACAAGCGCCATTCAAACTCAACTAGGAACTAAGCTACCGTTAGCGGGTGGCACTATGACAGGTGCTATTGTACTCGGTACGAATACTGTCGGTGGCTTACAGATAACAACCACAGCAACCTCAAACATCGGACTAGGTACTAGTGCGGTAGATTCAATTACTACTGGTGACTATAATGTAGGATTGGGTGATAATGCTTTGACTGCTGTTACTTCAGGCACAAATAATGTTGCAGTTGGTTACTTGTCTTTAGCTGCCAACACCACCGCTGTTTTTAATACAGCTGTTGGTGACAAAGCTCTAGAAGACAACATCTCTGGACAGTACAATACTGCTATAGGTGGAACTGCTTTAACATCTAACACGACAGCTAGTGACAATACAGCTGTTGGTCTTAATGCTTTATATGCTAATACTACAGGTGCGCAGAACGTAGCTGTTGGTAGAAGTGCCTTACTTGCTAACACAACAGCAGATAACAACACTGCCGTGGGCTATGCTTCTTTAACCGCTAACACCACAGGTGCATATAATACTGCACTAGGTTATCAGGCATTATTAGCTAATACCACAGCAGACAACAACACAGCTGTTGGTAGAGTTGCTTTAGCGGCTAACACCACAGGTACTGCAAATACAGCTGTAGGTACAGGTGCTTTAACAGTCAATACAACTGCTTCAAATAACACAGCATTAGGTCAAGGCGCTTTAGATGCTAACACCACAGCTAGTAACAACACAGCAGTAGGTAAGGATGCTTTATCAGCTAACACTACAGGTACTGCTAATGTAGCTCTTGGTGCTGTAGCCTTAGACGCTAATACCACAGCTTCAGAGAATACTGCGATTGGTACTAGTGCTATGGGAACTAATACCACAGGAGCAAACAACACGGCAGTCGGTTCATCAGCTTTATTTGCTAACACTACAGGTGCTAATAATGTAGCAGTTGGAAAAGATTCTTTAAGAGCTAATACTACAGGTGCTTATAATTCTGCCTTTGGTTACCAATCTTTAAATACTAATACAACAGGTACTAAAAATACAGCTTCTGGTAGACAGTCTTTATACTCTAACACTACAGGCTCTTATAATACAGCTTCTGGATACCTTTCCTTAGCTCTCAATACTTCAGGTAATGACAATACCGCCACTGGTTATAATGCTTTATACGCTAACACCACAGGTTCTTATAATACAGCAGTAGGTCGTGACTCTTTACTTAATAACACCACCGCTTCTAATAATACAGCAGTTGGTCGTGAGGCTATGAAGTACACTACTTCTGGTGCTAGTAATGTAGCGCTTGGTACAGAGTCTTTAAAAACAAACACCACAGGTGCTTATAATGTTGCTTTAGGTGTGAATGCTTTACAAAGCAATACTACAGGACAAGAGAATGTTGCAAGCGGTTTCCGTGCATTATTAACAAACACCACAGGTTCTTCTAATGTAGCTTATGGTTCAGGAGCATTACAACTTAGTACCACCGCTTCTAATAATTCAGCAGTCGGTAAGGATGCTTTATATGCTAACACTACTGGCTCGTCTAATACAGCCAGCGGTTACCACGCTATGTACTCTAATACCACTGGATTAGATAATGTTGCAGTCGGTAGGAATTCTTTAAGAACAAACACCACAGCATCTGAGAATGTAGCAGTGGGTTATTATTCTATGTATTCTAACACCACAGGAGCTGGAAACGCTGCATTTGGTAGAAAGTCTTTATACTTTAATACAACTGGTGCTAATAATACTGCTACAGGTAAACAAGCATTATATACAAACGCTACAGGTAATAATAATACTGCCGATGGTGTGTCTGCTCTGCATCTTAACACTACAGGTATTAATAACGTAGCAGTTGGTTTTGAGTCTTTAAGAGCTAACACTACAGCTTCTGAAAATACATCAATCGGTTATCGTGCTTTGTACGCTAATACAGGTGCTGAAAACGTAGCGGTTGGTGAGAGGGCATTAAACGCTAACACCACAGCATCATATAACACAGCCTTGGGTAGAACCTCTTTATTCCTTAACACCACAGGTGTTAGTAATGCTGCTGTTGGTACAAAATCAATGCGCCAAAACACCACGGGTTCTGGTAACACCGCGATGGGTAGAGATGCTTTATATAACAACACTACAGCTTCAAATAATGTAGCTAGTGGTTTTGAGGCTGGTAAGTCGGTAACTACAGGTCACGGTAATGTATTGATAGGCTATCAAGCTGGTGCAAATGGTACTGACTTGACAACAGGATATCAGAATACTTTACTCGGATATAAAGTAAAGGTAGGGGCGGCTGGTACATATAATTCAAACGCACTTGGGCATCTTGTTACTTCGGAGTCAGGTTATACAACAATAGGTATTTCTACTAGTGACATACGAGCAGCAAATGGTACTGCAACTTGGGCAGCAGTTTCAGATGAACGCTATAAGAAAGACATAGCAGACTCAACAGCAGGACTTAGTCTTGTTAATGCTCTACAACCTAGAACATTCAAGTACAAGACACTTGGTGAACTACCAACTACATTCACTGCTTATGAAGCTGACTCTACTGAAGTCTTTAAGAACTCTAATACCAACCACGGTTTCATAGCACAGGAAGTTAAGACTGCTATTGATGCTGATGCTGGTGTTAAAGATGGATTTAGAATGTGGGATGACAGAGATGATGGCTCACAGGAAGTAGCAGAAGCTGCATTAATCCCAGTCCTAGTAAAAGCAATACAAGAACTATCAACAAAGAACGATGCTCTCGTAGCTCGTATAACCGCCCTAGAGGCATAACACAGGAGTAAGAAGATGGCAAATCAAACAGCCGATGAAATCGCAGCACACTATGTTGCAATGGGTCATTCAGTAGCAGAAGTAAACAGCAGTCAAGCTGATGGTGAAACTGCGGATGAATTTACAGCAAGAAAAGCTAGGAATAAAGAACACCTAGTATTACAAAAAGCACAGACACACGATGATGATTCATCTTGGTGGGGAAGTGAGAGCTTTACAGCTATCGATGCAGCTATAGCATCATAATTTAGGAGAATAGAATGTCTAAAAAAACTAAAAAAGAAAAGACAGTCATTACAGTAAACGATGTAGAACATATTTATGAAGATATGACTGCTGAAGAACAATCAATGATAAATCACATTAATGATCTAAATAGAAAGATTAATACAAGCCAGTTTAACCTAGACCAATTAATGTTTGGTAAGTCAGCCTTTGTTAATGCTCTCAGTGCGTCTTTAGAGAGTGAGCCAGAGGAAGCTGAAGTAGCCTAATGTCTAACAGAATAAGGAGCAAAACATACAATGCTGTTGCGTTTGGTATTGTATGTTGTTTCTTGATCCTATCTTTCTCAGCCATGGCAGAAGAAAGCACCATCAACCAAAACACAACGTCTACAGTAACAAGCAATGGCGTAAACGAGACCACAGTAAAATCTGCACCGCCAAGCGCCATATCTCCAAATGTAGGCGGAAGCAACTCAGACCTATGCACTATTTCATCTAGCGGAGCTTTAGGCACTCAAATCTTATCCTTGAGCTTTGGAGCTACATATACAGAGGCCAATTGTTTGCTAATAAAAAAAGCGAGGATTTTATTCTCCGCCGGTATGAAAGTCGCCAGCGTATCTTTGCTTTGTCAAGACCCAGCGATTTTTAAAGCCATGGCTAACGCCGGAACATACTGCCCAATAGATGGATTAATTGGTGATTCCGCTAAACGTGCTTGGGCTGTGCGTACTGAAGAAATACCAATGCCGGAGGAACAACATGAAGCAACGACTGCTGAAAAGAGGGATAGTGCCATTAAGATTATGGGCGCTGTTGCTTCTGCTTTCTTATTCTTTTAGTACATTTGCTTACACATTTGGTTACACACCTAACGCAGCGTTAAATGGCTTAGAGTGGTCAATGAACCCAACCTATATTGGCACTAATGCTGTTGGTGGTATGGAGGTATCAGGAGTCATTTACAAGTACACACCAATTAAAAACAAAGCAGATGATTACGTTGTCACATTAGAGAATGACAAGGTAGGTGGTGGTTACGTGTTTCAAGATAAACAAGATTGGTCACAACGAGAAGGCGGTCTAGAGGTAAGAAGAACAATAGCATTACCCTATACACCAATTGCAGTATTTGGTGATGGCAGACTCAAACAAGAAGGCACAGGAAGCATTGAAGGTGCAGACGTTAAATACATCTACCGATTTGATAATTGTTTTATCCCACAAAGCGACCCTAACTGTCCGGGATATGTCAAACCTAAACCGCCTCCAATACCTGACATTCCTGACTATGATGCATTAGAAGATGAGGCAGTTAAATTAGCACAAGAAACAACAGATAGAGATTTATCTGAAGAAGAACAAGCAGAGGAAGACAAAGAAGAAGATGAAGAAGACTCTGAGATGCAATTTCTTTTAGCTAATACAACCAATGCCTTAACAATAGCCAACGAAGCATCACAAGCAATTCTTATGCAAGCTATTAATAAGGCTACCAATCTTAACAATTATTATGTCGCTGTAATACCTGACAGTTACTACCAAGATTCTATTACTTTACAAGGTGGTACTATAGTGGATAATAGAAGAGCATTAAGGAGCTTGGGGCAAGACAATTTAATGAATGAAATGATAGAGGAGCAATACAAATGAAAAAACTATTAATAACACTTAGCTTTATACTTAGTGCAAGTCCAATTATGGC
>Ga0307985_10000368_pt1 | contig 27030 bp, 22 predicted proteins | sample EllFjometageno80_FD_203155 | JGI IMG/M metagenome (GOLD analysis project Ga0307985, IMG submission 203155) | Marine microbial communities from Ellis Fjord, Antarctic Ocean - #80 | ecosystem: Environmental > Aquatic > Marine > Unclassified | place: Southern Ocean | collected 2014-10-09 | reverse complement strand
CGGCGTGTTCGATCCGATCGACATCACGTCGGTTCGGTTCGGTTGGGACCTGACCTACGACGAGGTTTACGACATCCCCGGTGTGCGCTCTGACCTGTACATCCAGCTCACTAGTCAACTCGGCCTGTACAACCCACAGCCTGGCGCCGTGCCGCCCATCGATGGCGGCTACACGTTTGCGCAATGGCCGACGTGGTTCTTCCTTGAGAATCCGCTCGAGCAAGAACACATCTTCACCACGAACGACATCGACACGTTCCGGATCGATCTTCGCGCCACATTGCTGCGAGTCGACTGGACGTTCGGCGGCGACCTCGTGGCCTCATGCGCACCGAGCGACATGAAGAAGTACGACGCCAACAATGATGACCCCATCGATGACCTGCCGCCGTGCCATCACGTCTTTGGCCAGGTCGGCACCCAGGACTTGGGCGCGACCATCGTCTATGAGATCCACGAAAAGGTGCGTAGCCGCCGCAGCGCATCACTCGACGAATATCCCGACATCGCCTGGTCCCCTTATCTGGGAACGCCGACAACTGTCGAGTTGTTGACCACAGTCGATAACTACGAGATCCACGAAATCGTCGCCGTCAACGTTCCGAACCAATGACCTGAGCCGCCGCCGCGTCGCACGTGGCCACTTTTGGTTACACGACTTCGGCCCCACCGCTGGAAGCCGGAGTGCGGCGGCCGAACATTCCTCTGCCTTCCATTCGAAAGACCACGACGTCATCTTGGTTGATCAGATGCGACAGGAAAAACGCGGTACCGCGCGCAGGGTCGCGGCCCGACGGCTGCGTGCGCATTATCTCAACGGTTCCTCGCAACACGTCGCCGGGTCGTACTGGCGCAAGCCACCGCAGATTTTCGACCCCGGGCGAGCCGATCGAGTCGGTGTACTTCAAGAAATGTCGGGCGTAGAGCCCCATGTACACCGAACCGGTGTGCCAACCAGACGCGATCAGCCCGCCGAACTGGCTTGCGGCCGCTGCATCTGGGTCAACATGGAACGGCTGCGGGTCAAACCGACCTGCGAACTCAAGGATCTCGTCGAGGGTGAACTCGTACTCCCCCAACTCATAGACACCAGGCGCCAGATCCTCCCAGTAAAGGAAGTCGCTGTCGCTCAACCGTTTGTGCCCCTCGGCGCTCGCATTCATACCTCATGGTCGCACACCGACCTTCGGCACCAGCCATCTCCCCGACCGAGTCGGAACTACGGGCGATAAAGGCCATTGCCCGTATCGAGGGAACCGCTGCAGCGCCTGGGGCGCCCCGCATCATCGCTCGCACACCACCTTGTGAAGAACCCATACATACAGGGTTGACTCGAACGTTTGTTCCCTCTATGATGAAGGTTCTTCGTTGTTGCTCCGTTTGGGTTGAGGTCACCTCGTGACACCCGCGGCTATCTTCGACGGCTTAAACCAGTGGCCGATACACGTTTCTGGGGTTTGTTCGTTCGAGCTTCCCACCGTGATTTCATATGCCTGCTGCTGTTGCACAACAGAAGAAAGCGACCACCTCGCCACCGGCTGTCCCTCGTTCGGGGGCGCAGGCGATCGAACTGATCGACGCAGTCGAACACGCCCGCCGACTGGCAACGGTTGCTACGGTTGCTGCAATCGCCCAGATCCATGAATCTCGCACGTTCTATGACCAGGGCCATGTCGACGCTCGCGTCATGTTCCAGCATGTGGCTGGCGTCTCGGGGGCCGAATCGCATCGACTCGACAAGATCCGGCGCATGATCGCCGCTTGCGAAAAGATCGACCGCGAGTGGCATGACGGTCGCCTCAGCGTCGACAAGGCAGCCTTGCTCGCTAGCGCCTTCGCCAATCCTCGCACCCGTGAGCGTTTCGTATTGGACCAAAACTGGTTCATCAAAAAGGCACGACGCTTCGGTTTCGTCAGGCTGAAGAAGATCATGGCCCGCTGGCTCGAAGTCCACGACACCGACGGTTCCGAACCCGACGCAGATCCGTCCTTTGACCGTCGATCCGGATCACTGGTGCAAGACCATTTCGGCAAGGCATGGAAACTCGAAGCCACGCTCGGGTCGTTGCAAGGATCCCGATTCAACGAAGTCTGGCGCGCTTACCTAGAAGCCGAATTCCTCCACGACTGGAACCAAGCCGAACAGATCCACGGCAATGACACCTGCCGCGACCTGCTCGCCCGCACCCATAACCAGCGCATGGCCGACGCTCTCTGCCAGATGGCCGAAGACGCCGTCAACTCCGACAAACCAGCTGCCCAAGTCAAACGAGTCCACAACATCGTCTGGACCGCTGAGACCTACGAAGAACTCTTGCGCCGCTGGGCCGGCGGTCCCGCCCGCATCCTCGACCCAGATTCCTACAACATCACCGATATCGACGGCCACCCCATTGCCGCTGGCGCAGCCTTCGCTGACAGCCTTGTTCAAAGCATCCGTCAAGTCGTACAAAACGCCGCACGCGTCACCATCAACATGAGTGCCGGAACCCGATTTTTTACAGGTCTAGCCCGACTCGGCGTACAACTCACCACCTGCGAGTGTTACTGGCCCGGCTGCCATGTACCGACAAGCCGGTGCCAAATAGATCATGTAAGACCCGCGGCCCGGGGCGGGCCCAGCAACCAACTCAATGGCCTCCCCGCATGCCAGCGCCACAACCGCTTGAAAGAACGCGGCTACACCGTGGCCCGCCAACTCGACGGCACCATCCTCATCTCCACCCCGAACGGCGACACCGTCCGCTAACCCAACGCGCTCGCGCTTGGCCCCCGCTGCACGGGCCCATAGTGGGCGTGCGCTGTCGAGCTAGACCTGATGCTGTCAGCGTCCAAGGCAGAACAGCACTACTCGTCGTCATCACCATCCGGGGCAGTCGACAGCCTGTCGAGTGTTCCACCTGTCAACCGTTGCGCCGTTCCGACTCCTACACCGCCCATCAGCGACGCTGCTCCCAGTGCGTAGCCCGTCACTTGGAAGTCAGACCTCATCTCGGCCAGGTTGATTTCGTCAATGACCGGGGCCAGCACAGGGTCGAATAAACCCGACGCCGCCAAGCCAAGAACATCGGCTTCGAATCCAACGGTAGTGATCACGCGTACAGCCAACGACTGACTTACCGATACCCCTGCAACGGACCCAACGATTCCGGCTCCCGCCAATCCGCCCGTTGCGCCCAGCATCGTGTTCTCGGTCAGATCCTGGGCGAGCGGGTCACCGGTCAGAAGATTCTCACTAACCGTAAGCCCAGCCCCGACAGTGGCTCCACCTGCTGTGGCAGCCGCCGACGAGATCAACGCCGCAGACAGCCCACCGCCAAGACCACCCGTACCAGCGAAAAGGGCCGCGCCAGCAACCACGGCAGTGGCCAGAATCACCGTGTCGCCGTGCTCTTGCATCCACGTTTGGTCGTACCAGTCGGCCTCGAGAACCTGCTCGATCGCCGAGACCTCAGCGGCGGTCAAGCCATAGTCCTCGTAGTTCGCCAGAACCAGCTTGAAGTCGGCCTCGCTAAGGCGACCGTCGGCCCAACCCAGGCCGCCGCCCTGGCTGGCCACATCAATCTGGTCAACCACATTGCGAAGCGCGAGGTTGGTCTGCTGCTTCACGACAAAGAGGTTGACGTCGTCCAACGAGACCTTGTTGTCCGCAGCCCGGTCGCGGCCAAAGGACTCGTAGCCGACGACGCCCCCAGTGGTAGAAGCCGAGTCGAGCCGGTTGAGCAGCTCGGGTGCGCGGAGTAGAGCAGAGGCAGCAGCGGCAACTTCGTTGCTGAATATCTCAGAGTTGTTGACCACAAAACGCAGATCTGCCAGCGAGACAAGGTCATCGGCAGCGCTACCAGCGGCCGTGTCGAGTACGGGGAAGTGCTCCACCAGACCAGTGAACGTGTTGTACTCGTCCATGGTCATGGCAAAGGCCTGAGCTTCGGCTGCCCGCAGCGCTCCATCGATCAGCGATACATCTTCGTCGGCCGCGAACTCTTCGATCTCGGCAAGCTCCAGCCCGCCTTTGACGGCCATGTTCGCCGCTACAACAGCATCCTCGACCTGCCATCCATTCAAGATGAGCCCGTTGGCCAACCCAACTAGCTCGTCGAGCTGCACCGCCGCAGCAGCCCGATCGAGTCCAAACTGCTCGGCGACCAGGTCGATTTGTTCGGCTCGAACCTGTTCTTCGAACACTGCCGGGAAGGCCCGGATCGCCGGCACCCCTTGATCAACCTTGCGGGCAAGTCGTTCAAGTATCGGTGAGTGATCAACACCCACCAGTGCCGCAAACAACTCTGAGCGTTGCCGCCGAAGCTCGTCAACCTCGGGAAACGGCGCAGTATGGATAGCGCCCGTGAGCCGGTCGATCTTTCTCATATCGAGGACCCCGGCGGCGACGTCATAGTCAAGACCATGCTCGTGGGCGAACTCGACGACCACTCGCGGAGCACCGGACACCACCGACGCCAGCAGTGTCGATGCCGACGTGCTGTCTCGATCACCAAGAAACCTGGCCAGCCATGTGTCGAGCTGGGCTTCGGACGCGGCATGAGCGGCCAACGCCGCTCGCAGGTCGGCTGTCGCTGCATCGATCCGCTCGTCATTGCTGGTTATCGCTCCGCTGACCTGGGCCTGGTTCAGGCGAACCACCGCAGCCATAGCAACAGCCACGTCTTCGAGGTCCCGACCGCTGACATGGAGCGGCCGATCGGCGGCCAAGAGCACCGACATGACGTGCGCCGCTTGCGTGTCGGTAGCAGTTTGGGCCCGAACCAGCCCCCGCAGGACCCCCAGCCGACGGTCCAGCTCAGGGTCATTCGCGCTACCACTGAAGGCATGGATGCTGGCGACTGCGCCCGCAATCGAGCGAGGCGACTCCAGCTCGATAGTGAACAAGGCCAGTGCATCGGCGGCGACGCGAATAGCAGCTGCCATTACTGCACCATCACCTCCGATCTCGTCGAGTATGGCGACGACACCAGTGGGGATATCGGACAAGAGTTCCGCTTCGGCGAGGACAAGGCGGATCTCCTCACAGCGAGCTGACCACCCACCAAGCCGCTCAGCTAACGCCCGGGATGCCTCAACGTCCAAACCCAGAAGCCCATTAGACATCTTTTCATGCTATTTCATTGATCTTCATATATCAAGGTATACATCCTTCACCTTCCCGATGGTCACGCTGGCTGCGCAGTTCCTAGACTGCGCTACGACATGACCAGCCACGATCATCAAGAGACACCTCAGGCAACGGTGTGCTACCGCCACCCGACGAAAGCCTCAGGCGTCCGGTGCCAGCGCTGCGAGCGCTTCATTTGTTCGCAATGTATGCACCAGGCATCAGTAGGAGTGCACTGCCCCGAGTGCACCTCGCAGAACAAGCAAAAGGTCTACACCCGCACCACCCTGCCAGGCAGCAGTGGTATCGCCACCCAGATAATCATTGGGCTGAACGTCGCCGTGTTCCTGCTGCAGTTCGTGCTGTGGGACGCCACCCTCAGCTCCGGTGGCGCTACCGCCCAAGAACTCGCCGTGAACGGCTACAAGATCGATGCTCTGAACCAGTGGTGGCGCGTCATCACCGGCGGGTTCGGCCATTTCGGCATCTTCCATCTCGGCATGAATATGTACAGCCTGCACATCCTGGGTCCAATCATCGAGCGTCGCCTCGGATCCACACGCTTTGGGCTCGCCTACTTCGCTGCGCTGGTCGGCGGTTCATTTGGCGCCCTACTGCTCGACGTATTGTCCTTCACCATGGGAGCTTCGGGCGCGATTTTCGGGCTGCTCGGCTTGCTCGTCATGATGTTTCGAAGCCAGGGCATCAGCATTGCCCGGTCCGGCCTTGGGCCCGTCCTGCTCTTAAACCTGTTCATTAGCTTGAGTGGGTTCGTAAGTCTGGGTGGTCATGCCGGAGGCTTCATTGTTGGCCTCGTTCTTGGCGCCGTCTACTTCGGCATTGATGCCAACTCTGGACCATTGTTCGGGCGGGACCGGGTCAAGCCCGACATCGCTACAGCGGTACTGATCGTCGTGCTCTTCGTGGGTTGCCTGTGGGCCTCGAGCCGGTGGCTCGAAGCCGCTGGATTGGGATAGAACCCCAGCGATCTCGCGATAACAGGGTACGGCGTCGAGGCACACCCAGACCATCCCTGAGATGAATCCGCATCGACCCTGAAACGGGCCTAAAGATCTTCGCCACCAGATCCGCGAAAGCCAGCGAGAAGATCACCGGCACTGGCTACGCAGTACTCGATGATCGGGCGAAGTGCTGATCTACGCGACTGGTTTCAACTGGATCAAGTGGCGGATTGCCGCCCAAGAATCACTCGAACCATACGTTTTCGAATCTGTGTCGACTCCTTATCCTCAAATCGGGTCCACTGGGCCAAAAGGCCTTGCTCGAGTTGCCCACGGGGGCTGCAATGGATCGTTCGAATCCGGGCTTCGGCTCGCTGATGTACAGAATGGTTACCTGTCTCGGCGCTGTCCTGCTGCTCGTTCCTGTCCTTGGCGCGTTGGCTAGCCCCGCCTACGCGCAAGGCGATAACTCGAACAACGTCGTCATCTTTGTGCTCGATCTGTCGGGCTCTATGAACGAGCCGTTCGACGGTGAGCGCACAAAGCTCGACGTTGCCAAAGCTGCCTTCACCGAGGCCTTCGCCAATGTAAGCCCCGAAGCCCGAGTGGGGCTTCGCACCTATGGCGATCAAATCCCGGCCGCTGCCCCTGGCAGTCGCGAAGCCAGCTGCACCACAGATAGCCGAATTGCCACCAGCGTTGCTCCTCTGCAACGTGAAGAACTCATCGCCCAGGTCCAGGGCTTCACCGCATTGGGCGACACCCCGATCGCCCTGGCACTCCAGCAGGCCAGTACCGATATACCTGCTGGTTCAACGGGCACCATCGTGTTGTTCTCCGATGGGCGCGACGAGTGCTTCGACGCCGACCTAGACGGCGACCCAGCAAGCGGCCCAAGTTACGGCCAGGATCCTTGCGAGGTCGCAAAGGCAATTACTAATGGCGATGCTGCAGTCGATCGTGTCGTCACTGTTGGGTTTCGGGCCGATGACGCAGCCGAAACCGAGCTGCGTTGCATCGCCGACTCGACAGGCGGTACCTACACCGCGATTGAAACCCCCCAAGACGCACGCGATGCACTCCCCCAGTTGCTCGTCGAGCTGAGCGCCCCTCGTGAGGCACAGCGGCTCATAGGTCGCCAGATTCAAGGTGCAACATCAACCGATGATGCACCCGACTTCATTCGCCTCGACCTCATTCGCCTCGACCAGCCGAACGCCACCGAGCTGCTCTATACCGATTCCATCGACATGAATAGCGTGCGCATGTATCGCATGCCCGAGTACGGACCAGATGGCGGCACGTTCACGGCCACGATTTTTGGTCTGCCCCCCGAGCCCGGCATTGGCTTCGACATGCACATCTTTGTGCCAAAGCTCGACCAGCGTTTCTTCCAGGGTCAGCATGGTGACATCAACGCAGGCCTGCCCCAACGGCCAACCACCTCTATCCGTTGCACGGACTGTCAGATAACGGGTGGGCCCCACGAGGCGTTCTTTGTGGTGACATTGGACTCCGACGGCACCGGCCTTGAAGGAACCTACGAACTCGAGATCTTGACTGAGGGCCCCGGCTTTGGTGGCATAACAACGAGCTGCTCGGCACCTCAAGAGTGTTTCTACCCCCAAGAGATCATCGACCTGACAGAACAGCTCGAATCCAGCCGATCTGAACTCAATAACGGCGTTGGCGAGCTCGCATCCCCGGGTCTCATCGCCGAACGCGACCAGCTTCGTGTGGATACCAGCGATGAACAAGATGCCGTCAATGCCGCAAACGCACGGGCTCAAGAACTCGAAGAACGTATCCTGCTCGCCCCGATCAAATCGAATAACTTCGGGTTTCCCTTGCTTATGATCCTCGCTGGAGTCGGCCTGGCTTTTGCCCCCATGCAGAAGTTCCGGCGTGCCGCCAAAGACGATAAGAAAAAGGAAGAAGATGAGCCATCGCCGGTCGCGGCCCCGGCTGCAGGCTGGTACGAAGACCCTGCGGTTATCGGCCAGTTCCGATGGTGGGATGGCTCGACTTGGACAAACCACACCGCGAGCACAGATCAGGAGCCAACGCCCTGATGATATTACGGCGCCACGTCGCCATGAGCGTCTTCGCACTGCTGGTTCTGGTTCTCAGTGCCGTCGGGTCATTCAGCCCCGAAGCGCAGGCTCAGACGGGGGTCACCGGTACTGCTGACTTCCGCAACGCTCCGCAACTCTCCCCAGGCAGCTACGTCGACAGAATTGTCACCGGCGACAGCGCGTGGTATTCCATTATCTATACCAACAGCACTCCATACGAGTTCGAGGTCGACTTCCAGGGGGTCGACCCAGGACCTGGCTTTGACCTAAACGTGAGCTTCGTAGCGCCCACGCTCATGATCGTTGATGGACCCGCTGGATTAGTCGACGGCAACGGTGTCGAATACCCCGCTGGCCATACCAATGTGTGGTTCCTGAAGGTCTCGCTCGAGACCTCGGACCAGGTCGGGGTCAACTACCCAATCGTCATTCGCGTCGACGGCGTGCAAACGGTGAGTATCGAAGCATGTGGTGATATCGACGGCTGTGTCCTCGATCACGAGTACGCCGCAATCCTTGTTGCGCTGGCCGAGGCAAACGCTGACTTGGAAGCGGCCCGCTCACAAGAAACGCTCGCCGCGGTCGAGGCCGAAATCGAAAACCTACGCGGATTTTCTGAGAGCGCCAGCACGCTGGCGCCAGCAGCCCAGGCCCGGCTGGCACGAGCCGAAGCTGTCATGGCCGAGCTGTGCGCACCTGTTTCCATCTGCGACGAGTTCCCCGATCCAGGAAGCAAGACACCGCTATTCGGGTGGGTGTTTGGCTTGGCCGCACTCGGGTTCGGCGGGTTCAGAGTCTTCAAGAAACTCACGACCGAGCCAACATCCATGCATGAACCGGTTCGCTCTCCGTCACCGTAGGAACGAGCAGCGGCAGCCAACAAGGCGCTCTCCAAGAAGTACGGCCAGAACACGTTCCTTCTCTGGCTATACGTTCGTTGCTGAATCGGCCCAAAACGGCTTACGTAGATCTCGCTTGAGCACCTTGCCCGAGCCGGTTTTGGGGAGTTCGTCGAGCCACGCAATCGAGCGTGGCACCTTTTAGCTCGCCAAGTTCGCACGGGCATGGGCCTGCACACCATCCTCGTCCAGATCCATACCCTGCTTCTTCACGATGACGACATGCACGAGCTCACCCCAGTCTTCACTTGGGATGCCGAAGACAGCCGCTTCGTAAATGCCTGGATGCGCCTCGAGCGCAGCCTCAATCTCGGCCGGGTAGATGTTCATGCCACCCGAGATGATCATGTCCTTCTTGCGGTCACAGATGTACAGGAAACCCTCGTCGTCTCGGTACGCAATGTCTCCCACTGTCTGGAAGCCGTCGCGATGGTCCTCCTCGAACTTGTCGTGCTGCTTGTAGTAGTCAGCAAATACCGACGGTGAGCGCACAAAGACCTCGCCGGTGGCGTCAGGACCAGTGTCGGTCACGATGGACCCGTCGTCGGTATAGAGCCTGATTTCGACCATCGGAGCTTCTTTCCCGCAGGAGCCAGGCTTACTCATCTGGTCCTCGGGTCGCAGAATCGTATTCACGCCGAGTTCGGTCGAACCGTAAATCTCGAACAGCGACTCTGGCGGAAAGTCTTGCACGTATTGCTGCTTCAACGCGAAGCTCCAAGGTGCCGCGTTAGCGATCATGATGTTCATCGATGACGTGTCGTATTTGGCCTTGATCTCATCGCCCACATTGCAGATCATGCGGATAGGGGTCGGGGCCGAGAACGTGCTGGTCGCCTTGTACGTGTCGATCAGACGCAGCCAATCCTCGGCCTCGAACTTGCGCTGCAGCACGATGGTTTGACCCATGACCAACGCAATACCCATGAACCCGCCCGGTCCCGAGTGGTACAACGGACCCGTGGTCATATATATCTCGTCGGGTGTGTAACCAATGAAGCCAAGCATCGCGGCTGATTGTTCCGGGCTCCCTGATGTGCGACGGTAGGCACCCTTAGGTTTTCCGGTCGTGCCCGACGTGTAGATCATGGTGGCCCCGGTGGCCTCACCGTCGGTCGCCTGAGCGAACTCGTCTGCCGACGCAGCAGCGACCAACGGATCGCTCGCAATCATGGCGTCAGGTAGTGGGGCTGCTGACGCTGAGCCGTCGAAAACCAAATAGGTCGTGACCTGAGGAAGCTGATCGCGGATGCGATCGAAAAGTGGCGCGTACTCCGCGTCGACATAGACGACGGTCGCGTCACAGTGGTCGACCACGTACGCTGCCTCATCGTCGGACAACCGGTAATTCAGCGGAACTGCAGTAGCCCCGACCTTGCGAGCCGCGTTGACCATCTCGACGATGCCCATCGAGTTCTGGCCACACCACACGACCTTGCCGCCAGGCGACACCCCATGTTCTGAAATGACCCGGGCAAGCTGATTCGATCGAGCTTCAAGTTGGGCATAGGTGCACACTCGAACGTCGACGCCACGCCGATCGTCGATCACCGCCGTCTTGTCCGGTTGGTTGGCAGCATGAGCGGTCAGCAGGTCGGTCATAGCCACGTTGTACCACCTGATCATTCACTGGCGAGAAAGTCAGTCCCACTCCCTCACTTTTTATGTGTCCGATCCGATAGGAACAAATGGGCCCCGATACGGATTTCACTGCAGATCCTGCCGCGGGCATTCGCGAGAATTTTGTCGAACTCATGCCCTCCTCTGTGGCCTTTTCTCACATCGCGCTGGCTGCGTCGGTCGCCGTCTTCTGGACCCATGTTGATACGGCTCGGCTCCTCATCTGGGCGGGGCTTCAGGTCGTGCTCTTGCTTACGACCTCGTTTGCCAGATACAGGGCCACTCCCGAACGGTTCCTGCCGATCTGGATCGGCGCCGAAATGGTCACATCGGCCGGCTGGGCCAGCCTTGTGCTCGTTGCGTTAGCTGACAACGCCGACTGGCAGACTCTGCAAGGCCTACTTCTGCTCGCCCTGATGCTCTCCACACTTGGCAACGCCGCCGCCCACCGTCAGATTCACCTGGCAGCCACAATTCCGATCTCGGTCATCAGCGCGACAGCCTTCGCCCTGCAAGGTTCCGGAGCATCTCGTTGGATTGGCGCCAGCTTTGCCATCGCTCTGCCCTTCACCATTGCCTCTGGTGGGGTGATCCGACAGGTGCAGTCTGATCTGTTCGAAAGCTCCCTGCGGAACAAAACACTGGCCGAGAGCCTTCGATCCGAAGGAACTCAGCTAAAGGATGCAAACGATCAGCTCGAGATTGCGAACAGTGATCTCGACGCTCAGTCCCGACGAGACACTCTGACCGGCCTCTACAACCGTGCCGGATTCCTCGGCCTGCTGACTCAGGCAGTAGCCGATCGGCCAGGCAAGGTCGTCGTTTGCTACCTGGATCTCGATGCGTTCAAGCGAGTAAACGACGGATTCGGGCACCGCTTCGGCGATCTGATTCTGTGCGCTGCTTCTCGTCGGATCAACCGAGTGCTTCGTGAGAACGAAGTCCTCGCTCGTCAAGGCGGAGACGAACTCACGATCTTTGGCTGCATCGACGATATGAAAGGTGACGTCGAGGATCTGGGACAGCGAATCCTCTCCGTCTTCGATGACCCATTTCTGGTCGAGGACCGCCAGGTCGAAGTCAGTGTCAGCATCGGGCTGGTCTGGCTACCCGAGTTCACAACCGCAGACGATCTCATGCGGTTCGCCGACACGGCCTTGTACAACGCAAAGGATTCCGGACGCGGTCAATTTGCCGTCTTCAACGACGCTATGCGCGCCGAACTCGACAGTCGAACTCAGCTCCAGGTCGATCTAAGTGCCGCCTTCGCTCGCTCTGAACTAACGCCATACCTGCAACCAATCGTGGATATCACTACCGGCCAGATCGCCGCAGGCGAAGCGTTGGCGCGATGGGAGCACGTCGACGGAATCCGAACGGCCGCCGACTTCATCGACACCGCCAGCGACCTTGGCATGCTCGATCAGATCAACGAGCTCGTCGTCAGCAAGGTCTTTGAATTTCAGCGCACGGTTGATACTGCCACTGGTCGCCCGTGCCCCATTACGGTGAATGTGTCGCCGCTACATCTCGATGCCATGTTGAATCGTGTGCTGGGCGAACCGGGGGTCGAGACCATCATCTTCGAGATCACCGAAGACGGCATCTTCTCCGATATCGACCGCGTTCGCCGTCCACTTGAACGGGCCAAAGAAGCTGGCATCCAGGTGTTACTCGACGACTTCGGCGTCGGATTCTGGTCGCTTTCGATCGCCACTCAGCTGCCGGTCGACGGATTCAAGATCGACCGCAGAACCGTTGCCTCGCTTGCCGGTAACCCTTCGGCTATTGCGTCGGTGGAAGCGATCATCCAACTCGCCGACCGTATGGGTCTCAAGATCGTCGCCGAGGGTGTAGAAACCAGCGAGCAACTAGCGCTTCTGCGCGACTTAGGTGTGGGTTTCGCTCAGGGTTACCTTTTCTCCGATGCAGTTCCCATGTCTAGGTTCGCCGAGTGGCTCCGCACCGGCCACCGCTTCGCCGTCGGCGCAGCCGTTGTGTGATCGCTGCCCCAGAATTAGTTTGGCATTCCTCCAACGCTCCGGAGCTGATACACAGAGCCTATGAGTGTCGTGAAGATCAATGCCCTGGAAATCCCACCTCAAGCTGGTGAAGAAATCGTCGAGCGGTTTACCGCGCGTATGAACAGCCTGACCGACGTTGCTGGTTTCGAGGGGTTTGAGCTGTTGCGCCCAACCGGCGAGACCGAAACTCGTTGGTTCGTATACACCCGATGGGCCGACCAGGTCAGCTACGAAGCCTGGCGTGATGGCGACGGCGCTCGCACCAGCCATGCACAGGGACCTGATCAGCCCCGTAAGCCTGTCAGCATGGGGGCAACTCTGCTTGAGTTCGAGGTCGCCGTCAGCGCTGGGCCTCGGTAAATGAAGAGTAAATGAACAGTAAATAGACAGAGACAAGTCCTCGGCATCAACTACGCGGGCGGGGGGCACTCCGAATAGCTCGGGTAGCGTCCCCATATGCTCAAACGGTCGTTGCTCACCCTTTTGTTCGCGTTGGTTCTTATCACCACCTCCTGCGGGTCTTCCGACGGCGATTCTGCTGAGCCCAGCGCCGAGGCGACTTCGGTGTCAGCTGTCGCGGCAGAGCCCGAGCCAACTACTGCACCTGAGCCAGAGCCCACGTCTGAGCCGGTTACGGAGACCGACGAGCCTGCAGAGAGCTATGACGCTCCTGGGGCGTTGGAGCTTCTGTTGCCCCTCGACCCCACAGCCCTGCCCGGCAGCGTGATCGACGTCGAGGAACTGACCATTGACGGTGCCATCGGGCAGCGGATCCTGTATCACTCGACGTCGGCCCAGGGTGATCTGGTCGCGGTATCGGGGTTCGTGTCATACCCCGAAGGCGACGTACCCGACGGCGGCTGGCCTCTCATCGCGTGGGGACACGGCACCACCGGGCTTGGTGACAGTTGTGCCCCGTCTAACGACGCCGAGACCGACCAGCTTGGGCTCGCGCTCGTCAACTTCGGGTACGCCGTCGTGGCTACTGACTACGAAGGTCTGGGCACGCCTGGCGTCCATCCCTACATTGTTGGTGCCAGCGAAGCCCATAGCATCCTCGACAGCGTTCGAGCTGTCTACGAGCTTGGTTTACCAGTCACTGACGAGTGGATCGTATTCGGTCATAGCCAAGGTGGCCATGCCGCGATGTTCACAGGTCAGCTGCAGTCGACCTATGCCCCCGAACTCAACATGATTGGCGTGGTAGCGGGTGCTCCCCCATCACAAATGGGCGAGATGGACGACGCATTGATCGGCAGCGACTTCCAGGGTTACTTGATTATGACGGCAGCGGGTCTCGTCGCCGGCAACCCAGACCTCGATCTGGCCGACGTGTTGTCTACCGAGGCAATCGGCTTGATGGATGTCGTCGAGACTGGCTGCACTGCCGAAATTTTCGACGTATACAACCCACTCGAATACGACGACGTCACGGTTGTTGACGATCCGTTCACGCTGCCCGACTGGGCCGCTGCCATACGGATGAATGACACCAACCTGCTTCCGGTTCCGGTGCCGCTGCTGATCATCCATGGCGGTGAAGACGAGCAGATTCCAGTCGAAACATCGGCGATGCTACTGAACCAACTCTGTGATTTCCCGGACCAAGGTCCGACCGTGCGTAATGTGTATGAGGGTCAAAGCCATGCTGGTGTATTGACCACCTTCGCGGCCGTGCCCGACCTGCTCTCCTGGGTCGAAGGACGCTTTGCTGGCGACGTTGCGCCGAGCATGTGCAGCTAAGCACCGCAATTCCGCAGGGAACACAGGTTTATCCCCCGTGGTTAAGTATCTTGTGGTTAAGTAACTTGTGGTTAAGTATCTTTGTCTAGGGTCCACAAGGGACCAATGACCGACCGATAGGAAATATGCATGAAGGTTTGGATTGATCAGGATCTCTGCACCGGCGATGGCCTCTGCGAAGAGATCGCTGACGAGGTCTTCTTCGGCAAGGACGACGGCCTCTTTTACGTCAAGGAGACTTCTGGCAACTTCGGCGAAGAGAAGCTCTATGACGGCGATGCAAACCCTGCTGGCGCCGAAGGTATGGCTCGCATCCCCGAGGGTGGACTAGAAGCGGTTATCGAAGCCGCCGAAGAGTGCCCCGGTGAGTGCATCTTCATCGAAATCTGACCGACTTAACCGTCAGTCATGAGATCTGGGTGAGGGCCCCACATGGGTCCCTCACCAATTCTCATTCGCCATGATCGAGAGCGACGAAGTCTTCGATCCTGACCGGTTGGCTGGTTGTGCCTATTGGCGTTGCGACGAGATCTTCGAGCAACGCACAAGCAACCACCAATTCTGTCGCAAGGCATGCCGCAGCCGGCACCATAAATGGGCACGCGCCCAGGTCCGCAAGCAGGCCAAGGCCGATGCAAAGGCGGCGCGGGCAGCTGCACGGTCAAGGCGCTAGTGGGCACTATCGTTAACGCATGACCGACGTCAGCCCCGAGATCATCTTTAACCCTCTTGAGCCTGGGTATACCGACAACCCATACCCACACCTGAACGAGATGCGCAGCCACGATCCGGTCCACGCGTCTCCTATCGGCAGCTGGATGTTGTTCAACTACGACGACTGCTTCCAACTCTTGCGTAACCCCGGGCTCAGCGTCGATGAGAAGAACCTGGAAACGTTCGACGACGAACGCATGAAGGCCTTCCTCGATGCCGTCGATGGCGACGTAGAAGAACTCGAACGCACGTCGATTCTTGGCATTGATCCCCCGGACCACACCCGACTGCGACGCTTGGTCAGCAAGGCGTTCACGCCCCGCACCATCGAAGCGCTGCGACCCCGTATTCAGGAACTGGTCGACGATGCACTTAACCGCATCGCTGAGCAAGGCCAAGCCGATGTGATCGCCGAACTCGCATTTCCGCTGCCATTCGATGTGATCAGCGAGATGCTCGGTATGCCAGCTGGCGATACCGAAGCGCTGCGATCCTGGTCAGAAGACATCGTCAAGACGATCGACCCGATCATCACCGAAGACGAGATAAAGGCTGCTGTCATCGCCAACCGGCTGATGGACGAATACATGGCTGGTGTCATCCAGTGGAAACGAGAGAACCCGGGCGACGACCTGTTGACCGCCATGATCGAGGCCGAAGAAGACGGCGACAAGATGTCCAGTAAGGAACTCAGCGACCAGGTCAACCTGCTGTTCATTGCGGGCCACGAGACCACCGTTAACCTGATCGGCACCGGCATCGCCGACCTGCTTTCTCGGCCAGACCAGGCGCAGAGTATCCGTGACAACGGACTTGAGATGAATGGCGTCGACGAGTTGCTGCGCTTTGTCAGCCCCGTGCAGATGTCACGGCGGATCACGACTCAAGATGTCACTATCGATGGCCGCGACATCCCGACGGGAACCATGGTTATGGCTGCGTTGGCATCGGCCAACCGCGACGCCAACAAATGGGGCCCAACCGCTAACGAACTCCACCTGGATCGCGACGGCGCTGGTCAGCATCTCTCATTCGGCAGCGGCATCCACTATTGCCTCGGCGCTTCTCTGGCCAAGCTCGAGGGCCAGGTCGCTATCGGCTCGTTCATCCAACGATTCCCGGATGCCACCATCGTCGATCAGCATTTCAACGGTCGTATCAATCTGCGCGGTCTCGAACGCCTGATCGTCAACGTCGCGAACTGACCCCCAGCGCCTGAGCGCCATGCTCGCCGGGTAGGAACACATACGTAGGGTCAGACCCGTAATGAGCGCGTGTAGCGTCAGGGCGTGGAAACCCCAGAAAACTGGACATGGGCCGCAGGGCCAGTAGCGGCAAGGCCTTGTGTCCTCGTCGATGTCGACGGCGTGATCGCTGACGGCTGGCATCGTCAACACTTCTTGCAAGGCGATACGCGCGACTGGAAGAACTTCTTCGCCAACTCATTTGGTGATACACCCATCGATGGTTCAGTAGCACTTACCCAGCAGTTCGACCCCGACACTGCAGTGGTCTTGCTGACTGCGCGCCCGCACAACCTGCACACGATGACGGTGGACTGGGTCCGCGAGCACGGCCATCGCTGGGACCTGTTGATCATGCGCCACCGCAGCGACGGCGCTCTGTCATCCCCCAAGTTCAAGCAGCGCTCGGTGCACGAACTACGTGAACGCGGCTTCGAGCCCCAACTCGCCATCGACGATGACCAGCGCAACATCACCATGTTCCGCAGCGAAGCCATCCCCTCGCTCTACCTGCACTCCGGCTACTACGAGGCCTAACCTCAGCGTGTACGCAACTCCTTGCAACAGGCACTGCCAGCTCATGGCCATTTGTGCTCGCCAGACCCGAAACGCTGACTACTCTTCGGCGGCGCCGGCGCGGATGTCGTCGACCACGGATGCGTCGGCCAGGGTGGTGGTATCACCAAGGTCGCGGCCTTCGGCGACGTCACGCAGCAGACGGCGCATGATTTTGCCAGAGCGTGTCTTGGGCAAGTCAGGCACGATGAACACAGCCTTGGGTCGGGCGATCGCTCCGAGCTTGGTGGCCACATGCTGACGGATCTCTTCGGCTAGCTCGAGTGAGGCTTCGTTGCCGCCGCGCAAGATTACGTACCCGACGATCGCCTGGCCGGTGGTGTCATCGGTGGCTCCAACAACCGCTGCCTCGGCAACTGATGGATGATCAACAAGTCCTGATTCGATCTCCGACGTTGAGATGCGGTGGCCACTGACGTTCATAACATCGTCAACGCGGCCGAGGAGCCACAGGTAGCCATCGGCGTCAAGACGAGCGCCATCACCGGCAAAGTAACGACCGGGGAAACGAGACCAGTAGGTCTCTTGGTAACGCTCCGGGTCACCCCAGATGCCTCGCAGCATGGCCGGCCACGGCTTGGCGATAGTCAGGTAGCCACCGCCTTCAGGCACAACATTGCCATCGTCATCGACCAGTTCGGCGGTAACACCAGGAATGGTCGAGCACGCAGAGCCGGGCTTCGTGACCGTTACACCTGGCATAGGGGTGATCATGTGGCCGCCGGTTTCGGTCTGCCACCAGGTATCGACGATCGGGCGGGAGCTTCCACCGATGTGCTCGTGGTACCACATCCAGGCTTCGGGGTTGATTGGTTCGCCCACCGTGCCCAACACCCGCAAAGAGCTCAGATCATGGCCTTCGAGTTCTTCGGTTCCCCACTTCATGAACGTACGGATGGCCGTCGGTGCGGTGTAGAGCTGGGTTACGCCGTAACGCTCGATGATGTCCCACAGACGATCCTTGCTCCAGGTCGCCCGGTCATCGCTCTCGCGGTCCTGCTCGCGTGGCGTGTCGGGGGTTCCTTCGTAGAAGACCGAGGTGCAGCCGTTCGCCAACGGGCCATACACGATGTAGCTATGGCCAGTGACCCAGCCAATGTCGGCAGCGCACCAATAGACATCGGTGTCGGGCTTCAGGTCAAAGACGTACTTGTGGGTGAACGCCACCTGGGTCAGGTAACCACCCGTGGTGTGCATGATGCCCTTGGGCTTTGCGGTCGTACCCGAGGTGTAGAGCAGATACATCAGGTGTTCGCTATCCAGCGAGACTGGCGGGCAGTCTGTGCTGGCGTCGGCCATCAGGTCATGCCACCAGTGGTCACGGCCTTCGGCCATGATCACGTCGGTGTCACATCGGTTCACCACAACGACGTTCTCGACGGTCGAGGCGCCTGCATCGAGCGCAGCGTCGACATTGACCTTGAGCCCAGACGGAGCGCCGCGGCGATAGCCAGCGTCGGCGGTGATGATGAGCCGTGCCTGCGCGTCGTCACAGCGATCCATGATGGCGTCAGGAGAGAAGCCACCGAAGATCACCGAGTGAGCGACACCAATACGGGTGCAGGCGAGCATGGCAATGGCCAGCTCAGGAATCATCGGCATATAGATGGCGATGCGATCGCCAGACTGCAGGCCAAGGCCCTTGAGCACATTGGCGAACTTGGAGACCTCGTCGAGCAGCTCGCTATAGGTGATGGTGCGGGTATCGCCGGGTTCACCCTCCCAGTGATACGCGACCTTGTCGCCCTTGCCAGCTTCGACATGGCGATCCAGGCAGTTGTAGCTGATGTTCAGCTTGCCCCCCAAGAACCATTTGGCATACGGAAGCTGCCAGTCGAGGACCTGATCGAAGTCCTGGTCCCAGCTGATCAGCTCACGGGCCTGGCGGGCCCAGAATGCCTCGAGGTCAGCCTCGGCCTCGTCGTAGAGAGACCGGTCGTTCGCCAATGCGGCGCCCGCAAACTCAGCCGAGGGCGGAAACTGGCGATCTTCGGTCTCGTAGACCTCGATGGTTGCGTCACTCATGGCACCGACTGTAGACGCGCAACAGCGATGGCACGAAGGCCATCGCTGTCACAAAGTTCATTGCACCGCCCGAGCCCGGTTGCGCCAGGACTACTTAGCTAGCGAGTCACGAATCTGGGTGAGCAGCTCGGTGTCACTTGGGCGTGCTTCTTCGTCGTCAGCGTCATTGATCAACTGACCCAGACCAGGCCCACAACAAACCCAGCTTGGCCAAGGTGATACAGCATGTGCACCAGGACTCGGCGCCGCGGCGCCGGACGAACGAAACGGTCGAGGCCAAGCAGCCCGTCAGATATCGCAAAGAACACACCGCCTGCCGCGATTGGCCAGCGGTGGGTTGCCGTCGCGACGACGACCAGTGCCATCGTCACGGCCAGATAGGCGATCACCGGCACACCGTAGGGACCGCCCCGGACCTTCTGGATAATTGGCCACCCGAGGTAGGTCAACAAAACGCCACCAGCTGCGAAGCCACCGACGATGCCGATGAAGGCAAGGTCCATCAGCAAAAAGGCGGCGATGTAGAAACAATGGCCGATGAGAAACGCCGCGAGCCCAGCCAGGAACTGGTCCACTTGCGGTAATAAGAAGACATCGCCAGCAAGGCCAAACAGCAGGCCGATGACCACGAGCCATTTCGACGCTGCCGGATCCGCATCGACGCTCAAGGTCAACACCAGCAGAGCGACCATGACCGCCGGTTTGGCGAACCGCTCGACGTGCGACTTCCCGTGCCACACCGACCACCAGTCGGTGGCGGCAAGCACAGCCGCGACTACTCCCCCAACAATGGTCAGCATCGGGGTATCAGCGAAGTGAAGCTAGCCGCCAACCGCGGCAGCTACGCCGGGCACGTCGACATCGCTGAAGTGGGTGATCATGCCTGGATACACACCGAACGCAATCGTGGCAACTGCGGTGATGACCAGCGCTGTCTGGAGCGCGAACGGGACCCGAATAGGTGTCGTCTCGAACTCGGTTGGCGTATCTTCGAACCACATGCGAGAGGCCAGCTTGCCGTAATAACCGAAGGCAATCACGGTGTTCACCGCGGCCAGAGTCGCGAGCACATAGGCCCACCAGACATCGGCTTCGATCAATGCCGTGAACACACCGAACTTGGCAAACCAGCCGCCCATCGGTGGGATACCGGCAAGCGATGCCAGGAAGATTGTCATGATGATCGTTAATGCTGGTGACCACTGGAACAGACCATTGAACGAACGGATGTGCGCGGTGCGTGTTCGGCGGCTCACCGTCAGGATGACCGAGAAGGCCCCCAGGTTCATGGCGGCATAGATGATCAGATAGGTCACCACAGCCGAAACCGAGGTTTGTGCCAATGCCGTGCTCTCGCCGGCAACAGAGAGCGCCGCCAGCATGAAGCCAGCTTGGGCAACACCCGAGTAGGCCATGAGCCGGATCAGGTTCTCCTGGCGCAGCGCTGTCAGGTTGCCGATCGTCATCGACAGCGCCGCCAGGATCCATAGGGCTGGTCCGTAAATCTCGTTCTGGCTCCAGAAGCCAACAAATATTAGATTCATGAGCGCAACGAAACCAGCGCTCTTTGCTGCAACAGCAAGGAATGCGGTGACAGGCGTTGGCGAACCCTCATAGGTGTCAGGTGCCCACAGGTGAAACGGCACGGCCGACACCTTGAAAGCGAATCCGACGATCACAAGCACAACACCCAAGCTGACGATTGGTGTTGACGCCGTACCGTCACCCAAACTTGCGTTGATCTCCGACAGGACCGTCGAACCAGTCACACCGAACAACAACGACATGCCGTAGAGCATCAGAGCGCTAGCAAATACGCCGTTCAGGTAGTACTTGAGGCCAGCCTCGTTGCTCTTGATGTCACGTTTGCGCCAGGTTGCCATCAGATAGGCAGGGATCGAAAGTAGCTCGAGAGCAACGAACACGGTGATCAGGTCGCGTGCGCTGGCCATGACAACCATGCCCAGCAGCGACGAGATGAGCATGCCGTAATATTCGCTCTCCCAATAATCGCCTTCGCCGATGTAGTTCGTCGACATCAGCACGATCATGTAGCCGATCAGAACGAACAATGCCTTCAATATCAGCGAATAACCATCAACGACATAGACGTCGCTTCCGGCAAATGCCTGCCGCGGGTTCGAGGCAACACCATCGACCGCCAGGGTGATGATAGGAATCAGGACCGTGAGCAAGCCAAGGCCCGCGATGGTCGGCGAGATCTTGCGGCCCTTTTCAAGGAACACCACATCGATCAGCGTGACGAGTGCGCCAACAGCGAGCAAGGTCAGCTCGGGCGCCAGCGCATGCCAGTCAATGTCGGGCCGAACAAAGTCGGCCTGTTGGAGGAGGGCAGCGAGCATGGGTTAGTTCCCCGACGCCGTTTCGAGCGCAGCGAAGCGTTCAGCAGCCGCCCGTTCGGCCTTGATGCGGTTGTTGTTGAAGCAGTCGATGCCGTCCTCTTGCTCAAGGCAGCCGCTGCTGTTGGCAACGGTGATGACATCGCCATCAGCATTTACGACTTCGATCGGAGAACCGTCGATGTCTACTACCAAGACACTCTCGACTTCGAGGGATGCAATGACCGCATCGTCGGTTAGGTCAAAGATTGCGTTCGGGTAGAAACCGAAGACAACGATGAGGGCAAGAAACGGCGTCCAAGAGATCCACTCGATCTTCGTCACGTCGTGAATGTGTGGATCACTTGCGAACTCTTCGGGTGGGTTACCAAAGGCCGTCTTCTGCACCATCCACAGCAAGTAGCCCGCTGCGAGCACCGTGCCGAGGGCGGCAACAACCATGAAGCCACGCCAGACGGACTCATTCAGGATCTCGGCCGGGTTGTAGCTGGCCAGGATCGCCGGGAATTCACCCCAGAAGCCGGCCAGGCCAGGAAGACCCAGCGATGCCATGGCAGCAAAGGCCAAGATCCAGCCCATCTTGGGGGCTTGCACGAGCAGCCCACCGAGTCGGCTCATGTCGAGTGTGTGGTAGCGGTCCTTCATGGAACCAGCCACGAAGAACAACATGCCGGTGATGAGACCGTGGGCGATCATGCCAAAGATTGCGGCATTGATACCAAAGTCGGTCAACGTAGAGATGCCGAGCATCACGAAACCCATATGGGCCACCGATGAGAACGCAATCAGGCGTTTCATGTCGGTCTGGGCCAGACAGCCAAGTGCACCGTAGATGATGCCGATCACCGCCAACAGGCCAATAACAGGGGCCCACGCCGCAGCGGCTTCAGGCAAGAACGGAATGGCAATTCGCACGAAGCCATAGGTACCGAGCTTCAGCAGGACCGCAGCCAGGATGACCGAACCAACCGTAGGTGCCTGAGTGTGTGCATCAGGCAGCCATGTATGGAACGGGAACATCGGCACCTTGACGCCGAAACCGATGAACATGCCGCCAAAGACCCAAAGCTGAGCAGAGCGGGCAATACCCGCCGTTGCTCCAGTCGAGAGCAGCCGCATATCAAAGGTGCGTTCAGTGGCAGAGACAACCTCGCCAGCCATAGTCGAGTTCGTTCCATCGGCCAAGAAGAACAAGGCCAAGAAGCTGACCAGCATGAGAGCCGAGCCGAACAGCGTGTAGAGGAAGAACTTGAGCGATGCGTAGCGGCGATCATCGCCACCCCAGACACCGATCAGGAAGAACATTGGCAGCAGCACAACTTCGAAGAAGACGAAGAACAGGATCAGGTCCTGGGCAATGAACGAGCCGAGCATGCCGGTCTGCAGGACCAGGATCAGCGACAGGAACGCCTTGGGATTGTGCGGCTCAGGGAAGTGGCCAAACGAATAAATGATGCAGAGCGGCACAACACCCAACGTCAGGATCAGCAGCGGCAATGACATGCCGTCGAGACCGACGATGTAGCGGCTGTTGATGACGCTGATCCAGTCCTTGTCAACCACGTACTGCAGGTCACCTGCGTTGCCGTAGTCAAAGTTGAACAACAGCAGCGCACCGAAGACGGCAGCGATGAGCGATGTGCCCAACGCGATCATCTTGTGCGCTGACTCTTCTTCCTTTGGCGTGGCCATCATTACCAACGCACCGACTAGCGGAATGAAGGTAACGAGGGTTAAGCCCCAGTCGTCGAGAAATGCTTCCATGAATATCTAGACCCTCAGATAACGATGATGAGCAGGCCCGCAAGCAGGGTTGCGCCTGCGAACATGACGGTTGCGTATTGTTGGACTTTGCCGGTTGACCAGCGGCGCAATTCGCCACCGGCACCTTGCGAACCACGACCAGCGGCATTGACGGAACCGTCGATGACACCTTGGTCGATGTACTTGTAGAGCGCGTCGGCCGTCTTGACCGAATTCTTGCCGACCTCGTCGACGGCTGCATCGATGATGTTCTCGTGCACCCAGTTGGCAGCGTTCGCCATCGGCCGCTTGACGACGGTGGCAATACCCATGCCGCTGCGCAGCGCAGCGGTCACGATGGTGAAGATGGTGAGCCCGAGCAAAGCGCCCCAGACCAGTGACGGCCAGAAATCCTGATTCAGGCCGTTGTCCAGCGAGAAGCCAAGCGTTAGGCCAGCAGCAGCGCCAAAGATGGTGCCCATGGCACTGGCGCCAGCAGCCCCGACAGGCTCGCCGCCGTCGTAGATGTGATCGAGGTAGTAACGGTTCTTGAGCATGGTGTGGCCGGCCTTGAGCAGGCCGCTGCGCTCGGTAGGACCATTCACTAGCTCGGTGGCAGAAGGACTCTGCGCGTTCACCCGAACGAAGTAGTAGTAGTACGCAACACCAACTGCTCCAGCGACGACCAGCGTCGAGAAGATGGCCAGGGACCAACTTGGGTCAGCATGGCTGATCTTGGGGAAGTAGCCCGTTGCTGCCAGCGGTTCGACATAGTGTTCGAATCGCAGCGTCCAGCCCGACGGCAAGCCAAGGAATCCCTTGGGCAGGTTCATCAGACCGGCAACAACAGCCAAGCCAGCCAAGATACGCAACGGCCACAGAATACGTGGGCCCGACTCGTGCGGATCATCATGAAGTGCGTCGGCGTGGCCATCATCTGTGGCATGAGAGTCGTCGTGGTGCCCGCCTCGGAACTCACCGAAGAAGGTCAAGTACATGACTCGGGTCATGTACGCGGCAGTCATTGCTGCGGTGATCATGCCCATAACAAGCATGATTGTGTACGCGCCGTTGGCATGGCTCTTACCTTCGAAGAATCCCCAGCCACCAGTGCCGGCCAGGATCTCATCCTTTGACCAGAAGCCAGCGAGAGGCGGAAGACCTGCGAGCGCAATCGAGCCGATCAAGAAGGTCTTATACGTGGTCGGCATGAACTTGCGCATGCCACCCATGTCCTTCTTCATGTCGAAGCTGTGTACGGCGTGGCTGACAGAACCAGCACCCAGGAACAGGCAGGCCTTGAAGAGTGCGTGCGTGGTCAGGTGGAAGACCGCAGCGGTCCATGCTCCGACACCCAGTGCCAGGGTCATGTAGCCGAGCTGGCTGATCGTCGAGTACGCCAGCACCTTTTTGATGTCGTCCTGTACAAACGCCAGGGATGCGCCAACCAGGGTGGTCACCGCACCAATCACCGCGAGTGCGTTGATGCTGGAGCCGCCGATCGACAGGCCGTTGAAGAACACGCCATAGAGACGGGCGATCAGGTAGACGCCCGCGACAACCATGGTGGCCGCATGGATCAGAGCCGAGACCGGCGTTGGGCCGGCCATAGCGTCGGGCAGCCAGGTGTGCAGGAAGAACTGGCCAGACTTGGACATGACCGCAGCCAGCAGGCACAACGAGGCGATCAACAACAGTGTGTGGCTGGTTGTGCCGTCGATGGCGCCTGCGTTGATCTCAATGATGCCCCACTTCTCGTTAGAAGCGAAGAACAAGATGATCATGCCGATCAACAGACCTATATCACCAACCCGGTTGGTCAAGAAGGCCTTGAGTGCCGCGTCAGAGTTGGGTTGTTCTTCCCACCAATGGCCAATCAGAGCAAAGGAGCAGACGCCCACAAGCTCCCAACCAACAATCATTTGCAGCACGTTTGCGCTGGTCACGAAGAACAACATTGCTGCGGTGAACAGCGATAGGAAGCCGAAGTAGTGGGTGAAGCGGCGGTCACCCGCAACGTAGTCGGTGCTGTAGATATGCACCAGCATCGAAACCAGTGTGACCACTACCAGCAAGGTCACGGTCAGACCGTCGACCATGGTTCCAATGGTGAAGTCGATGCCACCGTTTGACCACCATGTGCGTTCAGAGAGAACGGCGACCGCTGCCGCAGAGGTGCTGCCTTCTTTGGCCTCGGTGAACGCCGTCAGCGCTGATGCAGACTCGCCGTCTGCTGAACCAACACCGATATCGACCGGAAAGGCACCCTCGTCAGAGTGATCATCAGCGTCTTCAGAGCGATCATCAGTGTCTTCAGAGTGATCGTCTTGGATGTAGTCGCAGGTTTCGGGGGTGCAGTTAGCGGCCTCGTTGACCTGACCGATCCACTGGCCCGCAGTCATCAGCGCTAGGACAAAACAGATTCCGACAGCGGCGATACCGATTTCGCTTCCGCCCCTGGGCATGCGCTTTCCGAAGCCGAGAATGATGGCAAATGAAGACGCCATGATCGCGGGAATGATCCACACGTTCTCAAGGAAGAACCCGCTGGCCTGTACCGCCAGGTCTCCGGCCTCGGCGGCTAGGTACGTCGTACTCATGTGATCAGCCCTTCAAGAGATCGACGTGGTCAAGGTCGATGTTCTTGGAGTTGCGATAGATGGTCAGGACCAGCGCCAGACCGACGCCGACTTCGGCGGCGGCTACAGCGATGATGAACAAGGCAAAGACTTCGGCGGGGATCGCTGCGCCATTGAAGGCACCAAAGGCGATCAGGTTGATGTTGACCGCATTCAAGATGAGCTCGATCGACATGAGTACGAGCACAGCATTTCGCCGGGCCAGCACGCCGTACACGCCGATACAAAACAAGAGCGATGACAGGATCAGGAACTGGATGAGGTACATCGGAGACTCCTCTACTCTTTCCGGGCCACGACGATGGCGCCAATCAGGGCGGCAAGCAGCAGAACAGAGATTGCTTCGAACGCCACGATGTAGGTGCTGAAGATCGAATCGGAGACTTGTTCGACGGTGGTTGGAGCCCGGTCAAGAGCGTCGATTAGCAGCGTGTCGCTACTCCACGGTGCTTTCGCGAAATCGACGACCGCAAACCCCATCACCAGAAACAGCAGCACAGCGGTCAGGATCGCAGGTACCACATTGTCGTAACTCAGGCCATCTTCGGCGCCAACCTTGGCTCGGGTCAGCATGATGCCGAACAGGAATAGCACGATGACTGCACCGATGTAGACCAGCACCTGGGTGATACCAACAAATTCGGCGCCAAGCAGGATGAACTGCGCTGCGACTCCGGCCAACACCACAACGAGGTATAGGGCCGCGTGCACCATGTTGCTGGTCGTGACAACCCGCAACGCTGCGATCACCATGACAGCGGCGATCAGATAAAAGAAGACGTTCTGGGCAACGACCGTTTCAACGGCGAGCACAGTATTAGTAAGGGCTGTGGTAGCGAGGGCTGCGGTCATGACGAAGGGCTCGGCAATTTCTTGACCTTGACCTCGGCCCCGACTTCGTAGGCGGGGTTCTCGGGCACCGTGTGCATCCAGTCGGCAAGGCGTTCCTTGTCGTGAAGCATGTCGGCGATCTTCATTTCGCTGAACTCAAACTCGGGGCTCCAGAACAACGCATCGAATGGGCACACGTCAACGCAGATACCGCAGTACATGCACAGCGCGAAGTCAATGTCGAAACGGTCGAGCTTGTTCTTCTGGCGTGGCTTGCCACCAGCGCGGCGAGGTGGAGCAAGCTCCTTGTGGCCTTCGATGTAGATACACCAGTCGGGGCACTCGCGGGCGCACAACATACACGCCGTGCAGTTGTCGTGGTGCAGCGCAATAACGCCGCGGGCACGAGCAGGCGGTGCCTCTTTCTCGTGCGGGTACTGGACGGTGTGCGCACCCTTGGCAGGA
>Ga0307985_10000367_pt1 | contig 27064 bp, 23 predicted proteins | sample EllFjometageno80_FD_203155 | JGI IMG/M metagenome (GOLD analysis project Ga0307985, IMG submission 203155) | Marine microbial communities from Ellis Fjord, Antarctic Ocean - #80 | ecosystem: Environmental > Aquatic > Marine > Unclassified | place: Southern Ocean | collected 2014-10-09 | reverse complement strand
TCTCTACGGGAGCCTTCTTGTAAGAAATGCTTATTGCTTTGAACCTTGAGTTGATCATTTATTAACCTTCTTCTTTTTGATACTCTGCTGCAAAATTAAACCCTAAGAGGGTATTAAAAAAGTGACTTAAATCACAGTTTTTTATTTATAATGATTCTAAATAAATTTAACATAGTTGAGTAGAGTTATTGTTTTAAACGTATATATTTTATATTAACTATGAATAGTTATAAAGTAGAATGAATATTTTGAAAATTTATACCCAGTATGTTTAAGTCGCTGTTTATTTGGATAAGAAACACCTTTGGTTTCTCAAAAACTGAAACGAATGGTTTCATGGTTTTGATACCCTTGATGATATTTTTACTATTTGCTCCAACCCTTTATACGAAAATTTTCTCCAAACGATATAATAATGCTACTGAAGATCGGGCTATTCTCGATAGTCTTTTAGTCATGTGGAATGAGAATGCTGTGCTTAGAAATTCAAATGAAAAAAGGAAGGTTTCTTTTGAGGACCTGGTAATTGAATTACAAGAATTTGATCCAAATATTGCAGAAGTTGATTTGTTACAAAAGGTTGGTGTCCCTCTTTGGCTGGCCCAAAGAATATTAAATTATCGTACGAAGGGCGGTGTATTTAAAACTAAATCTGACTTGCAAAAAATATATGACTTCCCTGATTCGCTCTTTCGATCTTTAGAACCATTCATTCAATTACCGGATCGTATTCCAGAAATTAAAAAGGTAGAGATTCTTGAAAACATCAAAGTAATTGAAGCTGAAGAAAAACCAATTGTGAAGTTATTAGCCAAGGTTGATCTTAATGACTCCGATACAACGGGTTATAAATTGTTAAGAGGGATTGGGTCTGTTTATGCTTCGAGAATCATAAAGTACAGATTGATGTTAGGAGGCTTCGTTGAAACTAAGCAGCTGACTGAAGTATATGGTGTTTCTGACTCATTGGTTAATTCGTTTATAGATCAGTTAGTTATCAAAGAGTCATTTCGGCCTAAACAATTGAAAATTAACCTCTCCACATTTAAAGAATTGTTGGCCCATCCATATATTTCATACGAACAAGCTGGAGACATTTTGAATACTAAGAGCAAATACGGTAAATTCAAAAAGGATTCTGATCTGATGAATTTAAATTCATTTTCAGAAATTGAATTGAAAAAGTTACAACCGTACTTGGCCTATTAATATGATACCTATACTAACTGCCGAACAAATTAGAGCAGCTGACAATTACACAATTAAGCATGAACCAATTGCTTCAATTGATCTGATGGAACGCGCTTCGGCTGCATTTGTGGGGAAATTCAAGGAATTGGTTTCCCTAGATAATTGTGTAGCCATCGTTTGTGGTGCCGGGAATAACGGTGGAGACGGATTTGCCATTGCACGATTATTAGACCAAGAAGGTTATTCCGTTTCTTGTTATGAGGTATTTATTAATCAACGCTCCTCGGACTGTGAAGTCAATCGGATGAGGTATTTAAAAGCAAATACGGTTATAGATATAAGCAACGAGAAAAAAATTAAATTCAACGAGGCCGTGATTGTTGATGGTCTTTTCGGCAGTGGCTTGAACCGTGCGATTACTGAGGATAGAATTAAGCATACCATAAATGCGATTAATGATTCTAAAAAAGCGGTGGTCGCGATTAATATTCCATCAGGACTTTTTCGTGACCGGATTGAGGGTGTGGGGGCCGTTATTAAAGCAGATTACACCATTACCTTTGGAAGCCCAAAAATGAGCTTTCTATTTCCTGAGACAGGTAATCTGGTAGGCGAATTTCATATAATTGATATAGGCCTGGATAGAAATTATGTCAAATCAATTGACTCAAGTTTTTTTTAATGGAGTTTTCGGATATTAAATCTTCTATTAAAAACAGAGAGAAATTTTCACACAAGGGTACTTTTGGAAGCGCCCAAATTATTGCTGGGAGTGAAGATAAAATGGGAGCTGCTTTTCTTTGTGGTAAAGCATGTTTTTTATCGGGAGTTGGTTTAGTCACCTTGAACATCCCCGGAACGGGTAATGAGATTATTCAAACTTCACTGCCAGAGGCCATGACCATTTTTAATGAAGCGCATGATTGTATTTCTGAAATTAAGCTTTTGGAGAAGACTGCCGTGTTTTGCCTAGGCCCAGATATTGGTAGAAATAAACTGACCAGTCAAGCGGTTGAAAAATTTCTTAAAGAGAATCCTAACAAGCCATTGCTACTTGACGCTGATGCTCTTAATATCATAGCTTCTAAAAAGGAGTTGATCGATTTGATACCTGCTGGTTCAATTGTTACTCCACATGCGAAAGAATTTGAGCGATTATTGGGCGCAAACGAAAATAGTTTAGGTAAAATTGAGTCAATGCGTAATTTTTCTAAAGAAACAGGGATCATAGTTGTATCTAAAGGAGCACATTCCGTTGTATCAGATGTGGAAGGCAACTTATACTTTAACAATTCTGGAAACCCAGGTATGGCAACAGCTGGTAGTGGAGATGTGTTAGCGGGACTAATAACTGGATTATTGGCTCAAAGCATGAATTCTTTAAGTGCTGCGATGACTGGAGTATTCCTTCATGGGCTAGCTGGAGATATTGCTGAAAAAAAAGTCGGAGAAATGTCCTTGATGGCATCAGATTTGCTCAATGAAATACCAAAAGCGATTAGCAACGTAAAAAATATGGTTATTATTTGAAAATACTTTAACTTTAACTAAACCTGGAGAGCTAAAAAGCTGTCTTAGTATAAAATGGATCTCTTTAACCAAAAAATATCATTATCTAAAATACTGTTTCTTGCAGTGTTTCTTATGATAGGCCTCAGCGCTAATGGTCAGGAGATGAATAATGCTAAGACTTCGATTAAAGTTAAAATAGAGGTTTATCCTAATCCTACTACGAATTATATCACCGTTGATTTTTCCAAATTAAATCTTGCTAAACCTAGAATAGAGATCAGGAATATAGTAGGGAGTGAAATGAGAACTTCAATTGAGAAGCTTTCTAAAGACAAACATCGAGTTGATGTAAAAGATTATCCACCTGGTTATTATCTTGTAATAGTAAAAGATGATAGAACCAAATTTCGGCAGACAGTCCGATTTTCTAAAAAATAAAGTAAGCGGCAATAGCCGCTTACTTTATTAGTAGGCAGCGTTACCTGGAGTTCTCGGGAAAGGAATCACATCCCTTATGTTACTCATTCCTGTAATGAAAATAATTAATCTTTCGAAGCCAAGACCGAACCCACTATGTGGAGCTGAGCCATATCTTCTAGTATCAAGATAATAGTCCATTTCATCTTTAGGAATTCCCATTGCATCCATTCTCTGCAATAAATTCTCTAGTCTTTCTTCTCGCTGTGAACCGCCAACAATTTCTCCTATGCCTGGGAAAAGAATATCCATTGCGCCAACCGTCTTGTCATCCTCATTAAGTCGCATATAAAATGATTTGATCTCCTTCGGATAATCAACAAGAATCACAGGTTTTTTGAAATGCTTTTCAACGAGATATCTTTCGTGTTCCGATTGTAAATCAGTTCCCCAGCCTTCGATGGGATATTTAAATTTCTTTTTCTTATTTGGTTTTGAATTCCTAAGAATGTCAATGGCCTCTGTATAAGTCAACCTTTCAAAGTCATTATCAACAACAGAGCTAAGTTTTTCCTTTAAGCTCATGTCACTTCTTTCAATGGCTGGTTTTGATTTTTCTTCGTCCAACAATCGTTTCTCTAAGAAATCCAGATCATCTGAACAATTGTCTAAGGCATATTGCACTAAATACTTCAATAGCTCTTCGGCCAGGTCCATATTGTCTTCTAAATCGTAGAATGCCATTTCAGGCTCGATCATCCAAAACTCAGCTAAATGACGCGTAGTGTTCGAGTTCTCTGCTCTAAATGTTGGTCCAAACGTATAAATATCTGCTAATGCCAATGCCCCTAATTCACCTTCTAATTGACCAGAAACAGTAAGGTTAGTTTCTTTCTCAAAAAAGTCTTTTTTATAATCAACGTTTCCATCTTCAGTCAGTGGTGGGTTTTTTGCGTCAAGAGTAGTCACCCTAAACATTTCTCCCGCACCTTCGGCATCTGATCCTGTTATGATAGGAGTATGCAAACAACAAAATCCTTTGTCATTGAAGAATTTATGAACAGCAAAAGCCATGGCATGACGAACCCTGAAAATGGCCCCGAATGTATTGGTGCGAGGCCTTAAATGCGCAATTTCCCTTAAAAACTCAAAAGAATGTTTTTTGGGTTGAAGAGGGTAAGACTCCGCATCTGCTACACCCAATATCTCAATGGCCGTTGCATGTAACTCCACTGATTGACCCGAACCTTGAGATTCTACCACGTTGCCAATTACTGAAAGACAAGCTCCTGTACTCACATCCTTTAGCGACTCTTCTGAAATTTGATTAAGGTCAGCAACTATTTGAAGGCTATTGATTGTAGAACCATCATTCAAAGCGATAAAGTTGAGGAATTTGTTCCCTCTTTTTGTTCTAACCCATCCTTTAACATTTACTTCTGCTCCGATTGTTTGGCTTGATAGTAATGCTTTAATTTTGATTCTTTTCGTCTTCATAGTGCGATCAAAAGTTATTCAAATAAATCGATCGCAAAGCAACCATATTTTCAACTGATTAACAACTGAATATCATTAAAATACCTTTATGAAAATTGGGGTTAAAAGGCGCAATTTTGTGTATTTTATGACCTTTCAAGTGAATTGAAGTCGTTTTTAATTTCTTGCACGGTTTTTGATAATTTGTTCTCTTATTTGATAATAACATGTCACTTTCTTTTAACTTTGGAGAAATGAAAGAAATTCTTTCAACCAAATGCAAAAACTTAATTTAAGTCAATCCCTCGGTCAAAAACTGTCACCTCAACAGATTCAGTTTATTAAACTCCTACAAGTACCCACTGTAGAGTTGAATACTCGCGTGGAAGAAGAGCTGGAAATCAATCCGGCATTAGAAGAAGGACGTGAGGAGGCAGAAGTTCAAGTAGAAAGTGAGTCAGAAGATTTAGGAGAGGGAGAACTGAGTTCCACTGATGACCTTAATGTGGAAGACTACCTGGGTGACGATGAGTCTTCTGGATACAAAATGCAAGGTGACGGCAATTATTCAGAGGATGATGGCAAAGTAATTCCTGTGGAAATGCAGGTAAGCCTTAATGATCAACTTGAAATGCAACTTGGTTTTAGGGGCTTTGATGATCGTCAGATAATTATGGCCAAGCAGTTGATTGGGAGTATTGAAAGTGACGGATATATAAGACGTGAACTTGATGCTATTGTTAATGATTTGGCCTTTTCACAAAATTTAGAAACAGACGATGAGGAGCTCGAAGAAATTCTGACTGAGCTACAGAAATTTGATCCGCCCGGAATCGCAGCCCGAAATTTAAAAGAATGCCTATTAATTCAGCTTCGTAGAAAACAAGATGAAGATAATCCAGATGAAGTTTTAGAATGTGCTATTAATATACTCGCATCATGTTTTGATGAGTTTACTAAAAAGCATTACGATAAAATCATCAAGAAACTAAACTTAGAAGATGAGAGTATCTTGAAAGATGCTATCTCTGCTATTACAAAATTGAATCCAAAACCAGGAGGAGTTTCTGGAGGCTTGGTGAAAACTCAATATTTAATTCCTGACTTTTTACTTACGAATAATGAAGGGGAAATGGACCTGACATTAAATTCCAGGAATGCACCAGAACTTCGGGTCAGCCAATCTTATTCAGATATGTTTAACGCATATGATAAGAGTGATAAAAAGGATAAAAAGTTAAAGGAGACTGTGTCGTTTGTTAAGCAAAAACTGGATGCAGCAAAATGGTTTATTGATGCTATTAAGCAACGACAGAACACCCTTTTGAGAACAATGGATGCAATAATTCGCTATCAGTATGAGTTTTTTCTCGAAGGAGATGAGACTAAATTGCGTCCAATGATTCTGAAAGATATCGCCAATGAAATTCATATGGATATCTCAACAGTATCAAGAGTTGCTAATTCAAAATCGGTACAGACTGATTTCGGGATCTACCCATTAAAATACTTTTTCTCAGAAGGGATTTCAACAGTTTCTGGAGAGGATGTAAGTAGTCGAGAAGTTAAAAACATCCTTCAACAGTTAATTAATGGTGAGGATAAGAAGAAACCCCTTTCAGACGATAAGCTCGAAAAGTCACTTAAAGCGAAAGGCTATAATATTGCACGTAGAACGGTAGCTAAATACCGTGAACAGCTTAATTTACCAGTTGCTAGATTAAGAAAAGAGCTGTAATTGTGAAGGTTGTTGCACAAATAATTTCTGCGATTTTACAGCCTTTAATAATGCCTTCATTAGTGTTTTTTGTGGCGCTATTTCATATAGACAATAGTACTAATATTACTGTGGATGGGCAGTGGACTATTCTTTCGTTAGTTTTTCTCACTACTTGCTTAATTCCAGTTTGTACGATTTTGATGTTTAGATTTACTAAAGTGATCAAGGACTTACAAATGACAAATAGGAAAGACAGGTTCTTACCGTTTGCCTTCATTTCTATTTTTTATGTGTTGGTTACTGTATTGTTCCATCGCCAACTCCCGTTAAATAAGTTGCTTTCAGCTTCTCTGATAGGCATGACGCTTGTTGTAGTGTTGACGAACATAATTACTTTGTTTTGGAAGATAAGTGCTCATAGTGCAGGAATTGCAGGGTTAGTTGGCTTCTGTTTAGTTTACGCTATGAGGTTTGCTGGAAGCAACAGTTTACTCATGCCGCTTTTGGCTTCCGTACTTTTGATGGGGGTGATTATGTGGGCGAGATTATATTTAAATGCACACAAACCGGCTGAGATAATTGCAGGAGCAGTTTTGGGTTTTGTTATTTGTTTTGGTGCCATCTATTCATTTGTTTAGACTATGTATGAATTTTTAAAATATCAGAAAGCTGATGGTGTTGCTACCATTACTTTTAATCGACCAGAAGTATATAATGCGCTGAATGATGGGATTACCTATGAACTTCAAGCCGCATTGAAAGCCGCAAGTAAGGACAGTGAAATACGAGTTGTTGTATTAACCGGTGAAGGCAAAGCGTTCTGTTCAGGTCAAGACCTCAAAGCTTCGGCTGCCGAACCAGATCGTTCTTTTTCAGATTCATTAGCTAAAAGGTACAACCCTATTGTCCGTGCTATTCGTAATATGCCTAAACCGGTTATTTGCCGACTAAATGGAGTGGCAGCAGGGGCTGGTTGTTCGTTCGCATTGGCTTGCGATTTGATTGTCGCTTCTAATGAGGCAAAACTAATTGAGGTCTTCGTCAATATTGGACTTGTGTTAGATTCAGGCTCGTCTTATTTCTTGCCACGCCTTGTTGGTTCGTCAAAAGCATTTGAATTGGCAACAATGGGTACACGCATTTCTGGTAAGGATGCTGAATCATTAGGCATAGTTACAAAGGCTGTAGCAGCAGATGAATTGGATGCAGCAGTAAAGGTGTATACAGATTATTATTCCAAAGCACCGACAAAGGCTATTGGTATGATGAAAAAGATGTTAAACAAATCTCAAAATTCTTCATTAGACGAAATGCTTGAATATGAAGCATACTGCCAAGACATTGCAGGAGCATCTAGTGATTATAAAGAAGGAGTAACAGCTTTCCTTGAAAAACGCAAGCCCGATTTTAAAGGGAATTAATTAGAAACCAGTTAAAGAAATTCCGAAGGAAAATGTTTTAGTATTTTCTCCTCCTGGAGGTGGGTTGTCAAATTTTTTCGATAATTCGTAATAGCCAAAGAATCCAATACCACCCCATCCTATGCGCGCAAGGATTCCATACCTGAAAGGATTTACGCCAAGTTCTTGCCTGTCTTTGACCATTTTTGGATCCCTTGCTTCATCTTCCATTTTCACCTTAGTGTAGGAAGAATATAGGATTCCTACCTTGCCACCTAAGGCTACTCTAAATCCTTGACCATAATTGCCTGGCCTTGCATACCACCTAAATTCAAGTGGCACATCTACATAGTTTGTAGATAACTTGGTTCTTTTAAATGACTTGGCGTTGAGATAAATAGTCTCTAATTGAGTTACATTAATTGTTCTAGCTCCTGAGTTACTAATAGTGCTTGTCAAGGTAGTGTTGTTATCAAAAGCAAATTTCTCCATACTCAACCCAACACCCGGTGTAAAAGTAAGTCCACCATCTCCAATTGGTAGATCATATAAATAAGTAATGTTTAAGTCCTTGGATTTCCATAAATCCATACTAGCACCTACAGGCGTATTGGACCAAGAGTTAAGTCCGAAATCAAAGATCAAATGACCTGGTAAATCAGGTCTTTGGGCCATAGAACTAAATCCAAAAATAAAAACCCCAACAATTGCAACTACAAACTTCCTCATAGGATCAAATTCATTCTTTATTAAAGCGTGGCAAAGATAGTATTTTTTAAAAGTTTACATAGCGCGTTTTGCTAATATGGATATTTAATTACCTTTGCACTCCGCTTTTTAACGGAAATTAACAAGAAGTAGTATTGGCCTCGTAGCATAACTGAATAGTGCACTTGATTACGGCTCAAGAGGTTGCAAGTTTGAATCTTGCCGAGGTCACAAAAAACCTTACCTATTTAATATTGGGTAAGGTTTTTTTGTTTATTTCCCGATATTTTCCCGACAATTATAAAAACACAAAGAGTTGGAGGCAAGACTTGACCACAGAAAGTCCTCCAGTTTGTTTTTTAAAGAGTCACTAAAGTAATTTACCTCATGAGCTTCATTTATTGACACCTCTTCTTTTAAAGAGCCCGAAAAGTCCGATTTTAGATTATTTAAGATAAAAATGAATGTGATTATTCTTGAATGTAAAACTTCAGCCTAATGTTTACCACTTAAGAGATAAAGTTAAGTAATAGTTTATTATCTTGAAAAACATCTTTCAAGACTTTATCAAATCTTATGTTAGATATATTTTTTGTAAATTTAAATATTAAATATTAAATATTAGTTTGGCACAGAAATTATTAATTCAATAAATCAAAATTCATGAAAAAATTATTATTATTATTATTTGCAGTGGTATTTACTACGTCTGCTTTTGCTCAAAACCAAGAAGTGGTATATGAAAGTATTTATTTAATGCCTGAAAAAGTAAAAGAAATGGAACTTATTGAAGGTGTTAAAAAACATAACGAGAAGTTTCACAGTGAAGGAAGAACAACCGCATCTCTTTATAATGTTTTAATAGGTCGCCGTTCTGGACAGTATGTTTGGTTAAATGGCCCTATGGAGCTTTCTGATTATGATGCTATGCCTGATGAAGTCCATATGTTAGACTGGCAAAAAAACATTAGATCCAATGTTTCTTCTGAATCAGTTCACTTAGGTAAATTAAATTGGGAAGCAAGTTACTCTCCTCCTTCTTGGGGAAGTCCTAAGTACTTATTACATCGTACAATTAAAATTAACCGTAAATACGGTAGCTATGAGAAAGTTCTTGAAGCTGTGACTAAAATCGGAAAAGTATTGACTCAAATTAATGCGCCTAATCCAAGAAGAGTATACGAAAGTATTTTTAACAATGAAAATGGTGAAAATATAACATTAGTTTATCCATTTAAGTCATTCACAAGGTTCAATAATGGAAACGGATTGCCTTCAAACTTTCAATCAGAATATGAGAAAATTAATGGTCTTGGTTCATATAGAAGAGATGTAGGGGATGTTCTCTCTGAATTTAGTGATGGGTTTTCTGATGAAGTCCTTCAATTGGTAAATTAAAAAATAAAAGAGAGTGGGGTACTTTCCCATTTTCATTTAGGCTGGGTTCTTCTTCTGAATAGGTGCACGTGCTTAAATGTGCTATACTATTTAAAATAGTATAAAAATATTTTTTGATAGGTGACTAATATTTAATGGTGTAACTGTACATTTATTATGATTGATAATAAATTTGAGCCTAAATGGAAATCTCATTAGGGTGGTTATCCTAATCTAAAATTGCTCGGATTGAAACTGACGTAATTAATATTTCCCTTGATAATAAAAAGTCCTTGTCGAAAGACAGGGACTTTTTTGTTGAAATAATAATAAGAATTGAAGGGCTTTTAATCCAATAAAGCTTCCCTCATTAATGATGGAGGCATATTTCCAATTTTTAAAAGCTTTTCATGAAAATCTTTGAGTGTAAATTCACTTCCCATTTTTTTCTTGTATGCTTCTCTCATGGCAAGAATTTCTGTCATGCCCATAAAGTAGCCAATGAAATAACCGGGCCTGGCACTTGATGAATCAATTTCAAGTTGAGCAGCCCACCTTAAGAAACCTACTTGGTCAGTCATAAGGCTAATGGCATCTTCATAAGTTAATCTACCCGTATGCATGCCTGTATCGTAAATTACTCGCGCATTTCTCCATAATCTAAGTTGCAATTGCCTTAAATGAATTCGCTCATTAGGGAAAAAACCAGTTTCTTGCATCAATTGCTCATTGTACAATCCCCAGCCTTCACTGAAGATGGAAATGCCATTGTTTTTTCTCAAAGGTCGCGGATTATGCATTTGATAAAGGCCTTGAACATGATGCCCTCCATAAGTCTCATGAGGAGCAGTGACAATAATGACACCCCAATCATGCTCAACAAGATATTCCTGTTTTGTCTGATCATCCCATTGATGTTCAAATGGATTAATCATCCATTCAGAAGTGAAAATGCCTTCCTCATCTTTTGACCTGGCTCTTGAAAAATTCCCGTAATAAGAGGTTTTACGTAGGTATTCTGCACGTGGTACTACATTCACACGTTCTGGCCAAGGAATTGGAATAAGGTCATTTTCTTTGATATGTACACCAGCTTTGTCTACCCATTCTTGGTGTGCGGCTATCATATTGTCTGGCTCAGGATATTCGTTTTTAACCTCAATAGCCAGTTCTTGCCAAGTTTTAGAAGGGTCAATGCGCTTGGCTAGGGCTGTTAGTTCAGCAACGGTGGCATTAAATTGACTCCATCCAAAATTCCATAAACTATCGGCATCGTAGTCCATAAGGAATTGCCCTTTGAGCATTTCATTGTAAGTTTTCTCACCAATAGCGAACTGCCCTTGTTGCTTTTTGGGTAAATCGTTTTTCAAAAAGGAGATAAATCCCATCAATGCAGTTTTGGCGTTTTCTGTTAATTCAGAAAGATGAGCTGCCTGATCCCCAGCAGATTTAATGAATTCCGGTAGTTCTTCATCAAAAAGTACTTTGCCATTTTCTGCCATAAAGACACTTAATTCTTGAAATCGAGGGACGTATATTTCTAATTGATTTACTGCATTATTTAGTTGGGTCGGGACAAATTTCAGGCGTTCTTCAATCTCCTTAATCTTACCTTTCAATTCCCCAGGCCTTTCGATGATATTTGATATCCGTGTAAATACCATGTATAATCTTGGGTTCTTTTTCCAAGGCATCATTTTTTCTTGCTCCAATTCACGCCCTACCAAAATACTTTGTGCAAATTTCCAATCAATTAAGTCGTCTCCTGATAACTGTGTATTGTCAATTTTCCTTAATCGCTGTAATTGATCTTTAGTATTCTTCAATTCTTCTGCAAAATAAGTGGCACTCATTTCATTAGTTACTGCTCTTGGGCTACCGTTCTGAGAAGTGAAATCTTGTATGAATGCTGTAAGCTGGTCTGTCGCACTGTTTCCATTTTCGGATTTACAGGATAATATTAATAGAGAGCCTAGCGTAATCACAGCTAAATAGTAAATTCCAAAACCATTTCTATGTTTCTTAATAATAGTATCCATTGCCTACGATTTAAAAGATGATATGATTAGAAGTAACATTCTTTAGATGATAATTAAAAGAATTTTTACACTAGAGGGGTAACAAAGAATCCTACTCTTGTTGCGGGTCATTACTAACAAGCCTCTGAATGTGCTGTATGAAAGTGAAGAACATCAACAAAGGGGTGATTTGTATGAGTCTTCACAAAGCCGAAGCATATAACCGCGTTTCGCAATAATTCACAGTTAAAAGGAAACAAAAATTGACTTCTTTTGTATACAAACATATTGCTATGCAGATTCTAATGGTTTTTTGTAAACTGCATTAATGTTAATGAGGGGCTGCTCAATTTATGCTTAAGAACTATCTTAAAATTGCCATAAGAAATTTGATTAAAAGAAGGGTTACTTCTTTCGTGAATTTGTTGGGGCTTAGTATAGGGATTACAACTACTATTCTCCTTTTTTTATATGCGAGGTATGAATTGGCCTATGATGATTTCCATGAGGATACTGATTATACATATAGGCTTTTAAGAACCGAAGACTTAGGAAATAATGCACAGTTATTGGCAAAAACAAGTCCGCGTGTAATGCTTACTTTTTTGGAAGAATTTCCAGAAGCAAAATATGCCACAGCGCTTTTCAAAAGAGCCAATGAACCATTATTGAGTATCGAGGAAAATGGATTTTATGAAAAGGATTTTTTGTTTGCCGATTCATCATTTTTCGATGTTTTTGGTTTTGAGTTAATTAAGGGAGACCCTAAATCAGTATTAGCGGAGCCATTTTCGGTTTTGCTGACAGAGAAGATGGCGGAAAAATATTTTGGAGATGAGGAGCCTGTTGGTCAAACTTTGAGATATGAACTTCGGTTCGATTTTGTAGTGACGGGTGTCGTCAGAGAAAACAATCAGTCTGGAAGTCACTTTCGTTTTGATTTCTTGGCCTCCAAAACTTCATTGAGCCAGGTTCTGAATTATGATCTTCTTTATGGTGATTTTAATGGCTTTTACAATTACGTCACGTTTAATAAGGGTACCGATATTGCTTCATTTAGAGCGAAATATTGGAATTGGGTTCAGGACCGTTTTCCTGAGCAAAATTTAGAGTTCCAAGCGATAAAAGATATACATCTTCGATCAGAAGCTTTGGCAGAAATTCAACCACAAAGCGATATAATGTTTGTTCGAGTTGTAATATTAATCGGAATTGTGGTGATTATTTTGGCGACTATCAACTACATCAATTCTGCTGTTTCTTCTTCGGTGGAGCGTTTGAAAGAAATGGGGATGAGGATGGTTTCGGGAGCATTTGGAACTCAGATCTTTGCCCAATTCATTTTAGAGGCTTTGCTCACCATACTGATGGCTGTATTAATTTCTTTTGTTGCCCTATATTTTTCTTTAGGCCCTTTCAACGAACTTTTAAATACACATTTAATTATTGACTTTCAAGCCCATTGGAGATTGTGGAGTATGATTGGGCTAATGATTTTTAGCACTGGAATAATTTCAGGAATGGCTCCAGCTATTGTGATTTTAAGGATGGAGTTAACTGATGTGCTGCTTAATGCGGTGACGATGGGGCGAATTGGATACTTGAGAAAAGGGTTGATGATCTTTCAATTCATAATATCAATCATATTGATTGTCGGAGCGGTTACAATTAATCGTCAAGCGGCATTCGTCAAGTCAAAGGATTTGGGCTTTGATCAGCAAGGCGTCATGGTAATTCCGATTCGAGACCGCGGAGTCCACATTAACTTTGAAAGTTTTAAGGACAAAGTTATGACGGTTGCTGGTGTGTCTTCTGTAGCAAGAGGGATGTCAATTCCAGGTAAGCCGTTCGACAGTGAGTATTTTCAGCCTGAATTGGGTGGTTCCGATTCAATTATGATGAATAAAACCTATATAGGGGATGATTATTTTGAGACACTTGGAATTGAGGTCCTTGCTGGGATCGATTTTGAAGAAAGCAAGAGTACACAAATAAAACCTGTTATTGTAAATGAAACTGTAGCGAGTGCTTTTGAATTAGGGGAGCCATTTGAAGCGCTAAATAAACCGCTATACCATGATGGGGATGAATATCGAATAATCGCTGTTGTAAGGGATTTCAATTATGAAACCCTTCGCAAAAGAATTCAGCCCTTAGTTATAGAGACAGGAGCTAACATGGAAGGTTTCATGGTGCTTCGTTTTCAATCGAAGAATAGTGATTTAGTGACAGAAAGTATTTCGAATATTTGGTACAAAACAGCTTATGAGCAGCCTTTCACCTCCTCATTATTAACGGAGGACATGTCACAGATGTACCAGTCTGAGAAAATATGGGGTGATATTGGTAATCTATCAATGCTGGTATCTGTAATGATTGGCGGCTTAGGTGTTTTTGGCCTTGTGTCATTGGTCGTGCAAAAGAGATTTAAGGAAATTGGAATTAGAAAGGTTTTTGGAGCTAGTAACAGCAACATTATTGGTATTGTTTACCACGAATTTTTTGCCATACTGTTGATCAGTTTTTTAATTTCGAGCCCAATAGGGTTTTATTTAGCAAGCCTCTGGTTGCAAGATTTCGCCTATCGTATCACAGTCCCTTATGGTGCTTTTATAATTGCTATTTCTCTGTTATCTGGAGTTACTTGTATCGCTGTACTATTTCATTCACTGAGGGTGTTGGCTAAGAAACCCATCAAGGCATTGAATGATTAATTGGATGTGATTTATATTCTTAGCATCTCTCTATGTAACCGCTTACGTAATATGCTGCTGTCTTAAGATGGTGATTATTCAACTTATTTTTGTTTCACTTTTATTGCCACTGATTTTTATATTCTGTTGAATGGTAAATAGGCTTGATGAATTGAAAATCAAAGTAATTGTGTTTGTGGGGGCTTTCAATTGTGCACGCCATTGACATAATGCACCTAATATGGTTATCATAAAGTCCTTATTTTCAATGTCTAAAGGTCAAATAAATGATAGTATACGAAGGTCAACACGAAATACTAAAAATGAATGGTCAGCTTTATTGGCGAGATAGCCATGGTGCCATTGAAGGAATTAATGTCAACGTTATTTTTGGCGGTAATGAGGAGAAGTCAGAAAAGGATCCTTTGAATGCGAGAAGGCTTATTGAAATAAGCCAGATTATAAGTGAAATATTTGTCCAAATGAAAATTTGCTGCTGCTTTTTTTTGCGAAAATTGACTTCTTCCTAATCCGATTTTTAGCCCAATTAAAATTACAGCAAGGCAGATTGTACTTAGAGAAATATAGGAGATTGTAACGAATTCCATGGCTCAATTTATTATAATAAAATTAGCCATGGAAATCGGAGAATGAAAACTCTAAAGTCGCATCAGTTCAATCTTGCAATTTGTCTTGAAATTGACTCCTCAACTTATTTAGTTTCGGATTGATAATGGCTTGACAATAGGGCGACTCCGTATTTTGATTATAGAAATCTTGATGGTCATCTTCGGCTTTATAAAACGCAGCTAGTTGAGTAACCTCTGTAACAATAGGATCATCAAAATAGGGCTGCATTTCAGCTATGATTTCTTTAGCCATCTTTTCTTCATTTTCATCTCGAAAGAAAATTACTGATCGATATTGCGTTCCAGTATCATACATTTGTCTATTTAACGTAGTTGGGTCGTGGGTTGCAAAGAATATCCTTAGCAAGTCGGCATAGGAAATAATGGATGGGTTATAAGTCAGTTTAATAACTTCGGCATGGCCAGTTGTTCCACTGGTAATTTCGCGATAAGCTGGGTTTTTAATGCGTCCGCCACTGTAACCTGATTCAACTTTCGAAACGCCCTTTATGCGTTGAAAGACAGCTTCAGTACACCAAAAGCAACCATTCCCAATGACCAATGTTTCGTCAAGTTGTACCGATTCCAGTAACTTCATAGAGGCCGAATTGATACAATACCTCAAGCCACTAGGCCCTGGTCCATCAGGAAAAGCGTGACCTTGATGTGCGTCACAAGTGTTGCACATCACTTCCATGCGAACCATACCGTAACTGGTATCTTTCTCGTACTTAATTGAATTGTCCTTTACGGCTTGAGTGAAGCTTGGCCAGCCGGATCCAGAGTCAAATTTCTCTCGAGAATCGAACAATGGAGTGCCACAGCATACGCAGCCATACAACCCCGCTTCATGTCGCTCACAGAATTCACCCGAGCCAGCACTTTCTGTACCCTTCAATCTAGTAACTCTAAATTGTTCGTCTGACAATAGTGACTCCCATTCCTTTTCAGATTTTTCGATTCTCTGATCTGGTGGAGGATTGCCGTTGTTGGCTATTTTTATTAAATCGGTCCAAGTTAACATAAACGATACAACACCTTTTGGAACAAAAAAGTTTGCACTAATTGTACAAAAAAATTATCTTGTTTTACTGGTAATGTATTCAATGGCTTGGCCAACAGTTTGAAGGTGTTCGGCATCACTATCAGGGATTCGGATGTCAAATGTTTGTTCGAATTCCATAACGATTTCGGCATAATCCAATGAATCGATGCCCAAGTCTTTAATGAAGTTAGCATCAAGTGTAACCTCAGTAGTGGCGATACCTATTTTTTCCACTAAAATTTGGGTGATTGTTTTCCGAATATCACTCATTATTTGAATTTAAGTACAAGGATAATGCAAGATAAGGTGAATACCTAAAAATTAAAACCTAAGTGTAAACTCTGTTCCTTCATTCATTACAGATTTTACTGTAATGGCGCCACCATGTTTCCTCACAATCTGCTTTGAGAGGCTTAAACCAATGCCAGAGCCTTGTTTTTTTGTGGTGAAAAATGGAATAAATATTTTACCCAAAGCCTCTTCGTCTATACCTGATCCATTATCACGAATAACTAAGGTCGTCCGATCAAATTCATTTTTGGCTGCTTTAATGATTATGTGTTTTTGATCTTCATTTTCATCCAAAGCATGGATTGCATTTTGAAGAAGGTTTATTAAAACTTGGTCAAGCAACTCCTTATCAACTTGAAATGTTAAATCTATTGGACTGATGTTTAAGGCTAATTTAATTTTTTTGGCTTCTAATTCATGTTTTAAAAGTAGCAAGATATGATCCATTACGTCAGATACTTTCTCAACAGCCATATTAGGTTGTGGAATTTTAGTGAGGTTTCTGAAATCGGAAACAAACCTAATTAATCCCTCACTTCTTCGCTTGATCGTTTTAACGGCTAGATAGATGTCTTCTATTTCTTCTCGTTCAATGGGAATATTGTCTTCAATATTATCGACTAAATTGGTTTCAACAGTTGCTGCAAGTGATGATAGGGGAGTTACAGAATTCATGATTTCATGAGTAAGTACCCTGATCAAATTTTGCCAAGCATCCATCTCTTTTTCTTCTAGTTCAGATTGAATATTCTGAACAGATACCAATTTGAATTCTTCACCGCGAAGTACCAATTCAATAACATAGATCGAAAGTTGAGTTCTAGCACCTTCTATAGTGAATTCTATAAGGTCAGATCCGCCAGTTTTTAATTTCACAAGAGACTCAACCAGTTTCGGGCTGATTTTACTCAACTCAAATATGTTCCCAATTGACTCTACACCGAGTAAGCGTTTTGCGGAACTGTTAATGATTTGGATGTCGCCTGTTTTATTAAACGTTACCAATCCAATACCGACATGTTGCACTATCGTTCTAAAATAGTGGTAGTTAGCTTCTTTTTCAGCTCGTATTTCCCTAAACTTTTTAATTACATTATTGAACTCACTATAAAGTGAGTCCATTGAGGCACTATTCCCTTTAGTTGGATAGGTATGTGAGAAATCATCGTATTTAATTGAGCTAAGGAAACCAGCTATTTCCTTGTTAGTTTTATCAAGGGCCCTAACTAATAAGTAAACCTGCCCGATTACTATTAATGATAGAAAAAACGCATTCACCTCATTAATAGCAACGAACACTACATAGGTCAACAAAAAAATTGTTGCTAATAGAAAAGTAATTCTAACGTAGATATTTATTCTTAGATTTTTAAAGCTCATGCTTTTCTAACCTTCTATATAAGGAAGCTCGTGTAAGCCCCAATTCTTTTGCAGCCTTTGAAATATTACCTGCATGTTTATTGATGGCTTTTAATATCACATTCTTTTCAACCTCGTCTAAATTAAAATTGTCTACAGTCTCAGCACCTGAGTCTTGTTTTTGAACCAAGAAGAAAAAATCATCAGGAGTTAAGGAATTTCCTTCACTCATTATTATGGCTCTTTCAATGGCATGTTGTAATTCACGGATGTTTCCAGGCCAGCCATATTTTTGCATCTTTTTATAAGTACTAGAGGCAATTCTTTTTGGTGGTTTTCTGTATTTCTCACAGTAAACATTTACAAAATGATCCGCCAATTTAATTATATCATCTTGTCGGTCTCTAAGTGGAGGGAGTTGAATTTCAACTGTATTCATTCTGTACAATAAATCTTGACGAAAAGTGCTTTCACCAACCATATCATACAGCGGCATGTTCGTAGCACAGATTAATCTGATATCTATTGATAATGCCTTGTTAGATCCGATCCTTGTAACTTCCCTTTGCTGAAGCACTGTCAAAAGCTTTGATTGAAGAGGGAGGCTTAAGTTTCCGATTTCATCCAAAAATATGGACCCTCCATTAGCCACTTCAAACCGACCGACCCTGTCTTCTTTGGCATCCGTAAATGCACCTTTTTTGTGACCAAACAACTCACTTTCAAATAGTGTTTCAGTGATTGCTCCCATATCGACACCGACAAATACATTGTCTTTTCTAAGAGATCTTTGATGCAAAGCCCTTGCTACTAATTCTTTTCCAGTTCCGTTTTCACCAAGAATCAAAACATTAGCGTCCGTTTGAGCCACCTTATCTATTATAGTGAAAACGCTTTTCATAGCATCACTATCTCCAATCATGTCTTTGAATGGTTTGTTGACTTCAGATTCTAGTTGCTTCTTAGCACTTTTGAGTTTGTCAACTTCCCTGTAAGACTCTTTGAGTCTAATTGCGGCTGAGAGCGTACCTATTAATTTTTCGTTCTGCCATGGTTTTAATACAAAATCGGTGGCCCCAACTTTCAGTGCTTTGACCGCCATTTCAACATCACCAAAAGCTGTAATTAGAATCACAACTGCTTTTGGGTCGGCCTCTATAATTTGCTCCAACCAATAAAAACCTTCCTTACCACTCGTGATGTCCTTGCTAAAATTCATATCGAGTAAAATGACATCGTAAGTGTCATTGTTCATTAAGAAAGGAATCTTCTTTGGGTTTTTTTCAATCAGAACTTCCCTTGCATGCTTCTTCAGAAGCAGTTTTGCAGCGATCAATACGTCTTCGTCATCATCAATGATGAGAATTTTGCCTAGTTGTTTATCCACAGGTGTTCAAATTTTTTGAGTGATTGTTACCCTACCTAAATAGTGCCAACGATGTAAATAATTGATTAACAGTGTAATAACATCTGAACTATGTCCGACATCGCTCAGAGTTGTTACGGAATCGGACACAATTTAGTCAAAGATTGCACGATTTAAAATAATGAGTCAGTGATTGATGAATTGATGCAAACTCAAGAATAACATTTACTGGAATTGAGACTCTTATTTATACCCTCTGTGTTTTGACGTATTATATTATAGAATATTTATACATACAAAGGCTATTCCAACCAGTCGAAGAAAAATATATGAATTATAATTCTTATACATTTTGTAAAATCCATTTATGTATTATATTGCGCTTGTTGTTTTGAATTAATTTAGACATTAATTCAGATATTTTGAGTTTTTGACCTTTGGGCTCGGTTCTGACCAAACCGAGCCTTTTTTATGCCCAATAAATTATAATCTCGTCAAAAACTGTTCGAATTCGATCATTTCCTGTTCTAAAATTGTACACTTCTTGAATTGCGTTAGTGATTACTATTAATATAAACCTCTGTAAATAAGTCATTTATATTTGTGGCACTCTTATTGACTAGGATTGGTCGGACTAGAAAACATCACTTATCAGCAATGGATAGAAAAATTAAGAAAAAGACGTGGACCGCGAAACGAATCTTCACAATATTAGGAAGTGTGGGCATTGTCACAATGATTCTGTATGTATTTGTATTTGCAGACAATAGCTCCAAATTAAATGTTGAGCAAGACAAGATTAATATCGCATCGGTTTCTGAAGGTGCCTTTCAAGAATTTATACCTGTAGAAGGTCAAGTATTACCTAAAATTACCATTCGAATGGATGCGGTTGTTGGAGGTAATGTTAAAAATAAAGTTCTGGAGGGAGGAATGGAAGTCAAAGAAGGAGATACAATCCTTGAACTAGAGAACAGAAATTTGGAGATGGCTTACATAGGTCAGCAAACATCGACTAATAGGCTAAGGAATGAAATTGAGATTGCCAACAATAACTTACAGCAAATGCTCTTCAACTCTAGAGCCAGAGTGATTAATTTAGATTTCAATATTGATGCTGCACATGACCTTTATAGTAGGAATGAAATCTTGCATCAAGATTCAGTTATTTCAGATAAGGAATATTTGGATTCAAAACGAAATTATGATATGCTCATGGCGAGTAGGGTAAATACGTTGAAGCAGATGGAATTCGATTCTATTAATACTATTACAACGGTAAGGCAGAATGAATCAAGACTTGTTACGTCTGAGGAGAGTTTGATTATTGTAAAGGGCCAGTTAGAGGACCTCTATGTGACTGCACCAATGACAGGATTGTTGGGGACAGTATCCGTAGAAGTTGGTCAGCAGGTAACCCAAGGCATGACAATTGCCTTAATTGATGACTTGGATGGATTTAAAATTATTGCACCTGTCGATCAACATTATCTTCCACGAATTTATGAAGGACTCAGAGGAACGTTTGATTTCGCTGGAGAAAATTATGCTTTAACAATTCGTAAGAAATTCCCAGAAATTAATGGGGGTACTTTTAATGTAGAAATGCTTTTCGATAGTGAGCCACCGGCACAAATAAATAGAGGGCAAACAATTTCTATTAGATTGCAATTGAGCGAAGAGCGTCAAGCTATTATGATTCCTAGAGGAAGCTTCTTTCAGACTACTGGAGGAAACTGGATTTTCGTTCTGAATGAAGATGGAACTGAAGCAACAAGAAGAAATATTAGAGTCGGACAGCAAAACACAAGGCAGTATGAAGTTTTGGAAGGGCTGCAACCTGGAGAGCGAGTTGTAACGTCATCGTATGACGGTTACGAGGATAAAGACAAATTAGTAATCAAGAAATAAATTAATTCAATACAACTATAAATTATATTATCATGGAAAACAGTAAACCACTTATCACAACAAAGGGACTCAAGAAGTTCTATTATACTGATGAGGTCGAAACTACTGCACTTGGCAATGTAAACCTCGAGATTAAAGAGGGAGACTTTGTGGCAGTAATGGGACCTTCAGGTTGCGGTAAATCAACATTATTGAATATTATCGGACTTTTAGATAACCCTTCGGAAGGAGAGTTCTTCTTTTATGATGAAGAAGTATCAGCTTATTCTGAGAGACAAAGAGCAGACTTAAGAAAAAGAAACATTGGTTTCGTTTTCCAGAGTTTCAACCTTATCGATGAACTAACTGTATTTGAAAATGTAGAGCTTCCTCTTATTTATTTGAAGTACCCAGCTGCTGAAAGAAAAGCAAGAGTAGAAGAAGTACTGGAGCATATGCAAATTATGCACAGAAAGGATCACTTCCCACAACAACTTTCTGGCGGTCAACAGCAAAGAGTTGCGGTAGCTAGAGCAGTGGTTGCGAAGCCTAACCTTATCCTTGCGGATGAGCCAACAGGTAACTTGGATTCAACGAATGGTCAGGAAGTGATGAAACTTTTAACAAACTTGAACGAAGGTGGTACAACTGTGATTATGGTGACACACTCTGCAACTGATGCTGGGTATGCTCATAGAGTAATCAACTTATTTGATGGTCAGATTGTGTCTGAAAACATCAATTCAAAGGAAAACTCATTAGTCTAAATTATTGCTAAATACGACCCTGAAAATGGGTCGTATTTTTTAAGGTATCGAGAGGTGCCCTTACACGATAGTGTCCTAAGGATAGTAAACTCATGGAGTAAAACTCCAAACCCTGGAATGATCAGGTTAAAAGAATTTTAAATACAAAACGATGAAAAAGCTTTTTATCACCTTATTAATGGCTGCTTGGGCAACATTTGGACTGAATGCCCAGCGTACATTAACATTGGAAGAGTGCATTAACATTGCGCTTGACAATAACATTGATATCAAAACTGCCAGAAATACTGCCATAAGTACAAAGGCGGGTTATACACAGAGTCAGTATCAGTTTTTACCTGCCTTGGGCGCAGGTGCCACTCACAGTTGGAACGAAGGATTGTCGTTTGATCAGACTTCGGGAAACTTGGTAAATACAACTACTCTGGGAGGGCAGGGTTTTATCAATGGTGACTTTGTCATCTTCAATGGTATGGAGAATGTGTATCGAATGGGACAGAGAAAACTTCAGTACGAAGCTTCTTTACAAGATATAGAAAGTAATATTCAATTTACCTCTGCAAATGTTGTTTCATCATTTTTGGATGTAATTATGTCCAAAGAGTCATTGAAAATAGCAAATAACACCTTGGATTTGTTAAACCAACAAATGGGGCAACAAGAGAAAAGACAAAATGCTGGAATTGGTGATTTAGAGCAAGTCTATAACTTTAGGTCTCAAGTAGCGCAACAAAAACTAAGAATTGTAAATCAGGAGAATAATTTAAAGTCTCAAGAACTGGCTTTGATTCAATTATTGCTTTTGGATACTAGTGTAGAATATGAGATTGCGGGTGTAACTGCAAATGATGCAGAACTTGAGGAAAGCATTGAGGAGTATGGTTCAGTGTATTCTAAGGCATTGGCTTATTCACCAGCCCTAAAAACGTCAAGGTTAACTTATGAGGCATCATCAAAAGGATTGCAGATTTCTCAATTTGCTTGGATGCCAAGCATTACCGTGGGTGCTTCTTGGGGTACTGGATGGTCTTCCAACTTAAAGAATCCTGACGGTAGTGGTACTGTAATGCCTTTACCGGATCAATTTGAGAACAATGGATCAAAAAGTGCTAGGTTCAGTTTGAATATACCTTTGTTTACTAGGATGCAAAATAATACTGCTGTTGCGCAATCTAAGATAGCGGTGATGAATTCTGAACTGAACGTTGAACAAACAAAAAATAACTTAACTAATCAGGTACAACAGGCATATTTGGCTGTGGTAAATGCTCAAACATTTTATGTTGCCAACAAAGAAAGTTTAATAAGTCTTGAAGCGACTTTTAACTTTTCAAAAACCAGGTATGACAATGGAACTATCGATTTTGTCACTTATTTAACGAGTTTGAATGGCTTAAATGAAGGTGAACTGGCTTTAGTTCAGGCGAAATATGGTATCCTTTTAAGAAAATTGATTCTTGATCTTTATACTGGAGATGAGTTAGATCTCCCAGATTCTAATTGAGTTGAAATAAATCTACTTTTGACTCTGTAACGCAGATTAAAACATTATTTTCCATTAATATATATTTATAGGAGAGATCGGGTAATTCGATCTCTCTTTTTTGTTTGTTATATACATTAATTAAAACAGCTTTTTGTTGGTGAAGGTAGACTAACTCATCATGCACAAAACTGAAGTATTCAATCTCTGGGACATTGATCAACTCTGAAAAATTACCAAATAGATCAAAAACCATTACACCTTGGTTTGGGTCACTTATGAAAAGTTGATTTTGATATTCTCTGATATGAGAAAAGCTGTAAGTGTCTGAATTAGAATTGAAATTGAAAGGGTTGTCGATTATTACTTGATTGGAAGGACTATTGATCTTTTTAAGGCTAAGGTTTTGCGCATCGATGAGCCATAAATTGCCATCACCAGAAATAGTAGCTAGTGAAGAAAATGAGCTAAGTTCTTCAGGAAAGGCATATTGCTTTGAATTACTTAAGAACCTATCCAGAACGGTAAACTCTTGAAAGTCCTTATAGTATAGGAAGACGCTAGGTCCTTACCATGCTTCAACTAATGTGGCATTGCCTCTTTTTTCTGGTGAGAATTGATAGAGAAGGTTTCCATCAATATCATACTTATCAATCTCGCCCCTTCATGTTGCAATGTAGAAATTCCCTTGCCGATCAATTGAAATACTTTGAGGAGGTGCTGTAAGTTCAATAGTTTTAATTTTGGTCAACTCTTGGGCATCCAGACCAAAACTAGTGAGCAGTACAAACAGAAGTATTAATCTTTTAGCTTTCAAAAGTTTTAAGTTCAAAGTTATCACCATCAAACTCTACGTAGGTGTTAAAGTTAATCCATTCACCTAGGTTCAAATACCGACTATTCTCACCAAATTTTACATCAATAGGTAAATGTCTGTGACCAAATATATAACAGTCATGGTGTTCTTCCTGTTCTTTTTCTTTTGCAAAGGTCCAAAGCCATTCGTCTTCACCTAAGAATTTCTCTTCATAATCATTGGCTTGTGCCCGACTTCTTTTGGACCAATAATTAGCAACTGAGATACCAATATTCGGATGTAACCAATTAAAGCACCATTGAAGAAAAGGGTTTCTAAATACTTTCTTGAGAAACTTGTAAGAATGATCGCCAGGACCAAGTCCATCACCATGGCCTATAAATAATTTCTTATTATTGACAAGCACCTTAATAGGGTCATGATAAATAGTAGCGCCCACTTCTTTTATAAAGTAATCGTTCATCCACATGTCGTGATTTCCAGTGAAAATCACTATTTCAATTCCAGCATCAACTAGAGCCGAAAGTTTTCCGATGAACCTTGTGTATCCTTTTGGGACGGTATGCTTGTATTCAAACCAAAAATCGAATAAGTCTCCAACAAGAAAAATGGTCTGAGCATCTTTACTACAATCATCTAAAAAATTGATGATGCGCTTTTCGCGATCTAAACTTGATTGGGCATCAGGAACGCCCAGATGGAAATCAGAAGCGAAATATATTTTCTTATTAGAAAGTAGATTGATTTGCATTCAATGATTTAAACTTATTAAACACCAAAATAAAAAAAAATCAGATGGAAGCCACCTTATTTTTTTTATTAGTTAAAGAAGTTTTTAGGATTCTGACTTATTTTCAGAACTAGATTCTTCATCAGTTTTAACTGATTCTTCTTCCGTTACATTGCTTTCTTCAGCAATTTTTTTCTCCTGCTCTTCTTTTTCTTCTTTCTTTACTTTAGCCTTTTTCTCTTCCTGTTCGTCAGTAGTATTATTGGTAAAAGCTTCGTATGTCGTTTGACTCTCAAAAGGTCTTTTACCTATTAATCGCTCTAAGTCTGATTGGAAAATTATTTCCTTTTCTAACAGTTCTTTAGCTAAGATCTCTACTTCCTTCTTCTTCTCAGTCAACAATTTGAGTGTTCTCTGATAAACTTCATCGATGAGTTTTTTCACTTCTTCATCAATTATTTTAGCGGTGTTTTCAGAATAAGGTTTGTTGTATGAAAATTCACTTTGATTGGAATCGTAATAAGAGACATTTCCAATTTTATCATTCATTCCATAAACAGAAACAATGCTATATGCCATTTTAGTAATTCTCTCCAAGTCACTCAGCGCTCCAGTAGATATTTTACCAAATATGATCTGTTCAGCAGCCCTACCACCAAGAGTCATGCACATTTCATCCATCAACTGTTCTGTCTGATGAAGAAATTGCTCTTTAGGTAAATATTGAGCATAACCCAGTGCTGCTAGTCCTCTCGGTACAATACTCACTTTCACCAATGGATCTGCGTGCTCTAAAAACCAACCTGCAACAGCATGTCCAGCCTCATGATATGCCACAATCTTCTTCTCCTCTGGTGAAATAATTTTACTTTTCTTTTCAAGTCCGCCTATTACCCTATCAATTGCATCTTGGAAATCTTGCATATCAACAGCTTTCTTATCTCTTCTAGCGGCAATCAGAGCGGCTTCATTACAAACATTTGCTATTTCAGCTCCTGCAAAGCCAGGAGTTTGAGCAGCTAATTTTTTGGCATCCAAATCCTTAACTACTTTAACAGGCCCTAGATGCACCTTGAAAATTGCTTCGCGACCAACGATGTCAGGCTTATCAATGCTGATTTGTCTGTCGAATCTGCCTGGTCTTAATAGTGCAGAATCTAACACATCTGGCCTATTGGTTGCAGCTAAAATTATTACTCCTGAGTCTGTAGCAAAACCATCCATTTCAACCAATAAAGAGTTGAGGGTGTTTTCACGCTCATCATTTGAACCAGGCATTTGTCCTTTTCCTCTAGAACGACCAATTGCGTCAATTTCATCAATGAATACAATACAAGGTGCTTTTTCTTTTGCTTGTTTAAACAAATCTCTCACTCTTGCAGCTCCAACACCAACAAACATTTCGACAAAATCAGATCCAGAAAGCGAAAAGAATGGAACGGCTGCTTCACCTGCAACAGCTTTAGCCAATAATGTTTTACCAGTACCAGGTGCCCCAACTAATAAAGCTCCCTTTGGAATTTTACCGCCCAGTTTTGTGAATTTTGATGGGTTTCTTAAAAATTCAACAATTTCTTCTACTTCCTCTTTGGCTTCGTCAAGCCCAGCTACATTGTCAAATGTGGTTTTGACTTTACTGTCAGCATCAAATAATGCTGCTTTTGATTTACCAATATTAAATATTTGACCACCAGGACCTGCGTTTCCAGTCATTCTCTTCATCATAAACCAGAAGAATAGGATAATTAGAATTAGGAATCCCCATGTACTTAGAAAGTCCATTATGGTAACTCTATCTTCTATTTCAGGTTCTAATCTTGAATTAGCATCGAGATCTTCAACTAGCTTGTCGTAACGTGACATGAACCTGTCCTCAGTAATGTTTTTGATTACATAATCAGGACCGCCACCTAAGCCTAAAGGACTGGTGTTGTCAAGCTCACTCTTATACTTAGCATTTTGCTTAGCCTCAGCTTTTAAGTAAACCTCAACGTATTTTTTGCCTTCAATAACAACGATTCTTTCGATATCCTTACTCTTCACCATGTTTTCGAATCGGTTCATGAGTATTGGAACCCCTGATCCAGAATTGGATAACATTGAAACTGCAAAAACGACTATAATCAAAGTAATGAAAATCCATACTTGATTTTTTCCGCCTCCCGGTTTTTGAAG
>Ga0307985_10000366_pt1 | contig 27075 bp, 26 predicted proteins | sample EllFjometageno80_FD_203155 | JGI IMG/M metagenome (GOLD analysis project Ga0307985, IMG submission 203155) | Marine microbial communities from Ellis Fjord, Antarctic Ocean - #80 | ecosystem: Environmental > Aquatic > Marine > Unclassified | place: Southern Ocean | collected 2014-10-09 | reverse complement strand
AGAACGCTTCACTCCGCTTGTAGAGATATGTAAGGAGTTTGGCACAGCAATGCGAATAGGGACTAACCATGGCTCCTTATCGGATCGAATTATGAGCCGTTATGGAGATACGCCTTTAGGAATGGTCGAATCAGCCTTGGAGTTCTTACGGATTTGCGAAGGGGAGGACTATCATCAGATTGTCTTGTCAATGAAAGCCAGTAATACCCAGATTATGATTCAAGCTTATCGTTTGCTAGTTCAAAAGATGGAGGAGGAAGGCATGAAACCTTATCCTCTTCATTTGGGCGTCACGGAAGCAGGCGAAGCAGAAGATGGACGTATTAAATCGGCAGTGGGTATTGGCACATTGCTTGAAGATGGAATCGGAGATACGGTCCGTGTCTCCCTGACAGAAGCGCCCGAATTAGAAGCACCAGTCGCACAGAAATTAATTGATAGATATACTCATAGAAAAGGGCATGCTCCAATAGCAGCCATTGAAGTTAGTCCAGTTGATCCTTTTCAATACCACAAAAGAAGTTCTCGAGAGGTAATCAATATTGGAAAAAGAAATGTACCGAGAGTAATTGCTGATCTAAGGGGGTTAAAAAAACCAGTGGTTAGTGATCTTAAAAGCGTAGGTCATTTTTACCTACCAGAGCCAGATAAGTGGAGAATGAATGACCAGGGGTGCGATTTCGTGTATTCCGGTGAAAATGAAATCCCATTCATGTTGCCAAATGGGCTGCGAGAATTGATTGATTATCCTACTTGGAATAAACTGGCTGATAAAAAGAACCGTCATCCAGTTTATACAATGGCTGAATTGGAACGGGCAGCATCTAGTGATGAGGAAATTAATTTCCTAAAGCTGGATAGTGCAGAGATTAATGAGGAAGTAATGTCAATATTGGAGGTGTCCAATTTGGTGGTTTTGCTTTCAACCCAAAATAAGCATGCCATGCCTGCCTTGAGGCGTTTTTTCTTTGCATTGGAGCGAAGGAATATTGAGGTGCCAGTAATCATAGTTCGTAATTATACAATTAGCGATGAGGAGGAATTCCTGATTCATGCTTCAACTGATATGGGTGGATTGCTAATTGAAGGATATGGCGATGGGGTAATGTTAGAAGTTGAAAGTCAAGAAAACAAGGAAGATTTCCTTGCTGACTTGAAAATCAAAAATGAAACGGGCTTTGGCATTCTTCAAGCCGCCAGAACTCGAATGACTAAAACCGAGTATATTTCATGCCCTTCCTGCGGAAGAACCTTATTTGACTTACAAGAGACAACCGCAATGATTCGAAAACGTACAGATCATCTTAAAGGTGTTAAAATTGGAATTATGGGTTGCATTGTGAACGGACCAGGAGAAATGGCCGATGCGGACTTTGGATATGTGGGTTCAGGAAAAGGTAAAATAACGTTATATAAAGGGCAAGAAGTTGTGAAAAGGGGAGTGCCATCGGAAAATGCTGTGGATGAATTGATTGAAATCATCAAGAATGACGATAAATGGCTAGAACCCGAATTTGTAAATGATTAAAGTTAAAATGATGTCGGAAGAAACAAAGAAGGATCAAAAAGATGAAAAATTGACACCAAAGGAATTTTTTGGGATGGGGGAATTATTGGGTTATTTCTTTAGAAAAAAAGATCCTTCTCGCCCAGCCAATTTCAATTTGAAAATGATGCATGGTGTCAACAAGATTTCTATTATCATGTTCTTAATTGCTATGGCAGTTATCATCGGAAGATTTATTTCTAGAGCTTAGTATCCACATGTTTTTGGATGAATTAAGAGAAGACTGCCTATCAAAAAAAGGAACCTCAGAGGGCACACCATTTGGCCCAGAAACTTTGGTGTTAAAAGTGATGAATAAAATCTTCGCTATAACCAGCATTGATGAATACGAGTTTGTTAACTTAAAATGTGAACCTGAATACGCAGCTGAATTGCGTGAGAGAGAAGCTGGCATAAAGCCCGGTTGGCACATGAATAAAAAACATTGGAATTCTGTTATGACTGATGGCTCTGTCTCAGAAAAACTCTTTAAAGAATTGGTCGATCATTCCTATGATCTAATTGTACAAAGTTTGCCTAAAAAACTAAAAGAGGAATTGGCCTTGCGCTAGGTGATTAACTGAATTCAGGCTTTTTAATTTTCACCCAATCACCCAATCAAGTCTGCCATTGTAACGTTTCTGGCTTTACCGGATTTACAAATGGAATTTCTTCCTCCTGACTTTTATCGTAACGTGTCCTTATAGCATTATACCATTTAGCTTGTATATCAGGTTCACCCATGAGCATTAATGGAGGATTGTTTTGCAAGCCTTCTTTGAGTTTTTTGAAGACATCAATGTCTTGTTGTACAAACCTTCGGGCAAAGGCATAAAAAATAGGTTTGAAAATTTTCACCCAGCTGAGACTAGTATATATAAATTGAATAAGTTCAGTCTCTTCAGCATTTATAGGTACTAGCGCCGTGAGCAATATAATGTCGTCATCTCCTACTTTAATGTGCTCAATTCTTATTCCTGGAATTTGAAAACTGATCTCTGTAGTTTGCTCTTTTTTGAGCAGTTTATAGGCAGCAGAATTTTTGGAAGGCTCATGTCGCACCATTGTGAAGCCTAAATGGGAAGGCGCAAACTTCTTAGTCTTAAGCTTGGCGTTCTTTTTGTTTCGAAAATACCAAGACTGATGTACATAAGGCACATGAGCTGGGTCTATCAGGCCAATGACAGAATGATCTAAACTGCAACCCATGAAACCTGCAGTGACATAGTCAAAGCTTTCTCCTTTAGGTAATGGTATTTGAGGAAATAGAGACTCATCCAATTGTTCAGGCTTTCTCATGTCTCTAGGCATATAGATGAAAACTATGCCATTTAGCTCCCTTACTAAATAATAAGCCGCTCTTACTTTTGATACATCTAATTTAGAATCAGGCGGTAATGCCGGAATTTTCGTACAAGTGCCATTAGTTTTAAATTTCCAACCATGGTAACAGCATTCAATTTCTTTACCGTCAAATTCTCCATATGTCAATGGAATCCCGCGATGAGGGCATTGGTTTTTTAGCGCAAAAACTTTTCCTTCTTCATCCCTACCAAACAAGATTTTATCCCCATCAATCTCTTTCTCAATGGTTTTTCCTTTTATGAGGAAACCAGAGTGACAGGCGACATACCAAATATTTCTAAGATTTTTTGTTTTTACTTGACTCATGCACTAAAATTCAAGAACAAACATACGCAGAAACAAGGGTTGCTAAAAATGACTTGCATCAGGTTTATAGTCATTTTATTTTAATCCTTTAAAATAGACTCTAAAACAGAAAGTTTTCCGTCAATATTGGCAGGTGTAGTAATCCCTAAAATTTCTGCGATTAATGGGTAAACGTGAACATTGTTAAATTTCTGTACTTCAACGCCTTGTTTGATATTGGGGCCTTGTGCGTAAAATATTGCTCCCATTTCTGGTGTTATGTAGGGGTCGAATCCATGAGCACCCGAAACATGTCCATCAAATGTGTTCGAAGACTGTCGCTGTTTTGTGGTGAATTGGCTCCCAGTCTGCGCTACCAATAAGTAGTCACCAATTCTGTCACTATTACGATAATTCCAGTGTGCTGGGGTTTCCTCTTTCTTGTAGATTACAAATCGATCTTCACGGGCCTTAATTTGTTCATAGATGTTCTCATTCAATACCCTGTCTCTGACGAACAAATGAGTATGTGTTCCATTGTTAATGAGTATTTCTTTAGAAATATCTATTCCATCAAAAACATCATCCAAGTAGATATAAGTCTCGGGTAGATTTTGCATTTCATACATTCCATGATCTGACGTGATAATTACATTTACATTTTTCGAAATGCTCTTTAATTTGTTCATTAAAACACCCAAAAGTCGATCTGCTTCAAGCACGGTATCACCTGTCTCTTTGGCGTTTGGACCTGTACTATGGCCTTGAGAATCTACCAATGAAAAATATAAGGATATAAAACGAGGACTGGCAGTCGATGGTAAATTCAACCAATCCATTACGGTATCAATTCTTGCTTCATTCGGGACATCTCCATCATATGCTTCATAGTAATCTGGATAACTCCCAGCAATTTTTGCTTCAGAACCAATCCAAAAATAAGAGGCTGATTTCATCCCATTTTGCTGAACCAATTGCCATAAGGGAAGCCCACTATAATAATATCTATCCGTAACAAGTGGATTATTTCCTATAGAATAAGTTGTTTGCCTTGCTGGATCATAAAATGTATTGTCCACTAAATTGTGATTACCAGGATACATACCCGTCACTATAGAATAATGATTTGGGAAGGTTTTACTGGGGTAAGAGGAAGTCATGGAAACTGCAGCAGCACCTTTGTTTATAAATTTCTTGAAATTGGGTGTGTTAAATTTTTCCACATAATCATCTCTGAAGCCATCAAATGAAATTAGGATAACATATGGCTCCTCCGATTCTGATTCAACATCCTTGCTGTTGCAAGAGGCTAAGAAAAGAGGGGCAATAATGAGGGACAGTAAAAAATACTTTTTCATCATAGATGGTTTTTCTAACGCCTAAATTAAATAAAAAGGATTCAAATTTTAGTTGTTTTAAAGTAGAGGGGCTAATAATCTCGCTACAGATTCTAAAAGTTTTTTACGCAGATTTCTTTTTTGCCAATCTCCTAATTTAATTTGAATACACTCTTTTTTATCGTCTTCAAATTGTTGGTTGAGTTCGTTTGCTAACTCACTATTGTACATGTAAGTATTTACTTCATAGTTTAAATCGAAGCTACGCATGTCCATATTGGCTGTGCCAACTGAAGAAAAGTAATTGTCCACCGTTAAGACTTTGGAATGGACAAAGCCTTTGGTATAAAAATACACTTTGATATTGCTTTTAAGCAGGGACTCTAACAATGACATAGAGGCAGATTGAACGATCCATGAATCTGATTTCATAGGTAACATAATTTCCACATCAATACCGCTTCTAGCGGCCATTATTACTGCCTGAAGAATGCTTTCATTAGGAATGAAGTAGGGTGTGACTATTCGGATGTTCTTTTTAGCTGAATTGATACCTAGAAAAAATGAATCCATGATACTCGCTAATTCCCAATCGGGCCCACTAGCATTGATTTGTACATATTTATTTTCGTTAAGCTCAATTTTTGGGAAATATTTCTCAGTGGCATCAAAAACTTCCTTACTAACAAACATCCAATTGACTAAAAAAAGGAATTGTAATGATTTGACAGCTTCTCCCTTAATCATAAGATGTGTATCTCTCCAAAATAATTCGTGCTTCCCGTTGTTGAGGTACCTATCATCTAAATTTAGTCCTCCAGTAAATCCTTTTTTACCATCGATAACGACAATTTTTCGATGATCTCGATAGTTTATCTTGCTTGTGAACAGTGGAAATAGAACAGGCATAAAAACGTGTACTTGAATACCTGCGGCCTCAAGTGTTTTGAAAAACTTACGTTTCAATTTGAAGCTACCAACTCCATCGACCAGCAGTCTCACTTCAACTCCAGCTTTTGCTCTTTCAATCAATATTTCAGAAACCTGCTGCCCTATATCATCATCAGAGTAGATGTAATATTCAATATGAATATGAGACTTCGCTTCGCGAAGCGCTTGGATCAATAATGGAAATTTTTCTTCCCCATTCTTAAGAATCTGAACTGTATTATTAGAAGAAAGTGGGGATAAATCATGACTAAGGAAAGTCGTTAATTTGTCAAAATTTGCCGCTTCAGGGTCTCTAGGGATGCTTGCTTTGAAGTTGGGATTAAGGAATTTGTCAACATACGCTTTACCAAACGCTGAATGGATTAATTTCTTTTTCGAGAAGATCTTTTGCTTTCTAAACTGTTGTCCAAAAAAAAGATAAATAATCATCCCAATAACTGGTAATAGGAGCATGACCAGAAAATAGGAATGCGTTTTGAGTGGGTTCCTGTTCTCAAGTAACATGTTCGCGACTATTGCTAAAATCGCGAGATAATAAATTGGGATGATGAAAGGTGAAATGATCTGCCAAGTATCCATTAACATAGCTAAAAATACTTCTTTTACTAGGATTTAGGGTTAAGGATGACTGCTTATTAGGCATGATAATATCCTTTTAATGTTTCAATAATAGTGCGTTATGTAATAAGAATTTTGATGTTCAAAACCTTATTTCATTAGATCATAATCATTTCCTATCCCTTTTCAGGAAATTAAATACCTTTGACTCCCTTTTTCGATAGAAAATGAATAAAACAACCTGTATTGCAATTTCAATTTTGTGCCTGCTTTCTGCATGCTCAGAGAAATTGATATGCCCTGCTTATCAGAGTAGTTTTATTCTTGATGATAATTATCGTGACAAGATGTTCTCTCCTTTTAAAGTAATGAATGGTGATACAGTGCCTAAAGGAGATTATGGTTTACAACGAAATCGTTCAGAATTCATACTTGCTAAAGCATGGATCCGTCCGGAGCGCCCTGTTTTGGAAAATCCTTACTTGCTAGCTAAAGTGTTTAATAAAAGACCTTATTGGAAATTTGACGTGTTAGAATCGGAGGTGATTTTTTATTCAAATACTGATACCATTCGATATAATAATATGGTAATGATTGATTCTCTTGAAACAAATTTACCGCTTGAATATGTATTGACCTCTCTTGTAAGGTACCCACCGTACAATATGGAGCAGATTGAATACAATAAAAAATTCGGTCACCTTTTCAATCAGCCCTTTAAACCGGAAGAAGAAATCTCGGTTGATGAGAGTATGGAAGATTTTATGTCTGATACATTAGCGACTGACAGCACGGCTAGTAAGAAAGGTGTCTTTGGATTTTTTAAGAAAAAAGACAAATCTCCTAAGCCTAAAAAGGTAAAAAAGAAGGACCGCAAAAAGAATATGTCAGAAGGTAATTAGGAAGTAAATAACAGTCGATAATTACCTGATGCTATCTAATCGAATACTTCTTAGCCTCAATGCATTTGCTATTACAGACACAGAACTAAAGCTCATTGCTGCTGCGGCCAACATTGGTGAAAGAAGAATTCCGAAAACAGGAAATAACACACCTGCAGCAATTGGTAAACCTAGAGTATTATAGAAAAAGGCAAAAAAGAGATTTTGTTTGATGTTCTTCATTACTGCTTGACTTAATTTCCTAGCTTTTACGATACCAATAAGGTCCCCTTTTACAAGGGTGATTTCCGCACTTTCAATTGCAACGTCAGTTCCTGTGCCCATTGCAATTCCAACATCCGATTGGGCTAAGGCAGGGGCGTCATTTATGCCGTCACCAGCCATAGCAACAACTTTCCCCTGTTGCTGAAGGTTTTTAATGAATTCTAGTTTATCCTCTGGTAAACATGAGGCTTTGTATTGTTTGAGATTTAATTCAGCAGCCACATTCTGCGCTGTAAACTCATTGTCGCCTGTCAGCATGATTACTTCAATTCCTTGTTCTTGAAGTGATTGAATGGCCGCTTTGGTGGTTTCCTTTATCTTGTCACTAATGCATACATATCCTTTAACTTCATTGCCAACAGCGATGTATGATACTGTTTTGCCAGTTTTTTGCGCTGCCTCAATTGCTGATTGTATTTTAGGAGGGCAGTTAACATTAAATTCATTGAGCAATTTGTCATTCCCTAAAAAGACTTGTTCACCATTGATTTTAGCCATAACTCCTTTCCCGGAAATCGCCTCAAAACCTTCTGTATTTAGAAGTTCAGTCTTATTTTCTTTTCCAAAATTTAATATTGCGCTAGCAAGTGGGTGTTCACTTTCTTGACTCAGGGAGGCGATTAATGCTATTAATTGAGTTTCGTCTTGACCATTGAGAGCCAGCACTTTTTCTACTGAGGGCTTGCCTTCAGTCAAGGTTCCGGTTTTATCGGTAATGAGGATATTTACTTTATTCAATTTTTCTAAGGCGGTTGCGTTTTTAATGAGAACGCCATTCTGAGCTCCTTTTCCAATCCCCACCATAACTGACATTGGCGTGGCCAAGCCCAAAGCACAAGGGCATGCTATGATCAATACCGTGATGGCATTTACAAAGGCATAGGCCGATGCTAGTTCAGGACCATAAATTCTCCAAACTACAAATGTGATGATCGAAATCATTACTACAATGGGTACAAAATATTTGGCGATTTTGTCAGCGAGTTTTTGGATTGGCGCCTTAGATCTGCTGGCCTTATTAACCATTTCTATTAATTGAGATAAAAGCGTGTCAGCTCCGACTCTTTCCGCTTGCATTACAAATGACTTGTTGCCATTGATTGTACCTGCATTTAATGAGTCACCTTTGCCTTTATCCGTAGGAATTGGTTCGCCAGTAATCATGGATTCATCAATAATACCACTACCCCTGAAGACTATTCCATCAACAGGAATTTTGTCTCCGGGTTTTATTCTTAATAGATTTCCAACTTTGATATCATGAATTGAAATTACCTTATCGTCTCCATCTGGATTAATTAATGTAGCCTCAGTCGGTGCTAATTTCATTAATGCCTTGATTGCACCGCTCGTTTGACCATGAGCTTTGGCTTCTAAAAGTTGGCCCAGTAAAACGAGTGTTAAAATGACTACCGTAGCTTCAAAATAAACAAATACTGTCCCATCGGAATGCTTGAATTCTTCCGGGAAAACACTAGGATAAAACATGGCGAATAAACTGAAGAGCCATGCAATACCAGCTCCAATTCCAATCAGGGTAAACATGTTTAAGTTCCAGCTGAAAATTGATCTCCAGGCCCTTTCAAAAAACATCCAGCAAGCGTAAAAAACTACTGGTATTGATAAAACCAACTGAACCCAGTTCCAGTTATGCTTAGATAATAAATTGGGTAAAGGGTTGCCAGGAATTATATCTGACATGGCAATGATGAATATTGGTACCGTAAAAAGTAGTGCAATTTTCATTTTGAATACTAATTTCTCAAAACCGTCATCATTGGTTGAGGTATTAGAGTTTACCGGCACTAGGTCCATGCCACAGACAGGGCAGGGGACAAATTCAGTATAGGTCTTTTCACCTTCACAATGCATCGGGCAATAGAACTCGTTGGCATTGGCAATGGCTAATTTTTTTTCAGCCTCATCAATAATTGGCGCTTGACCGAGTTCATGGATGGTATAATGAAGATTTGCTGAATTCAGGGCATTTTGGAGTTCATCCAAAGCAACGGCAGAATTCGTTTCTAATGAGAGTTGATTGTTTTCAAGATTTGCATTGACATCGTTTATCCCCTTCAATTCTGTAATAGCAGATTCTACAGCAATCTTGCAGCCTAGGCAAGTCATTCCGGAAATGCTATAAGTTTGAGTCATTTGAGTACTGATGTACAAAGGTGTATGAATTTACTTAAAGGGTTTGAGATACTTAGACTATACTAACCCTAACTTTTTTCTTTTTAAGCTTGGTGTTGTTTACCTGTTGAATCACCCATGTTGCCTCTAATTTTGGCACTGCGACAAAGGCGCAATCTTGTTTGAGCTCAATCATGCCTAATTGATCCTTTTTCAATTGCCCTTGTTTGAAAAATAAGCCAGCAATGTCTCCTTTTGATATTTTATCCTTTCTTCCGCCAGAAATGAACAAAGTCTCCCATTTGGATGGGGCAGGAGGATTAGCTTGTATTAAAGTTTTCACGGCCTTTGATTCTATGAAATCAGGCAAATCTTCACCTTCCCATTTTAGCACATAAGCCGTTCCTTCACTATTCATTCTAGCCGTTCGACCGTTTCTATGTGTGAACTCTTCGCTTTTAAGGGGTAAGTGATAATGAATAATGAATTTAAGTTCGGGAACATCAATTCCTCTTGCCGCCAAGTCAGTGGCGATTAAAACTTGGTGAGTACCATTTCGGAATTTAATTAAGGCACGTTCTCTGTCCATTTGTTCCAATCCTCCAAAAAAACAACCGTGACTAATATTGCTTTTAGTCAGGAATTCACTCACGCGTTCAATACTGTCTTTGAAATTGCAGAAAATGATGCCTGGCTGATTGCCAACGTCACAAAGCAAATCTACCAACGTACCCAGTTTATCTTTAGAGGGAGATATTACTAATTGAACTGCCAATTGGGAAACTCCTTCTTCTAAGTAATCAATGACTGTAGGGATTCCAAAACCTAAAAATGAAGGAATCTCTATGCCTTGAGTAGCGGAGGTTAAAATTCGTTTTTTGACTGAAGTTAATTCATCAATAATTTCCGTCATCTCAGTCTCGAAACCTATTTCTAACGACTTGTCAAATTCATCAAGAACCAAAGTTGAAATGTCTTCAACAGGAAACCTTTCTCTTCTGAGATGGTCTGCGACCCTACCTGGTGTTCCAATTAGAATTGCAGGTCGATGTTTTAGCTCAAGTTTGTCTTTTGCTCCAGCTCTTCCACCATAAACTGCATTGGTTTTATAGCCCGTACCCATTTCTCTTACTACTTGCTCAATTTGAATGGCTAATTCTCGAGAGGGCACAATTATTAGCACTTGAACCTCGTCACATGCTGGGTCCAGTGATTCAATGATGGGTAACAAGAAACCTAGCGTCTTGCCTGTTCCAGTCGGTGACAGTAAAAGAACATCAGTATTTGAAGCGATGGCTTTTCCTGCTGCTTCTTGCATTGGATTAAGCGCATCAATCCCTAACTTTTTGAGGATGGCCTGTCTGTCTTTTTTGTCCATGAGATTTCTAAATGACTATGTTGATAATCTTCTTCGGCACAATAATGACTTTTTTGGGTGCTTTCCCTTCAAGCCATTTTTGAACAATTTCATTGGCCATCACTGACTCGTGAATTGCTTCTCTAGTGGCATCTACAGAGAAGCTCAATTTAGTTCTCATTTTACCATTAATTGAAACAGGATATTCATGAACATCTTCCTTCAAATATTCCTCGTTCCATTTGGGAAAAGGTGCAAATGCAACGCTTCCATCTTTGCCTAATAACTGCCATAACTCTTCAGAAATATGTGGCGCATAAGGTGATGTAATTACCACTAAGCCTTCCAAGATAGTCCGGTTATTGCATTTTAATGCCGTTAATTCATTTACGCAAATCATAAAAGCACTTACAGGTGTATTGAATGCATGGTTTTCAATATCCTCTTCTGTTTTCTTAATGGTTTTGTGTAAGGCTTTTAATTCGGCTGGCGAAGGTTTTTCTTCAGAGAGGTTCAAATTACCTTGATCATCATGGAAGAGTCGCCACAACCTTTTTAAGAATTTGTGTACACCATCAATTCCGTTGGTATTCCATGGTTTGAATTGTTCCAATGGACCAAGGAACATCTCGTAAAGTCTTAGAGTATCTGCGCCATATCGTTCTATAATATCATCTGGATTGACCACATTATATTTTGATTTCGACATTTTTTCAACTTCCCATCCACAGTGGTATTTACCGGCCTCTAATACAAATTCAGCATCCTTAAGGTCAGGCCTCCAAGATTTGAAAGCATCAAGATTCAATTCATCATTGTAGATAATGTTTACATCTACATGCATAGGAGAGGTATCGAAATTTTCCAACAAGCCTTTTGAAACAAACTTATTGGTGCCTTTTACTCTATATACAAAGTTAGATCGTCCCTGGATCATACCTTGATTGATCAGTTTTTTGAATGGTTCTTCTTGATTAACAAAACCCAAATCAAATAGAATCTTATTCCAGAAACGAGAGTAAAGTAAATGTCCAGTTGCATGTTCAGATCCACCAATGTACAAGTCCACATTTTGCCAATATGCTTGTGCTTCTTTGTCTATAAATGCTTCAGTGTTTTGGGCATCCATATAACGGTACCAATACCAGCTTGAACCAGCCCATCCTGGCATAGTACTCATTTCTATTGGGTAGGAGACATTGCTTCCCTTGGGAGAGTAAACAAAGTTTTCGGCCCTTCCTAATGGTGGATCACCAGTCTCAGTCGGCAAGTACTTGTCAACCTCTGGAAGCATTACTGGTAGATCGCTTTCATCTACTAAGTAAGGCACATCATCTTTGAAATAAACAGGAACTGGTTCTCCCCAATAGCGCTGACGTGCAAAAATGGCGTCTCTAAGGCGGAAGTTTATTTTACCTTTTCCAAGGCCTTTTTCTTCTAGAAATTCTGTTGCCTTTGTAATAGCGGCTTCATAACCCAATCCATTCAAGAAACCTGAATTGATCATAGTACTGTCTTTGGAAGCAACTGCCTGCTCCGAAATATCAATGTCCTTCATCACAGGAACAATTGGCAAATTAAAATGCATGGCGAAATCGTAATCACGCTGGTCTCCGCACGGTACTGCCATAACAGCGCCTGTTCCATAACCTGCTAATACATAGTCAGCAACCCAAATTGGCACCCTTTCTCCATTAAATGGATTAATAGCATAGCTTCCTGTAAACACACCTGAGATGCTTTTTACATCACTCATTCTATCCCTTTCAGAACGATTGCTGGCTACCTTGACATAAGCTGAAACAGATTCTTTTTGCTCTTCAGTGGTTAATGCGGCAACCAAATCACTTTCAGGAGCAAGAGATAAAAATGTCACACCATAAATGGTGTCTATCCTTGTGGTGAAAACTTCGATTTTGATGCCTGAATTTTCAACTGGAAATGCCATTTCAGCACCAATGGACTTACCAATCCAATTGCGCTGTATTTCTTTTATAGGTTCAGACCATTCGATGGTATCTAAGCCCTGAAGTAATCTTTCAGCATATGCCGTGATGCGCATACTCCATTGTTTCATGTTCTTTCTTACAACAGGAAAACCACCGCGCTCAGAGAATCCATCTTTAATTTCATCATTGGAAAGTACTGTACCTAACTCAGCACACCAGTGTACAGCAGTTTCAGAGAGGTAAGTCAAGCGGTATTTAAGCAATATGAATTGTTGCTCCTTTTCAGACCAAGAATCCCAGTCGTTAGCAGAAAAGTTAGGCGTGTCAACATCGCAAGCAGCATTTACTTCCTTATTTCCATTCGCAACAAATAACTTAATAAGCGAATCAATGTGCTCTGCCTTTTTAGCGTCATGGTTGTACCAACTGTCAAAAATTTTAGAGAAAATCCATTGCGTCCACTTGTAATAGGTTGGATCACAGGTTTGAACTTCCTTATCCCAGTCAAAGGAAAAGCCAATGTTCTTTAATTGCTCTTTGTACCGGTATATATTTTCTTTGGTAGTAATGGCAGGATGTTGACCAGTTTGTATGGCGTATTGTTCTGCAGGTAAACCAAATGCATCAAAACCCATCGGGTGCAATACATTAAATCCTTTGTTTCGTTTATAACGAGAGACAATGTCAGAAGCGATATAGCCCAGTGGATGACCTACATGAAGTCCTGCTCCTGAGGGGTAAGGGAACATATCCAAAGCATAAAACTTTGGTTTGGATTTATCTATTGTGGCCCTATAAGTGCCTTCCGATCTCCAATTCTCGCGCCATTTAGGCTCAATTTCCTGATGATTATATTTCGCCATTACCGTTAAACAGTTTTCCTTGTTTAAAGGGTGCAAAATTAACGTTTTTAGGGGCACTGAAAATCATTTTTAGCATTATTCAGATTAAATCAGTACGACAGATTATATTTAGCACTTCAAAGAAAGATTATGTTCGGTTTATTTAAGAGAAAGCCAAAAGAAAAGCAACCACCAAGATTGATGGACTTAAATGGTAACCCGATTACTGAGGGTGATAAAGTAACCTCATTGCGATATGATTTAGGGGAGTGCACTGTTGTGTTGGAAGGCCTTATTTATTATTATGAATCGGTTGCTTCTGGTGAACGCGTAGCTTACGTGAAAATGGTTGATGCAATTACTGAAAATCAGAAGGTTTTGAAAATTGGTTAATAACTGGATCTAGACTATTTTTATTGGTCTAGTTGATAATTTGAAAAATACTTTATAAGTGTGGCAATCTTTTTGATTGTGATCTCGTTATAAAAGAAAAATCCAAAAATGAAGAAACTCGCATATATCCTGGTCGCCATACTGTTTATCCAAGTTCAAGCCGATGCTCAACTATTGAAGAAAGTAAAAGGTTTATTGGGTGGAAAAAAAGGAGCTTTTGGAGTTGAGGAAGCTGCTTCTGCTTTAAAAGAGGCCTTGATCCAAGGTACCTCCAATGGGGTTGATGTACTGTCTGTAGCTGATGGCTACTTTAAAAATCCTGAAATTAAAATACCATTCCCACCAGAGGCTAAAAGTGTTGAAGATAAGTTAAGAGCTGTTGGGTTGGGGCGAGAGGTTGATGAAGCTATAGAATCGATTAATAGGGCAGCAGAAAAAGCCGCCATTGAAGCAAAAGATTTGTTTATAGATGCTATTAAGGCATTGACAATCGAAGATGCAATGAATATTGTTGCTGGAGATAAAGATGCAGCAACTCAATTTTTGCAACGGGAAACTACAGCAGGACTAGAAAATAAATTTAGCCCGATCATTAAGTCTTCTTTAGATGAAGTAGGGGCAACCAAGTACTGGGGAACTTTGGTAACCAAATACAATAAGATTCCTTTTGTGAAAAAAGTTAATCCTGACTTGACTGAATATGCAACGTCAAAGGCAATTGATGGATTGTTTGGTATGATAGCAAAGGAAGAACTCAATATTAGAGATAACCCTGCTGCTCGTACTACAGAGTTATTGAAGAAGGTATTTAAATGAGACTGCATGTGAAAGCAGCACCAAGAAGTGAAATCCCGCCTTTTCCTACCTCTTCTCCTTTTGTGTTGATATTGATCTCGTAGCCAAAAGCAGCTTTGAACCCAAGCTACCTAATAGCTCACTTTTAGGACTTACCTGAAACCCTGTTCTTAGCTGTGTTATTAATCCAGCAGGATAAGCTTGGAATTCTAAACTAATGGTAGATATTTTTGTGTGATTCTTGCGAAAAGGCATCAAATGAATTACATAATAACACTAGAATAATGGCTAAATATTTTAGGCTTTTGGAGTTCAATATCAAAGTGAGAATGTATAGTTATAATTTGCAATGAAATTCCATAATACTACCACTCCAATTGCAATTAGTTTTGCCCAGTAAAACTTAGTCCCTCTTTTATTGATTAATAAATAGATGATCAAATTGCTAAATAAAAGCCCAACTAATGAAACCGTCACAAATTTCGTGAATTGGATTAGGGCATCTGGATTGGTGTCTTCAAATGTCCAATACTTATTAAATAAGTAGTTCGAAACCGTTGCGAATATAAAACCTAAAGAATTTGAGACGTACTTGTTGACTTTAATTTTTTCTTTCAGTAAAAAAGTGGTTCCAAAGTCAATGCCCAAGCCAAGAAACCCTACTACGCAGAATTTTAAGAATTTAAAGCCTATTTCAAACATTGGAATTTGAATCGAGATTTACAGTTTATAATTAGGCTTAAATATGTAAAGAATTTTAATGTCATGAAACAGGTGCCTCAGAATTGAACTAGATTTAGTTTTAGCGAGACGTTAACACCAGAGGGATTTCTCACCTTGAGCGATCTTAATTAAACTTAGGGAGAGTTTTGATTTTACCCTCCTTGTCAAAACTATTTTTTAATTCAATTTCGATTAGTATGAAACTAATTCCAATACCAAGGAGGAGGGCCGTAGTTGTAATTATGATGGATGCAATACCAGTCATTGTGAGATAAGTGAAAACTTGAATTGTCAAGGTCACCAGGGTATTCCAGAGCATTAATTTACCAAATTTATCATTTGAGAATTTCCATGCGGCATCTGATTTCATAGACCTCTTTGTTCGATAACCCATGATTTGACTTGGCTTGTCTGGTTTTATAAAAAAACTGAGTAGGCCCGCTAAAATCACTGAAAAAGTTAAAGTAAGGTGTGCAATTAATAATTCATCCATAATACATGGTTATAGGAGTCTAAGTCCAATTTTGACATTTAGGTTGTGAAAAGGTCAAAAATATTTTCTAAAGTGGATCCACGCTGTTTTTTATAAATCTCTGTATAACCACAATTTGTGTATGACACGGTGGTATATCTTCGGCTTTGAATATCAAATATTCTACTCAATCCGCCTCCAGTTGTGGACATGACATCTGTTTCATATTGGCGATTATTACATTTTGGGCATTTATAATTACTGTGTTCCATTATTTTTTCGTTTTTATTCGACCAGATTCCTTGAGCGCTTTGTTTATAATCCATTCCATCTGACCATTTGTACTCCTGAATTCGTCAGCGGCCCATTTTTCAACGGCTGCCAACAATTCTGGGTCAACTCTTAGAACGAATGGTTTTTTCTTGGCCATTATTAGTGCTTTTCTTTACCCATTACCAGAAGTCCGTCACTGGTAAATGAAGTGATTACTCTCCAGCCTTGCGCAGCCATTGCATTTAGTCGCTTTTCGAAGGCTTCGACCTTCTCAAATGCCTTTTTATGAATGATTTTATATTCCATCGGTTTACTGATTAAGTGTTCCTGTGTTAATTACTGGTGAAGCAGACCTATCAGAGCATAGCACAACCATTAAATTACTAACCATTGCGGCTTTTTTGTCATCGTCAAGTTCCACTATTTCTTTTCTACTTAATTCTTCCAGCGCCATATCCACCATACCAACAGCGCCTTCAACAATCTTCTGTCTGGCAGCTACAATTGCTGTGGCTTGCTGTCTCTGAAGCATTGCGCTAGCGATCTCTTGTGCATATGCCAAATATCCAATTCGCGCTTCAATCACATGAATACCCGCTATTGAAAGTCTTTCTCTTAATTCTTCTTCAAGCGCATGGTTTACTTCATTCATTCCAGAGCGTAAAGTAATTTCTGTATCATCTTCAAAGTCATCATATGCATACATCCCTGCTAATTTTCGCACAGCAGCATCACTTTGTACTCTTACAAAATGTTCGTAATCATTGACTTCAAAGGCAGATTTAAAAGTGTCTTTAACTTGCCATACTAAAATGACACTGATCAAAATCGGATTGCCCAATTTGTCGTTTACTTTTACTCTTTCACTATCGAAATTGTGGGCTCTAAGAGATATTTTTCTTTTCACAAAGAATGGGTTCACCCAGAAAAAACCATTCTTTTTAATTGTGCCACGATAATCTCCAAAAAAGATCATCACGCGAGAATTATTTGGGTTTATTATGAAAAATCCGGGAAGGAGAAAGAGAAAGATAAGTAAACCCAATCCGAAAATGGGGCTTCGCATCATTATCAAGCCGGCAATACTTCCAAAGAATAGAATTAATACTACCAATATCATTAGGAACCCTGAACTTGAGTTGTAGTTTTTTTCATTGCTCATAGTTATAAATTTATATGATATTAAAATGATATCATAATGTAATCGTATGCTACGTGTAAAATTTAGAAAAGGTTTTGCATTAATGTTGTGTCATTTGATTATCCTTGTACAAATTCAATCGCCATGAATATTAATCGCCCTACACTCTTATTAGACGAACATAAATGTAAAGCCAACATTAAAAGGATGGTTGACAGAAGTAAATCACTCGATGTCAGACTCATTCCACATTATAAAACACATCAATCAATTACCATTGGCAATTGGTTTACCGACCTGGGGGTTGATGCGATTACGGTTTCTTCAATCAAAATGGCAGAGTATTTTGCACTTAATGGGTGGAAAAATATCTCTATTGCATTTCCAATTAACATTCTAGAGATAGAAAGGATCAATAAAATTATTGCTTTAGGGGTTGATTTAACATTACTATCAGTTTCTTCGGAATCAATTTTGGAATTGGATGATAAAATTATTGGGAGGGCAAATATTTTAATAGAAATGGATGCTGGATATAATCGGACAGGAGTCCCGCTGGCATCTACTGAAGTAATTAATCAAATTGTTACAAATGTAAATGCTTCGAAAAACCTTAAACTATACGGATTGTATTGCCATCCTGGAAATACATATCAGTCAACGTCCGTTGATGAGATCAAATTGATTTGGGCCGATGCGATTAAAAAATTACTAAAGGTCAAGGCAGATTTATTAGTCACTAACCCTGACATTAAGATTAGAATGGGTGATACACCAGGTTGTACTGTGGTTGAAGATATGAAGGGTGTAGATGAAATTGGTCCAGGTAATTTTGTTTTCAACGACTTAGTTATGAATTACTTGAATGTTTGCCCTGAAGAGCAAATTGCTGTGGTTATGGCTTGCCCAGTGGTTGCTAAAAATGAGGCAAGGAATGAGGTTGTGATTCATGGGGGAGCCGTTCACTTTTCCAAAGATCATTTGTTTGATAGTGAAGAAAATAAATTCTTCGGAGAGGTGGTAATTCTTGATGAAAACGGCTGGTCGCCAATAATTGACGGAATTAAATTGGCCTCAATATCACAGGAACATGGAATATTGAAGGCAAATAGGAAGGTGTTTCAGTCGATAGAAGTTGGTGACGTGATAGGCGTTTTACCTATTCATTCATGCCTGACTGCGAATCTCATGAAGTCATACTTAACACTGTCAGGGCAAGAGATAAACCATCTGGAAAAAGAATTTTAGCCATGCAACATCTGGCATAAATCTGGCGTCTATCGTTCAAAGGGTTCTTTTATTGTGCAGAATGGTCAAACTCAATATACGATAGGATGTATAAAAATCACCTCAAAATTGCTTTCAGAAGTATCTGGAAAGATAAATTCTTCTCACTTCTCAATATCACTGGTTTAGCCATAGGTATAGCCTGTTGTTTGCTCATAATGACATATGTTCAATATGAGCAAAGCTATGATAAACATTTTGATGGCTATTCAAATATGAACCGCGGTGTTATTGAAGGTTCATTTAATGGGCAAGACTTTACCGGTGTACAGTATCCTTCACCTGCTGGCCGAACGTTTAGGGATCAGATTCCAGGAATAGAAGAAGTAGTAAGATTTCGTAATCTTGGAAATTCTGTAATAAAATCTGAAGACAAGGTTTTCAACGAAAACAATTTGGTTTATGCTGATGAGACTTTCTTTAATGTGTTTTCTATCCCCCTAATAATGGGAGATCCAGATAATGTTCTTGAGAATAAGAACACGCTGGCCATGAGTGCATCAACAGCTAAAAAATATTTCGGTGATGAAGATCCGATTGGGAAAAGGCTCAAAATGGATGATCGCTTAGATTTTGAAGTAAGAGGAGTTTACGAGGATATTCCAAACAACACTCAGTTCCATTTTGATATGATTTTGTCATTCAAGACAAATGAATACGGATACAATAATCAAGAGTGGTTGAGTCAAAATTACGAGACTTACTTTGTACTTATCGAGAATGCTTCATTTCAACAAGTTAAAAATCAGATAAATGACATCGCTATTGTTAAGATGGGAGTAGAGTTAAAGCAATATCTGGATATGACTTTTGAGCAATTTGAAGCTACGGGAAATGCATTTAATTATTTTCTTCAACCACTCGAAGATGTTCATTTGAAATCAGATAATTATGGCGGGTTTGAACCGGAAGCGGATATTACTTATGTATATATCTTCACGGCAATTGCTGCTTTTATATTAATATTAGCCTGTATCAATTTCATGAATTTGTCAACAGCACGATCAGCCAATAGAGCAAAGGAAGTTGGATTACGAAAGGTGATGGGCTCTTATAGACATCAAATTATAAGCTAATTTATTTCTGAATCTGTATTGATCACTTTAATTTCTGGTTTACTGGGATTGACTTTGGCGGTGGTAATAATTCCTTTCTTCAATGAATTTGCTGATCGCCAAATGACGCTTGATTTTGTTGCTAATTTGCCACTCGTGCTTGGTGGGTCCATCGTTGTTGGTATTCTTGCTGGCCTTTATCCTGCTTTCTTTTTATCTGCATTCTCACCTGCAAAAGTGTTGAAAGGAAATTTAAGCTTAGGAATGAAAAGTGGTGGATTGAGAAAAGTGCTTGTTAGTTTTCAATTTTTTGTCTCTATGCTTTTAATTATTGCCACTTTCAGCATTTTAAATCAACTTTCCTTTATTCAGAATAAGAAACTGGGGTTTGAAAAGGACCAAGTTTTGGTTTTACACAATACTTACATGCTGCGAGATAATAAAGAAGCGATGAGAAATAGTATGCTTCAAAATACAGATATCATTAATGCTTCTCATACAGGTTTTTTGCCCACGGCAAGTAATAGGTCATCTACCGTGTTTTTCCCTGATGCAATTATTGATCAGGATAAAGGGCACGTTACGCAAAACTGGGAAGTAGATTATGATTACCTCGATGTTTTTGGGATGGAGATTGTTGAAGGGAGGTATTTTTCAAAAGAGTTTGGTACTGATTCTATGGCTATGGTGATTAATGAACGAGCCGCTAAAATGTTTGGCATTAATAACCTTGATAATGCAATTATTGGCTCTTTTGAAGACTCTCCGAATGAGTTAACTCCATTCAGAGTTGTAGGTATTGTGAAAGATTTTCATTTCGAATCCTTGAAAAATGAGATTGCACCAGTAATAATGCGTCTAGGGAATAGTAGTGGATTTTTATTGATGAAACTCAACACCGAAAATTACCAGTCAACGCTTCGAGCAGTAGAAGATGAGTGAGATCGATTGGTACCTGGTCAGCCATTTGAATATACTTTCTTAGATGATCGATTTACTAATATGTATGAGGCAGAGAGTAGGTTAGGAGATGTTTTTACAGCCTTTGCTGTGTTGGCTATTGTAATTGCTTGCTTGGGTTTATTTGGCTTGGCTGCATTTACTGCTCAGCAAAAAACTAAGGAAGTTGGAATTAGAAAAGTGATAGGGGCTAATGTAGGTCAGTTGGTTTATTTATTATGGAGAGATATAGGCAAATTAGTACTGATTGCATTTATAATAGGTGCCCCGCTTGCATGGTATGCAATGGACAATTGGTTGCAAGGGTTTGAATATAGAACCTCTATCAGTGTGATGATATTTGTATTGACACTGTCTGGATCCATGCTAATTGCTTTAATGACAATGTGTTACCAGTCTTTAAAGACAGCGACAAGCAATCCAGTTAAGTCTTTAAGAACAGAGTGATATAATTCTATCTGAAATAAAATTAGAAAGCGAATCAATATTTGATTCGCTTTTTTTAATATCTGAAAGGGAAGATCGTTAATTTAAAGCGGCATTTAAATGATGTTAACTGTAAATGAAGAAAGGCACTTCTATATTTCTGATTGTTGTATTTATACTCACACTAATATCTTATGCAAGTGTGCTTATATCGCCACAAGATTTTAGGGTATCCGGATTTGTATCATTGTCGATTCCATTTTTTTTAATTCTCAATTTGGTCCTTTTGATTTATTATTTGGCGAGACTTTCGAAAAAGGTTTTTCTTCCTTTAGTAAGTTTAATTGTTGGAATTAATTTCGTGTTAATTACAATTCCAATGGTTGATAATGAAAAGGCAGGTGAGGCTTTCTCAGTTTTAAGCTATAACATCAAATGGTTGGTAGAGACAGAAGAAGGTGGAGGTTTTGATAAGGCACTTAATTGGATTGCTTCAGATGACGCTGATATAAAGTGCTTTCAAGAGTTTAATCCAAGAAGAAATATTGTAGATGCAATTAAGAAAAATGGTGAATTTAAATCTGTAGTAGGTGGACGAGGTAAAACTTTAGCAATTTTCACCAATGGTAGAATTATCAACTCTGGAGTACTATTTTTTGAGGATAATATTAATAATGTTCTTTTTGCCGATATACGAATAAATTTGGATACTGTTCGTGTCTATAATGTGCATTTGGAATCCATGGGGATTAAGTTTAACGAAATGTCAAGTTCTGAAGAGGTTAAAGAAGCTTATAAAAACCTCAAACGTAGGTTTGTCGACGGTTCAGTAGAACGAGCTGGACAAATAAAAGCTCTTTTAAAGCATGCTGAAGAAAGTAAGTACCCTGTGATTATTTCTGGCGATTTTAACGATGTTCCTTATAGTTACAACTACTTTAAGCTAAGAGCTAATTTCAATAATGCATTCGAAGAGGTGGGTAAAGGTTTAGGCTTTACATTTAATGGTGGTTTGCCTTTTTTAAGAATCGATAATCAGTTTTATAATTCAAAGCTTAAGGTTCATAAATTTAAAACTTCAAGAGATGTGTTTTATTCAGACCATTTCCCGATTAAAGGCAGTTATTCAGTTTATAACAATAGTAATTAGGGTTTTCCAGTTTATTATTAGTTAATAAATAAGTAATTTCGTATTATCAAAATATTGTGGTTGATTTGGATAAACTTTAATCATTTAGGAAGGTTAATATGACCATTTCCAAGATTGGTTTATCTTACTGTATTACAATTCAAACACTTGCTGCATGAAACAATACCATGACTTGATGAAACGTATTTTGGATTCGGGAACTCAAAAAGGGGACCGGACTGGAACAGGGACGTTAAGTGTGTTTGGTCACCAAATGAGATTTGATCTTGCTGAAGGATTTCCAGTGCTAACCACCAAAAAAGTACACCTAAGGTCTATAATCCATGAATTGTTGTGGTTTCTTCAAGGGGATACTAATATTAAATATTTAAAAGATAACGGGGTCTCTATTTGGGATGATTGGGCTGACGAGAATGGCAACTTAGGTCCTGTTTATGGATACCAATGGAGAAATTGGCCTTCTAGAGATGGAGGGACAATTGATCAAATTACCAATATCATTGATCAGATTAAGAATAATCCGAACTCTAGAAGAATAATGGTGAGTGCCTGGAATGTAGCCGATGTGGATCACATGGCCTTACCTCCTTGCCATACGTTTTTTCAGTTTTATGTAGCTGATGGTAAATTGTCTTGTCAATTGTATCAGCGAAGTGCAGATGTGTTTTTAGGTGTCCCTTTTAACATTGCCTCTTATTCACTTTTGGTACTTATGGTAGCACAAGTTTGTGGATTAAAGCCAGGTGAATTTATACATACATTTGGTGATGCACACTTGTATTCAAACCATCTAGAACAAACAAACCTACAGCTCAGTAGAGATTTTCGATCACTTCCAACGATGAAGATAAATCCGGAAGTAAAAAATATATTTGATTTTAAATATGAAGATTTTGAATTGGTGGACTATAACCCTCACCCGCACATTAAAGGAGCTGTTGCAGTTTAATCGATTGGTATAAAAATTCCTTAGGGTCTTCAAATATTGAGGCCCCATAATTTTTCACCCATTTGATACCATTAACATTTGTCAGAAAGATACTTTGCGCGTCAAATAGAACATTTGATTGTGCAAGGACTTCGTGGCATTCAATTTTATTAGATTGAAACTGTTTGAGAAGGAACCTTCTCATGACCCCATCAATACAGCCAGATTTCAATGAAGGCGTATAAATAATTGCATCTTTAACCCAGAATATATTTGATGCAATCATTTCAACAATCTGGTCTTTTTCATTTTTGATGATTAGGTCGTTAAAATTACCTTTGTTTTTTTCGATGCCTGCCAATATATAGGGCAATGCATTTAACGTTTTTACATCAGATATTTGAGAATACACTAGTTGGCTACTTTGGCAATCTGAGATGGATCCTATTTGATTATAAAATTTGTTTGCCTCATTATTATTTACCTTTAGTAGAAAATTCGACCCTTTTTGTTCAGGTGTATATAATCCTCCAGACTGTCGCCACACTTGTAGCTTTGCTCTGATATCGCCAGTCATTTCATTTTCTTCCACTAATTGATCAATTATATTGATTAATTCTGTGGCGTTTTGCAAGGGCATTTGAATAGATAATTTTTCACATCCTCTTTTGAGTCTGTCAAAATGGTATTCGATTAAATTTATTCTGTCGGGTCCTGTAACAATTGTTTCGAACAAACCGTCTCCATAACAGAATGCTCTATTATCTAATTCTAAAGAAATTGAAGAGTCTGAGAGTAGTCGAGAGTTGTATAATACTTTCATGTACTAATTGAACCACTTAAAATTAATTTGGAATCAAGAAGGGCATATTTATCTAATATTGAAACGTTTTTGGTGAGTTATTTCATACTGCCAAAATGTGTTGGAATTTAGGATTGAATTCATCAAAATTACATGCCTTTTCAAAGGCATGAGTATAACGATATGGCTGAACAAAGTAGTGTTTTTGATATGATAGGTCCAGTGATGATAGGACCGTCTAGTTCGCATACTGCAGGAGTGGTGAAAATTGGTAGAGTTGCCAGGAGAATTATCCAGACAAAACCTCTCAATGTCAAGATTACGTTCTATAATTCTTTCGCAAGAACATATGAAGGTCATGGAAGCGACAGGGCAATTATTGCAGGTATTTTGGACTATCATACTGATGATGTTCGAATAAAGACTGCTTTAGCTATTGCGGAGGCTGAAGGACTAGAATTTAGTTTTAAATCTATAGGTAATGCTTCCACAATGCATCCGAACACTGTTAAGGTGAACTTGCATGGTGAAGATAAAAGTATTGAAATAATAGGTGAGAGTAGAGGAGGAGGAGTAATCAAAATCACTCAAGTGAATGGATTCTCCACTAATTTTTCGGCAAGTAGACATACGCTTTTAATTTTGGCGAATGACCGTAAAGGTGCAATAGCATTTATCGCAAACATACTAGCGAATGATGAATGTAATATAGCAACTATGTCCGTTAACAGAAAAGGAAAACTAGGTGAGGCATTTCACGTTATTGAAATGGATTCTCCAATGAAGGAATTGACATTAACATATTTGAAAGATTTGAGTTGGGTACAACAATTGATATTCATACCCGATATTGATTTTTAATAATTTTATTATAGTTACAATGAAGAAAATAATTTTTAGTCTATCGGGCATTTTACTTGCCATGATATCATTTGGCCAAACGGGGCAGGGTGTTAGACAATGGACACTCGAAGAGTGTATAAATTACGGATGGGAGAATAACCTTACTATTCGAAGCTCGGAATTGAATCTGTTAACTAATGAGCTAGGGTTAAAAGAATCGAAATTTGCTTTGCTACCCAACTTAAATGCTGGCGGTCAATTGGGTAAATCGTTTGGACGAACTATTGATCCAGTTACAAACAGGTTTATTAGTTCTGATTTCTTGAGTGGAGGAATTTCAGCAAATTCATCCCTTGCGCTTTCTAGAGGAGGTATTTTGAGGAATTCCATTAAAAGGAATGAGGTTAATTTACAAGCGAGTGAATATGATCTTCAAAAAGGTAAAAATGATATAGGATTAAGCATTGCTACTAATTTCCTTAGCGTTCTATTGAATAAGGAGCAATTGGGAAATGCGCGATTTCAGCTTCAGGTAACTGAAGATCAACTTGCAAGAACGATTATACTGGTGGATGCAGGATCTTTACCAATATCAAATAGACTGGATCTTGATTCTCAAAAAGCTTCAAACGAAGTTAACGTAGTAAATGCTGAGAATGCATTAAATATTTCAATATTGAACCTCAAGCAGTCAATGCAAATGCCTGCTGATGATCTGTTGGATATTGTTGCTCCAGAAATAGAAGTGGGAGATGTAGGCATGAGAGCACAAAGCCCTGCACAGATTTTTCAGTCTGCTTTGTTGGTGCAACCAGACATCAAAAGTGTTGACCTTGCAGTTGAGAGTAGTGAATTGGGGGTTAAAATTGCTAAAGGATCATTTTATCCATCTTTAAGTTTAAATGGAAGTGTTTCTTCAAATTATTCAGATAGAGCAACAGACATTATAGGTTCACAGGATATAGTTATTCCTCCTTCTCCAATAGGAACTGTTCAAGAGACTGGCCAAAATGTATTTAGTCTTGGCTCAACAGTTACAGTACCAATCACTTCGGATGATTATAATGCCGGTAGTCAGTTGGCTGATAATATTGGACAGTCAGTATCAATTAACATCAATATTCCAATATTCGCGAGATTTGGCAATAGTGCTAATTTACAAAGGGCACAAATCTCCAAGCAGCGTTCTGAGATTACGGCAATGAACACAAGGAATCAATTAAGACAGAATATTGAGTCTGCGTACAATAATGCAGTGGCTAGCCTTAAATCTTATGAGGCAACCGAAAAAAGAGTTGAAGCTTTGGAGGAATCATTTAGATCTACAGAAGAACGATATAATGCGGGAGGCGAGGATTTTGTGGATTACCAAATCTCAAGTAATAACCTTTTCGCTGCACGTACTGACTTAGTTCAAAGTAAATACGAATACGTATTCAGAGTTAAGATTTTAGATTTTTATTTAGGAAACCCTATTACATTAAATTAAGATGGCTAAAGCAAAAAAGAAGTCCAATAAAGTATTATGGATACTAGTAGTTGGCATATTGGTTATATTAGTTGCAGCCATTGGCGCAAAAAAAGCGGGATTAATTGGTCAGCCAAAGACACTTAAAGTGCAACTGGCTAACGCAGAAAGGACTACGATAGTAGAAAAAGTGACGGCTTCAGGAGTTGTCCAGCCTGTAACAGAAATTATATTAAGTCCAGATGTTGCTGGCGAGATCATCGAATTGAATGTTGAAGAAGGAGACTTTGTGAATGAAGGAGTAGTTTTGGCTAAGATTAGGCCTGATAACTTTATTTCAGCACTTGATAGAACTAAGGCAAATTTGAACCAACAAAAGGCGAATCTTGCATCAAGCAAAGTCTCAGTTGCTCGAAATAATGCCCAACTGACACAAGCCAAACTGGCATTTGATCGTTCGAAAAAGCTTAAAGATCAAAACGTGATTTCAGAATCTGATTTTGAAGGAGCAAAGGCGAATTACGAGGTTGCAGTTCAAAACCTCGAAGCTGCAAAGGAAAGTGTTAAGGCTGGTGAATATATAGTAAAGTCAAGTGAAGCTACTGTGAAAGAAGCAGAAGAAAATGTTAGGCTTACAGTAATGGAGGCACCAGCTTCAGGTACCATTTCTAAGCTAAATGTGCTAAAAGGAGAACGAGTTGTTGGAACACAGCAAATGGCTGGAACAGAAATGATGCGTATAGCAGATTTAACGAAAATGGAAGTTCGTGTTGATGTTAATGAGAATGATATCATAAGAGTAAGCGAAGGAGATACTACAATTATTGATGTGGATTCATATACATATATGGATAGGAGCTTCCAAGGAGT
>Ga0307985_10000364_pt1 | contig 27102 bp, 26 predicted proteins | sample EllFjometageno80_FD_203155 | JGI IMG/M metagenome (GOLD analysis project Ga0307985, IMG submission 203155) | Marine microbial communities from Ellis Fjord, Antarctic Ocean - #80 | ecosystem: Environmental > Aquatic > Marine > Unclassified | place: Southern Ocean | collected 2014-10-09 | reverse complement strand
TCATCCTGTTGTGCTGGCATTTGAGCATAGGTTGCAAAAGCAGATGCAATAGAGCTCATCGTATCTATTTGTTGTATTAAACTATGACTGTACTCTTTCATTTTTTTATGAATACCTGGATCATTCGGATCAAATTTTCGTTCAAAACTTTGTACTGTTAAACGCATTGGTGTTAATGGATTTTTAATTTCATGAGCCACTTGTTTGGCCATTTCTCTCCACGCTGCTTCTCGCTCATTAGTTGCCAATTGGGCTGCGCTACTTTCTAATTCATCAATCATTTCGTTATAGGCATTTACCAAGGTTGATACTTCCTGAGAACGAAGCGGAATTAATATCTTTTTATTTCTTTTATTTAACCTAGTTTCCTTGATCTTCTCTGAGATTGTATTTAAAGATCGAGTGATATATTTAGATAAAAAATAAGCCAAAACAATAGCAAACAAAAGCATAAAAATATAAGCGATTCCTAACCTCCCCAAGTATTCTTTTAGCTCCTTATTTAAAAACTCATCATCTTCTAAATAAGGTAAGTTTAGGATGGCAATGGGTTTAAAATGAGAATCTGTGATATAGGTAAATGACGATTGGTATTCAAAATCTTTTTCAACAAACTTTTCTATAAAATGTTTATCTATTGATTTTTTTAAACCTTCTAAAGCTTTCTTAGAAATTTTTGAATGAGTGGGGTCTTTAATAAAAGAGGCTTGAGAAGAAATTAAAAGATTGCCTTCTAAATCATATAAAAAAACATCTAATTGATGAATGTCTTTAATTTCATGAATTTTGTTTTTAAATATGAATGCAATTTTATCGGTCTCAACAGGATAGGTTGTGTTTTTAATAACATAATCAATATTTTCTCGAATAGCTGTTTCTTTTCTAATTAATCGCTCTCTGTGATAATCCTGTGTGTTTTCTCTATATTGAAATACCGTAACAACAACAATAAGAATAGATGCCCCTATTACTAGAAGTATCATGGATAAAAAAATACGTGACCTTAGAGATCTATTTAAAAAACTCATTTATTTATTTTAAAACTGATTACATCAATAATCAAACCACTTAGAGCATGCTAATTAGCGTCCCCCTCAGTAAACAAGTAGTTTAAGTGTAATGAATTAAATTCTGCATTAAACATCTTAATTTCATCTGAAACAAGTGCGTTAAATTTTTCTAATTCTGAGTTAATTTTTTGAGTTAATTCATCTTTAACAGCTACATCTTGCTCGGTTGGAGGAAAATCTCCCATACCGACCAAACTGTTTAAATGCCCAAGTTTATTAGTTAGTTTAATTGGAAAATTTAAAGGATCCTGTCCGCTTTTGTTTTGAGTTTGATATAATGCTTTTTCAATCTCTGAAAAATCCTCACTTAACTTTTTAGCCTTTTCTTTTAGTTCCTCCACCCGTTCATCATCTTTATATTGTTCTTGAAATGCAGTTAATTGCTTATTAATGGCTCTAATCTTTTTTATAGATTTATGAGCATTATCTACCGTTTCATTAATATTAGTAATAAAATCAAACTGTTTTTGCATGCCAGCAACATCTGTTTCAGAATTTGGACTTGAAACTATGTCAAAACTTTGGGTATAATTTTCATCCTCAACACTTAAAACCACTTTATATTTTCCTGGTACTGCTTTAGATGCATTTAAACTTGCCCACCAAAGTATCATTCCTTCAAAATTTTCAGCAGATTTACCTCTAGTATTCCAAACATAATTATTGGAACCTTCCTTCACTTTAAATTTATCTTTTTTGTTTTTTGTACTGACCGTTTTTATAGTATCGTTTTTTGAATTTAAATAACTCAATTTTATTTCTTTCTCTTCTGGATTTTTAACATAAAAATAGGTGATTACTCCTGATGGATGATTAGTCCCTGTTGTTAAGGATTTATCATTTGAAGATCCTCCCATTCGGTAAGTATCTTTAGGTTTAAATAATATGTTTTCTTTATTATCGACATCTAAAGCCTGATGCAATAGACTTAAATCATCTAAAATCCAAAGACTTCTACCCTGTGTAGCTACTATTAAATTGTTATTCTTTACTGCTAAGTCTGTAATTGGAACAATAGGTAAATTTAATTGAAGAGGTTGCCAGTAAGTCCCTTCATTATATGAATAATAAATTCCTGTTTCAGTGCCAGCGTATAAAAAACCTTCTTTTATAGGATCTTCTCTTAATACTCTTGTAAAATGCTCATTAGGAATCCCATTGGTGATTTTTTTCCACGATTTCCCATAATCATTAGTTTTGTATAAATAAGGTTCAAAATTTCCTGTTTTGTATTTTGTTCCAGCAACATAACAAGTTCCCTCATTATAAATGGAAGGCTCTATGCTATTAATCATCATCCATTCTGGCATGCCTTTAGGGGTAACATTTTCCCAAGTTTCTCCATCATTTCTTGAAATATGAATCAATCCATCGTCAGATCCTGTCCATAGAAGCCCTTCTTTAATTGGTGATTCTGCTGCTGCAAAAATAGTACAGTAATATTCAACAGAGGTATTATCTTGAGTTATGGGTCCGCCTGATGATTTTAATTTAGTTGAATCGTTTCTCGTTAAATCGGGACTTAATACGTTCCAACTTTCACCTTCATTAGTGCTTACATGAACGTGATTAGAAAATGTATATAATTTTTTGGTATTGTGTTTTGAAAAGAACATTGGAAAGTTCCATTGGAAACGATATTTCATATCTTCTGCTCCATGACCCATTGGATTATCTGGCCATACACTTACGCTTCTTATCGTTTTAGTTTTATGATTGTATCTAGTTAAAAAACCATCATAACTACCTCCATAAACAATATCGTTATTTTCAGGGTCGATGGTGATGTGTGCGCTTTCTCCACCAGCTGTTTCTTCCCAATCATCTTCATCAATATTCCATCCTTTGTTTCTATGAGATATCCGGATCGTTGAATTGTCTTGTTGTGCAGCATAGATTCGATATGGAAAAGAATCGTCTGTTGTAACTCTATAAAATTGAGCTGTTGGCTGATTATGATACGTACTCCAAGTTTCGCCTCCATCATAGGTTGTTTGAGCACCGCCATCATCACCCATTACCATTCGTTTTGGGTTTTCAGGAGCTATCCACAAATCATGATGATCTCCATGTGGAGCATTAAAAGTGCTATATGTTTTTCCGCCATCGGTGCTTTTATGGTACCTTACATTTAATACATAAACAACTTCTGCATCTTGAGGATCAGCATAAATCCGAGAATAATACCAAGCACGCTGCCTTAGTTTTCTTTCGCTATTGATAAGTTTCCAAGTTTCGCCTCCGTCGGTGCTTTTATAAACACCTCCTTTATCTTTGTTTTCAACTATTGCCCAAACTATATTGTTATTTACCGGCGAAACAGTAACTCCAATATTTCCTAAAATTCCTTTAGCAAATCCTTCGTTTTTTGAAATTTCTGTCCAAGTTTCTCCGCTATCGACACTCTTCCAAAGTGCAGAACCATCACCGCCACTATTCAAACTATATGGAGTTCTTCTTAAGTTCCAAGTAGATGCGTATAGAATACGTGGATTGGTAGCGTCTATAATTAAATCGACTGCTCCAGCATTTTCATTTACAAAAAGCTTTTTCTCCCAAGTTTTTCCTCCATCAGTACTTTTATAAATACCTCTATCTGCTGTAGGTTTATATATGTTTCCTAAAACAGCCGCAAATACCGTATTATGATCTCTTGGATGAATTACAATTCTAGGGATGTGACGACTTTTTTTCAATCCAATATGTTCCCAAGATTGTCCAGCATTTTCTGTTTTCCAAACTCCGTAACCTGAAGAAACGTTTCCTCTCACAGTAGATTCACCTCCTCCAACATACATTACATTAGGGTCGTCTGTACTCACTGCAATAGCACCAATAGAACCTCCAAAAAATCCATCGGAAATATTTTCCCATTTTCTACCTCCATCTTCCGTTTTCCAGACACCACCGCCAGTGGCTCCAAAATAAAACAAGTTTGGTTTATTAGGTACGCCAGTAACTGCAGCGCTTCTTCCTCCACGAAATGGACCAAGAAGTCTATATGCTAAAGCATCGTAATATGGTTCTTTTTGGGATTGCGAGTAGGTAATTTCAGATTGAATCCCGAAGATAAAAAGGAATGCAATTCCTAATAATTTAAAAGTTATTGGTTTCATAATTGCGAGAAATTTATTAAAGATATGAAATTTTATACCTTCCATACAATTTGAAATTTGATAACTATTAGCTAATCTTCAAAATGCACATGTTTTATTAGTTCTAAATTCTTATCGTCATAAGGAATACTAGTTAATACATGCTCTATAGCTTCTATCCTAGCCTTCGTTTTTTTATTGGCTTTAATTACTTTCCAAGGAGCAATTATAGTATTGGTTTTAGAGAACATTTTATCTTTATAATCTGTATAATCGTCCCAAAGTTCTAACGCTTTTTTATCTAAGGCACTAAACTTCCATTTTTTAATAGGGCTATCAATAATATCTTGGAATCTCTTTTCTTGTTCGCTTTTAGAAATTGAAAAATAAAATTTAATGATTCGAACTCCAGATTCAGTTATCATTCTCTCAAAATCATTTACCTGGTTCATGAAAATATCATATTCTTCATCGGTACAAAACCCATTAACAGGCTCTAAAATTGCCCTGTTATACCAGCTTCTATCAAAGAAAACCATCCTTCCTTCCATTGGCAATAAATTAATATAACGTTGAAAATACCATTGCCCAATTTCTTCATCGGAAGGTTTTGATAAAGCGACTAATTTAAACTCTCTTGGGTTTAAGTGTTCCGTGATTCTTCTTATTGCACCACCTTTTCCAGCTGCATCACGCCCTTCAAAAACAAAAACTATTTTTTCATTGTTATTTTTTACCCACTTTTGAAGTTTAATTAATTCTTCCTGTAATTGGATCAATCTATTTTCATAGCGCAAATATCTAAGCGTTCTTGAAATACTAATATTTTCTCTAGATAAAAAAAGTTTTAAACTCTTTTTTTTATTTAATAGTTTGAGGTCTTTTTCGGTGATTTCATCCTTCATTAGTCTCGGTTTTCTTTAAGGTTCTATGATAACGTTGTACGATATTTGGATCTGTTAATAAAGTAGTCCCAGCATTTCCTTTCCCTTCATAATCAAACCTAGAAAGTAAATATCGCAAACTTTCCAAACGTGCTTCCTTTTTGTTATTTGTTTTAATTATAATCCAAGGACTAAATCCAGTATGAGTATTAGCAAACATTTGATCTTTATAATGAGTGTAAACATCCCATTTATTTTGTCCCTCTTGGTCTACAGGGCTAAATTTCCAACGTTTTAATGGACTTGCTAATCGAGATTCAAACCTTTTTAATTGCTCCTCTTTTGTTACCGAAAACCAAAACTTAATTAATATAACGCCATCTTCATAAAGCATATTTTCAAATTCGGGAACTTGAATCATAAACTGATTGTATTGTTCTTTAGAACAGAATCCCATAACAGGTTCTACAACCGCTCTATTGTACCAGCTTCTATCAAAAAACACAAGCTCTCCAGGATTGGGCATTTCTTTAATATACCTTCTAAAATACCACTGGCCTTGTTCTACTTCTGTAGGTTTGGCAAGTGCCACAACTCTTCTAGCTCTAGGATTTAAGTGTTCTGTCATTCTTCTTATAGAACCTCCTTTGCCAGAGGCGTCCCTTCCTTCAAATATAACACAAACTCTTTTTTTGTTTTTGGTTATCCATTTTTGAAGATTAACCAATTCGGCTTGTAGCTTATAAAGTTGTTGTTCATAATCTAAATCATATAAAACTTCTTCTAGTTTTACAGGAGAACTATTTGATTTAATAAGCTTTAAAAATTCTTTCTTATTTATTTCTCCATTCTCAAGAGATTTAAAACTATCTAGTGTTAACATATGCTTATATTGTAATTTATAAAGGTCTGACTTTTTTAACAAATTAAAAATTCTAAATAAAATTATTGTTTCTTTATTAAAATAAAAAGAATGAACAAAATAGCACTTTTAGTTTTACTAATTGTAATAAATTCTTCCACAATTATAGCGCAACAAATAAGTCCAAAACTAGCTTTTTTGGAAAAATGGGAAAACTCAAAAATTTACCTTATTGCTATTGCTGAAGCAATGCCTGAAGGGCATTATAATTTTAAACCTACCGAAAGACAAATGAGTTTTAAAGAACAGTTAATACACATTAAAGGCAATATGAATTGGCTCAGCACTACTTATTTTACAGATACTGAATATATAAAAGAAAAGAAAGAATTGCCACAAACCAAAAGTAAAAGAATTATAGCCTTAGAAAATGCTTTTGATGCTGTGCTTGAAATTGTTAAAAATACTCCTGATGAAGTATTAAAAGAAACGGTTGATTTCTTTGCAGGACCCAAAAGTAAATTGCAACTATTAAATCTGCTGCAAGATCACGTAACACACCATAGAGGGCAACTTATTGTTTACTTAAATTTAAACGAAATTGAACCTCCAAAATACAGTGGATGGTAATTTATGGATATAGCATACCTACAGGTGCCTATTGGAACCCTTGAAATTAAAGGAAATAAAGAAGGATTATCTTCTGTTTATTTTTTAAAAAATGAAGAAGGAACCACTATAAATATTCCAAATTCACTTAAAAAAACAGTTGAACAGTTGGAAGAGTATTTTTTAGGAAAAAGAACCGAATTCAACTTAAAACTCAAGCCAGAAGGAACTGATTTTCAGAAAAAAGTATGGCAGAAATTACAAGAAATACCTTTTTCAAAAACAGTTTCGTATCAAACCATAGCCAATCGTTTAGGTGACCCAAAAGTAATTAGAGCTGCGGCATCTGCTAATGGGAAAAACCCTATATCAATCATAATACCTTGTCATCGGGTTATTGGGAAAGATGGATCATTAACCGGTTATGCTGGTGGATTGCATCGAAAAAAATGGCTTTTAGAACACGAATCTCCTGTTAAACAACAATCACTCTTTTAATTTAACTATCTTTATAATCCCTCCCTGATTGCAATAACTAAATTATGTTGAAAAAAATTAAACTAGAAAACGTGCTGTTTCTAGATATTGAAACGGTTCCTTTATTTGCTAATTTTTCGGAATTAGATGATACCGAAAAACAACTTTGGGAACAAAAAACCAATTATCAAAGAAAAGATGAATTTACTCCAGAAGAGTTTTATGATAGAGCCGGAATCTGGGCTGAATTTGGAAAAATTATTTGTATCTCGGTAGGGTATTTCGTTTTTAAAGGTGATGTCCGAAGTTTTAGAGCAACCTCCTTTCATGGTGAAGAAGATGCTATTCTAAATGAGTTTAAAGCCTTACTTGAAACTCATTTTAATAAAGCACATCACCTATTATGTGCTCATAATGGGAAAGAATTTGACTTCCCATATATTGCTAGAAGAATGATTATTAATAAAATTGACATCCCTTTTAAATTGAATCTATTTGGAAAGAAACCATGGGAAGTAGCTCATCTCGATACGCTGGAGTTGTGGAAGTTTGGAGATTATAAAACCTATACCTCTTTAAAATTAATGACTCATGTTTTGGGAATACCATCACCAAAAGATGATATAGACGGAAGTGAAGTACGAGATGTTTTTTATAAGGAGAATGATATCGATAGGATTATTCGTTATTGTGAAAAAGACACCATCGCAGTTGCTCAAATTATTCTGCGATTGCGAAATGAAGAATTACTAATAAATGATGAAATACTTAGTGTTTAACATCCTTTAGTTTTAATTGCAGACTTACATTTCCATTCCACTCGTTTTCATCAATTGTATAGGCTGCTTTAAATATATATTTATTTTTTATGAGCTCAATTTGATCTCCCAAACCAAAACCAATACCTACTAGTTTTCCTTTCCCATTTTGTGTGGCGGTAAGTCGCAAATGAGTTTTATCTTCTCCTACTTGTTTTCCATAACCAGTATCTTGCATATCTTCAGTCATAAAAACAGGCGTCATATTACCCGGTCCAAAGGGTGCAAACTGACTTATTATTCTATAAAATTTAGGAGTGATATCTGTTAAACTAAGTTGTGAATCAATGCTGATCTCAGGGATGAGCAATTTGGGGTCTATTGTTTCTGAAACTACTTTTTCAAATTGAGCTTTAAATTTTCCATAATTAGCTTCTAATAAGGTTAATCCAGCTGCATATTTATGTCCTCCAAATTGTTCTATAAACTCTGAACATTGCTCCAAAGCATTATAAACATCAAATCCTTTTACACTTCTTGCTGAAGCTGCTAAAACATCACCACTTTTCGTAAAAACTAAGGTCGGCCTATAATACGTTTCTATTAATCTAGATGCAACAATACCAATAACGCCTTTATGCCAATTTTCTTTATAAACAACCGTTGTACAGCCTTCTTGTTCTTTAAGCTCTTCTAGTTGATCTAAAGCTTCTATAGTTATTCGCTTGTCAGTATCACGCCTATCGGAATTATAAGTGTCAATTTCATTAGCATATTGAGTAGCAAGGTTTGTGTTGGTTTCACAAAGTAGTGTAACTGCATGATTTCCATGTTTCATTCTACCGGCCGCGTTGATTCGAGGTGCGATTATAAACACCACATCGGTTATGGTTAATGTTCCCTTTTTAACTTGTTCTATAATGGCTTTAAAACCAGGTCGAGGATTTTGATTGATTACCTTTAAACCGTGAAATGCTAAAATCCTATTTTCATCAACTATTGGAACTATATCAGCGCCTATTGCTGTGGCCACCAAATCTAAATACAGTAACAAATCTTCAATCGTTTCTCCTTTTTTGGAAGCCAAGGCTTGAATTAATTTAAATCCAACTCCGCAACCACATAATTCTTTAAAAGGATAATTGCAATCATCTCGTTTTGGATCAAGTACTGCTTTAGCATTGGGAATTTTAGTTCCAGGTCGGTGATGGTCACAAATAATAAAATCAACTCCTTTTTTAGAAGCGTAATCAACTTTATCAATAGCTTTAATACCACAATCTAAAGCAATAATTAAGGAAAAATTATTGTCCTCTGCAAAGTCAATTCCTTTATAGGAAATGCCATAACCCTCATCGTATCTATCCGGGATGTAAGTAGCAACATTGAGATAATACGTTAGTAAATAAGAAGACACTAAAGCAACACTCGTAGTGCCGTCTACATCGTAATCTCCGTAAACTAATATATTTTCTTGATTAAGAATAGCTTCCTCAATTCTTGTAACTGCTTTCTCCATATCTTTCATTAAAAAAGGATCATGAAGGTCTTTTAAGTCGGGTCTAAAAAAGTTTTTAGCAGCCTCAAATGTTTCAATTCCACGTTGCAGTAAAAGAAATGATGTGGTAGTATTTACTCCCAATTCCTTAGATAAACGAGCTACTTTATTTGGATCTGGTTTTGGTTTTATAGTCCAACGCATGCGATGTTAAGATTTTAAAAAACAATCTATTTCAAACTTTTATTAAATATAAGTTTGAATAATAATCTAATTGTTAAAAGAGAGGTTAAAAGATAAATTTACAATAAATAAACTTATTATTTTTATTCATTAATATGAATCTAAAAAAGTTTTTATTTTTTTCCTCCAACTACTATCACTAGTTCGCCCTTAGGGGGTTTTTCAGTATAATATGCTAATACTTCAGTGGCTGTACCGCGTATGGTTTCTTCGTGTAATTTGGTAATTTCTCTAGATACCGAAACTGCCCTGTCGGAACCAAAAAATGCTGCAATATGGCTTAGGGTTTTAAGGAGTTTATGAGGAGATTCGTAAAAAATTATAGTTCGCGTTTCTTCCGCTAAAAGTAATAGCCTTGTTTGCCTTCCTTTTTTAACTGGGAGAAAACCTTCAAAAACAAATTTATCGTTTGGCAAGCCACTATTTACTAATGCAGGCACAAAAGCCGTAGCTCCAGGTAAACAATCTACTTCTATTCCAGCTTCCACACAGGAACGGGTTAATAAAAACCCGGGGTCACTAATTGCGGGAGTCCCTGCATCACTTATTAATGCGATTGTTTCACCGTTTATAATTCTTCTTACTATATGATCAACTGTTTTATGTTCATTATGCATGTGATGAGATTGCATGTGTGTAAAAATATCATAATATTTTAATAATTTCCCACTAGTGCGAGTGTCTTCGGCGAGGATTAAATCTACTTCTTTTAAAACTTCAATGGCTCTAAAAGTGATGTCCTTTAAGTTACCGATCGGAGTAGGTACCAAATAAAGTTTACCCATCATACTAGTTAAATCGTTTTTCAATTATTGATAAAAAACGATCTGAATATTCTTCTTTATCTTCCCAATTATTGTAATCTGGCTTAATGTTATTTATAACAAATGAAGATGCTTCTTGAAAAGTGGTCATCGAATTTATCTGTGATAAAACTCTGGTATAATCATCTATATTATCTTCAAAAAGATGTTTTATAAAAGCAATTCGGTCGTTTAATCCTATATTAAGTCCTTTATTTAATTTATCGTTTATAGAGGTAGGTTTGTTTTGAGTTGATTCCTTTTCTTTTTCCATCTCAAAATCAATTTCTTCTTTTTCAACTTCTTGTTTTCTTTCAAATACTAGATTTTCTTGATAGGAAGCTGCAAATTCTTCTAAATCGTTTTTAAAGGTTTCTTTTTTAGGAAGCATTTCTTTTAACAAGTCTTCCACTGCCGAACCATCTGGATCACTTTGGCTAGGCATTTGAGCTACTAGATCTTTTATTTTTTCCATTAAAGGTTCTACCAAAACATCTTCATGCGATGGTTGCGGAACTGGATCTGGATCCTGAAACCAATTCTGTTCTCGATAGGTTTTAGAGTCGGTTGCGGATCTTTTAGGTTTCTCAAATTTGGTTTTTACACTTGTTTTTAAAAATTCTAAGACCGTTAACTTTTCATAAAGCTGAATTAATGTGTGTTTTGTTTTAATAATATCGATGTCATTTTCTGAAGCAATAATGCTCTTAGCAAGCGCGTTTATTTGGGATAGGACTTTCTTCTTCATAACTTATTAAAATAAAGCAAATTTTCTGTTTTGTTTTTATAAATTTACACAACCTTTATGTAAACGTCAAGGAATTCTGTTTTAGTTTAAATTAATTTTATGTTTCTCGAAAATACCGTAAATCAAAAAGAACAATTTGGATGGATTGAAGTCATCGCAGGCTCTATGTTTTCAGGTAAGACAGAGGAATTAATCAGAAGATTAAGACGTGCGAAATTTGCCAAACAAAAAGTAGAAATTTTTAAACCAATGATCGATACTCGGTATGATGATAAGTCGGTAATTTCTCATGATAGCAACGAAATTCATTCAACTCCGGTTCCTGCCGCAGCAAATATTCCCATTTTAGCAGACGATTGTGATGTCGTTGGCATTGATGAAGCTCAATTTTTCGATGATGAAATTGTAAAAGTTTGTAATGATTTAGCCAATAGAGGCGTGCGTGTAATTGTTGCTGGATTGGATATGGATTTTAAAGGAAACCCCTTTGGGCCTATGCCTGCATTAATGGCAACTGCTGAGTATGTCACTAAAGTGCATGCGGTGTGTACCCGAACTGGGAATTTAGCAAATTACAGTTACCGCAAAGCTAAAGGTGACGAATTGGTGCTTTTAGGAGAAGTAGATGAATACGAGCCATTAAGCAGAGCGGCGTATTATAAATTGATGCTTCGAGAAAAAGTTCGAAAAATGAATGTACAAGAACCTGAAGATATTTCTAAAAAAAAGGAAGACTAAGGGATGCCAAAAACTACTGAAACTGTTTTAGAAATAGATCTTACCGCATTAGGTAAAAATTATCATTATTTAAAATCTAGAATAAAAGATACCACAAAGCTATTGGGTGTTGTAAAAGCATTTGCTTATGGTAGTGATGCTGTAATTATTGCAAAAGAATTAGAAGCTTTAGGAGTTGATTATTTAGCGGTAGCTTATGTGAATGAAGGGGTAATTTTAAGAGATGTTGGTATTAAAACACCTATTTTAGTACTACACCCTCAGCCTGAAAATTTCGAAACTCTCATCAATCGATGCTTAGAACCTAATTTATATAATGAAAGTGTACTAAAACAATTTATAAAAATAGCTTCTGAAAAAAAACAACTCAACTACCCTGTTCATCTTAAATTTAATACGGGCTTAAATCGATTGGGATTTAATGAAGCTGAGGTGGATAAAATTGTTTCGGAATTAAATGCGACAAGCACTATAAAAATTACTTCTCTTTTTTCACACCTTGCAGCTAGTGAAGACCTCACAGAAAAATATTTTTCAGAATCTCAAATAAGTATCTTTAAAAATATTGCAAAAAATATTTCAAGTAAATTAAGCTACCAACCCAAATTACATATGTCTAATACTTCAGGAATTTTAAATTATCCTGAGGCACAATTCGATATGGTTAGAAGTGGAATTGGTCTTTATGGTTTTAGTAATATTCCAGAAGAACAAAAAAACTTTATACCAATTGCAACGTTAAAATCGGTGATTTCACAAATACACACTGTTAAAAAGGGAGACAGTGTTGGGTATAATAGAGCTTTTAAAAGTGAAGGAACTATAGTAACGGCAACGATCCCTATTGGTCATGCAGATGGGATTAGCAGAGCTTACGGAAACGGTAAAGGCTGGGTAATGGTTCAGGGAATTAAAGCTCCAATAATAGGGAATGTTTGTATGGATATGATGATGGTAAACATCACTGGCATTGTTTGTAAAGAAGGAGATGAAGTAATTGTATTTGGAGGTAATAATAAAGCAGATTTACTTGCAGAAAGCATTGAATCTATTTCTTACGAATTGTTAACAGCAATCTCACAAAGAGTAAAGCGTGTAGTTTGCCGAAAATAACAATCGTATCGCTTAGTTTTAACGATCCAACTATTAATTTTCCATATCTTGTATACTATAAGCCCCTAACTCATTGATTATGTTTAAAGAATTTAAAAAATTTATTATGACCGGCAATGTTATTGATTTAGCAGTTGCTGTTTTACTAGCTGGAGCTACTGGATTAGTTGTTAAAGGTTTTGTGAGCGATATTATGATGCCAATTGTTGGACAATTTACTGGCGGAATAGATTTTTCGCAGTTAAAGTTTGTTTTATCTCCTGCTTTAGTAGATACTGAAGGAGCAATTACAAGTGTTGAAAATGCTATTATGTATGGTAATTGGATCAATGCTATTATTAACTTAATCATCGTTGGTTTTGTATTATTTATAGTGGTAAAAGCTTCTAATAAATTTAAAAAACCTATGGGAGTAGCTCCTGATTTACCGGCTGGACCAACTCAAGAAGATTTATTAGCTGAAATTAGAGATCTTCTAAAAAAATAAATTTTTTAGAATCACTATGCTAGTATTCTATGGCTTATTTTTGTGTTTTATTCTTATAAATATTTTAAAACCACTAGTAATTAACTAGATACTCATATGAAAATAGCAGTTGTTGGAGCTACTGGAATGGTAGGTACTATAATGATTAAATTATTAGAAGAACGTAAATTTCCTGTTTCTGAAATAGTGTTGGTTGCTTCTAAAAAATCAATAGGAAACGAATTAAAGTTTCAGGGAAAAACTATAAAAGTAGTTGGTTTAGAAGATGCTTTATCTAAAAAACCTGAGATTGCTATATTTTCTGCTGGTGGTGCTATATCATTAAAATGGGGGCCAAAGTTTGCTGAAGCTGGCACAACTGTTATTGATAATTCGTCAGCTTGGAGGATGGACTTATCAAAAAAATTAGTGGTCCCAGAAATCAATGCTTCTGTATTAACTGCCAATGATAAAATTATTGCCAACCCTAACTGTTCTACTATTCAACTGGTCATGGCATTAGCACCACTCCATAAAAAATACAAAATGAAACGCGTGATTGTTTCAACATATCAATCGGTTTCTGGTACTGGAATAAAAGCGGTTAATCAATTAGAAAATGAGATCAATGGTATTCAGTCCGAAATGGCTTATCCATATCCAATTCATAAAAATGCGCTTCCTCATTGTGATGATTTTGAAGAAAATGGATACACAAAAGAGGAAATAAAATTGGCTCGTGAACCTCAGAAAATATTAGACGATAGTACGTTTTCTATTTCTGCAACTGCAGTGCGTATTCCAACTACTGGCGGACATAGTGAATCGGTAAATGTTGAATTTAATAATGAATTTGTACTACAAGATATTAGAAAAATTCTTCATGAAACTCCTGGAGTAACTGTTCAAGATAATCCAGATACCAATACCTATCCAATGCCCATTTATGCCAATGGTAAAGATGATGTTTTTGTCGGTAGAATTCGAAGAGATGAAACGCAAAAAAACACCTTAAATATGTGGATTGTTAGTGACAATTTAAGAAAAGGTGCCGCTACAAATGCCATCCAAATTGCTGAGTATCTAGTTGATAAAGAGTTAATTTAATTCCCCTTTTTGAAAGAAAAATCTGTTTTTGTATGACTTTAGGTTATATAAATATATTATTATAAAAATTGGGATTCATTTTAAATCACGATTATGCTTTTGGGCTTTTGGTTTTAACTAATTGATTTTTCGTACATTTATTGCTATAAAATAAGTGCAATATGAAACCATTAACAAGCCTATTATTTCTTGCGATTACTTCTGTTTTTGTAGCACAAGAAAATAACGAAAAGATTAATTTGAAATATACTAAAACTAAAAAAGTTGATACTGTTACCAATTACTTTGGAACAGATGTTAAAGACCCATATCGTTGGCTAGAAGATGATCGAAGTGAGGAAACAAGAGCATGGGTTGAAAGTCAAAATGAAGTTACTTATGATTATTTAGATAAAATCCCATTTAGAGAAGAGTTAAAAGAACGTCTTACTTCAATTTGGAACTATGAAAAAGTTGGAGCTCCATTTAAAGAAGGTGATTATACTTACTTTAGAAAAAATGATGGCCTACAAAATCAATTTGTAATTTATCGCTATAAAACTGGAGAAGACTCAAGCACTGCCACCATTTTTTTAGACCCAAATACTTTTAAAGAAGATGGCACTGTTTCTCTAGGAAACGTAAGTTTTTCTAAAAATGGAAAAATTGCCGCTTATAGTATTTCTGAAGGAGGTAGCGATTGGCGAAAAATTTTAGTGATGAATACTGAAACCAAAAAAATTATTGAAGACAGTATAATTGATGTAAAATTTAGCGGAATTTCTTGGAGAGAAAATGATGGTTTTTATTATTCAAGTTATGATAAGCCTGAGGGAAGTGAGTTGTCTGCAAAAACAGATCAGCATAAATTATATTATCATAAATTAGGAACTTCTCAAAAGGACGATGAACTTATTTTTGGGGGAACTGAAGCCGAAAAACATCGTTACATAGGAGGTTACATGACAGAAGATGATCAATACCTTGTAATTACTGCACAGATTTCAACTTCTGGAAACAAGCTTTATATAAAAGATTTAAAAAAATTAAATAGTGAGTTAATAACCATTTTAAACCATACAGAAAGCACTTCATATATAATGAAAAATGTTGGGAGTAAGCTTTTTATAGTTACTAATTTAAACGCACCAAACCAGAAAATTGTAACCGTAGATATGTCAAACCCAGCTCCTGAAAATTGGGTTGATTTTATTCCTGAAACTGAAAACGTTTTAAGTTCTTCGACAGGTAACGGTTATTTTTTTACAGAATATATGATTGATGCAGTTTCCAAAGTAAAACAATACGATTATAATGGAAAATTGATTAGAGATATTAATTTACCTGGTATAGGAACAATTTCCGGATTGGGTTCTAAAAAAGAAGAAGCTGACATCTATTATTCATTTACTAACTATACTACTCCTGGAAGTATCTATAAGTACAATGCTGCTAATGGAAAATCAGAACTATTTAGAAAGTCAAAAATCGATTTCAATTCTGATAATTTTGAAAGTAAACAGGTTTTTTATAAATCAAAAGATGGAACAAAAGTTCCTATGATTATTACCTATAAAAAAGGAGTAAAGCTCAATGGTAAAAACCCAACTATACTTTATGGTTATGGAGGTTTTAATATTAGTCTTACGCCTTCTTTTAGCACCGCTAATGCTGTTTGGATGGAACAAGGGGGAGTTTATGCAGTGCCAAATTTAAGAGGTGGCGGAGAATATGGAAAAGAGTGGCACGATGCAGGGACTCAAATGAAAAAGCAAAATGTGTTTGACGATTTTATTGCTGCTGCCGATTATTTAATAGCAAATAAATACACTTCCAATGATTATTTAGCAATTCGTGGTGGTTCAAATGGAGGTTTATTGGTTGGAGCCGTGATGACTCAACGTCCCGATTTAATGAAAGTTGCATTACCAGCTGTGGGTGTTTTAGATATGTTGCGTTACCATACCTTTACTGCAGGTGCAGGTTGGGCATATGATTATGGAACCGCTGAAGAAAATAAAGAAATGTTTGAATATTTAAAAGGGTATTCTCCTGTACATAATGTAAAAAAAGGAGTAAAATACCCTGCAACATTAATTACAACTGGAGATCATGATGATAGAGTGGTTCCAGCTCATAGCTTTAAATTCGCTGCCGAATTACAAGAAAAACAAACTGGAGAAAACCCAGTGTTAATTAGAATCGAAACAGATGCCGGTCATGGTGCTGGAACTCCAGTTAGTAAAACCATAGAGCAATATGCAGATATTTTTGGCTTTACTTTTTATAATATGGGATATAGAATTTTACCTGAAAAGATTATAGCCGAAATTAAAAAATAACCCTTTATTATTATAAAAAACAAACAAATAGATTCTTATATAAGGGGATTCTTCGCTTTGCTCTGAATGACAAAAATGTAAAAATTATTTAGACAATTTCTAGTATTTTATAGACTTTCTTATTAAAATTGAATTGATCTCCTTTCGTTTTTCCTAATAAGCACATTCCTATAGGTGAGTTAGGTGCAACTCCTAAGTAAATTGAATTATTCGTTTCTAATTTACCAACAGATATACTCATAAAAAAAGTGGCTTGATTGGTTTCAATAATACTCCCTAATCGAATTGTTTCTGAAGCAAAGCTAATATTAGCTTTGCTTAATTGATACATCACTTTTTCAATTTCTCTTAGTTGATTCCCAGCATTTTCACGTTCTATTTGAAGCATAGCTCTTCCTGTGTGATGCTTGTCTCCGCTAGTGCTTTTAGATTCTTCTTTTAAAGAATACTCGATATCAAAAATAGTTTTATTAATGCTATCATGCCTTAGCCTTATAAGGTCCTTACATTGCTGTTGTAATTCAAATTTTAATTCAAGAATAGTCATTTAGGTTATTTAAGTTCACCATAATTTTGAATTTGTTTTTTACTTCAAATTTAATGAGCAAAAAAAACTCCAAACCTATTAAGTTTGGAGTTTAAAGTTTTTATTCTTCCTCTTCTATTTCGCTCATTTCAAAGCTATCCATAAAAGCGGTAGTGAAATTACCTGCTATATAATCTGGATGATCCATTAATTGTCGATGGAATGGGATTGTGGTTTTGATGCCTTCAATGACAAACTCATCCAATGCTCTTCGCATTTTACTAATCGCCTCTTCACGAGTTTGAGCAGTGGTAATTAGTTTAGCAATCATTGAATCGTAATTAGGCGGGATAGTATATCCAGCATACACATGAGTGTCTAAACGCACTCCGTGTCCCCCTGGAGAATGTAATTCTGTGATTTTTCCAGGACAAGGTCTAAAGTTATTAAAAGGGTCTTCCGCATTAATCCTACACTCAATTGAATGCAGTTTTGGAAAATAATTTTTCCCAATAATCGGAATACCTGCAGCTACTTTAATTTGTTCTCTAATTAAATCGAAATCTGTAATTACTTGTTCGGTAATTGGATGCTCTACTTGAATACGAGTATTCATTTCCATAAAGTAGAAATTGCGATGCTTATCTACTAAAAATTCAACAGTTCCAGCTCCTTCATACTTAATATATTCCGCAGCTCTTACCGCCGCTAATCCCATTTTTTCCCTTAGTTTATCGGTCATAAATGGACTTGGAGTTTCTTCGGTAAGTTTTTGATGACGTCGTTGAATAGAACAATCTCTTTCACTTAAATGACAAGCATTTCCATTACTATCTCCTATAATTTGAATTTCAATATGTCGAGGTTCTTCAATTAATTTCTCTATATACATGTCGTCATTTCCAAAAGCAGCTTTACTTTCATGACGAGCAGAATCCCATGCATTTTTCAACTCTTCTTCTTTCCAAACTGCTCTCATCCCTTTTCCACCACCACCTGCGCTAGCCTTAAGCATAACTGGGTAACCGGTTTCTTTTGCAACTTTAATACAAGTTTCAAAATCTGGTATGGTTCCTTCGCTTCCAGGAACACAGGGTACACCTGCTTCAATCATAGTGATTTTAGCCATTGCTTTATCACCCATGCGATTGATCATATCTTCGGAAGCTCCAATAAATTTAATATTATGCTCTTCACATAATTTTGAAAATTTAGCATTTTCAGATAAAAAACCATAACCAGGATGAATAGCATCAGCATTTGTTATCTCTGCAGCAGCAATAATATTAGGTATTTTTAAATAGCTCTCACTACTTGGTGGCGGTCCGATACAAACCGCTTCGTCAGCAAAACGAACATGAAGACTTTCAGCATCTGCTGTAGAATAAACTGCAACGGATTTAATACCCATTTCTTTACAAGTACGAATAATACGTAATGCAATTTCTCCTCTATTGGCAATTAATATTTTTTTAAACATAATTTCAATAAATTTCAAAATGTCCAATTATAAACCTACATCTAGTAGGCGTTTTATAATTGACAATTTTTGATTTGATTAATTAAGATGGGTCTACCAAAAATAAAGGTTGATCAAACTCTACTGGAGTTGCATCATCAACTAAAACTTTTACGATTTTACCTGAAACTTCACTTTCTATTTCATTAAAAAGTTTCATTGCTTCAATAATACACAAAACGTCACCGTCTTTAATTGTATCTCCAACCTCTACAAAAGAAGGTGTGTCTGGAGAAGATTTTCTGTAAAACGTTCCAATAATTGGCGACTTTACCATGATGTATTTTGAATCTTCAGCGTCTGCTGTTGATGCTGTATCTTCTGGTATAGCTTCATTTTGAGCAGCGGCTGGTACAACTCCAGCTTGTGGTGCCATTGTTGGCATTTGTTGAATATATGTTGTTTCCCCTTTAACTTTGTCATCGACAGTTTTTATCGTAATTTTTACATCATTCATTTCAAGTTTAACTTCAGTAGCTCCAGATTTTGCTACAAACTTGATTAAATTTTGAATCTCTTTTAAATCCATATTATCAGTTTTAGTTTGTTCTATTAATTAAGAGTCGTATGCCCAAGTAAGGTACATAGCTCCCCAAGTAAATCCTCCTCCAAAAGCAACAAAAACTAGTTTATCGCCTTTTTTAAGTTTTTTCTCATAGTCAAAAAGACATAAAGGTAATGTTGCTGATGTTGTATTTCCGTATTTGTAAATATTTTTCATCACTTTTTCATCAGGCAGGTTCATTCGTTTTGAAGTGGCTTCAATAATTCGATTGTTAGCTTGATGAGGTACCAACCATTGAATCTCATCTCCGGTTAAATTATTGCGTTTTAGAATTTTTTCTGAAACATCAGCCATTCTTGTAACTGCAAATTTAAAAACTGTTTTTCCATCTTGAAAAACAACATGTTGGTTGTTAGTTACAGTTTCTATTGAAGACGGCATTAATGATCCACCGGCGTCAATTTTTAAAGAATCTCTTCCGTTACCGTCTGTTCTTAAATATTCATCTTGAACCCCTAATCCTTCAAAATTTGGCTCAAAAAGAACTGCTCCTGCTCCATCTCCAAAAATAATACAAGTAGTGCGATCTTTATAATCTATAATAGATGACATTTTATCTGCACCCACCAAAAGTACTTTTTTATAACTGCCAGACTCAATGTATTTTGCTGCTATAGACATTCCAAAAAGAAAACTAGAACAAGCTGCCATTAAATCGTATGAAAATGCATTATCTGCCCCAATTTGAGTAGCAACATAGGCTCCGGTAACTGCTACAGGCATGTCAGGTGTTGCTGTCGCCATAATAACCATATCGATATCTTTGGGGTCTGTATTGTTTTTCTTAAGAAGGTCTTTTGCAGCTTTGATAGCAAGGAATGAAGTTCCTTTATCTTTATCTTTTAAAATTCTGCGCTCTTTAATGCCGGTTCGAGCGGTAATCCATTCATCATTAGTATCCACCATAGTTTCCAATTCTTTATTGGATAAAACGTATTCTGGAACATAGCCTCCTACAGCTGTTATTGCTGCTGTGATTTTACTCATAGATTTGAATTAATTTCACAAAAGAGGTCAAATTCCTCTAAATCGAACGAAAATTACTAAAAATTAGTCGAAAACAGGTAAAAAAATGAAATAAATAATAAAACAAAAAACGCTCACATTTTTGTGAACGTTAATGTATTTATATTTTCTTATTACTAAGCTACTTCTTCTACTGCGTCAATAACTATTTGACCACGGTAGTATAATTTACCTTCATGCCAGTGAGCTCTATGGTATAAATGAGACTCTCCAGTTGTTGGATCTGTACCTATTTGAGGCGTAGTTGCTTTGTAATGTGTTCTTCTTTTATCTCTTCTAGTTCTTGAGATTTTTCTTTTTGGATGTGCCATTACTTTATATTATTTGTCTGTTAATAATTTTTTTAATTCGTCCCACCTAGGGTCTGTTGTTTCGTCTTCATTAATTAGATTTTCATCTTCATTAGTAAGACGTAATTCTTCTAGTTTATTAAGTATATCCGATTTTAGTGTTCCATCTTCAATCCCTGGATGAATTCTTTTTGCTGGAACCGCCAACACAATTGATTCATAAACATATTGCTGAATACCAAACTCATAACTTCCGTGAGGTATTAAAATTAATTCCTCATTTTCATCATTAAACTCATCACCAAATTGAACAATAAAATCAAAAGAACCTAAAACATTTTGGTTATAAGGTTCGTTTGTGATGTCACAGTTTATATTTACATAGCCGTCAAAGACTAAAGTAAACTCTAACATGGTGTTTTTTTTAACCAGCAGCACGTCTAGATTAATAGCTACACTATTAAAATCTTCATACTCAAAATACTCAAAGAACGATTCGCTTATTTTAAAGTTAAACCGGTGCTCTCCTAATTTTAATCCCACAAATGGGATGATAAATTCTTTCAATTCCTTCATAATCACTCACCTGTTAAACACGGTATCCTTACAAATAAGGCGGGTGCAAAGATAAAAAAATATTTAAACTGAATAGATATTTTTGTAATTCTTTTTCTTATTTAATTTTTCATCCATTTAATTAATTAATTATAGTAAGTTTATAAGGAGGTATTAAGATATCTGCACGAGTTATCTACAGCAATAGGAATTGTTAATATTGTCGGAAAAGTTACCAAAAACAAGCTCGCTTTTTAGATTCAACTAAAAAGGAGTAACAGCAAATAAATGGTATAATCCATAGATTATTTTAATCCTGGGTGCTAATAACGAAAAATTAAAAGTAGGTAAAAGCTATTGTCTTTTATGATGAAATTCTTTTTTTTGTACGATTGTTTCTAATGGGTTTTTTGAAAGATTCTTGTATTCTTCCTTCTTTTTAAAAATTTCTATTGCGCTAAAAACAGCTTCTTTAAAAGAATCGTTATTAGCGATGTTTTTTCCTGCAATATCAAATGCAGTTCCATGATCTGGAGAAGTTCGAATTTTATTTAATCCTGCAGTATAATTAACACCCTTCCCAAAAGAAAGTGTTTTAAAGGGGATTAGCCCTTGGTCATGATAAGAGGCTATAATTGCGTCAAACTTTTCGTAATTTCCAGAACCAAAAAAGCTATCTGCCGCATAGGGGCCATAAACTAATGTTCCTTTTTTATAGATTTCATCTAAGGTAGGCCTTAAAACAGTATCGTCTTCATTTCCAATAACTCCATGATCACCATTGTGGGGATTAATGCCTAATACAGCAATTTTTGGCTTTCGAATTCCGAAATCTTGTATTAATGTGTCTTTAATTGTCTTAATTTTTCTTTCAACAAGTTCTTTTGTAATGCTTTGTGAAACATCTTTTACTGCAACATGATCTGTTAATAACCCTACTCTTAATGAATCACTGATCATCAACATTAAGCTTTCTCCTTCCAATTCTTTATTTAAGAAATCGGTATGCCCAGGATAGTTAAAGTCTTTAGATTGAATGCTTGATTTATTTATTGGAGCGGTAACTAATACATTAATATTGTTATTCTTTAGAGCAGATACGGCAGATTTAAGTGATTTGATAGCATAAGCACCCGTATTTAAATCTTCTTTACCAAAATTTATATCGATAGGTTCATTCCAAACATTGAAAACGTTAATTTTATGGTGATCAATGTTTTCAATTTTATCTATACCATTTAGATTACATTCAATTTGATATGCCTTTTTAAAATAGGTCATAATTTTAATGGAAGCAAAGATTACAGGTGTGAAAAAATCCAATATTCTAGGGTCTTGTAAGGTCTTTAAAACCACTTCACTGCCAATTCCGTTTAAGTCTCCTATTGATATACCTACTACTATTTTATTTTGCTTATTCATTCGAGTTAGATCGCTTAATTTATCATTACTTTTGTACTACAAATGTAACTAAATGTAATTATGTTTACGGGAATAATTGAATCAATGGGAGAAATAATTTCTCTTACAAGTGAAGGTAGTAATGTTCATATTGAAGTAAAAAGTCCAATTACTCAAGAATTAAAAATAGATCAAAGTTTAGCTCATAATGGAGTTTGCCTTACTGTGGTTGAAATTAATAGTGATAACTATGTTGTTACTGCCATTAAAGAAACTTTGAACAAGTCAAATATAGGAGATCTTAAAGTTGGTAGTTTTGTTAATTTAGAAAGGTCTATGAAGCTTCAAGAACGCCTGGATGGTCATATTGTTCAGGGTCATGTCGATCAAACTGCTATTTGCACGAATATTGTTAAAGAAAAAGGAAGTGCTTACTATACATTTAAATATGAAGGCATTTATGGTAATATTACTATTGAAAAAGGCTCTGTCACCGTAAATGGTGTTAGTTTAACAGTTGTTAATTCAAAAGAATATGAATTTAGTGTTGCTATCATTCCTTATACAGTAGAACATACCAATTTTAAAGAGTTTAAAAAAGGAACTAAAGTTAATTTGGAGTTTGATGTTGTAGGAAAATATATAAAAAGACTTACTCAAGGCTATTAATTTGTGATTTTTTACAAAACACAATTTTTTATTATTTAAATCTTGCCAAGCAATTATTTTGTTTCCACACAAAACCAGATTGCTGAGAGGGCTTATTTTAAATTATAAATCGATGTAATGATGGTTGATTTATTAAAATTTAACTAAAAAAAATCAGAAAATAAAAACTCATTTAATTCTTTCGCGTTTTTAGGTAACTCTCCTAATTTAAGCTTGATACCTACATATGTTATCCATATATCGTATTTTAATGTATTAATGGATTTAAGAGCTGTGAAATTATTATTAAGACTAATTATAACGTCTATTTGTGTTGTAAATTCTAATCTAAATTTATCTATCTCATCATTATATGGCTTTGTTTCAGGGCGCAAAGACTTTAAATATTTAGATAAGTAAATTGAATCGCTAAATATTGATCTTTAGAAACAATTAATTTCATTAGGATTAGTTTTCCCTTGATATGTTTCCATGTCCTAGTGGAGCCCTAGGTCCTGAGTCAATAAAAAGACTAGCGTGTCCAATAGCTCCTTTCTTAATTAATGTGCTATCATTAATGGTATATGTGATTGTTTTTCCAGCTAAACGTGCTTCTATAATAATTACTTCAACTTCCTTGATACCCTCACTGTCAAGCCAAGTTAACACTGCGTTAGGTGGGTCGGCTTTAAAGTTATTGTCAATTGTGTCAAGCCAAAGTGAAGCAAAAGCCTCGCCGCTTATATATGTATGCTTCCGGAAAGGTCTATCGGTAAAAGCAAAAATATCCCCTGTTCCAGGCATCACAATGGTTGTGCTATTAAGTATTTGGGCTTCTTCTGCAGTGTGAACGAAAAGCCAGGATTCTTTAGGCTGTGAGGAATCAGAATTCACACAGCTCGATACAGATAAAAAAACGATTAAAACAGTTAAGACCAAATAGAATGGTTTTTTCATAATATCAATTTATACTCCAAAAGTAATGATTTAATAATAGCTAACTTAACAGCCGAGATTATACCTATAATTTAAGTATTTAGAGCTTCTCAAAAATTTAGACTAGTAATGTAACTTAAGTTACTTCTGTATTTAAAAGTAGGTATATTTTTGCTTGAAAGATCAAAACAAGAAATAAATGGAAATAGTAGAAATTTTTGGATATTTAAGTGCCTTAGTAATTGGCATCTCTCTAGGATTAATTGGGGGGGGGGGATCTATACTCGCAGTACCTATTTTAGCTTATTTGTTTTCTGTAAATGAAAAGGTGGCTACTGCATATTCTTTATTTATTGTCGGTGTCAGTTCTTTGGTTGGAGGGTTTAAAAAATACCTTAAAGGTTATGTAGATTGGAAAACGGCAATTATTTTTGGTATACCTGCTGTTATGGGGGTTACATTAGTAAGACACTATGTCGTTCCCGCATTACCTGATATTTTGTTTAATATTAATGATTTTGAGTTTACTCGAAGAATGGGGATGTTTGGTTTGTTTGCTGTATTAATGATTCCAGCTGCTTTTTCTATGCTTAAAAAGCCTAAAGAAAAAGAACAAAAAAGTGATGATACCGTAAAATACAACTATCCATTAATTTTAATTGAAGGTTTATTAGTTGGAGGAATTACGGGTATGATCGGTGCAGGTGGTGGATTTCTAATCATTCCAGCTCTTGTGATATTAGCGAATATCGACATGAAAGTTGCAGTTGGAACTTCATTAGTTATTATTGCCTTTAAATCATTACTTGGATTTTTCTTAGGTGACGCGTTAACGATGGATATAGATTGGGCATTTCTTGCTATTTTTACAGGAATCTCTTTAGTTGGTATCTTTATAGGTAGTTATCTAAGTAATTTTATTGATGGCGCCAAGCTTAAAAAAGGCTTTGGTTATTTTATATTTGTAATGGCAATTTTCATATTCTATATGGAGTTTTTTGTGAAATAATAAATAACCTTATTATACTTTTTAGAAAAACACCCTTCTGATACCATTTATAACTATGAGAAGACCTGCAGGAATTGTAAGACAAAATACAAAACAACCTTTGATACTCTATTTCATAATGTGAGATTTGGTTTAGTAAAAGCATTCCATATATACATTGATATTATATATGAACAACCTCAACCTAAAGCATCATTAATCTCAAAAAGATATGACTTAACATACAAAACGGTACATACTTTTAAAAAGAAGGTAATAGAAAATTATGAATTTTTAGATTTAACAATATATCTAAATAAAAATCAAATAAGTAACCAAGAAAAATTAAAAATGTTTTTTAAAAACCATCAAAAAAGACAAAAAATTGACTAAAAACACTTAAAAAAGACTAAAAAGTGTCAAAAATGATGAAAAATCAACTATTTATAAATACTGTTTTCGAATATTATAATTAGTTTTTTATACAAAAAATAGTTCAGAGGAGTTGGTACAACGACTGTTGAGAAAACTGCTAAAAGTCGAAAGGAACATAAATATCTGTCAATTGTCTGCCAATTTTTGTAATTTTAGTGTGTTCTTTGAGATGTTTGTTATCAGATAAGTAGAAACCTTTTAGGAGGCTTTCGAGACTGGTTAGAGTGGGAGAGCACAAAAAAAGGCTTACATCGCTGTAAACCTTCTATTTAAAAGTGGTCCCACTTGGGCTCGAACCAAGGACCCCCTGATTATGAGTCAGGTGCTATTTGCTTTCTACGAAAGCTACTAACCACTGACATTTATACAATTAACAAGTAACTTTAAAAAGTTGTTTAAGTTAATTGCCATATAGTTGCCAGAAAAAAGTATTTCATATCCAAAAGTTTGTAAGCGCTATGACGGTTTATATTATATAGACTTTAAGTTGTCTAATAAAAGATATAGGTTGTTTAGCGGTAGTAAAATAGGTTCTTCTTTAAGTCCTAATACCTATCCTTTAAAATTAAGACGTATTAAAACTATTGAATTAGCTAATAAGGTTTATAATTATCTAATTAGTAATAACTATAGTTTTGGAAAGCAGTTAGATAATGTTGGTTTGTTTGATTGTATTGTAAGTAAAAAACTATCAGAACCGTTATCTAAATCTTACCATAAATGTCTTAATAATATAGCAAGTAAATTAAGAAATGAGTTGCTGTCTAAAGGGAATATAAATGTAGATTTTATAGATTCTATTTCTTTAAGAAACTCAAACAATACAAGCTATAATACAACAAGAAGACACGTTAATGTATTAGTTAATTATCTATATGAAAATGGGTTTAAAATAAGTAAATCTAAACTTAAAACCAGAAAGCAGGAGGAGGTTTTACATAAGCCAATTTATGATGTTAGAGGCTTATTAGAGAATATTAAAGAATTTAATTACAATCTATATCTTTGCGCATTATTAACTTATGGTTGTTTATTAAGACCACATCAAGAAATTAGACAACTTAAATGGAGGGATTTTAGTGATGATATGAGCCTTATAAGACTGTCAGGAGATAGAATTAAATCTAAACGAAATAGAATAGTTCCTGTACCTAAATACATACGTGATATATTAATAAAAGGAGACTATAATCATAATATTTTTTCTGGGTCTAATAATGCTTATAATTCAAGCTATTTTAAGGGTGTTTGGAGTCGTTTTAAGAAGGTTAATTTGTCTTCGAATAACAACATAACATTATACTCATTCAGGCATTCTGGTGCTATAGAAATATTTAAAAGAACAGGTTCTATAACCAAGCTACAAAAAGCTATGGGACATTCCTCTATAAATGTAAGTTTAACCTACTTAAGAGGTTTAG
>Ga0307985_10000360_pt1 | contig 27169 bp, 21 predicted proteins | sample EllFjometageno80_FD_203155 | JGI IMG/M metagenome (GOLD analysis project Ga0307985, IMG submission 203155) | Marine microbial communities from Ellis Fjord, Antarctic Ocean - #80 | ecosystem: Environmental > Aquatic > Marine > Unclassified | place: Southern Ocean | collected 2014-10-09 | reverse complement strand
ATGCTGGCCGGGATAAACACCCAGGCCCCAAGCGTGGGGTCCAGAAACAGTATCGCTAATCCAGCACCCAAACCACCTACATAAGCTTGTCCTTCGCCACCAATGTTGAACAGGCCAGCATGGAACGCCACCGCTACAGCTAAGCCAGTAAATATAAAGTTAGTGGTGTAATAAATGGTATACCCAATCCCCTCTTCGTAACCAAATGCTCCATACAAAAGCACTTCAGCCGCTTCAATCGGGTTCACATCGATTAACCAAAAAACAACTGCCGTTACGGCAAAAGCCGTAAGGATATTAAGCAGTGGTAATAAAAGGCGGTTTATCCAAGTAATTCGTGTATCGCGGTTCATACTTAAGTTTCCTGACTGGAGGCCCGTTTAGAAGACGCATGTTGGTCATCCATAGTTTGTAAGGGGTCTATGGGGTCTAATGCATTTGCCATCATCATACCAAGGGTTCGCTCGTCTGCATCTGCAGCATCAATGCGGCCAGTTATTTCGCCATCACACAAGACAATAATACGATCGCTCACAGACATGATTTCATCTAACTCTACAGATACCAATAACACGGCCTTACCGGCGTCACGCATGTCGATAATTCGCTGATGAATAAACTCAATGGCGCCAATGTCGACACCACGAGTAGGTTGACCTATAAGCAAGACTTCAGGGTTGCGCTCCATTTCCCGCGCTAAAATAAGTTTTTGCTGGTTACCACCAGAAAAATTAGCAGATTTTAAATGGGGGTCAGCAGGACGCACATCAAACGCTTTCATTAGTTCTTGGCAGTTGGCCTCAACCTTACGGTTGCTAAGCCAGATGCCAGTGTTGATCTTAGGGTCTGAGTGATAACCCAATAAAGCCGACTCGCTAGCGCTAAAATCGGTAATTAAACCCATACGGTGCCGATCTTCTGGCACATGAGCTAAGCCTAACTCTCGTAACCTGTCCGGTGTTAATGGGTGTTTCCGGTCCATTTTGAAACCCAACACTTCAATGCTACCGCTGGTCATTTGTACTATGCCCGATAACGCCTCTAACAGCTCTGTTTGGCCGTTACCAGAAACGCCAGCTACACCTAACACCTCACCGGCACGGAGTTCAAAACTGACATCCTTTAACCGATCAATGCCCTGGTTATCAGACACTGTTAAACGTTTAACCTTCATCAGCGGAGCGCGCACATCCACGGGTTTTTTATCCACCTGCAACAACACCTTACGACCCACCATTAGTTCGGCCAATTCTTCTCGGCTAGTATCTTTTGTGTCTCTGTGGGCTACCATTTTGCCTGCGCGCATAACCGACACTTGGTCGGTTATGGACATAATTTCGCGTAATTTATGGGTAATTAACATGATGGTGACGCCCTGTTGTTTCAGGGCTGCAAAAATACGAAACAGTTCGTCTGTTTCTTGGGGCGTTAGAACGCCAGTTGGCTCATCCAAAATCAAAATTTTGGCGCCTTTATAGAGTGCTTTAAGTATCTCCACTCGTTGCTGCAAACCCACGGACAGGGCGTCTATGGTGGCATCTAAGTCCACCTTTAGGCCATATTCATCGCCTAATCGAGTGAGTTCTTTGCGTGCAGCCGCCAAACCATTGGCCAACAGTGCACCACCCTCACTACCTAAAATCACGTTTTCTAAAACTGTGAAGTTTTCTACCAGCATAAAATGCTGGTGCACCATACCAATGCCTGCGGCAATGGCTTGGTGGGTATCTGTAAATGTATAGGCCTGACCTAGTACATCAATTTTTCCTGCATCAGCTTGATAAAAGCCATACAGAATACTCATCAGTGTGGATTTACCCGCACCATTTTCGCCAACAATACCGTGAATATTACCCCGCTTTACTTGCAAGCATACTTTGTTGTTTGCATGCACAGCACCAAAGCGCTTATCAATATCGGTTAATTCAATAGCGAAAGTATCGGTCATAATTAAATTCATCTATTACTGGTGAAACCACCCTAAGGTGATATACGAACACTGGAAATAAAGCACGCCCATCCACCAAATGGAGGGCGTAGCGAGCGCAGGTCTAGCAAGGCATAAATCGATGAAAACGCGTAATGTGCTTGTTGCACATGAGCAGTTTAAAGAGGTTTATAACGCCGCTAGAGCAAGCGCAGTAGCACCTACACTACGAAGTACAAAAACTTAGTAGTTACAGGTGTTATCTGACATATAATCATGTACTGCAATATCGCCAGCAATGATAGATGCCTTAAGTGCATTTACCTTAGCTTCCATATCTGCAGTAACCAAGGCACGGTTATGCTCGTCAAGAGCCCAATCAACGCCACCTTCGGCAAGACCCATAACGCTCACGCCAGCAGTCCAAGTACCATTGTTGGCAGATTCATAGCTCTTGTATGCAGCTTCACCAACACGCTTAATCATAGACGTTAGCATAGTGCCTGGCTGTAGGTGGTTTTGGTTAGAATCTACACCGATAGCCCACTTGCCAGCGTCAGCAGCAGCTTGGTAAACACCAAAACCAGTACCACCAGCAGCAGCAAATACTACATCAGCGCCGGCTTCAATTTGACTACGAGTTAGCTCGCCACCCTTAGAAGGGTTACCAAATGCAGCTGGCGTAGAGCCAGTCATGTTATGAATTACGTTAATATCTGCATTAACGTGCTTAGCACCCTGCTCGTAACCACAACCAAAACGACTAATTAGAGGAATGTCCATACCCCCAACAAAACCGATAGTACCGGTTTCAGACTTCATTGCAGCCAAAGCACCTACCAAGAAAGAACCTTCATGCTCTTTAAATACAATGTTCTGAACGTTAGCTTCACCAACAACCATATCGATTAAGGTGAACTTAGTGTCTGGGTAGGCTTTAGCTGCGGCGCTTACAGCGTTGGCCTGAGCAAAACCTACAGCAACAATCGGGCTGTTGCCACGTTTAGCAAGCTTCTTAAGGCCTTGCTCAACTTGGGCTTCGTTAGTAGGTTCTACTTCACGAACACTAATACCAGTATCGGCAGTAAAGCGTTTAACGCCGTTATAAACTGCTTCGTTGAATGACTTGTCGAACTTTCCGGCTTTGTCATATACAACAGCTGGCTTAATTTCTGCGTAAGCAGCGCTTGCAGTTAGCGCAACTGCGCCGGCCGCGATCGCCATGGTGATTTTATTTAACTTCATTATATTCTCCTAGGTTTACTTAAATCGGCTTAAGCCGTTTTCTTCTTTTTAATTAGTCGCCGTATGGCGTCCAAATATTTTTCACTTGTGTTGCTTGGCGTAAAAACTCCAAACCTTCACTCTGTAACGGATCAAGCCAATCTCGGTCCGTTTCTAAATGAGTCCACATGCGCTTTAAATCTGTCACACTGGCCTGCTCAGCCTGTTTGTTAATACTGGCATCTGCCCAGCACCACATTGCATCTACTTCTGCATGGCCTGCAAGATGATTGGCAAGGTCTGCTTTTTCACCAGTCAGTATATTTACAACGCCAGCAGGAATGTCAGAGGTTTCCAACACTTGCACAAGCTCTAGTGCAATGCTTGGGTAACGCTCACTTGCTACTAATACCACACAATTTCCCATGGCAATGGCCGGGGCAATAAGTGCAATGGTAGATATAAGTGGTTGGTTTGTAGGTGCAATTAACCCTATCACTCCTACAGCCTCAGGCAAAGCCAAAGTGACACCACGATAAGGTGCATTGTGCACGGCACCGTCATATTTGTCTGCCCATCCAGCGTAAGTAAAGAGGCAAGAGATCGCACCATCAAACTCTGCTTGAGCTTGCTTTTGGCTATAACCACACACTTTTTGTAATCGTTCAAGCCACTCACTTTCTCGTTGTGAGAGATTTTCTGCCAAAAAGTAAATCACCTGCGCTCGCCCATGGGCCGTTTGCTGTGCCCATGAAGACCCTTTCAAGGCGCCCGATACTGCATTACGGATATCCTTACGACCACCAGCACCAACCATAGCAGCGACACTACCATCATTGTTATAACAGGCTTGGCTATGGCCAGAATCTGGCCTTACCTGCTTACCAGCCACATAAAACTTCAAGGTGCGATCAATAGATAATGCATTAAACACAGGTTGCCTAGATGAAGTATCGGCCAAGTATGGTGCAACAGGTGCAGTCACAGTTGTTAGGCCAGCGGGGGTTAGGTATTCGTATAAACCTTCCTTACCACCCTCGCGTCCAAAACCAGATTCCTTAACTCCACCAAAACCGCAAGCTGCATCAAATTGATTGTGGTTGTTTATCCATACCACGCCAGCTTTAAGTTTAGGCGCTACGTCCATGGCCCGGTTAATATTTTCGCTCCAGACACTCGCTGCTAAGCCATAACGGCTATTGTTAGCCAAAACCACCGCCTCGGCTTGGGTACGAAAGGTCATGGAGACCAGAACAGGACCAAATATTTCTTCTTGTACCAGAGGATGACTTGAATCCACATCCGTTACTAAGGTGGGAGGGTAATAATTTGTTGGTGCATCTTGAGCGTGAGCTTGAAATAACTCTCCACCGGCTTGCAACCCTTCGCTGACCAACTGGCTCACTCGGTTAAATTGCTGCTGGCTTACTAAACTACCCACATCTATGGACTTGTCCAGAGGAGAGCCTGTGCGCAACTGTTGCATGCGCAGCTTCAATTTGGTGTGTAATTGTTCAGCTACCGGCGCTTGTACTAGCAGCCGCGAGCCAGCACAGCACACTTCACCTTGGTTAAACCAAATCGAGTCTACGAGGCCTTCAACTGCAGCATCTAAATCGGCATCTTCAAACACGATAAAGGCTGATTTTCCACCCAGCTCCAAGGTTAGTTTCTTACCTTGACCCGCCGTAGCTAGACGAATGGCTCGGCCTACAGCTGTAGATCCAGTAAAGGCAACCTTGTCCACTCCTTCGTGAGCAGCAAGGGTTGCTCCAGTGGCGCCAGCGCCGTTAATAATATTCACTACACCTTCAGGCACACCAGACTCATGGCAAATTTGGGCAAACAACATTGCGGTTAAGGGCGTTTGCTCTGCAGGTTTAATGACAATGGTATTGCCCATGGCAATGGCAGGAGCCACTTTCCATGACAACATCAATAAAGGGAAATTCCAAGGGATAATTTGAGCGGCTACGCCTACTGGCCTATGGTTAGGGAATTCTTGGGCTTGTAATTTTGCCCAGCCCGCGTGGTGATAAAAATGACGAATGGCAAGGGGAATATCTGCATCTCGGCTTTCCCGAATGGGCTTGCCATTGTCCAATGTTTCTAACACAGCAGCTAGACGAGCATGCTTTTGTAAATTACGCGCCAAGGCATAAAGTATTTTTGCACGCCCTAGTCCACCCAAAGCCCACCAGCTTGCTTGTGCCTTGCGAGCGCTAGCAATAGCTGTGTCTATCTGTTCACTAGTAGCTACTTCGATCTGCGCCAACACGTCTGAGGTGGCTGGGTTACACACATCTACAAGTGTCGCATCTGGCTGACTCACAAAAGCGCCATTAATATAGTGACCAAAACGGCGGTTATTTTGCTGCAGCCACGCCTGTGCTTGGCTATCACTTTCTAGGGCTTGGCTATAATTAAGTTGCTCAAATTCTTGAGTTAATGTCATCGTAGTCATGATAAACGTCCTATGCCTGGTTTACGCCAAAGCGTGTCGATAAGCTGCTGAGTAGTAACCACTGTCATAATGATCTAGCTGGCGTTCTATATCTCCCAGCAAACTTGAGGCACCAAAACGAAACAAATCAGGTTCTAACCAACGCCGACCCAACTCTTCTTGCATCATGGTCATATAGAGCAACGCAGTTTTGCTGTCGCTTACGCCACCAGCAGGCTTAAAGCCAATATAACAGCCGGTGAGCTTGTAATAATCTCTGATCATTCGCACCATTACCAAACTCACTGGCAAGGTAGCGTTTTCTGTTTCTTTACCTGTAGAGGTTTTAATAAAATCTGCCCCGGCCATCATGCAAACCATTGAAGCTTTAGCAACGTTGGCTAAATGACCTAATTCACCGGTGGCTAAAATAGTTTTCAAATGAGCTGAGCCACAGGCTTTACGGAAGGCTTTAACTTCATCGTACAAGGCCTGCCAATTACCTTCCAACACATGCCTACGGCTAATAACAATATCAATTTCATCGGCTCCGGCGGCCACAGAATATTCTATTTCAGCAATACGCAATGGCAATGGAGACAAGCCAGCCGGAAATCCAGTAGACACTGCAGCCAAGTGAATACCCGTGCCTGCAAGGCTTGAGCATGCCGCATCAAGCATTTCGTGGTACACACAAACCGCCGCAGTGGATAAGTTAAGTGACTCAATACCTAAGCGTCGCTGTAAATCTGTACCCACCGGCTTTTTAGCCTTACTGCACAAGCGTTTTACCCGGTCTTGCGTATCATCCCCAGACAGGGTTGTAAGATCTATTAAGCTAATGGCCTTGAGTAACCATGCAGCCTGTTGCTGCTTTTTAATACTCCGGCGAGCGCCGTAGCCGGCACAACGTCGTTCAACAGCACTTTTATTCACCCGGATTTTGTCGAGCTGCTGTAAATCTAACGCCATACCAGGGTTACGCACTAAACCATCATGTCCGTCTATATGGCGAGCATCATCAGCACCTGCTGAGTGATCAGCAGACTTAACCAAGCTGATGGACGCTTGTGCAGATACTTGAGTAGGCACTTGTGTCGACATCTATTCAAACTCCATCAAAGAAACTAATTTTTCAGCAGTGGCTTCACCCATAACAAGGTCTGTAACTAAACCAGAACGCAATGCACCCAGCAAAGCCAATTCCTTGCCTAAGCCACCAGCAATTGCTACCACGCGCTTACCCGCCATTTCAGCAGCATTTATACCTAAACCGTGACCGTTTAATGGGTGATCAACAAGCTTGCCAGATATGTCGTAGAAACTACCTATCAAGTCACACACAGCCCCAGCTGAGCGAAGTTCTTCCAAATCATTGTCTGTAACCAAACCCACACTATGTAGGTAGTGGTTAGTTTTAAGCCCACCAATACCTACTGCATACAAGTTAGCATTACGCGCCAAATTTAAACTGAATTGCACACTGGCTTGAGCCATCAACATCTCGTGCTCTGCGTCGTCTCGGGCCAAGTAAGGTACAGGCATGAAATAACCCTCCCCCCCAGTGCGCTCAACAAATTGCTGCACTACGTCGAGTCTGTTGGCTGAAAATTTACGCGTAAAACTACCGGAAACAGAGGCAAACGTAAGGTCCGAGCGATTTATTTTAGGTAGTTTTTCTGCTAATGCTGAAAGCGAGCGACCTTTACCAATACCCACACAAGAAGATTGCGGCAACTGGTTGAGAACATTATAGAAAAACCGTGCAGCGCCAGCGCCAACTTCATTAAAGTTGGACTCATTATCGTCTGCGTTCATATGATCTGAAGGAGCAATTAAACACGAGCGCAGGCTAAACTTTTTTGCCAATTGCTCTTCCAATGCTACGCAACGAGCAGGCTCGCCTTCGATGAAGATCTTTACCATACCCTGTTGTTGAGCAAGTTGAATAAGTCGATGCGCTTTAACAGGCGATACGTCTAAACGCTTAGCCACCTCACTTTGAGTATAGCCACCTATAAATGATAGCCAGGCCGCTCGTGTAGCAAGGTCTAACTGCTCTGCATCAACGTACTGTTTTGGAAGTTTGGAATTCATTGTGAAAAATATTACATCAAGTGTAAAATTTATACCATCACTTTATTCACAAACAATGCCACCCTTGCCTAAACGAGCCTCAACTAATTTTGCCCATAGGCTTGCACCAATAGGAATTAAGGCATCATTAAAGTCATAACTTGGGTTATGTAAGGTACACGGCCCCATACCATGTAGGATATCTCGGTGATCGCCATCGCCATTACCTAAAGCGAAATAGCACCCTGGTTTTTCTTGTAAAAAGAAACTAAAGTCCTCGGAACCCATGGTTGGGGTAAAATCAACCACCTGGTCTTGGCCCAACACATCTACAGCAACTTCTCGCATGAATTTCGCTTGAGCCACATGATTGATGGTAGCAGGGTAAGACCTTTTAAAAACAAGCTGCCCTTCACACTCAAAAGCTGAACAGAGGTCTTGAGAAATTTTTCCCATACGTGTTTCAACGGCCTTCAAGACGTCCTCAGAGAAACAGCGTACCGTCCCTTCAACCATACAATCATCAGCGATAATGTTAGTGGCATCACCACAATGAATTTTAGTCACAGACAAAACCACAGATTCTAGCGGGTTAATGTTACGCGTCACTATAGATTGCAGCCCTTGCACCAGCTGACAGGCTACCAATAATGGGTCCGCACCCAATTGAGGCATTGCCGCATGAGCACCCTTACCCACCACTTTAATTTCAAACTCGCTGGCCGAAGCCATCATGGGGCCTGCCACTATGCCCACAGTGCCCTGTGGGTAACCAGGCCAATTATGATATCCATAAATTTCATCGATCGAAAAACGCTCAAATAAGCCATCTTCCATCATGGCTTTAGCACCTGCACCACCTTCTTCGGCTGGTTGGAAAATTAAATAGACGGTACCAGAAAAATCGCGATTTTTTGCTAGGTACCCTGCAGCACAAAGCAATGTGGCTGTGTGCCCATCATGACCGCAGGCATGCATTTTTCCAGCATATTGGCTCACATGATCAAATTGATTACGCTCTTGTAACGGTAAGGCGTCCATGTCTGCCCTAAGTGCAATACCTGCACCAGGCCTGAGGCCTTTAATCACCCCTACAACACCTGTCACACCAATACCTTGATGTACCTCTATACCCATCGCAGTGAGCTGGTCAACGACAATCTTTGCAGTACGGTGTTCCGTGTAACATAATTCAGGGTGTGCATGAATATCCCGTCGGATCGCTTTAAAGGTTTCAGCTTCTGCAACGATTGGAGCAAGCAGTGTCATAGATGTGCCTCAAGTTTTTACTTGGCCTAGATTAAGGTTTTTGCAATGGCAGCATAGCGTAATTGGAGGGCCAGTCAATAGTAAAGCAAACCCGCCAACATGATAACGATGTAGGAAAGTGTATTTTTCAAAAACGTGCTGAGTTTAGTTGCAATGCTACATGTTGTTTTAGGTTGAACATAGGGTAAACTTCAGTTACTCAATTTACACCATCGCTAATGCTGAGCTAGAGAAGTAGACCCATGGATAAAAAATTCGGCTTAGACGAGTTTATCGGCCTTACCATTAAGGCAGCACGCAAGGCAGCAGATCTGAAAATCGTCGATGTGTGTCAGATGTCTGGTATTAGTCAGGGAATGATCAGTAAAATTGAAAATGCACAAGTCTCACCTAGTTTAGACTCACTTAATCGCTTATGTGACGCTATTGGCTTGCCAATATCCCAATTATTGAACAAATATGATCGTCCCGAAGGCGATGCTCAGTTTACCAAGTCTGGAGAAGGCCTAGAGGTTGTAAGACGGGGTACAAATAAGGGACACGAGTATCGTCTGCTAAATTACCAGCGCGGCGGCACGCGTAATTTTGAACTGTTTCTGGTAATCATGGATGATCTTGCAGAGGTATTTCCGTCATTTTCCCATCCAGGAGAGGAGTCTGTATACGTAACCGAAGGCTCGCTTACCTACCGCCATGGCAATCATATATATCGCTTAGAGGTGGGAGACAGTTTAACTTTTGAAGGTGATGTTCCTCATGGACCAGAACAACTCCACAGTGTGCCTGTGAAGCTGTTGTCGTTTATTAATTACAGCGGTCATTAATGCAGTTACATTAAAACGCCTGTCCTGGAATCCAATTGGTACCTGCAAGGGGGACTTTGGCCATGGCAGCCGACTCGATGGTTACAGCCACCAAATCTTCAGGTTCTAAGTTATTTAAATTACTCTTGCCACAGGCACGCGCAATGGTTTGTGCTTCTAAAGTGAGTACACGAATATAATTAGCTAACTTACGTCCGCCATCAATAGGGTTCAAGCGTTGTGCTAGTTCTGGGTCTTGAGTTGATATACCGGCCGGATCTTTACCTTCATGGTAGTCGTCATAGAAGCCTGCGGCGGAACCTAGCTCTTTATACTCTTCATTATATTTGGGGTCGTTACAGCCTAAGGCCACAAGGGCCGCAGTGCCAATCGCGACAGCATCAGCACCTAAAGCCATACATTTCGCTACGTCTGCGCCATTACGAATGCCTCCAGAGACGATAAGCTGAACTTTACGATGCATGCCCATGTCTTGTAAGGCCTGCACTGCTTGCGGGATTGCCGCCAAGGTGGGTATGCCAACGTGTTCGATGAACACTTCTTGGGTTGCAGCGGTACCTCCTTGCATACCGTCTACCACCACTACATCGGCTCCAGCTTTGACTGCCAGCTTAACGTCATAGTAGGTCCGCGTTGCGCCTATTTTGATATAAATTGGGATTTGCCAGTCGGTAATTTCCCTTAGCTCTTGAATTTTGATGGCTAGGTCATCAGGCCCAGTCCAATCGGGATGACGACATGCAGAACGTTGATCCACACCCTTGGGTAACGTGCGCATACCAGCCACACGGTCAGTGATTTTTTGGCCTAGTAACATACCACCGCCACCAGGTTTGGCACCCTGGCCTAATACGATTTCAATGGCATCGGCTTTACGCAGATCGTCTGGGTTCATGCCATAACGAGAGGGTAAGTATTGATACACAAGCTTGTCGGATTGACCTCGCTCTTCTGGGGTCATACCGCCATCACCGGTGGTAGTGGAGGTTCCTACCGCAGAAGCTCCACGGCCTAACGCCTCTTTAGCATTTGCAGATAAAGCACCGAAACTCATACCCGCAATGGTTACGGGGGTGTCAATAATGATGGGTTTTTTAGCAAACCGCGTACCTAAAACCACTTTGGTTTCGCAGGCTTCACGATAACCTTCTAACGGGTAGCGTGACATGCTAGCTCCTAAAAACAGTAAGTCGTCAAAATGTGGTAGCTTGCGTTTGGCACCAAAACCACGAATGTCATATATTCCAGTTTCTGCTGCGCGACGAATTTCTGCCATGGTAACGCGGTCAAAGGTGGCCGATTCTCGTAAATTATCTTGCGGGTGATCATTGTTCATGGGGATGATTCCTAATAAGCGTTGTCAACTTTAAAGTTATATAGCTGTCGTGAGGAGCCGTAGCGTTTGAAGTGAGTGGGATCTTCCTCGGCACCTGCGCGATCCAATAGTTTTTTAAGTTGTTTGAGGTGCTTGCCTGAGACTGGTTTTTCTACACAATCGGCCCCTAATGACTGCACCTTACCCTTAACAAATATCACCGTTTCGTAGAGTGAGTCTCCTAAGGCTTCGCCTGCATCACCACACACTACTAAGGTTCCGGCCTGAGCCATAAAACAGCTCATGTGGCCTACATTACCTTTTACTACTATTTCACTACCTTTCATTGAAATACCACAGCGTGCGCCGGTATTGCCATCAACCACTAGCAGCCCACCATGGGACGTAGCACCAGCCGCAGATGAGGCATCGCCTTTAATATGCACGGTGCCAGACATCATGTTTTCTGCTACACCCTGGCCGGCATTGCCGTGCACGGTGACATGGGCATGTTGATTCATACCCGCACAAAAGTAGCCGACGTGGCCTTTAATACCAACATTAAGTTTTTGATTGAGACCGCAGGCAATATTGTGCTGGCCACTGGTTTCACTAACTTCCCATTGATCTTCTACCAAGTCTTTAGATTGGTCGTGTAAAAGCTGATTTAGCTCTCGCACTGTATGTTCTGCTAAGTTAATTGATTGCATGTTATCTCCAATAGAACTAACTATTTTATGTGTGTTAGTGACTGTCGCGCTGCCATGAATATATGGTTGCTGGTTCTGGTTCCCAAATACGGGCTTGGTCTATATTTGGTAAGCTGGTTAATGCTTGGTATTCAGAGGCCATAGCAACATAATCATCGGTCTCCGCTAACACCGCTGGCTTACAGGCTATGGGATCACGGATTACTGCAAAACCATCATGAGTGCCTATGGCTAAGGTATAGAAACCATCGAGGTCCTTCAGTGCATGTTGCAAAGATTCATCAAGAGTATCGCCTTGGTCCATGCGCCAAGTAAGGTAACCAGCGGCCACTTCGGTGTCGTTTTCGGTTTTCATGTGGTAACCGTGATAGGCCAGTTCGGTGCGTAGACGGTTATGGTTTGAAAAAGAACCGTTATGCACCAAACACAAGTCTTGACCCGTAGAAAAGGGATGCGAACCTTCTAACGTAACCGCAGACTCTGTAGCCATGCGGGTATGGCCAATGATGTGGCTACCTTTCATAGACGTTAGATTAAAGTCTGAACTAATCTCCGCAGGCAGGCCAACGGCCTTCAGGATTTCTATGGATTGACCCGCACTTAATAGTACAACCTCGGGCGCATGGGTTGAGAAGTACGCACTGGAGGTTTGTGCGTCAGCAGCAATTTTAAACACCGCCGCGTGGTGGTTACGAACAAACTCAACTGGCACCGCTAACTGGGTTTGAGCGCGGTGGGCCAATGCGTCCCAATCATATGCAAGATCATGGTGGCGTAATGTGAGCTTGGTGGATCCGTCTGGAACTTGATCGCCATAAACGGCAAAACCAGCACTGTCTGGACCGCGCCCCGTCATGGCCTCCAGCATAGGAGAAAACAGACTCCCGATTTGACTTTCTAAACTTCGGTTTTTTAAGTAGAGGCCTACAATTCCGCACATAGGTGTGTTCCTTTTTGTTGGGTGGTGATGGTTTTGTATGGCTTAAAATAATTCGAGATAACGCTTACGCTCCCACTCCGTCACGTAGCGGCAATACTCTATCCATTCATCACGTTTAAGCTTGATAAATTCGCCACAGATTTCCTCACCTATTAATTCAATAAGCTGGGTGTCTGCTTCTAGTGCGTCGACCGCCTCACCTAAGTTTTGAGGTAGTAAATCGATTCCTGCTGCAATACGTTGTTCGGTGGATAAGGTGTACATGTTAATGTTTTGGGCAGTTCCTGGGTCTAGCTTACGGTCAATACCATCCAAGCCTGCTGCAATGATGGCGGCGTGAACTAAATACGGATTACATGAAGAATCAGGTAGACGATACTCCAGACGCCCATAAGGGATGCGCACCATGGCAGAACGGTTGTTGTCGCCATAACAAATGTATGCAGGAGCCCATGTTGCTCCAGATGCAGAACCTCCTACCACTAACCGCTTGTATGAATTCACAGTGGGTGCAGACAATGCACACAGGGCTTTGGCATGGTGTAACAGCCCTGCCATAAAGTGATACGCCATAGTAGATAAACCCATACCACTAGGATCCTTGTCATCGCAAAAAAGATTATTGCCTTCGGGGTCTGTAATAGATAGGTGGAAGTGCATACCATTACCGGCACGATCTGCAATTGGCTTAGGCATGAACGAACAGACCATACCCATGTCGTGGGCAATTTCCCCAGCGGCCATACGCACAAATGTAAAGCGGTCGGCAGAGGTCAACGCATCGCTATAAGTGTAGTTTATTTCAAACTGACCATTAGCATCTTCATGGTCGATTTGATACACATCAAAATCGACCTCCTGTAACGCGCCGACTAAGGTTTCTAAATACTTCCTTGAACGAGACAAACCCTTATAGTCATAACATGGTTTGTCCAATGTGTCGGATTTATCCACCAAAGCAACGCTGTTATCATCGGTGCGAGAAAACAAAGAGAACTCGGGTTCTAGGCCGGTATTTAAAGTCCATTTTCTCTGGCGTAAACGCTCCACCTGCTTCTTTAACACTACCCTGCTGTCATACGCATAAGGCTTATCGTTCACATAACCATCACAAACTATACGCGCATAACCAGGCTGCCAAGGCACAAGAGACAGGGTGTCTAAGTCTCCTCTAGCCATAAAATCTGGCCCATGAGGCTCCATGCCTAATCCATTAACAGCAAACCCAGCAAATCCAGCGCCTGTGTTTACAACGTCAACTAGATTTGCAGATGGCACTGATTTAGTTTTTGCAACGCCATGAATATCGACAAATTGAGCTAGAACAAACTTAACTTTATTGTCAGATAAAAACTTTTCGGCAGTAGTGAGCATTAGGTTTTCCTTGCAGTTATTTAATGGCTACGGATTAGTATAATGGTCCGTATTCTTGAAAAGAATAACAAGTTCTTGTTAGGAATTATCCAAGAGAGTATCAGATATATTTACTGCTGGGAATTTTTTATTTCAATCGAATATGGTTATTTTTAAATTGATGTTAAGGGAGTGAAATCTATTGAGTTTGCTGGTCAATACTAGCAATCTGGCTTGTACGTAGACTGGGCTAAACTAAAACATGAATAAGGCAACGCCTATCCGCTCTCCTAGCAACAGTCCCAGCAATAGTAAAGGCATACCCTATGGCTCCAGGGCGCATACGATACACTTAATAACCTAGGGAATAAGTTGCACCAGTAGGTATCTTTCTTTAAAGTAACCCACCAATCTAGCTCATTTAGCAGTGCAACTGGAGGCAACTCGCCACAGACAGCTGCTAGCCATCTTTCTAGCCGCGCTAATGTACCAGCAGCGCCAGGCTTGAACATGGTCAATGGTGCTGAATTCTACTTTGGTTTATTTAGGAAATACTATGACCTGTGTATTTGTTCAAATTCGTTGCAACCCGGGTAAAACCTATGCGGTAGCTGATGCAATTTATGAACGTGAAATTGCCTCTGAACTCTATTCAACCAGCGGCGATTATGACTTATTAATGAAGCTTTACATCCCTTCCGAGGACGATGTAGGCAAGTATATTAATGATCACCTGTTAACCATAGAAGGCATCTCGAGGTCCCTTACGACCCTCACGTTTAAAGCCTTCTAATTATGCCCCTAGCACCCACCTCATTACCCATTGATGAGGTGCTTCCCACCCTGTGCGAGAAACTAGAAAACCACCATGAGGTGGTGCTTATTGCGCCTCCAGGTGCTGGCAAAACTACCCGCGTACCCTTGGCAATACTCGAAGCCCCTTGGTTAGGTCAGCAAAAAATACTGCTGATTGAACCGCGGCGCATTGCTACCCTTGCCACCGCACACTTCTTAGCCAAAAGCCTGCAACAAACCTGCGGTCACACCGTAGGCTATCGCATGCGCTTGGACACCAAGGTAAGTTCGCATACCCGTATTGAGGTGATTACTCACGGAGTTTTGCTGCGCATGCTGCAACAAGACCCAAGTCTTGAAGGCATAGGCGCTGTCATCTTTGATGAATTTCACGAACGTAGCTTAGACGGTGATTTGAGTTTAGCCATGTGCCTTCAGGGCCGCGAACTACTGCGAGATGAAGAGCCACTAAAACTCATCATCATGTCCGCTACTATGGATGCTCAAAGCGTGAGCCAGTTACTCGATAACGCACCTATTGTGGTAAGCCAAGGACGTCAATTTCCGGTCACCACACATCAAGTGTGCCCTGCTCCAAGCCAAGGCCAAATCTATAATACACTCTATGACACCGTAGCCCAGGCGCTGACCAACCACCAAGGCAGCTTGCTCGTGTTTTTACCTGGTCGTGGGGAAATTCACCGAGCTCAAGACCAACTTACTAGCCTGTGTTCATCTCAAATCGAACTCTTTGCTCTCTATGGGGAGTTGCCCATGGAACAGCAACAACTGGCTATTAGCCCAGCAGCTAAGGGTAAACGAAAGATTGTTCTGGCCACTAACATTGCCGAAACCAGCCTCACCATTGAAGGCATAGAGTGTGTTATTGATCTAGGCCTATCGCGCCAAATGGCCTATGACACACGAACTGGCCTAAGCCGCCTAAAGACAGTGAAAGTGTCCCGTGCACAAGCCACACAGCGCGCTGGTCGTGCAGGAAGACTAAGTGCAGGTACCTGTTATCGTTTGTGGAGTGATACTGAACAGCAAAGTCTGGCGCCTCATGCGTCCGTGGAAATAAAACAAACTGATTTAACTAATTTATGCTTACAGTTATATGCCTTCGGATGTTCTGATCCCGGTGATATGCGGTGGATGGACCCGCCTCCGCAAGGTCCGTGGCAAAAGGCCGAGCAGCTTCTAGTGAAGCTCGGGGGGCTTGAGGGGCTTGAGGGGCTAGCATCTTCAGTTCAGAGTCTGGTGATCACGCCCCACGGACAAAGGATGAGCCAATTACCTTTATCCCCACGCCTAGGTCATTTATTAATCACTGCACAACGCTATAACGCGCTGTTCTTAGGCTGCCAACTGGTGGCACTCCTTAGTGAGAAGGATCCTTTAGCAACACGATCAGACAATGACTATGACTTGATGCTGCGGGTTAATTGGCTTAACAGTAATCAGCCTACCCAACCCAACCTAATGAGCACACGCCAGCGAATCACTAAACAAGCTAAACGTTTGTTTAGCCAGATGCCACAAGACTCTACACCACCTATTAGTCACAGCTACAACCCCAGCCAATTAGCCGCTATTTTGGTTGCCCACGCTTGGCCAGAACGTATTGCTCAACAAACATCAGACCCAAAACAATACAAACTAGCCAACGGAAAACGGGTGACATGCCAGCAATCAAGCGGTGGTTCCCCATGGCTAGCAGTGGCTAGCACCATCGGTTTTGAGCGCAAAACAGGCGACAATGCACAACGCCTTTGTTTGGCGGTAGAGCTACCTTCTAGGTTGTTTTCGGGACCTTTAAAGCACCTAACACAAGAACAAACCGACATATTCTGGCATGAGCAACATGATCGCCTCATCGCTGAACGGCATACCCAAGTAGGGCAACTTCAAGTAAATACCCAGCGCATCGCTAAGGTGGAGCCTCAAGCTCGAATTGATGCAACTTGTGTTTATGTAGCACAATTAAAATTATCGCCATTGAACTGGGATAAAGACACCCTCAACTGGCAAGCGAAGGTGCAGCTACTGCACCAAAGTTACCCCAGTAGCGCAGGGACACCGAATCCATGGCCTAATGTATCGCCACAAAGGTTAACTGAAACCTTGTCGGATTGGCTTGGGCCATTTTTAGATAAAACCACTCACCTTAAGGACCTAAAACGACTCAATTTAAAACAAATATTGTCCAACCTTTTGCCTTGGCCTTTGCCCAATCAACTAGAGCAGTTAGCGCCCGCTCGATTCACCGTGCCTTCGGGTAATGCTCACACTATCGACTACAGTCAGCATCCACCAGTATTGGCCGTTAAGCTGCAAGAGCTATTTGGTATGCAGGAGGCTCCTAGCATTGGTTACGGCACAGCCTTGCAGGTGCATTTGCTGTCACCTGGCGGACACGTTTTACAAGTCACTCAAGACTTAGCCCATTTCTGGACTACTAGTTATACAGAGGTTAAAAAAGAAATGAAGGGGCGCTACCCAAGGCACCCCTGGCCAGATGATCCCACCCAAGCCTTGGCAACGGCTAAAACTAACCGTGCCTTGCGTAAAACCTGAGTTAAGTTAGGCTAACCGTCTTGACGGCCCGGCACCATGAGCTCATAGCCAGCTTCTTCTGGCTCATCGTCAAGGATATCGGCTGGAAACCCCTCACCTAATACTTTAACGCCCATGGGTTCTTCATAACGTCGAATAATATTGGGAGACTTTTCTCGAGGTCCAAACTCATCCTGCGCTTGGGTAAAGATATCCACCAATAACGGCGCCAAGTCTAACTTCATCCCTTCCCGTTGAGTCAAGGTATTGAAAAGGCCAACATCTTTAAGGACTAGGTCAACGGTAAAGTTAATGTCTCGCGAACCATTAAGAATCACTTGGGATTCTGTTTCGTGAACAAAAGAAGTGCCCGAAGAGGCCTTGATGGCTTCGTAACTCACATTCATGTCTAAACCCATAACCTTACAGGCTGTTAACGCCTCGCCTAATGCGACTAGGTGCGCCGTTGCTAAGTAGTTGGTAACCACCTTTAATTTTGATGCCGTACCTAACTCCCCAGTATGTAATACTCGCCTACCCAAGGTGGTAAGCACGGGTAAGGCCCGCTCAAATGTCGCTCGACTGCACCCTGCAAAAATAGAAATATTGCCGGTGTCTGCCCGATGGCAGCCGCCAGACACTGGGCAGTCTACAGGTTCTGCGCCTGCAGCTTTGACCAATGCGCCTATGCGCCGTATCTCGCTCTCATCTGTGGTAGACATTTCAAGCCAAATTTTACCTTCAGACAAACCTGCAATAACGCCTTCTTCAGCGCTATTTCCTTCCATTACCGCAGAGCAAGCCGCTGGCGAAGGCAAACACGTAATAATGATGTCGCTGGCCTGTGCAAGTTGTTTTGGAGAGTCAGCAGAGATGGCACCTCGCGCAACAAAATCTGCCACAAGGTCTTGGTTCAGATCCCTAACAATCACCTCATAACCATTACGCAACAAACTGCCTGCTAACTTGCTACCTACATTACCTAGCCCTACAAAACCAATTTTCATTTCATTAACCTGTGTGTTTGGAGTGATTATTTAACGGTAGCCAGCAATGGCTTTTATTTCCTGAAATTCGTGTAAGCCAAAGCCTGCATATTCACGCCCATTACCAGATTGCTTGTAACCACCAAAAGGCATGCAATATTCCAAATCTGCCATGTTGATGTGCACTGTACCGGCTCTCAATTGCCTTGCGACACGGCGGGCTTTATCCATGTCTTGGGTAGACACATACGCGCCTAAACCGTAGAGGCTATCGTTAGCAATACGAATTGCTTCTGCTTCATCAGTAAAAGGAATTAATACTAATACGGGACCAAAAACTTCTTCTTGGGCAATAATCATGGCGTTATTCACATCTCCAAACAGCGTGGGTTTAACGTAATAACCTTGCTCGAAACCCTGGGGTTTACCTACACCACCAGATAACAAAGTAGCTCCCTCATCTATACCCACTTGGATTAAACCTTGCACCTTATGCCAATGGGGTTGCGATATCACGGGACCCAAATGATCGCCTTGTTGCTGTGGATTACCCAAGGTTATCGTTTCTACTGTTGCTAAAGCCAGCGCTGCAACTTGGTCATATACACTGGCCTCTACCAACATACGAGTTGGAGCATCGCAACTCTGGCCACTGTTAAGCATACACGCCTGCACACCTAGCTCTACTTGAGCACTTAGGTCGGCATCGGCAAAGATGATATTGGCAGACTTACCGCCCAACTCCTGGCTCATCCGTTTCACAGTTGCAGCAGCAGACTTTGCTATTTCAACACCCGCCCGTGTAGATCCAGTGAACGACACCATGTCTACTAATGGATGACTCGTCATATAGTCACCTATGTCTGCACCAGTGCCATGGATCATATTAAACACTCCATCAGGGATGCCTGCTTCGTGGATACATTCTGCAAATAGTTGTGCGGACATAGGCGTTAATTCACTTGGCTTAAGCACCATGGTACAACCCGCCAATAACGCTGGAACAACTTTGCAGACAATTTGGTTGATGGGCCAGTTCCAAGGTGTAATGAGCACACAAACCCCAATGGGTTCTTTGAGCAACTGACCGTTTTCGCCAATGGGCTCGTCCAGTAGAGCAGTCTTAGCGGCATGCAAATGGGCCTCTGTGTGACCTACACCGGTTTCTGTCTGTATATCGTATGACATAGACGCTGGCGCACCCATCTCTTGTGTAATGGCTTTAGCCATAGAGCCATAATGCTTCTGATAGGCCGCTAGAAATGCTTCTACCTTGAGTATTCGATGCTGCAAAGAGGTCTGGCTCCAGGCATCAAAGGCATTAGCTGCCGCGCTAATAGCTGCTTCTACATCGTCGGTGTTCGCAAGACACACCTCAGCAAAGGATGTCCCTGTAGCAGGGTTAATGACAGGCAATATTTGTGTGCTCGTCAAAGGCTCACACCAGTGACCATTAATATAGAAAGCTAGTTTAGTCATATAAAGGCTCGTTATTTAACAGATGATGAGGCAGTGTATCGGCACCAACGGGCTAATTTCTTATCAAAAACAGACAGATATACTACGGATATATACAAGCTCAAAGTTTTAAACTGGTTCACTATCAAGCCCATTAGTAACATTGGATAGATCAACATGCAAGGCATTAAAAATAAGAAGGTTTTAATTACAGCAGGCGCTACGGGTTTAGGCAAAGCCACTGCCATTGCATTGATGAATGCAGGCGCTCAGGTGCATGTGTGCGATATTGATGCCCAAGCACTAGCTAACTTTAAGCAAGACTACCCTCTCTTGTTAACTAGCGTAACCAACGTTGCCAAGCCAGATGAGGTAGCTAAAATGTTTACCCAATTGCAACAAGAATTCTCAGGTAAGTTAGACTTTTTGGTGAACAACGCTGGTGTGTCAGGGCCTGCAGGCCCTATTGAAACCCTAGACATTGAGGCATGGAAAGCCACCTTCGACGTTAACCTTCACGCCACCTTTTATGTGTCAAAGCACGCTATCCCCTTAATTAAGCAACACGGTGGCGCTATTATGAACTTATCATCCACCGCAGGGCTATATGGCTACCCTATGCGCAGCCCTTATGCCAGTGCAAAGTGGGCCATTGTAGGGCTCAGCAAAACCATGGCTATGGAGCTAGGTCCATTTAATATACGTGTTAATTGCATTTGCCCAGGTGCAGTAAACGGGGAGCGCATGGACCGGGTCATCAGTAGCATTGCCGAAGCTACCGGTGAGAGTTTAGAAAAGGTACGCGAAGATAATGTGAAGAATACTTCCATGACAACGTTTGTAGACGCTGAAGATATAGCCAACATGATTGTCTTTAGCTTCAGCGATTTAGGCGCAAAAATTTCTGGCCAAAGCCTCACAGTGGATGGCGATACCCACAGTTTAGCGACTTATTAATTAGTATTAGTGCCATTTCTAGTGTCAGCACGACTGGCTTCTAGCCCTTGATGTTGAATTTTAGTCTTATATGAAGCTCAACTATAGCTGCTAAAAAACACCACTAACCTCAACAATCTTGTGTTTAGGGCGTATAAAGAAGCACCTAAGTAAAGATAAATTACACTGATATGGTGATTAGTTAACTTTTTAGTTAACTAAAGGTAATTAACTTAACATTTAACGACCTTTAAAGAACGCCTACACTGGCCCAGCACTAATTACAGAGCCTCACATGAGTTTTGGATCATGGAGTAAAAGCGCTGACGGAAATTATCTAGAAGTTATGCACGCTGTTTATGCATAGTATGAAGAAAACTTGTCAATTTACTCGTGTTTTATTACCTATGCGCGGCTCTTTTGATCTTTTGGGGTTGTTTGTTAGTATCGTTTGGCGTTACTTTAGAGAAGAAAGTCCACCCGCAGAATCAACAGTCATCAGAACATGACGATATATTTTACAACTGATATTAATTTTCGGTTGGTTTTGTTCTGATTTTAATCATTTTTTTAGAGCGAACAATCGTAATAATGAGCCAGCCAAAACCAGATTTTGTAAAATTTAAGCAAATTGATAAAAGCTATGATGGTAAGGAATTGGTTGTTAAAAACCTAAACCTTGACATTGCCGAAGGAGAGTTCCTAACCCTATTGGGCCCATCTGGTTCTGGAAAGACCACCACTTTGATGATGTTGGCAGGCTTTGAAACGCCTACCAATGGCGAAGTGTTTCTTGATGGACATCCAATCAGCAGTATTCCCCCGTATAAAAGAGGCATCGGCATGGTGTTTCAGAATTATGCGCTATTTCCCCATCTGTCGGTTTTTGAAAACCTTGCTTTTCCTCTTAAGGTGAGGAAACTAATGTCAGACGACGAAATTTCCGAAAAAGTCAACCGCACGTTGGATATGGTGTCCCTTGGTGGCTTTGGTAAACGTATGCCCGGGCAGTTATCCGGTGGTCAGCAACAACGAGTTGCCGTTGCAAGAGCCCTTGTGTTCGATCCAAAGCTGGTACTGATGGACGAGCCTTTGGGTGCGCTGGACAAAAATTTACGTGAAAGCATGCAATATGAGCTGAAGAGCATCCACGAAAAACTTGGTGTAACCGTTGTTTATGTGACCCATGATCAGGACGAAGCCTTAACTATGTCTAACCGCATTGCTGTATTCAATGATGGACATGTGCAGCAGCTTTCCACTCCTGATGAGCTTTACGAAAGGCCGGTAAATTCCTTTGTAGCGCACTTTATCGGTGAAAACAATACTATCTCGGGTGTGGTTAAAAACATCGATGGTGACGAAGCTCTAATTGAAACGGCATCCGGAGAACTAATTAAAGCCCGTGCGGTATTAGCTAATACTGTTGGTGATAAAAGCACCATCTCCCTGCGTCCTGAGCGAGTGGTGATAAATCCTAATGCGTCTGTAGAGAATCAATTTCAATCTACGGTGCGGGGAATCATATATCACGGTGACCATATTCGTGTCCAAGTAGCTGTTTTGGGCAGTAATAATTTTATTCTGAAAATCCCCAACTCCAGTAGTCATCCCGGCGTAGCTGTAGGTGACGTAATCAAGTTAGGCTGGTCTGTTGAGGATTGTAGGGCGTTGGATTAACAACCTTGGTTCCGCTGTTTATCGCCATAGAGCCTATGGTTAAGGCCATGCTCTTAAGTAGATGAACAGTAATGGTGCCGAGTCAGTTAGTATATAATAGTAATAAAAATAGGAGAGAAAAGTAATGTCAAAACTTAGTAAAGGTTTAACATTGGCAGCGCTGGTATCGAGTGCACCTCTAGCGCTAGCGGCGGAAGTTAACGTCGTGTCTTGGGGTGGTGCTTATACTGAGAGCCAGATGAAGGGTTATGGTAACCCATATCAGGAAAAATCAGGAGTTACGGTTAATTGGATTGACTACAGTGGTGGCTTAGGGTCTATTAGGTCACAGGTTGAAGCCGGTGCTATCACCTGGGACATCATGGACGTCTATGCCAAAGATACCATCGTCGGTTGTGATGAGGGCTTGTTTGTTGAATTTGACTTTGACAATGATTTCCCAGCTGGTTCAGATGGAAGCAAGGCGAGTGACGACTTCTTCACCGAGATGCCTAGTAAGTGTGCTGTAGGTAATATTCTCTATTCGTGGAACTATGGTTTTAATACCAACACTTTCCCGAGCTCTAACGAGCCTCAAACCATCCAGGATTTTTTTGATAAAGATAAATTCTCAGGAACGCGGGGAATCTATGCATCAGCTATGAGCAATTTAGAAATAGCTTTGGTCGCTGATGGTGTACCGGCTGCTGACGTCTATAGCTATATGGATGAGCATGGCACGGATCGGGCATTTGCTAAACTGAGTGAACTATGTGCCGATGACGGTTGCTGGTTCTGGTCTGGCGGAGCTCAACCACCTGAAGCTTTGGTTTCCGGAGAAGTTTCGATGTCTACTGCTTGGAATGGTCGTTTATTTAACGCCATGGTTGCCGAGAAGTCGCCTATTAAGATGGTATGGGATGGCCAAGTTCTAGACTATGAGTATTTTGTGCTAGTTAACGGCGGTCCTAATCAAGCTGAAGCCATGAAGGCTCTGCAGTATTTCACTGGTAGTGAAGGTCTGGCCGGTAGTGCAAAACATATTTCCTATGCTCCATTCCGCAAGTCTTCTCTTGATCTGATTCAGGATCCTTGGTTCGAAGGCCCAGATGGTAACCTAGATATTATGCCTCATATGCCTACGGCACCAGCTAACACTAAAAACTATATATTGATGAATGGTGAATGGTGGGCTGATAATGAGACTGATGTTAATGATCAGTGGGAAGCTTGGAAGGCAGGGTTATAACCCGAAAATGTCTTTATAAGCTAAGTAAATCTTCAGGCAGTGCAACTCTGCCTGAAGATTTTTTTATAAATCAACTGGCGAAATCATCTTATTGTGACTAATCCAATTCTTACCTCAGACGGGCAACTGCTATCAGTCAAGCTGAAAAAAGCTGAATCCCATAAGCGCAGAACAGCTTTTTTACTAGTACTGCCTCTGTTTTTATTTGTAGTGGTAACCTACCTTCTCCCGATTGGTAGTTTAATGGTTAAAAGTATTGATAATCGTGAATTATTTAGTTATCTGGTTAATACCAATGATAGCATCCATGAATGGGATGGAACTGGATTACCTGATGAAACAGTATATACAGCCTTTTATAAAGATTTAACATTAGCTGTGGCTAATAAAAAACAGGGAAAAATTGCGACTCGGCTTAACTACGAACAAAGTGGCTATTCTAGTCTTATCAAAAAAACATCGCGTAAATTAAAGAAATTCACCGAAGGTGAGTACAAAGCCCAGTTTATCAAAGCGGATAAACGTTGGGGAAAAACTGAATATTTGTTGGCTCTGCAGAAAGCAACGGTAGCTTTTCATGGCCGTAAATATCTTACGACATTCGATCTTAATGTTAACTCTGATGGTGACATTGTACAGATTCCTGAAAAAAAACGTATTAACGTAACCCTGTGGCTAAGAACCCTCTTAGTTGCCGTAGGAGTAACGTTTTCATGTTTTTTGCTGGCTTATCCCATCGCCCACATGCTGGCTACAACGCGGGCAAAATATGCGAATATACTGATGATTTGCGTATTGCTACCTTTTTGGACCTCGCTCTTGGTTCGAACATCAAGTTGGATGGTTCTGTTACAAAAACAGGGTGTACTGAATGATATTTTAGTTTTTTTTGGTATTGTCGCGGACGAGCAACGGCTTGTCATGATGTACAATATGACAGGCACTTTTATTACCATGACTCAGATTCTTCTACCCTTTATGGTATTACCTCTTTACAGTGTTATGAAGACCATCTCCCCGACCTTAATGCGTGCGGCCACCTCCATGGGGTCAACACCACTGCACGCGTTTAGAAGGATATATTTTCCACTGACTTATTCAGGGATAAGTGCTGGCTCGATTCTGGTGTTTGTGCTCGCCGCTGGCTATTACATCACTCCGGCTTTGGTAGGTGGAGCGAAAGGCGTCCTAATAAGTAATCGAATTGCCTACCATATGCAGTCTTCTTTAGATTGGTCACTTGCTACCGCTATGGGTACGGTGTTGCTAGCTACGGTCCTCGTTGCTTACTGGGTTTATAACCGTATTGTTGGAATTGATAATATGAGGATTGGCTAATGGCTTTACCCATTTATACTGAAACCAGATATCGCATCTGGCATTACAGTTATCTACTAATTTGTGGCTCGGTGTTTTTTTTCCTGATCGCTCCACTGTTTGTCATCATCCCGCTGTCATTTAACGCGGAGCCGTATATTCATTTTTCTGACAAAATGTTGGCGCTGGACCCAGAGGGTTTCTCTCTGCGTTGGTATGAGGACATGATCTATGGCACAAAAAACTCTTGGGGTCAGGCTATGAGAAACAGCTTGAATATAGCATTTTTTGCTACCATAGGCTCCGTTGTCTTAGGCACACTTGCAGCTTTGGGTCTCAGCAGTCGTTATATGCCGTACAAAGCACTGATTATGAGTATTCTTATCTCACCCATGATCGTACCATTAATTATTTCAGCTGTTGCGATCTTCTTCTCTGAAGCCAGATTCGGCATAACATCGACTTTTACAGGTGTAGTGCTGGCCCATATAATTTTGGGGACACCATTCGTGGTTATTACGGTGACAGCTACCTTGTCGGGCTTTGATGATTCCATTACGCGTGCTGCAGCGAGCTTAGGTAGTAATCCTACCAATACCTTCTTTAAGATCACGATGCCGCTTATAGCACCGGGCATTATCTCAGGCGCTCTATTTGCTTTTGTGACCTCATTTGATGAAATCGTAGTTATCATGTTTGTCGGTGGACCCGATCAGATGACCATTCCTTATCAAATGTGGATCGGCCTGCGCGAACAACTTAGTCCTACTATTATGGCTGTGGCTACTTGTCTGATTGTGCTATCGAGTTTGCTTTTACTGTCGATGGAATTACTGCGGCGACGCTCACAACGGATTCGCGGCTTGGAAGCCTAAGCTAGCATATTTGGACAATACACAGGCATAATTTTGACTAACTACTAAATTTTGCTCAGGCTGGTAGTCATATATACTCGTCAGCTTGGGCTCAGTTGGTTTTTAGAAGATCAAAAAAACGGGGGATTTCGTCAATATAAGTTAGTTGGCACACTAGCTGACATCAACTGAAGCCTGTGACTATATGCTGATTGTCACACTAACGTGAGCTGGCGGACCTGGCACAGCGAAAAACTCCGTGGCATGTCTCCGGGTTAAGTTATACACTCGACTAAAGGCTCCTATAAGGAGCCTTTTTTTTACCTCTTTATTTTATACATCCCTAGTTTAGGACGCCTTTTCTATGAGCCAACCCCTACATATTGGTCTTTTACTTTGTCATACCTTAGAACCTATCCTTAGTAAAGTGGGCGAGCTAGACTACCCAGCCATTTTTAGAGAGCATTTTTTGGCCATAGACAGCAACATTCGCTTTACTGACTTTAATGTCTATAAAGGCGACTTACCCACATCGATAGACCAATGCGATGTGTGGTTGGTCAATGGCAGCCCCGCTGGCGTTTACGAAGACATAGGGTGGATTCACCAGCTCAGTAGCTTTATTGAACGACTTAATGTCGCCAAAAAACCTACAGTGGGGATCTGTTTTGGTCATCAACTTATGGCACAAGTATTAGGAGGCAAGGTAGAACTTAGCGACAAAGGTTGGGGGCTAGGTATTTCTCACAATAACGTGGTGGCAAATACAGAATTCATGCAACCCAGGGCCGCTAGTATTGATGTGATGGTGTTTCACCAGGATCAAGTAGTGCAGCTACCCGAAGGCTCACAAGTGCTTGCCAGTAGTGATTTTTGCCCAAACTACATGGTGCAATATAATAACCACATGTTAAGTGTTCAAGGCCATCCTGAATTTAATACAGAAATGATAGAGGGCATTCTTGCTGGAGAAAGCTTTGATGATCGCCCTGCTATTCGAGCACAAGGCATGGCTAATAGTGCCGGCAAACCTGATTCACAATTGTTATTCCAGTGGATTGTTAATTTCTACCATCAGTCCTCCTAAACCTGTATAAAATAGACTAGGCCAAACAAGCCATGTCAGTTGGAGAATTTAGCAACATGAATGGTACGAGTGAAAATAAGGCACTTCATAAAGCCGTCATTGTTGTAGCGCTGGGTTTTTTAGCGCTGGCATTGGTATTTTCGGCCCGTGCTGCTTTAGGTCTGGCAATGCCAATCTGGGAAAGTGAGTTA